>Ga0163162_10007328_pt1 | contig 10721 bp, 9 predicted proteins | sample S55metaG_FD_115310 | JGI IMG/M metagenome (GOLD analysis project Ga0163162, IMG submission 115310) | Switchgrass rhizosphere microbial communities from Kellogg Biological Station, Michigan, USA - S5-5 metaG | ecosystem: Host-associated > Plants > Roots > Rhizosphere > Soil | place: USA: Michigan...
ATCGACTCCCGCCTGGCCGCGGGAATGCCCGGACCGTTGTCACTGACGGCGAGGGACCGGCTCCCCCCGACATCAGACAATTCGACGCGGATGGCAGGGTCGGGCCGATCCTTCACCGCGTGCTCGGCATTAAGGAGCAGGTTCGCCACCAGTCGAATCAGCTCTGGCTCTGAGCCAAGAACGGCTGCCGCCGCGGCGCCCTCGACTGAAATGGCGATTCGGGCCCGGTTGAGGGAGTACCGGCGCAGGTCGATCGCCTGTTCGGCCAGCCGGCGGAGGTCGAGCGTCCGCGGTGGGCCCGGGTCAGGATTGGCCAGGGCAGCCAGGAACTGAAGCCGCGTACCCGCCTGGTCGGCGTGCACCTTGATCCGATGGGCCCGGCCGGCGGTTTTCGCGGCGTCGGCGGCTCCGGCCTCAATCATCTCGGCGTTGCCGGAGATCACCTGGAGGGCGTTGCCGGTCTCATGAACGGCCGTCGGCAGGAGCCTGGCGACGGTGGTGAGCCGGTTTAGCGCGTCAAGCTGCTCGGGCGACCAGGTGGGCGTCATGGCTGGCGGGGCGTCCCCCGAGACGGTTTAGACGGTAGCACGGAACCTCTGGAAGGGTGCCGGGGCGACCTAAGCGGCGGTCTGGCAAGGTGTTGGCCCTTGTGACTGGACACGGGACCACATAGACTAGGGTGTCATTTTTCCGGGAAACCGGAGGATCCGGGTGGCGCGGCCACGTGTCCGGGAGCCTCGCGGGTCCGGGTAGACGCATCCCGCGCCGCCCTCATGCGGCCGTGACGAAGGAGTTTGGGCATGCAGATCGACGAACGGGTCGTCGGCAACGTCGTGATTCTCGAGCTCAAAGGCAAGATCACGCTTGGCGAGGGCGACGACACGTTGAAGGAGCGCATCAACCAGTTGCTCAGCAAAGACCAGAAGCGCATCGTGCTGCACCTGGCCGCCGTGCCTTACATCGACAGCGCGGGCCTGGGCGAAATCGTCCGGACCTTCACGACGATCAAGAACAAGGGCGGTCAGCTCAAGTTGTGCGCGATGACGAAGCGCATCCAGGACCTCTTGATGATCACGAAGCTGCTTACCGTCTTCGAGACCTTCGAGACCGAGCCGGACGCTCTCAAGAGCTTCACCTAGGCCGGTCGGCGGCTCGTCCGCCTGGCTGATGGCCCCGAACCCTCGCCCCCATCGAGTCCGGCCCTGCCGGCCGCACAGGCGATGACGTCCGGAGCCGGTCAATCGTGATCCCTCTTCTTGCCTCTCTGCGGCCCAAACAGTGGACGAAGAACTTCCTCGTCTTCGCGGGGCTGATCTTTGCGCCAAAGCTGCGCGATCCCGAGGCTGTCCAGAGCGCGCTCCTGGCTTTCGTGGTGTTTTGCGCGCTCTCGAGCGTCGTCTATCTGATCAACGATGTGCAGGACCGCGAGGGCGATCGGCTGCACCCGCAGAAGCGCCACCGGCCCATCGCGTCAGGAACGCTGTCGCCGCAGATGGCGATCGGCGCCGCCGCGGTGCTCGGCGCGCTCGCGCTCGCCGGAGCGTTCGCGATCAACCGCGCATTCGGCATCGTCGGCGCGGTGTACCTCGCGCTGCAGGTCTGCTACTCGATGTGGCTCAAGCACCTCGTGATTGTCGATGCGCTGGCGCTGGCCGGAGGATTCGTGCTGCGCGCGATCGGCGGCGCGGTGGCGATCAACGTGGCGTTCAGCAGCTGGCTGCTGCTGATGACGTTGCTCGGCGCGCTGTTCATCGCGTTCAGCAAGCGCCGGGCCGAGATCGTCGCGCTCGCCGACGACGCCTCGGGCCACCGGAGGATTCTGGCGGAGTACAGCCCGTATCTGCTCGACCAGATGATCGGCGTCGTCACGGCGTCCACCGTGGTGGCCTATGCGTTCTACACGATGAGCCCGGAAACGGAAGCCCACTTCGGGTCGAAGCGCCTGAGCTACACGATTCCGTTCGTCATCTACGGCATCTTTCGGTATCTGTACCTGGTCCACCAGCGCGAGGGCGGCGGCAATCCGTCGGAGCTGCTCGTCACCGACCGGCCGCTGCTCGTCTGCGGCGCGTTGTGGACGGTTTCAGTCATAGTGATCCTGTACGGCCCGTGGGGATAGGGAAGGACATTCGCGAGTAATGGCACGATCAAAGGTTGCGATACTGCGCACGAGCCCGGCGACAGTGCTCGGCGATTATCACGAGTTGATGAACCTGGCGGGTTACCAGGACGTGGTCGCGCGTGACGCGGACACGGCGCTCAAGGTCAACATCTCCTGGCACTTCTTCTTTCCGGGCAGCTCGACCACGCCCTGGCAGCTCGACGGCGTCATCCGCGCGATGAAGGCCGACGGCTACGACCCGAAGCTGATGCACGCGTGCCACAACCGCACGGTCGTCATCGACGCGCATCTGGGCGAGCGCGAGAACAAGCAGGTCAACGTCGTCGAGGCGCACGGCCTGCGCAACGTCCACCTGTACGAGGGCGACGAGCCGTGGATCAACATCCGCGACGCCGTCGGTGACCTGTCGAAGAAGTTCCTCTGCCTGAACGAGGTCTACCCCGACGGATTCATGATCCCGCGCCGGTTCATCGGCGAGAACATCATCCACCTGCCCACGGTGAAGACGCACGTGTTCACGACGACGACGGGCGCGATGAAGAACGCGTTCGGCGGATTGCTGAACGAGCGGCGGCACTGGACGCACCCGGTGATCAGCGAGACGCTCGTCGACTTGCTGATGATTCAGAAGAAGATTCACCGCGGCGTGTTCGCGGTGATGGACGGGACGTTCGCGGGCGACGGGCCCGGCCCGCGGTGCATGGTGCCGCACGTCAAGAACGTGATCCTGGCGAGCGCCGACCAGGTGGCGATCGACGCGGTGGCGGCGAAGCTGATGGGGATCGACCCGCTGTCGATCAAGTTCATCCGGCTCGCGCACGACGCCGGCCTTGGTTGCGGCGACCCTCGCGAGATCGAGATCGTCGGCGACCAGAGCGCCGCCGCCGAGAACTGGCACTTCACCGGCCCGTACCGCAAGATGACGTTCGCGTCACGGATGCAGCACCAGATCTACTGGGGACCGCTCAAGAAGCCGATCGAGTGGTCGCTCAAGACCGTCCTCGCGCCGTGGGCGTATGCGGCCAGCGTCGTGTACCACGACAGCTTCTGGTACCCGTTCCTGGCGAAGAAGAAGATGCACGAGGTGCTCGAGAGCGAGTGGGGCCGGCTCTTCAAGAACTGGGAGCAGGTGAAATCGGATGGCCGCGGCTACCCCGCCATTCCGGCCGGGGGCGCCGACATCAAACGTACGGGCGCCCGCGCGTTGGTTCAGTCGCTGGGCATTCTGGCGACATGTATGAAGGAAGCTCCGGAGTTTGCCAGCCGAAAGCGACATACGGCGGCTGTTAAAGACAATCGTTAAGAAAGGTTCTATGGCCGAGTTTTCTGTCCGTTCTGATTCGGTTGACGTCGAGCAGATCATGCGCCAGATCCGCGCGCGGATCCGCGAGAAGCGCGGCGCCGACTACACCGAGGCCGAGCTCGAGAAGCTGGCGAGCGTGAAGCTCGAGAAGTTCCTCGACCCGCGCGGCCTCCGGTCCGACCTCGTGCAGCAGTTCCGCGCCCGGCTCGCCAACGAGCAGACGCAGGACGAAGTCACCGAAGCGATGCTGTACGAAACCCATCGGCCAATGCTGCGGAAGATCCGCCAGTGGCTGAACCCGGTGCTGAAGTTGTTCATCAACCCGGCGGCCGTGTCGGGCGCCATCCAGGCCCAGGCGAAGCGGCAGTCGGACGTGCTCTTCTACGAAGTCGTCCACAACCTCGTCGTCGAGATCACGAGGCTCGGCATCGAAGTGCACAACATGAAGATGCGCGTCGAGTCGATGTCGAGCCGGCTCGACTTCGATGAGCGCCGCTCCCGCTCGCTCGAAGGGTCGGTGCAGTACCGGCCGCAGCGGCGGCAGGAGGGACCCAGGAGTCCGGCGAGTCCGGAGAGTCCGAGGAGTCCGGGGAGTCAGCCGAGCTATGGGATGCCCATTGAGCCGGCGCCGAGGGCGGAGCCGCCAATCAATGTCACGTCGGCGCCACCGGTCTTCGGCGCGCGAGAGCAAAACGGCGGACAGGCTCAAGGACAGCAGAGCCAGAACCAGAGTCAAAACCAGGGCCAGAGCCAGGTTCAGAGCCAGGGTCAGGGTCAGGGTCAGGGCCAGGGTCGGCCGGACGGACAGAATGGTGGCAATCGGCCGGACGGCAGCCGGCGACGCCGCCGGCGGCGTCGCCGCCGCCCGGGACAGAACATGGCCGACCAGACAGGTTCACAGGGTTCAATGGGATCAGCGGGCTCGATGGGAGGGCCGGGCGGCGCCTCGCAGAACCCGCAGGCCGGGGCTGGCGGATTCGATGGGGCCGACGACGGGCCGGATGACGGGCCCGACGACGACGGAGCCGGCAATTCGTGAAGCTGGCTGTTGTCGTCCAGCGCTACGGCGCGGACATGAGCGGCGGCGCGGAACTGCACGCGCGCTACATCGCCGAGCGGTTTGCCAGGCACGCCGACGTCGAGGTGCTGACGACCTGCGCCCTCGATTACGTGACGTGGGCCAACGACCTGCCGGCGGGTGAAGAGACGGTCAACCGCGTCAAGGTGCGCCGGTTCCCGGTGTCGCGGCCTCGGAACACGCGCGACTTCGGGCGCCGTTCGCTCTTCGTCTTCGATCAGCCGCACTCGATCGCGGACGAACTGGCATGGCTCGAGAGCGAGGGGCCGACGAGCCCGGCGCTCATCAGTCACCTCCGTAAAGTCCACGCAGACTTCGACTTCTTCCTGTTCTTCAGCGCCCGCTACTATCAATCGTGGCACGGCGCGCGCGTGGTGCCGGACAAGGCGGTGCTCGTGCCGACGGCCGAGCGCGATCCGGCGATCGCTTTGTCGATCTTCGGTCCGCTGTTCCGGGGCGCGCGCGCGATCGTGTACAACTCGCTCGAGGAACGGGCGATGATCGAAGCCGTGAGCGCCCGGAAGGGGCCCGGCGTGGTCGTCGGCGTCGGGTCCGCGATTCCTGAGCGCACCCAGCCCTGGCGGTTCAAGAAGAAGTTCAACATCAAGCGGCCGTTTGCGATCTACATCGGCCGCATCGACGAGAACAAAGGCTGCCAGGAACTGTTCGACTACTTCCGCGCCTACGCCTCGATGTACCCGCGCGGGCTCGACCTCGTGCTCGTCGGCTCGAAGCATCTCGAGATTCCGTCGCATCCGCGGATTCGTCATGTCGGGTTTCTGTCCGATGAGGACAAGTTCGACGGACTCGCGGCCGCCGACGCGCTCGTGATGCCGTCGCCGTACGAGAGCCTGTCGATGGTGGCGCTCGAGGCGTGGGCGCTCGGCAAGCCCGTGCTGGCCAACGGCCGGTGCGACGTGCTGCGCGGCCAGTCGATGCGCAGCAACGCCGGGCTGTACTACGAGACCGTCGAGGAGTTCGCCGAGGCGCTGTTCTCGCTCGAAGCCACGGGCCCGCTCGGCGCGATACTCGGCCGAAACGGCCTCGAGTTCTTCAAGCGGCACTACGCGTGGCCGGTGATCGAGCGAAAGTACCTCGACATGTTTCAGCAGTTGCAGCGGGAGCCGGCGGCCGCCGGCATGGAGCCGCTGCCTGGCTGGCTGGCGCGGCGGCGGCGCACGCTGCCCCCCGCGCGCAAAGTGCTGGCGTCGGTGCCGTCTGGACCGGTAAAGCGGTGAGCGCCGTCCATCAAATCCTCGCGAGGCTCTCGCCGGGCGATGCCATCGGCCATCAGGTGCTGGGCATCCAGCGCGCGCTGCGCCGCGCCGGTTTCAAGTCCGAGATCATCGTCGAGGGCGCGGATGCGCGGCTCGAGGACCAGACCGTCGACTACCTCGATGCGGTCGACCAGGTCGGCGAGGACGATCTCCTCATCCACCATTTCTCGCTGGGTTCGCGGGCGTCGCGCATGGCGTACGCCCTGCCCTGCCGCATGGTTCTCGTGTACCACAACATCACGCCGCCGGAATACTTCATCGGCGTCCACGACCGGTTGGCGCGTGAGTGCTTTCACGGCCGCCGCGAACTGTCGGCGTATCCGGCGCGCGTCGATTTGGCGCTCGGCGTCTCGGAGTTCAACCGCCTCGAACTCGAAGCGGCCGGATTCTCGCCGACAGCCGTGCTGCCGGTGGTCCCGGACTTCTCGCACCTCGACACGACGCCCGACCCGCGCGTCCTCGCGACCTACGACGACGACTGGACGAATATCCTGTTCGTCGGCCGCATCATTCCGCACAAGCGGCCGGACGATCTCATCCGCTTCGTCCATGCGTATCAGTCCACGTACGACCCGCGGACGCGACTGCTCATCGCGGGATCGTCCCAGGAGTTCGAGGGTTACCTCGCGCAGCTCCACGGGCTGGTGGCCCGGCTCGGCGTGCGCGAAGTGAGCTTCCTGGGCCGCGTGACGGATCAGGAATTGACCGCCCTCTACGACGTGGCGGACCTCTACCTCTGCGCGAGCGAGCACGAGGGGTTCTGCGTGCCCATCGTCGAGGCGTTCCACAAGCGCGTGCCGGTGGTGGCTCGTGCCGCGGCGGCCGTGCCGGCCACGATGGACGGCGGCGGGCGGCTGTTCGAGTCGGACGATCCTCGCGTCGTGGCGGCGATGATGGATCGGATCCTGTCCGACGAGGCGCTCGAGGAGCGCGTCGTGGCGGCGCAGGATGCCGCGCTCGCGCGCCTCCGCGGACGCGATTTCGACCGGTTGGTCATCCAGTTCGTCGAGCAGGCGCTGGCGGCGCCGCGCAAGCCGCGGCCGCCCGTCACACCGGACTTCTGGACTCAGTTCCGGCTGACGCAGGAACTCGAGGATCTCCGCGTGACGCGCCCTTCGGCATTCGAAGCGCTGCCGCTCGCGCCCGATGGCGGCTTTCGGGCGGATTTCGGAAAGCCAGTTGTCTCCCGGACCGAAGTTCGGTCCGAGCTACGTCAGACCGAAGTTCGGTCCGAGCTACGGAGGTCGGCGAAATGATCGTCAACCAGTGGCTGCCCGCGGCGCACCGCGGCGACGCCGTGGGCGACAGCGCGCGCGTCATGCGCGACCTCTTCCGCGACTGGGGGCACGATTCGGACATCTACGCGCTCACGATGGACGAAGGCCTCGAAGGCGACGTCCTGCCCTGGACCGACTCATCGAGCCGGCGGGGCGACGTCACGATCCTTCACTTCGCCATCCCCTCACCGATGACCGCGGCGTTCCGAATGCTGCCAGGCGCGCGCGTGCTGCAGTATCACAACGTCACGCCGGCGCACTTCTTCGCCCCGTTCGACGAGGGCATCTGCCGGATCACGGCCATTGGCCGCCGCGAACTCGCCACCTTGTTCGACCGGACGGACCTGGCGCTCGGTGACTCCGAATTCAACCGGCGGGAGCTCGAGGCGCTGAAATTCCCACGCACCGGCGTGTTGCCGATCATCGTGAACACGGCGCGGCTCACCGGCGCGGCGCCGGTGCCGGCCCTCGAGTCGATCCTGGCCGACGGGTTCCCCAATATTCTGTTCGTCGGCCGAATCGCGCCGAACAAGAAGATTGAAGACCACCTCCGGCTGGCGGAGTTCTTCAAGCGCTATGTGTCCGGCGAGTACCGGTTCATCTTCGTCGGCAAGACGGACGCCGTCCCGCGGTACGGAGCGACGATTCGCGCGCTGGTGCGCGAGTACGACATGCTGCCGGAGCGGTTCCTCTTCGTCGGCCCGGTGCCCGACGATGAGTTGGCGGCGTACTACCGCCACGCCCATGCGTACGTCTCGTTGAGCGAGCACGAAGGGTTTTGTGTACCGCTGGTCGAAGCGATGGCGATGGACGTCCCGATTCTGGCGTATGCCGCGGCCGCCGTGCCTGAAACGCTCGGCGGCGCGGGCGTCTCGTTCGCGCCGAAGGACCTCGAGCAGGCCGCAGAACTGCTGGGCGCGCTCATTTACGACGAGCCGCTCCGGCAGCAAGTCATCGCCGGCCAGCGCCGGCGGTTGTTGGATTTTGGACGCGACCGCATCGAGCCGCAGGTAAGGGCCATGCTCGACGCGGTGGCATGAAGACATAAAATGCGCATAGCTTTCATCGTCCAACGGTACGGCACGGAAATCCTCGGCGGATCCGAGTACATGTGCCGTTTGATCGCCGAGCGCCTCGCCGAGAATCATCAGGTCGAGGTGCTGACGACCTGCGCCAACGACTACATCACCTGGAAGAACGAGTATCCGGAAGGCTCTGACCGGCTTCGAGGCGTCACGGTGCGGCGGTTCGCCACGGCCCGAACGCGCGACCTGGCGGCCTTCAACACGTACTCCGACTGGATCTTCAACAACGCCCACACGGACCAGGACGAGCTCGAGTGGCTGAAACAGCAGGGCCCCTGGACGCCGTCGCTCGTCGAGTACCTCGAGCGGCACCACGGCAACTACGACGTTCTCGTGTTTTTCACCTATCTCTATGCCCCGACCGTGCTGGGCATGCGCGTCGCGCCGTCAAAGAGCCTGCTCGTGCCTTTGGCGCATGATGAGCCCGCGATTCGCCTCAGGATCTTCGAGGACGTGTTCTCCGGCGCCGCCGGCATCGCCTGGAGCACGGACAGCGAGCGGAAGTTCTCCTCGTCGCGCTTCCACCTGCGCGCCATCGTCGAGGACATCGTCGGCTGCGGCATCGACGTGCCCGAGGGCGACATGCCCGCGGACGCGACTGACGAGGAGCGCGCGGACCGCGCGGCCGACCCGACGATGCGCGAGTTGCTCGCGCCGCACATCGAGGGCCCGGCCAACGCGTTCCGGCGCCGGCACAAGATGCACGATCCGTTTCTGCTCTACGGCGGGCGGATCAATCCCGGCAAGGGTTGCGAAGAACTGCTCGAGTACTTTCAGGCGTATGTGAAGGACGGCGGCACCGCCAACCTGATGCTGATGGGCGTCAAGCTGATGCCGCTGCCCGACGACCCGCACGTGCGGTTTGCCGGCATCCTGCCGGACGCCGAGCGGCTGCACGCGCTGGCGGCAGCCACGGTAGTCGTCGCCCCGTCGCCGTTCGAAAGCCTGTCGCTGCTCGCGCTCGAGGCCTTCGCACTGGGCACGCCGGTGCTGGCAAACGCGCAGTCCGAGGTGCTCGTCGATCACTGCCGGCAGAGCAATGCGGGCTTGTACTACGCCGACCGCTACGAGTTCATCGAAGCGTTGAAGCTGCTGATGCGCGACGACAAGCTCCGGGCGACGATGGGCAAGAACGGCAAGGAGTACGTGAATCGCCACTACCGGTGGCACTCGATTCTCCTGAAATATGAGCGGCTGTTCGCGCGCCTGCGTGGTTCCGTTCCGCAGCCACCGCCCGCGCCCGTCCGGCACCGGGAGCCATCGAGCGGCGGGCATGATCGCCGCGACCGCGATCGCGGCCGCGGGCGACGTTAGGAAGTTCGAAGTTCGAAGTTCGGACTTCGAAGTTTGAGTTGCGGCGTAGCAGGTATTTCCCTTCTTGGATGGCCCCTGAAGGGGGGTGCCATCAAGACAGCTCCGGCGTGCTTTCTCCCCCAGAACCTGTCATGCTGGAAGGATGAAGCGAAAGAGCGTCCGCACGCTGCCAGCGGCCCCCCGCCCGGTCAAGGTGAAAGCCCCCGCGGTTGAGCGCGCCTGGTGCATGCGCTGCGGCAAGTTCGAAGCGCAAATCATCGGCCGGTCGGAGTCTTTGCCCGTGCTCTACCTGCGCTGCGACGGGTGCCATTTGGCCTCGATTTCGCCCGCCTGACCCAGGCACGGAACTCCCAGGGCCGGCTTCAGCCGGCCCTTACATGGCTGACCCCAGCCGATAGCCCAGCCAGACGCCGACAAGACTCAGGCCCACCTGTCCGAAAACGTTCAACAGGGCTTGGCCGACGTGCCCGTCCCGCATCAGGGCCAGGGTGTCGAAACTGAACGACGAGAACGTCGTGAACCCGCCCAGCACGCCCACCATCACAAAAACGCGCGCGTTGTAGGACCACTGCCAGCGGCCGTGCGCCACCACGCCGGCGACCACCCCGATCACGCACGACCCCAGCACGTTGATGATGAAGATGCCCAGGGGAAACGTGCTCGACAGATTCCGCTGATGGATCAGGTGGTTGACCCCGTGCCGGGCCATGCTGCCGAGCGCCCCGCCAAGACCGATCAGGAGCCACGTCATATGCGGGCCATCATAGCCGTAAGATAGGCTGTTCCCTATGAAGCGCCCCGCTGGCGTCGTCGCCTCGACGGTCCTTTGCGGCGTCCTGTCGCTCCACGCCCAGAATCCGCCCCCTGCAACGCCGGCCGCCGGCACGGCGCTCATCACGGGCCGCGTCGTCGATGCCGAGGGCGGCGCCCCGATTGCGAGCGCCGTCGTCACGCTGTCTATCCGTCCACAGATGCCCGTGCAATCCACGAATCGCGTACTGACGGACGCTGACGGTCGCTTCTTCTTCAGCGGCCTCGCCGCCGGCTCAATCGACCTGGCCGCCGCGAAACCGGGCTACATGCCAGGATGGTTTGGACAGCGCCGGCCTCAGGGCGCCTCGCAGTCGATCGACCTCGCCGACGGCGGACGGCGAAGTGACACCACGATCTCCCTGTGGCGCTACGGCACGGCCTCCGGCCGCGTCGTCGACGAAGCTGGAGATCCGGTCGTGGGAGTCGACGTGAGGGTCGCGCAGCAGAGTTTC
>Ga0163162_10007329_pt1 | contig 10718 bp, 10 predicted proteins | sample S55metaG_FD_115310 | JGI IMG/M metagenome (GOLD analysis project Ga0163162, IMG submission 115310) | Switchgrass rhizosphere microbial communities from Kellogg Biological Station, Michigan, USA - S5-5 metaG | ecosystem: Host-associated > Plants > Roots > Rhizosphere > Soil | place: USA...
GTTCTTCACCGCCGCGTACGTCGCCGGTGCGCTCGGCTCGGCGATCACCTCCCAGGCGTCTGTCGCTCGAATCCTGTACGCGATGGGCCGCGACGGCATCCTGTCGCGACGGGTGTTTGGTCATATCCCGCCGCGGTTCACCACCCCGACCTACGCGATCCTGGTGGTGTCGGTGGTGTCGCTTGGCGCGATCTGGTTCCACCTGGATGCGCTCGCCTCGATCGTCAGTTTCGGTGCGCTGGTGGCGTTTTCGGCCGTCAACCTCACCGTGATCAAGCACTATTTCGTCGACGCAGGGGACCGTGGCGCCGGCGGCTTCGTCAACAACCTCGTGCTTCCGCTGATCGGCTTCGGCCTGACCGTGTGGCTGTGGACAAGCCTGTCCGGTTTCGCGCTGGTGGTCGGATTGTGCTGGCTTGCCGCCGGGTTCTTGTGGCTGTTGTGGGTGACGCGCGGGTTCCAACGGCCGACGCCCGTGTTGCACGTCGAGGAGTAGTCGGCGTTCAGCACCTCGAGGTTAGTTGCCACGAGCGGGCGGTCGCGACGAGGCCCTGCACCAGCCTGGATGTCGCGGGGCTCAGGCCGTCGTCGCCGGGCAGCCCGCTTCGGGGGCTGACGCCACGCACCCGCGGTGTCAGTTCGAGCTGGGTGCCGCCGCCGCGAACCCGGTTGACCGGATTGTCGGGATGCATGCCGCGCAGCTCGCGCGGGATCGCGTCCAGGTCCGTCACGACCTGGTAGCCGGGCACGTCGACATGGCGTGCCAGGTGTTCGGCGAGTTCGCGGTTGCGACCGCCTGCCAGCAGGTGGGTGCTGCGCCCGATGCGGCCGTAGCCGTGCAGCGACACCACGACCTCGACATGGTCGAGGAACTCTGCCAGTCGCTCGGATTCCTGCGGGCGGTACAGGGCCGAGGCCAGATGGTGCGGATAGTGATCGGGGTGGCGCAGCACGTACAGCGACGCGCCTGCGGCGTCGGCGGCCCGCTCGGCGATGACGTCGGTCATCTGCTCCAGCCCGCCGCCATGGATCGCCATGAAGCCGAACCGCGAGCGCAGCGTGCTGTCCTCGATGACGCCGGGATCGGTGAGCAGCTCCGAAAGCGAGCGCGGCGCGGACGAACTCGATCTGATCGCGCGCATCGGCCAGTGCGCGGGATCCCAGCGCCGCAGGAACTCGATCCAGCGGTGGGGCAGCCCGTGGTGCATCGCGCCGTCGACGACACGTTCCAGGTACCCAGGCCGCGGCGCGCCGGGATCGACACGGTGATCGATGTAGACCCATGCCTCGAACGGGCCGTCGTCGGTGTGCACGGTCAACCGGTCGCGGCGGTATCGCAGCGGAACGCCCTCGGCGCTGTCCAGCATCGCCAGGTCGCGGTCGGTCACCTGCCACACCACGCCGTGCACTTGGGAGCCGTCGACCGGTTCGACGGTGGCCACGCCGCGCTGGTTGATCAGCCAGTCGTGGTCTGCCAGCGTGGCTGGCCGCGGGTTGACCGCGCCGGGGCACCGCTTCGCCATCTGCCGCGCGCACAGGTTGGACCCGTACGCGAAGTAGCTATGACGTGCTTGCATTACATACATTCTCGCAGATGTGGGGACGACTACTTGTGCCTAACCGGTCACAGTCAGATAGATCAGCATCACATTCAGCAGGCTGATCAGGGCGGCGACGGCCCACCCGAGGGCCGTGGTCACGCGGTGATTCGTGTCGTCGCCCATCAGGTTGCGTTTGCTGGTCAGGTGCACCAGGGGGATCAAGGCGAAGGGAATGCCGAAGGACAGCACGACCTGCGACAACACCAACGCCCGGGTGGGGTCCACGCCGAGCGCCAGGATGGCGAGCGCCGGGATGAGGGTGACGAGCCGGCGCAGCAGCAACGGATATGACCTGCGCAGCAGCCCCTGCATGATCATCGCCCCCGCGTAGGCCCCCACCGACGTCGAGGCCAGCCCCGAGGCCAACAGGCCGACCGCGAAGAGCAGCGCGACCGTCGGGCCGAGGGCGTCTCGAACTGCGGCATGCGCGCCTTCGATGGAGTCGGTGTCGTCGCGGCCCTGCAGGTTGGTCGCGGCCACCAGCACCATCGACAGGTTGACGGTGCCTGCCAGCAACATCGCGAGCCCGACGTCCAACCGCGTGACCCTGAGCAACCAGCGGCGCCGCCTGCCGGGTTCGGGGTGACCGTGCCGGTCGCGGGCCAGGCCGGAATGCAGGTACACCGCGTGCGGCATGACCGTCGCCCCCAGCATGGCGGTGGCCAGCAGCACGCTCTCGGCGCCGTCGAACCGCGGCAGCAGGCCCGCGGCGACTTCGCCCGCGTGGGGGGGTTCGACGAACAGGCTTGTCAGGAATCCGATCGCGATGATCGCCAGCAGCCCGCTGATCACGCGTTCGAACGTGCGTTGGCCGCGCCGGTTCTGGATCGCCAGCAGCAGCAGGGACACCAACCCCGTGATCACGCCACCCACCAGAAGCGGCAGATCGAACAGCAGGTGCAGCGCGATCGCGCCACCGACCACCTCGGCGAGATCCGTTGCCATGGCGACCAATTCGGCCTGCAGCCAGTACGCGATGCGGGTCGGTGTGCGGGTGTGGTCGGCGACCGCCTCCGGCAGGCTCCGGCCGGTGACGAGGCCAAGCTTGGCCGACAGGTATTGCACGAGCCCGGCCATCGCGTTAGCCACGACGATGACCCAGACAAGCATGAAGCCGAACTGTGCGCCGGCGCTGATGTTGGCCGCGACATTGCCGGGATCGACATAGGCGATGGCGGCGACGAACGCAGGCCCAAGCAGAAGCCAGCTGGGCCGCAGCCGTGGCGCGGCGTCCTGAATCAACGAACCCACTCTCTATCCGGGTATGCGAATAGAAAAGTTAGGTTAGACGAAACCTCGAGAAGAGGCCAGCGACGCTACCGGCCCCGGCCGCCGAGGCCGATCACGATGCCGCCGCCCCACCACGGCCAGCCGCCGAACCAGTTGTTCTGCTGGGGTGAGGTGACGATCTGGGTGCTGCCGTTGGTTTGGCACTGCGTGGTGTTCGGCGCGGTGGTCGTGCATTGGGGTGTGGCAGCGGCGACTGGCGCGAGCGCGATCGCCGCGCACACGCCTGCTGCTACTAAATGCGGTGTGAGAGAGCGAATTTTGGTCCGCATGGTTGGCCTCCTTAACGGGCCACGGAAAATCTCGGGTTAGCGGCGACCCCCGCCGCCGCCAATGATCAACGCAGGACCGTAGAACTCGTCATCCCACGGATAGGGGTAGTCCGGTTCGGGCGGCGTGGCGTTGAGTTGAACGTCGCCGGGTGTGGCGCATTCGGTGGTGCCAGCGCCCATTGCTGTTGGGCCGCCGACGTCGGTGCACGACGGCAGCGTGGAGGAGTCGCCGGGATCGGCGAGGGCGACGGGCGCGGAAAGAATTGCCGCTGCGGCGCCTGCTGCGACGATGAGCGGGCCCGAATAGCGCAGGATGCTCCGCATAGGCAAGTCCTTCTTTATCATTGAACCCCCGAGTTATCAGCCAGCGTACAGCCCTTTTCCGGTAATCAGGGGCAAGTCCAACGTCGTCCTGATTCCCGGCTCGGCCTCGACAACGGCGGGGATCGCGTTGACGACACGGGCGGCGGTAGCAACCAATCCGGCGTGGTTGTGATCGCCGTTTCGACTGCTCAAACAGAGGTCCAACACGTAGGACGGCTCGCCCGTCACTTCGACCCGGTAGGAGCCGCCTTCCTGTGCGGGTTGCGGCCAGTCCGGGCGCAGGTCGTCGCGCAAGCGCGTGACGTGTTCGAGCACGACGGCGGGCTTGCCGCCCGTCATTCCACGCACCTCGAACCGCAGCGCGGCGGCGCTGCCCTTGGGGATGTGGCCGGCCGCGATCTCGAAGTCCTCGGGTGCGGGCTCGCGGATGTAGGTCTCGGAGACCTCGTCCAGTTCGATGCCGAGACCCGCGGCGAGCTGACGCACCACCGATCCCCACGCCAGGCTCAGCACGCCCGGCTGCAGCAGCAGCGGCAGCTCATCGAGTGGCTTGCCGAAGCCCATCACGTCGAACATCACGGTTGCGCTGTCATACGTGGCGTAGTCGACGATCTCCATGCAACGGATCTGTTCGATGCTCTGGCAAGTGCCCGCCAGCGCGAGCGGTAACAAGTCGTTGGCGAAGCCGGGATCGATGCCGTTGACGAACAAGCTCGCGTTGCCCGCCTTGGCGGCGTCCTCGATCGGCGTGACGAGCTCCCCGGGGAGGGTCTGCCACGGGTACTGGAGGAAGACGGCGCTGCTGCCGACGACGTTGACGCCTGCCGCGAGGATCTTGCGGTAGTCCTCCAGCGCGTCGGGCAGGCGGTTGTCGGCCATCGCGGTGTAGACGGCGCACTGGGGGTTCGTCGCCAGCACCTCGTCGAGGTCGGTGGTGGCGGTGATGCCGGTCGAATCATCAAGTCCGGCAAGCTCTGCGGCGTCCTTACCAGCCTTGGAATCGCGTGACACCCACACGCCGGTCAGCTCGAACCGTGGGTCGGTGATGAGTTGGGTGAGTGCGTGCCGGCCGACGTTGCCCGTGCCGATCTGAGCGACCTTGAATGTCATGAGCTCCTCACAGGTCCGGGATGGGTAGGTCGAGGTTTGGGAACGTAATGCCGCCGTCGACCTCGAGGGTCTTGCCGGTCAGATAGCTGCCCGCGGGGGAGGCGAGATACACGGCGGCAGCGGCGATGTCCTCCGGATCGCCGAGCCGACGCATCGGGGTCACCTTCTCCATCGATGCGCGCAACTCGTCGTTGGAGGCGACGATGTCGAGCGCGGAGGTGAGGATCGAGCCGGGCGCGATCGCGTTGACCCGGATGCGGGGGCACAGGTCCAGCGCGGCCAACCGGGTGTAGTGCGCGAGCGCGGCCTTGGCGGTGCCGTACGCGACGAAGCCCCGGCCGGCTAGGCGTCCCATGGTCGACGTGATGTTGATGATGCTGCCTCCGCCGGAGTGTTCGAGCATGAGCGGAACAGCGGCGGCGGTGAGTGCGTGCGCGGTCGAGACGTTGAACGTGAACGCGTCCCTGAGGTCCTTCGTGGAGGTGTTGACCAACGGGGCCGGCATGGTGCCGCCAACGTTGTTCACGACGATGTCTAGTTTCCCGAATGCCTCGACGGCCTTGCCCGCCAATGTGGCGGTGTCCTCGGGATGCGCGAGGTCGGCGACGACGACTTCGGCCTTCCGGCCGACGGCTCTGATCTGTTCGGCGACTTCCTCGAGTTGGGACTGCGTGCGCGACGCAATGACCACGTCTGCACCGGCTTCCGCGAATGCCAGCGCCATTGCTGCGCCCAGCCCGCGGCCCGCTCCGGTCACCACCGCGACCTGGCCGTCCAGCCGAAACCTGTCAAGAATCACTTGTGTTTCCCTTTCCTCGCCGGGCGAACCGTAGCAAGGGTTGACTGCGCGTGTGACCTGTTTTTGAAACACGTTCTAGTTTTCTCAGGTTTGTCGGACTGGCGTATGAAATCGAGCCGGCAATCGAAGACACTGCTCGTGCGAGCGCATCCCGTGCCAAGCTGGCGCAGCAGCGATTAGCTCGCCGACGACCGTTCTGCTGTCAGCAGCAGACTCACGGTGTGCTCACCGATGAATGAAGGACGACGGCACGAATCAATCCGGCGGCACAAACCGTCGCGCCCGCTCCGGCACCTCCGCCGACCTTTTGTGCGCATCCAAGACGGAGGCGACTCCGATCAAAACGGTGCCAAGTAGGAGGCCAACAATGGCCAAACCGCCTAACACATTCATCACTGAATAGGTTGCCCGAACACCTCAGACCTCACACCTGGCGTGGGACCACCTCTTTAGCCTCTCTCATCTGCCGGCGGGCCGCCCAACCGGGAGAACTCTGACGTTTTGACAGCCAGCTCGCGAGGTACACCACCGAAGTCCAGTCGTGGGCGACATCGGGCGGGTCCCGCGGGGTAGGAGCAGACACGATGAGCGGTACCGATAAGGCGAAGAACAAGGCCCAAGACCTCGGCGGTAAGGCAAAGGAAAGGGTCGGCACGGTCACCGGGGACAAGAGCACCGAGGACGCTTTTAAGAAGTAAGGCGGAATCGTGGTTACGCTGCATTTCCGCTTCGCAGCCGGCGTCTTTGTCATCGCGGCCGGCCTGTTACTGGGTGGGGGAACGGTCGCTGTCGCCGATCCCTTCGGTTCCGGCCCGAATGGGAATGACGGTAACTCGCCATCGCAGGGCAGCCTGACGCGAAACAGCGCAGTCGGCGATGTTACTGACACTGTGCGGGAGACCGTTCGGGATGTAACGGGCACGGTTGGTTCGGGCGGGCAAACAGGCCACCAGCCTTCCACCGGCCCAACGAGCACGTTTGGCTCGGGCCGCCAACCTTCCCCCGGCCCGACGAGCCCCACGACAGGGGCTGGCGGCACGGATACTGAGGACCAAAAGGAGGACGCGGTCCGCGTCCCTAAAGCTCCCAATCCGGTCGCCGCGGTTCCCAACCTGGTCGCGCCGGTTACTGACGCGGTGGCGCCGGTTATCGACGCGGTGGCGCCGGTTATCGACGCGGTGGCGCCGGTACCGGATGTTGCCGGTGCGGTCGTCCCGCTTACGCAACTGCCGTTTGACCTTTCCTCCTTCTTGTTGAGCACCGCTGGGGTGGCGCCAGTTGTGGACGGATTTGGAGGCATCGACGGCGACGGGTTGGGGATCGCCGCGGGTGTGTCGGGGGCGTCGCAAGTGCCGCTAGTCCTGCCCCTTGCCGGCACTCCGGGCGCGCCGACGGCCGGCAGCGCAGCAACCGGGGTTGCATCGCTCGATGTGATGGCACTAGGTGGACTGTCATTGCTGTCCGGGATGGCACCGCTAGCGCCGCACGACATTGTCCCGATGGGTGAGCAGTCGTATTTCCAGCGTGCCTGGGAATTCCTGCGCGCCTCAATGTGGGCGCTGGCTGCGGTCGCTCTGCCCGGTGTCGCGGGGCTTGTCATTATTACCGCGGTCGGGGTGCGCGTCGCATACGGGCCACGCACTGGTTCCGCATCGCGGCCAGCGGGCATTGCGCACTTCGCCCGCCGTGGGCCGTTAGGTATCGTCCGTTCGAAGTTGATTCGTCGGTCCGAGGGCACTGCGCGTCGTCGGCATTGAGTGCCGGTTGTCTTCTCGACAAAGTCGCCGAGCAGCTGGCTCACCCGGAACTCGATGGCGGGCGCCGGGGGAGTCGATGGGCGGTCTACGCCCAAGCACAACGGCGGGAGGACGCGTGCTTGGGGTACTTCCCCCACATCCGAGACGACGATCCGCCGCCCTTCTAATGGAATTGGTACTCGCCGAACTCGTGGTCCGCTGACGGTTTCGGGCGCACAATTGAGGTGCATATCCGAAATCTGGGGAGCCGCGATGAGCGAGCAACGGTACGACTTTTTCGGTGAGATCTTCCAGCGGTACTTCAGGCCCGCGATCGGCATGTATCCGCAAATGGGTGGAGCACTCGTCCAGAGGTTGTTCGCGCTCTGCGACGACGTCCCGGATCGATTGGCCCAGACCCGGCGCGCCGCGACGGCATGGGGCAAAGCCGAGACCCCGGACGCCAGGCTTACTTCGGATCTCTTCGTGATCACCCAATATGGGCTGATGTATGCCGCCGCGTTGACCGAGTCGCGCCGGGCGCTGTATTACCTCGCCACGCCGCCCGGGTTGTTCGATCCGTTCGTGGATCAGATCGACATCGCCAACCTTCGTGAGGGCGCGGTTGTCGTGGTGGACAGTGGGTTCGGCCGTGACCTCGCATCGGCTCATCCGATGGACGCCGCGTTGCGCCGAATCCTCGACGAGCACGTGGCGCTGCGCGTGGATTTGCCCGCGTAGCTATTTCTTCGCCGCGGCTTTCTTGGGCTTCCGAGAATGCCAGCGCCATTGCTGCGCCCGTTCTGCTGCGGACTCATGGTGAGGTCAGGGGCGTGTCGATGGATTGCACCGGCTCCCACAGCACCTGGGGCAGCATCGTCAGTGCCATGGCCGTCATCGGCCACACCAGGCGGTTGTCCTCGAGGGCGGGCGCCACGCCTTCGAACGGCGCGAGTGCGACCCCCAGCCGATCGTCCCGGCCGGACGCCGCGGTGCCGAAGCCCAGCTCGATCACCGGTTTGCCCTTGTCGTCGATGCGCGCGACGAACCGGAACTGTCCGCCGGCGAACAGGGCCGGCGGGATGATCGCCTGCTGAAGGTCGCCGCTGAGTTCCACGCCGAGTTCGCCGCTGGTGATGCCGTTGGGCGCGGCCTGCAGCCGGCCCCGCAGGTCGAATTCGCCGCGGAACTTGCCCATCCCGATGTCCACGCGCGTTCCCGGCGCCTCTGGCAGTCGGAGTCGCATGCTCAGCGCCACTATGAACGAGGGGGTGGGTCCGCTGCCCGCCGACACATCGACGTCGACTTTGAAGCCGAGGTCGACGAAGCGGCCGAGGGCGTCGACGATCTTCTTGAGTTGATCCAGCGCCGTACCGAACAAGACGGTCGGTTTGGCGAAGCCGGCGGCGCGGCCGGCGGCGGCCGTGAACCCGGAGCGGAGCTTGAGAATCTCCCCGAACCCGTCCACCCGCAGCGCGAGCTCGTCGGGCAGCTTGACGTCGAGCCGCCACGGGACGGCGAGTTGGGCTGAGTCGACGGCCAGTTCGACTCGGCGCGGGCCTGCGGTGAACGCACGGTCGATGCTCCAGCCTGCGCCCGTCGCCACGGTCTGCGGATTTGCGGTGAAGGTGAAACCGTTGACGTCGAGACGCCACTTGTCGGCAGCGTCGACGAGGAATTTGCCGAACTCGGCGCACGCCAGCGTTGCGGGCAGCCGCGGGAACTGCCCGGTGGACACCGCCAGCGCTGCCGGGTCGGCGATGAGCGGCGGACCGGTGCCCACCGAGTTGCGGACGAGCGGGTCGACCCGTGGGGCGGGGAACAGCACGCGCGCGGCGGGGCTGGAGAACAACAGCCCGTAGCTGGACGCGTTCGCGGTGAACACGGGGGCTGGTTCGCGGAATTCGAATGCACGGGCGTAGTGGGTACGGATGACGGGCAGCCCTCGTCGGGGATCGACCGGTGCCACGTCGCCGGTCGTGGCGTCGATCGCGACAGCGCTCCACTGGCCCGCACGCGGGAGCAACGGCGCACCCGGGACCGCCAGCAGGAACTGCGGCAACCACGCGTCGGCGCCCGGTGCGAGGGCCACCTCCAGGTTGGTCGCGTGAATCGCGAGTGTTCCGCCCAGTCGCAGGTTGACGTCGATCGGGCCGCCGGTCGGGCGCCCGATGGTGCTCATGAGGGCCACGAAGTTCGCCGGCGTCGGCAGCACATTGGGCGGTTTGAGTTGAACGAAGCCGACGTGATCGCGGATCGGCACGGTGAAGCCTTCGGGTTGGCCGACCGGGTCGGGGATCAGCTGCAGGTCGGCGTCGTAGAGCACTTCCTGCCACGTCCACGATCCGCCCTGCGTGGATACCACCGGTTTGGGGAGGATGCGGATGTTGCGAATGTTGCGATAGCGCTTCACAACTCCGGTGTCGATCGCTGCGTACTTCTGGCAGTCGCCGTCCTCGATGGCCACCCACCCGCTGTCGTAGCGGAAGACGTTCGCGGAGTTGCCGCGTTCGATGATGATCGTGCGCGTCACGCGGGCCTGTGGATGCCACAGCCGGGAGGCCAGTTGGATGAGTTCATACGCGGTGCGGCCGACGACGACGTCGAACCGGGCCTGGGTGACGCCGGTGAGTTCGGACTGGGCAGTCGCGAGGGACTTGCGCCAGTGGCTGAACGCGCTCAGGCCGTACCCGGAGAGGTCGCCGTGGTGCAGCGGGATCTTGTTGTAGAACTCCGAATTGACCGCGTCCACCACCTCGGGGGGCAGAACGCTGGTCACTCCGAATACCGGCGTCGTCACGTTCGGCGTCTGCTGCATGCTGCCGCTCAGCTCGCGCGACGGATCGGCCGCGCCGAGCGGCGCGCCGGATCCGCTGGCCTGCACGCGTACCTGGGTGGCGGCGACGAACTTCTCGGCGCCGGGAAACACCGGACCGTCCAGCGACACCTTCGTCTTCGGCGGCAGGGGATCGGCCGGCGGCCCCGGCGGCACGTACCGCTCGACGGTGGCCAGTGCCACCAGCCCGAACGGCAGGCTGAATTGGCTAATCCACGGATGCGTGCCGTCCGCGGCGGCCACCACCTCCGTGGCGACCGGCCGGGCCAGAACGGGAATGCGCTTGTCCCGGAACGCCACCAGGAAGGTCGGCGGCCCGTGGTGGTGGAAACGAGTCGCGGATCTTCGTTGTCGAGTCCCATGGCAGCATCCCCCGTACGGCTGTGGGCGATCCGAGTCTGCGGCGCGTCACGTCACCTAAACTCGGCGTGATCCGAGTCTCGCCGTCGGCATCGGCCATCAGTTTGAGTAGTCCGGTACTCGAATTTGGTGGCGCTGTGCACCGGGGCTAGCCGGGCGACGAACCGTACGCGGCGATGGTGATCATGAAACTCCTCCTGGCGCGCGCCGTTACCCAAGTTCCTTATCGGTCACTTCTTGGCCGCGGCTTTCTTGGCAGCCGCCTTCTTTGCCGGTGCCTTTTTCGCAGCGGCTTTCTTGGCCGGTGCTTTCTTGGCGGCGGTCTTCTTGGCAGGTGCCTTCTTGGCCGGCGTGTCGCCATCGGAACCGCCGCCGGCGCGGCGGGCCTTCACA
>Ga0163162_10007331_pt1 | contig 10716 bp, 8 predicted proteins | sample S55metaG_FD_115310 | JGI IMG/M metagenome (GOLD analysis project Ga0163162, IMG submission 115310) | Switchgrass rhizosphere microbial communities from Kellogg Biological Station, Michigan, USA - S5-5 metaG | ecosystem: Host-associated > Plants > Roots > Rhizosphere > Soil | place: USA: Michigan...
AAAGATTCATGTTAGCCTGTTTCATCACCTTTGGAATAGCAGCAACGGGGCCAATGCCCATAATGCGCGGATGAACACCAGCAGACATACACGCCACCAGGCGACCGATCGGCTTAAGGCCGACCTCATTCATCATCTTCTCACCCATTACTACCACGAAGGCGGCTCCGTCGCTTGTTTGCGAAGAATTGCCCGCCGTCACACACCCTCCGGCAGCAAATGCAGGCTTTAATTTTGCGAGTACTTCAATAGATGTATCGGCTCTTGGTCCTTCATCGGTATCAACTGTATAATTTCTCTTTTGCTTTTTTCCTTTTTCATCAAGGTATACTTCCTCCACACTGATCGGGAGGATGCCGCTTTTAAAGTACCCACTCTTTAGGGCATTGATCGCCTTTTGATGGGAATGAAATGAAAATTCATCCTGCGCCTCACGGCTCACATTAAATTCTTTTGCTACCGCCTCGGCGGTTAATCCCATACTCAAATAATAATCGGGTTCTTCTTTGGCGATGGAATAGGCGGGAACCGTTTTCCATCCGGCGGTAGGCACAAGGCTCATGCTTTCTGTTCCCCCGGCGATAATACAATCTGCCATGCCCATCCTGATCTTTGCTGTTGCGATCGAGATCGTTTCCAGGCCACTCGCACAATACCGGTTTACGGTCATTCCTGGTATGTCGAATCCCAAAGCTCTCGCGGCAATAATGCGTCCCACCTGCAATCCCTGCTCGGCCTCGGGCACCGCATTGCCAACGATCACGTCGTCTACCCTTTTCGCTTCCAACTGGGGCACACTGGCCATCAATCCTTTGATCACATCTACCGCAAGATCATCCGGCCGGTAAAATCGAAATCCGCCACGTTTTGCTTTTCCTACTGCCGTCCTGTATCCTGCTACGATATATGCTTCTTGCATAGTGAAAGTTTTATTGTCTCCCAGTTCTGAAATTTGAACCACATTAGAAACATAAGGAACATAAGATCACATAGACGTTCTGTGTGTAATTCCTGTGTGTCTAAGTAGGTCACTTGTGCCTACAAAAGGAACCTTGCGCTTCTGCTGCTCGACAAAGTTAGATACTCCCCTTGTCAACCCAAAACCATTAAAGTTAATTTATCTTCGCAACCGACTATGTATAAGATCCTTCGCAGTATCCTGTTTTTATTTCCTCCCGAATGGACCCATTATTTTTCCATGAACTGTTTGAAGGTCGTCTGTTTCTTATCACCCATAAAAAGAATAGTATCCCTTTTCTTCAGAACTCCCGACTCACGACTGACGACTCACGTTCTCAATCTCGAATTCAAAAACCCCGTTGGCCTGGGTGCCGGTTTTGACAAGAATGCAAAATATCTAAGGGAGTTGGAGACGCTCGGCTTTGGCTTCGTGGAAATCGGAACAGTTACTCCTCTACCCCAGCAGGGAAATCCTCCTCCCAGGTTGTTTCGCTTGCCAAAGGATAAAGCACTCATCAACCGCATGGGCTTTAATAATGATGGAGTGAAAGTGGTTGCTGAGAGACTTAGGAAATGGAAAGAGAGTCAGGAGTTCAGTGCCGGCAGTCGATCGGACGCGGAACACAGAACTAAGAACTCCCGACTGATCGTCGGCGGCAACATCGGTAAAAATAAAGCCACACCGAACGAGGACGCCTGGAAAGACTATGCGATTTGCTTCAATGAGCTTCATCCTTATGTAGACTATTTTGTTGTAAATGTGAGTTCACCCAACACGCCCGGATTGCGTGAACTGCAGGAAAAGGAATCTCTCAAAAGGATCTTGTTGCACCTGCTCATGATCAACAACGGAAAAGCGAATTCGAAACCTGTACTTTTAAAAATTTCACCTGATCTCACCGATGAACAAATGGATGATGTCATTGACCTCGCATTGGACATAAAATTAGACGGCATTGTCGCAACAAATACAACGATCAGCCGTCACGGTTTGTTTCAACATGTGGGTATCGGTAACCAGGAGGCAGGAGGATTGAGCGGTGCTCCGTTACGGCAAAGAAGCACGGAAATAATAAAATATATACACCAAAGGGCAAATGGTCAAATGCCGATCATTGCAAGCGGTGGGATCTTTTCGTCCGCAGATGCAAAAGAAAAAATAAATGTGGGAGCCTCGTTGGTACAGGTTTGGACGGGGTTTATTTATGAAGGACCCGCTATCGTTAAAAAGATATGCGGGTCTCTCTGAAAAATTTAATAATTAATAGTTACAGTTAATAATTTAAACAAATGCAGCATCTCTTTACGTCTGAAAATATCATCAGCTTTATCATCCTTGTCATTCTCGAAATTGTCTTGGGAATTGATAATGTAATTTTCGTCAGCATCATCATCAACCAACTGGAAAAGAAAGATGAAAAGAAAGCGCGCAGGGCATGGATGATCAATGGCATAATCATCAGAAGCATTTTATTGGTGGGCCTGGGCTGGCTGTTGGCACAAAAAGGAAATTTTCTATTTACAATAGTCGATAAAGGCTTTGATATTGCAAGCCTTGTAATGCTCGCGGGTGGGATCTTTCTCATTTACAAATCCGTTCGGGAAATACATAAAAAGTTAGAAGGGGAAGATGCAAATCTTGGTGCTGAAAAAAGAAAAGGTTTAGGCCTTGGCCAGGCAATCGTCCAGATCATCCTTATTGATACCGTTTTTTCATTCGACAGCATCATTACGGCCGGTGGAACCGCGAAGCATGTAGAGATCATGATCGCTGCAGTTGTGATCGCGATGATCGTTATGTTTCTCTTCAGCCCTGCGATTTCGGCATTTATTCATAAACATCCCACTTTAAAAATGCTGGCTCTTTCATTTCTCGTAATGATCGGCCTCAGCCTAATCATTGAAGGCTGGGATTCGGAAAAAGCAGAGGATCTGCACTTGAAGAACTATATCTATTTTGGAATGGCATTTTCCTTCGGTGTCGAAATGCTAAATATGATCATGAGAAAGCGAATGGTAAAAGGAAAGGTTGTCGAGTTGAATGAGCCACGATTGCAGGATGAAGAAAACTACTCTGACCAGGCAAAATAAGATTGAAGCATTGAATCTATGAGATCTTTAAGATGGTAGCAGCAACAATTCCCGCCGTTTCAGCTCTCAATCTCGTGTCGCCCAATGACACGGCGTCAAAATGGTGGTGAATAGCAAGTTGCACTTCCTCGCTCGTAAAATCGCCTTCGGGTCCTATTAAAATTATTTGCGAGGAGAGAGTTTCATTGACGAGGTCAGCAAGATTTCTTTTTTCTTCTTCAATACAGTGAGCTATGAATTTTTGTGAGGTATGAATGACTTCTTCCTGTCGAAAAACCAATTCATAATCGATTGGCTTATGTAGAACAGGCAGCCAGCATTGTTGGGACTGCAGCATGGCGCTGATCAAAATATTCTGCATCCTGTCTTCACGAAATTTTTGTCTCTCTGTTCGTTTACAAATCAAGGGAACGATCTCATGGACACCGATCTCGGTAACCTTTTCCAAAAACCATTCGAAGCGATTTGAATTTTTGAGTAAAGAAATTGCAATGGTGATTTTCCGTGAGTCGTGAGGCGTGAATCGTGAGTCAGTTATTTTTACTCCGCAATGCTTCTTGTGATCGTTACTAATTTCAGCTGTTAAAAGATTTCCTTTGCCATCGGTTAACTTTAGGCTCTCTCCTTTTTTCATTCGCAATACCTGAACAATGTGTTTTGAAGTTTCGTCGTCCAACACCATATCACTTGCCGATTGGTTGTATTTACTGATGTAAAAAAGTGGAAGATTCAAATTGAAAGGATTTCACGCAAAGAACGCAAAGAAAACGCTAAGGCGCAATAAAAGACTCCAGAAAGGAAAGGTGCATCTAAAAGTTGTTTGAGCCACATAAGGCACATGAGGAAATCCCTGGCGGACTAAATTAACTACGAAAATGAAAGTCGCATCCAAAAAAATTGTTTGAACCACATAAGGCACATAAGGAAATACGTGGTTGTCCAAAAAAAAGTCCGGAGCAAAAGCACTCCGGACAACCTTAAATCAAAAGATCTTGAATCAAAAATCTAAAACGGGTCTTCATCATCACTTGTATCATTCATCTTACTTCCCGTCTGTATATAAAGTTTTGGTCCATCATCATCTTTCACCGGCTTCCAATTACCCGGCAACCCTACCGGACCCAAATCTCCCCCGTTGTCTTCAACAAATTTTTGAATGTGCAATAACGCTCTAAGCTTTATGGTTTCCAACGAACCATTACGATGCTTTGCAATTCTTACATGTGTTTCGCCGCGGTTGTTTTCTCCCATTTCGTTGGTGGTGATGTCATAATATTCCGGGCGATAAAGGAACATAACCATGTCAGCGTCCTGCTCAATAGCACCTGATTCACGTAGGTCACTGAGCTGTGGCATCTTTGTTCCATCCTTTGCACCACGTTTTTCCACTTCGCGACTTAACTGCGAAAGAGCAATGATAGGGATGCTTAATTCTTTTGCCAGCCCTTTCAGGTTTCTTGAAATATTGCTGATCTCCTGCTCGCGATTGCTGTTCCTGTTCTCTCCGGTGCCGCTCATTAACTGCAAGTAGTCAATGATCACCATCCCGATATTATGTTTATTCTTCAGGCGGCGGCATTTTGCCCTTAATTCAAAAATGTTCAATGCCGGCGTGTCATCAATAAATATCGGGGCCTGCGCGAGGCGCTGAATACCTCTCGCATACAGTTGTTTCATTTCATGTTCTTCCAACTTTCCTCTTGCAATCTTCTCGAGCCAAATCTCACTTTCGGCCGCAAGAATACGCTGGACCAATTGGCCCGCACTCATTTCAAGAGAAAACACAGCAACCGGTGTTGGTTTGCTGGGATGGAGGGCTGCATTGCGTGCAAGGTTCAATGCCAACGCGGTTTTACCAACCGAAGGTCTTGCCGCAAGGATGATAAGATCGGTACTCTGCCAGCCATAAGTAATACGATCAAGCGAGGCATAACCACTTGGCACACCACTTACATCTTCATTTTTATGACGCAGGTCCTCGATGCGCTGAATCGTCTTTACCAAAACTGAATCTATGGTATCAAAATTTTTCCGCAGGTGGTTGTTTGTAATCTCAAACAATTTGCTCTCGGCATCATCGAGGAGATCAAAGACATCGGTACTGTCCTCGTAGGCATCTCCAATGATCTCGCCACTGATACGTATCAACTCGCGCTGAATGAATTTCTGGAGAACGATCCTCGAGTGGGTTTCAATATTGGCCGATGAAACCACCGTGTTCGTCAGCTTTGTCACATAGTAGGCGCCGCCGATCATCTCGAGCTCTTCCTTACTGCGCAATTCTTCCACCACCGTTAGAATATCTATCGGCTGGCTTTTCTGCGCCAGGCTCTGCATACATCGAAATATGCGCTGGTGCCCTTCAACATAAAAACACTCGGGTTTTAAGATTTCAGCAACGGTGTCAAAAGCATTTTTTTCGAGCATGATGGCACCCAAAACGGCTTCTTCAAGGTCCTTAGCCTGCGGTGGCACTTTGCCATACACCATCGTGCTAAGATCAAGGGAGGATTTGCGCCGTTTTCTGTCTCTGTTTAGGTTAGTAAGATCCATTGTTGGCCCTGGTAGTAAGATTAATTAAAGCATCGGTTCAATACCTTGACCACGGGGATTGTTCCCACTCTTTATATTATCTATTTCTTAATTCTGTGTTATTGGAATGTTTCCCGTTCAGTCAGTGGGCGAATATAAAAGGAGAAAAATTGTTAAAACAAATTTTTTCTTATCCACCCCGCATTCACAAACTAATTCACAGTAATCAAGGGTTATCCATCTTATTTCTCTTGGTCATGCACAATTTAAAAAAAATAAGCACGCCCGGTCCGTTTAAATCCACACATTTTGTGATAAAAAAAACCTCGTTGATTTTTTGGTCAGGTTGCCAAAACCCCAGAATGGCACTTTGATTGATTTGGGGAATATAATCCCCGGCAATTTTCCTTTAAAAATCGCCTCCAGCGGGCTTTTGCAGATATAGAAAAAAGGGAGGGATTTTTTGAAACAGGCTTCAGCACTGCTATTTTGCGTTTGTTGCATCGCGCTCTTCAACGTCCTTTTCGCTTATAAGCAGGTCCGGTACCCGGTTTTAAAGAATTCGATGGGCCAACATTTTCTTTTACTTATTCTTTGTTTGGGTCATAAACTTTTCACAAAATAACTTTAACACAATAATTTTCCTTCACGATAGTTTAAATATCAAGCCTCCTACTCTCCCTTCTGCCATAATCTTGAAACGCTTAAAATATGGAAACAAGGAACAGGAGTACAAGACCGCGCCCGCTCATCACCCAGGTACAAAACAATACGTCTCTTTGGATTGGCCACTTACAGACGGATCCTACTGATCATTTCGCTGGACAGACCTTTCGATCTCCCTCATCCGCCGAGTTAAACAATATCCAGGTTTTTTCAGCAGCAGTGCAATACCCGGGGCAACTGACCCTTAGCGTTCATTCCTTTGATCCGCAGAATCGATCCTGGGGACCTCTTTTGGCAAGTTCTACTGTTGAGGTGGAGACCATCGACAAGGAGAGATGGATAAGGTTTGACCTACCGCCTATGCCCTTACACCAGGATGAGATGTATGGCTTCCGGATCTACGCCAACAATACCATGATAGCACTTGGTGAAGCAGCAGCAGGTAATCAAAATCCATTCAACGGTGAAGAATGGCATGCGGACTCACTAGATCAGATCGGTCACTATTATCGGTATTTCAGCCTGGCGTACAAAATAGAAATGTGCGGCTAACTCAATGCTTTCTTCTTAAAATTATCGCGGCGTTTTTTTGAAGGTCGCCGGAAAAACGAATCTGGTAGCGATCATTACCATCCTGTAAAATAAGTAAGCCGCTATTAGGTGGTATGCGACCGAGATTTTCAGCATACAATACCAATTTTGAGGAATCTCCTATCTCTGAAGCAGCGATCGTCTTTCGTATTGCTTTATCAGTTAAGCCCTGTCTTGATAAAATAATATTTCCATTTAAAACAAGGCTTACAGTATCACCGTCTATCTCGCCGTTATCATATAAACTGAGGACGACACTATCGGATCTAAATAGGACAGTCCTGACAACTTCTGTTTCTCTTTTTACAAACTCGGTGGACGATTTGATCACGATCTCTTTTTCTTTGACCGGGGGTGTGATCGCCGTCTCCTTTTCTTTGACCGATGATTTGCCAGTCTGCTTTTCTTTGACAGATGGCGTAACCACTTCTTTCTTTGTAGCAGGCTTCATAAATGAAAGTTCATTTGTCAAGCCCATTTCATCAAGTTTTGACATCAATGGTGATTTGGCCGGAGGTTTTCTCTGAAGTTTGATCATTCCTTTAAAGTTGTTCTCGTTAAGAGCCCTCATGTCCAGGGACCTTGTGGCCAATGTGCCTGCCAATGTCATATTAGAGTCTCGTCCAACCCAAGCCAGCGTACCAAACAATTTTACTCTCCTGGAGGGTGTGCTGTAATTATCATAGATCAGTTCGCCGTCCTCAAGTGCGATGCTTCCTCTTTTCATCTTTATTTCTATTGTCTTAACGCCGACATTTTCAACTCCGTCGAAAGTGAATGTGAGCATTGAATATCCACTTAAATTTTTTTTCTCTCCACTGATCACCAGTTCGTATGGCACCTTTATATCATTGACCAACAAATAGCCCGCCCATGCGCCGGTTAGGTCCTGGGCAAAACCGTTAAACGGTAAAAAAAACAGTGCGAGCAAAATTTTTGTTCCCGACAATTTGTACAGACGTTTATCCATGCCCGATAAGATACTCTAAATTTTCCGGAGATTTATTATCACGACCTCCAATATTTGTACTGGCATGATTCTGTAATTTCATTTTTTATGAATGCAGCTCTCCGTAAACTTTTAAAGAAAGGAAACTCTTCGGCGGTACCGGCTAACATCCACCCAATGCTGGCGACCCTTGTTGACGAAACCCCGGTTGACGAGCAAAACTGGATTTATGAAATAAAGTGGGATGGCTATCGCGCCATCGCATATTTGAACAAGGGAATCGTGGATATCCGGTCACGAAACAACAAATCTTTTAATGAGAAATTTTACCCTGTCTACGAAGCCTTGAAAAAATGGGACGTTCGCGCAGTTGTCGATGGCGAGATCATTGTCGTAAATGAGGAAGGCATGCCTGATTTCAGCGACCTGCAATTATGGCGAAGTGAAGCAGACGGCCAACTTGCTCTTTATCTTTTTGACATTTTATGGTTGGAAGGATTTAATGTCATGAATTTGGCTCTTGAGAACCGACACGAATTACTACAGGCCATTATTCCTGAGAAAAATAACATTATCAAAATCAGCGAACAATTCAATACTTCTGGAAAAGATTTTTTTGCACTGGCCGAACAATTAAAACTCGAAGGCATTTTTGCCAAGAGATTAAGCAGTACCTACACCCCCGGCAACAGGTCAAAAGAGTGGTTGAAAATAAAAACAGAGAAAAGACAGGAGTTTGTGATCGGCGGCTACACAAAAAATGAAAACACAAGCAAACTGTTTAGTGCGTTACTGGTAGGCCTATATGAAAAAGGGGAATTTCATTTTGTAACCCCGGTGGGTACAGGGTTCAATACGGCCATTCAAAAAGATATCCTTAGAAAACTAAAACCAGATGAAACAAAAATTTGTCCTTTTATTGAAGAACCGGAATACAATAAACCTTCTCGTTTTCGCCCAAATCCTCCCAAAGCAAAGGTGACCTGGGTGAAACCAAAACTTGTCGCAGAAGTTAGTTTCCGTGAAGTCACTAAAGATGGTGCGATACGTCATCCTTCTTTTAAAGGATTACGGGAAGACAAAAAGCCTGTAAATGTAGTGAGGGAAATTCCGAAGAAAGCATCGGAGGTGGCAAAACGACCAAAAGGAAAAATAAAGAACAATGTATTGCATAAAGGGATTTCAAAGCCACCAAAAAAAGAAAGAAAAACATTGCTCAACCCAACTGAAGAGGCACAGACAAGAACGGTGAGCGGGCATAGCCTGGGCTTTTCTAATCTCAGTAAAATTTTTTGGCCGAAGGAAAAGTTGACCAAAAGAGACATGATCAATTATTATTACCAGGTAACGCCGTACATGTTGCCATATATGAAAGACAGACCGCAGACTCTGAATCGCCATCCACATGGAATTAACGGCGAAAGTTTCTACCAGAAAAACGTAAAAGGAAAAGTGCCAGGGTGGATTGAAACATTTCCTTATTACAGTGAAACAGATGCGGAAGAAAAAGAATTTTTGGTTTGCACGGATGAGGCCAGCTTGCTTTATATTGCTTCATTGGGTTGTATTGAAATGAATCCCTGGAGCAGCCGGAGGCAGTCGCCGGAAAATCCTGATTGGTGCATCATAGATCTCGATCCTGATAAAAATACTTTCGACCAGGTAATAAATGCTGCGCAGGTGACAAAACGAATTTTAGATGCTCTTGAAGTACCTTCTTACTGTAAAACTTCGGGTTCGACCGGTTTGCATATTTACATCCCTCTGGCAGCCAAATACACGTATGAGGATTCGAAGGAGTTCGGTCGCAGCATCGTGAAACTTGTCAATGCAGAAATACCTTTATTTACCAGTATTGAGAGAAAGACCGCAGACCGACATGGGAAGATGTACCTCGATTTTCTACAAAATCGGCCCCAGGCAACCGTTGCAGCGCCATATTCACTCCGTCCGAAACCTTTTGCCCCTGTTTCTATGCCTCTCCATTGGGAAGAAGTTAAAAAAGGTCTAAAACTAAAAGATCACAATTTAAAAAATGCGATTGCTCGTTTAAATGAAATGGGAGATCCGTTTAAGGGTGTGATTGGGAAAGGCATTAATATGAAGAAAGCCATTAATAAAATGAAATCCCTATTTGAAGTCATTTAAATGAAAGTGTTCCCCCAATAAAAATTTATCCAGAAAGAATTCAATTTTTATTTTCTTCTGGCAGCATGTTTGGAGGACTAGTGTGTGATAATATTATCTCGTAACTCTAAAACCCAATGTTATGAAGCTAGGAATATTAATATTAGTAGCAAGTGTGGCGGTACTCGCTTCCTGTGGCCCAAGTTACCGCGTTACTGACGGGTCTACAGTAACCAAAGACACGATAGGTGTACCAACTGAAATTAAATCTGCGTTTGTTTCACAATATCCAACGGCAACGAATGTTGTATGGTCGACATATGATGCAACTGCAGTTCCCTTAGTTGATTGGGATCTGAACGGCTGGCCCGCTCCTGGTGAAGGTGCTTATGTTGTAACATATAATATGAACACTGACACATACTATACATGGTACGCTGCCAACAACGATTGGATCGGTACTGCATACGCAGTCAGCGATTACAAATCGCTACCGCCGGCAGTGAGCACGGTGATCAATGATAAGTTTGCCGGGTATACCATTTCATCTGTGAACAGGGAAATGCAAAAAGACAAAATGGCCTATGAAATACAGTTGAAGAATGGAGATGCTAAGGCGAAGGTACTGGTCGATGATAATGGAAATATCATCAAGCAAAAGACGGTAGAGAAATAGGTTGAATTAATACTTCAGAAGAAAGCTCACGGTTTTTACCATGAGCTTTTTTTATTGAAACAGGGTGAGTAAGTCCTTCTTAGGAATACCAGGTAGCATTAAAGTGTCGCCACAATTCCCATTA
>Ga0163162_10007334_pt1 | contig 10716 bp, 6 predicted proteins | sample S55metaG_FD_115310 | JGI IMG/M metagenome (GOLD analysis project Ga0163162, IMG submission 115310) | Switchgrass rhizosphere microbial communities from Kellogg Biological Station, Michigan, USA - S5-5 metaG | ecosystem: Host-associated > Plants > Roots > Rhizosphere > Soil | place: USA: Michigan...
CCGACTTTCGCCTGGAGGTCGACGAAGCCTACCGCCGTATGCAACGCGAGCATAGTGAATATGCTTTCTCAATCAACCGGCAAGACGCCAAAGGCAAGCTCGTGAAAGAGGATAAATATAAGGTAGACGGCACGACCTTATACGAGAATCCGCTCGCGCAGGATTACGTTAATCGCGTCGGGCAATCCATGGTGCCTGTCGGATCTGACAAGCTCTACGCATTCAAGATCATGCTCAACCCGGTGCCCGAAGCACGATCGCTTTCTACGGGTACGATTTATGTCTCAACCGGTTTACTCGCTTCAATCGATAACGAAGCTCAACTGGCTTACGTGCTCGGACATGAGATCGCGCACGTCGAGAAGGAACATTGGAGGGATGATGTACTCGTAGCTGAAGGAGTCGAAGATTGGAATGAGAAGAATCGGCAACAGAAAGAGAGACTTGGTTTGATAACCAAGGTCGGATTAAACATTGCCACGATGGGTATGGCGAACGCCGGAAACTTTACCGGATTCGCCAGCACCATGTTCGCGGATGCAGCAATGCCGACAATCTTCAAGCTCGCGATGCCCGATACAGTAGTCGGTTGGGATCGCCAGCAGGAGGACCAGGCAGATGAAGCGGCGCTGCGTTACATGTTGGATCGCAAATACGATCCGCGCGAGGTGCCGAAGTTCTACGCTAAGCTGAAAGCACTCAGTCAGCGCGATAAGCGGGCAGGTTTAGGATTCATTGCCAGCGCCGCTCGCCTGTCAGAACGCGAACCGTTGTTAACCAGCATGATTCCTCTCATGGCCGGCTCAGCTTCAACTATGCTCTTTTACGGCGCGATGAACCTCAATATGAAGAATATGCAGGACCAGGTTCAAGAAACTGTGAAGGCCATGCTGCCAAAGGAGAAGGAGACCGACACCGGTAAGAAGCTTGACCCAACTGCAAATGCCGCAGGCCGCGAGCAAGCGAGTGAGGCGGCTGTTACCGGCGAGTATGCCGCCCGAGTCAAAGAGTTGTTAGACGCTGGTGAGTTGATTGGCAGTAGCGCTGAGTTCCAATCAGTGATGGCTGCGATTCGTCGCGACAACGGTATCCGCGCGTTCTACTACGACATGTTCAGTATGGCTCGTGAAAACCTCGAAGAGTCGATCAGAATTCGGTCGAACGATCCGGTTGCACACTATTACTACGGCGTAGTGCTCAAACTAACAGCGCGCACGTTGGGAGAGAAACAGCGAGCGCTAAATGAATTCGCACTCGCGGTCCAGTACGATCAGCGCAAGGTCCTCGCAGAGCCATATCTCCATCGCGCTCTTGCGATGATTGACAGTAGAGAATCGCACACGCGCGAGATCGTCGAGAACCTCAAAGAATACGTTCAGTTGTACCAGCGTCAGAATGCCGGCGCACTGCCAGCGAGTATGGACATGATTTACGACTACATGCAGGACGCGGGTGAGACGTCGTGGACCGCGATTCCGGCGATGAATGTCTCGACGAAGAATATCGACCCGGTTGTGGTTACGTCGCCGGTTCAACGGACAGTCGCAGCTACGGTGAGTGAGCCATTACCGGCGCCTTCGCCTGTCGCACAACCACAGACTAAGAGAACACCTACTCGACGGCCCTAGTATGAACAGACAAAGAATTCTGGTAGTCCTTATTCTAGCTATTCTCGTAGGATTGCTGATCCAGGTTGACGGGGCTCAGGACTTGAAGGCAGTACCGTCGCGAGCCCCGTTCTCTCTTGAGATTCCTCAACTCAATCGATCGGGAATCACGTCGTTGGAAGTTCGCATTGCCACGACTCAGATAAACACAGTTAAGATCCACATCGCCGAACCTGCCGCAGATCAAATCGCGTACGAAAGGATCTACACGGTCGTAAACGCTGAGTCGGCTAATACGATTCAAACCGTAAGAGCAACTTCTAAAGGCAAAGTAGTGACACTGGATTTGGAGAGGCACGAGCGGTTTCGTTTGCATCCGGGTAAGAACGTGGTCGAGATCAGCGCCATCGACCGCGTACAACAGGAGTATTACGCTTCGTTTGTGATTAATGCTGGCGCTACCCAGGCGGTGAAATCGACGCGCCCCGTCATATCGGTGGGTTCGTCTCAGTTCGGCGGTCGTCGCTATGCGTTGGTTGTGGGAGTCTCGCGTTACAAGTTTCACGAGGGTGGTCTAAACGATCTCGAGTACGCGGATGCCGATTCGCGGAGCATCGCAGACTTCCTTAAAACTCGCGCGGGCTTCAAAGACGCCGACATCAGTTATCTGGAAAATGAGAACGCGACGGTCGAGAACGTACGTGCAGCAGTTGATCTTTTTCTCGACCGTGCGCGTGAAAATGACCTGGTGTTTCTATTCGTTGCTAGTCATGGAACGCAGGATCCGTTTGACCCGAAGAATCTCTATCTTGTGCTGCACGACAGCAAGGTGACCAACATGTCGCGCACGGCGCTTAACATGTCTGAGTTGCAGACGTTGTTTTCGACTCGTTTGCGAGCGAAGCGAATGGTGATTTTGATTGATGCTTGTCATAGTGGCGGTGTCGATGCCGCGCCGGTGAGTGGGGCGCGCCAGCTCGAGCGTAACGAAAACAATACCTTCAACGTTTATGCCGAGAAGCTCTTCAGCGGCGAAGGGCGAGCGCTTTTAACTTCGTCTGACGTTAACGAGATCTCGCAGGAAGGGAAGAAGTGGGGCGGCGGTCACGGAGTCTTCACGTGGGCGGTGCTTGAAGGGTTGGGTGGCGTGGCGGACATCAATCGTGATCGCATTGTTACCACTGGCGAGCTTTTTGATTTCGTGAGTGATAAGGTGCGCGAGCAAACCAACGGACGCCAGAGCCCGCGCGCGCTGGCGGGGACAAACAGAGACTTTCCGTTAAGTACAGTGAGACGATAATTCCTATGTTCAAAACCTTCTTCCTTTGCCTGCTTCTGATTGGATCAACACTTGTCAGCGGACGTGCAGGCATTCAAAAGTCTGAGATGCGTTGCGGCTGGTTCAGCAACCCCACGCCCGCGAACGCCTCGCTACACGATCGCGACGCCGAGTGGATCATCGGCGTCCAGGGTGGCCATCAAGCCGAGGGCGACTGGCCCGAGTTCGGACCCAAGCAATGGATCGAAACCAACGTCCATTACGGTTACGGCTGCGCGTGCATGAAGGTCCGCGTCGACCCTGAGTCGCATAGAGTAATTGAGATCGAGAGCGCCAAAGCCCGCCCCTTGTCCGCCTGCCGCAGCGATCGGAAATTAAAGCGCTGGGGCTTTAAGTAAGGATGGATCATGGCTAGAAAGAACCAAAGACCTCAACACGGTAACAGCGAACCGGCTCGAGGCGTGAAGTTGCTGCGCACGCTCAAAGGGCATCAGGACCGCATCGTGAGTTTGGCTTTCGACCCGCAGAGTGAGATGCTGGCGAGCGGGAGCTCTGAGACGGTTAAACTTTGGGAGCCGCGTGACGGTAAGTTGCTGCGCACGCTCGAAGATCACAGCAACATCGTCAATAGTTTGGCTTTTGATCCGCAGGGCCAGACGCTGGCGAGCACAGGTTATGACGGAATAGTGAAGATTTGGGAAGCAGGCAGCGGCAAGTTGCTGCGCACGCTGAGAGGAGAAGAACGTTACGTTTTAAGTGTGGCTTTTAATTCGCAGGGTGACACGCTCGCAAGTGCGGGTGGTAGCAAGACCGTAAATCTCTGGGAAGCGTCCAGTGGCAAGTTGCTGCACACGCTTGACGGTCATAAGGACACTGTAAATAGTTTGGCTTTTAATCCAAAAGGCGACGTGCTGGCTAGCGCAAGTGACGACAGAACGGTGAAGCTTTGGGACCCACACAGCGGCGAGTTGCGGCGCACGCTTAAAGGGTACCCGCACTTCGTTTTAAGTGTAGCCTTTGATCCAGAAAGCGATATTCTGGCAGCAGGAGGCATTGGCAACACAGTTAACATTTGGGATACCCGAAGCGGCAAACTCTTGCGCATTCTCGAAGGGCACACCCGCCTTATTAGTGCAGTCCTATTTTCGTCGGACGGCCGGCTCTTGATCACGAGAAGTGCGGATAACACGATCCGACTCTGGAGTACTGAGACATGGGAGACAATTGCTGTCGTCCCGGCTACATCCATCAGTACCCGGTGGATTCCCGCGCTTGCATTGCATCCCACAAGGCCTCTACTGGCAGCCTCCAGTTCGCCACCGAATACACCTGATGATGAGCGTTGTCGACAGATTTACCTGTGGCAGTTAGATTACGAAGTACTGTTAGGCAAGCGCCCCCTCCGGTCGGCGGCTACGAGTGCGATCCATCACACAACTGGAAAAATCGTGTTGCTGGGTGATCACAGCGTAGGCAAGTCTGCACTTGGACATCGACTAATCCATGGTGCGTTCAAAGAGCAGGCATCAACACACGGACAGCAGTTCTGGGTCTTTCCTGCTTTAGGTAAACGTCGAGAGGACGGGACGGAGTGTGAAGCAATTCTATGGGATTTCGCGGGCCAACCAGACTATCGACTGGTCCACGCACTCTTCGTTGACAACGCCGACTTAGCGCTCGTTCTGTTCGATGCCGCGGACATTCACGATCCACTACATGGCGTCGGATTCTGGCTCAAGCAACTACAAACTGGACAGAGTCGCTGCGCAATCATTCTTGTGGCGGCCCAGACGGATCGCGGAACCTCAACACTAACGCCGGAGGAACTGAGTGCGTTTTGTCAGAGCCACAGGATTGTTGGTCCAATCGCAACAAGTTCTCTGACTGGACTCGGAATGGAAGAACTCATCGAGCGTATGAAGTCGTTGATTCCGTGGGAGGACAAGGCATCAACAGTCACGACCGCCACCTTCAAGCGAATCAAGGACTACGTTCTCGGCCTCAAAGGTACAGAATCTCAGACTATCGTCACTTCCGAGGAACTTCGTGAACGATTAGAAGCGACTGATGCCGAATGGCAATTCACTAATGACGAAATGCTGACGGCAGTGGGGCATTTGGAAAACTACGGCTACGTAAAGCGCTTGCGAACATCGAAAGGCGAAGTCCGCATCCTCCTCGAACCGGAAAGGCTAAATAATCTTGCATCTTCGTTTGTGTTGGAGGCGCGGCGCAATCCGAAAGGATTAGGTGCACTCGAAGAGAAACGGCTGCTGACCGGTGGTTACAAGTTTCAGGAGCTCAAAGGCCTAGACCAAGCTGAGTGCGACGTGCTACTCGACTCAGCCGCGCTGCTATTCCTGGAGCACAACGTTTGTTTCCGCGAAACCGATCCGCTGCGCATGGAGCCATATCTAGTCTTTCCTGAGCTAATAAATTTAAAGAAACCTTTGGAGAAGGATGCTGCTACAGAGGACGCCGCTTCTTACACAGTCACTGGCCCAACGGAAAACGTATTTGCGTCGCTGGTTGTGTTACTCGGCTACACACATACCTTCACGCGCACAGCGCAATGGCAAAACAATGCGCGCTACGAAGTAGGTGACGGTCTAGTGTGTGGATTTCGCCAGGAAGCTGAACGTGATGGCGAGTTGGATTTAGTGCTTTGCTTCGGACCAAAGGTAGGGCAGCCAGTGCGAACGCTTTTTCAAGGACTATTCGAAAGCTTTTTAGCGCGTCGCAATTTGACTGTGCAGCGTTACGAGCCCGTGCGATGTAGTAAGAATCACCTGTTGAATCGCGCAGTCGTTCGCGAAGCTATGCAGCAAGGTGAAGACACTGCGTTCTGTTCGAAGTGTGGAGAGAAAATGACGTTGCCGGCCATGGCGGAACCAATCCAGTTGACACGAGCAGTGCGAGTCGAAGTGGAAACGCAACGCCGTGCTGCCGAGCAGCGAACACGCTTTGAGCAAGCTGTCTTCCGTCTCCATGCCTACATCGAAGAGCAGAAGATTACACCGCCCGAGTGCTTCATCAGTTACGCTTGGGGCGTGTCGGAGCATGAGCGATGGGTTGAGAAACGTTTGGTGGACGACTTGCTGAAAGCAGGTTTACAGATCGTTCTTGACCGAAGAGAAAACCAAGTCGGCGATAGCCTCACGCGGTTTATTAGTCGTATTCCTTACTGCGCCAGCGTTGTGGTTGTAGGAACTCCCTTGTACTTTCAGAAATTCGAGAACCGGCTTTCGACGACAGGTAGCGTCGTTGCAGCAGAAGTTGATTTGATAAGCCAGCGATTGATTGCGACTCAAGAAGAAAAGCGTACAGTTAAAACGTTGCTCTTGGCCGGTGAAAAGAAGACTTCACTGCCTCCGCTAATGTGGGATGCAATCCATGCCGACTTCCGAAACGAAGAAGCCTACTTCACGACCGCCTTCGATCTAATCCTGAGTCTTTATAATCTGCCACCAACACATTCGGCCGTAGCAGATCTACGCGAATCGCTCCTCGCGCCAGGATTCGCGTTTCGAAACTAATTTTGTGACTTTTGTGCCTTTTTGTGGCTAAAACCGCGTGATGGTCCTCATGCGCTGCTGCCACTCACTGCGCGGTATATCAAGCGCTTCAAACTGTTCGCTCGCATCTCTCAACGACTCGCCCCCGGCCTTTCGCGTCTTCAAGTAAAGCAGCGACGCCATGATCGCCGTGATCGGAGTCACGAACACATTCAACAAGTGGTACAAAGCAGACGGCCCCGACATCGAGAAACCGAAACCAAACTGTTTTGGAGACCAATCGTCGTGGAACTTTAGCGTGAAGTCAGTGTGGACCGCCGCCTTCCAAACCAAAATCGGCAGTGCAAACTGAACGAGCGTTATCACCAGCACAGTGCCCAACGCCCTGCGACTCAGAATTCTGCTGCGACGCAGTGTGCCGCGCACGCCTTGCTGTTCCATGATCGCCACCGGCGCATAGAGCCCAAAGACAAGCGCAGCAATCAATCCAGGTATTACAAACAAAACCGATCCGAGCAGAATCAACGTCAGCACGAGCAGTGACGTGAGCGCGAAGACTCGCCAGCGTCGCTTCAACGCGAGCATTGCAGTGCCAATCGTTACCGCTCGTAATGGCGCGATCGTCAATTGCAGCACAACCGGCACAGTGGCCGCCGAGACGAAGAAGTATGCAAACAAAAGTGTTATGACCATCGAGACAAACACCCCAATCGCGAAGGTCATCAGCTGTGTTTGATCGAATCGCTGCCCATCGACGACGTCCAACACATTCAAGAGCGCGAGCACGGTGAACGGCGCATATCCTAAAAGCGCGATCTTAAAAAACGTCGGAAAGTGTTCGCTGTAGAGCGCGAATGCCTGTTGCAACAAGTGACCCGGCCCTTCCCAACTCGCGCGCAGTGCTGCCGCGAACCCGGCGGCGCTCTGCGGTCGCTCCGCAGGATCTTTAGCGAGCGCCGACATCACGATGCGCGCCATCTTTCGCGGCAGCTTGCGATTCTTTTCGCGGATTGGTGGAGGCGCGGCAGTCTTGTGCATCTCGATCACTTCACGTGGCGAGCCTGCAAACGGCGCCTCACCCGTGAGCAGACGATAAGCAATGATACCGAGGCTATAGATATCTGACCGCATATCAAGATGATCACCACGACATTGCTCGGGCGACATGTAAACCGGCGTCCCCATCACCGATCCGACCGCCGTCAGACTATCCGACTTGATCAGCGTCGCCGACTCCTCAGAAGAAAACTCGCTCAGATCCGCGTTAATCGGCGTAGATCCGCGGCCAATTTCATCTGCCGAGCCAAGCTTCACTAACCCGAAGTCGAGCACCTTGACGGTGTAACCACCACGTCCATTCGGCTCGAGCCAGATGTTGTCAGGCTTGAGATCCCTGTGAATGATCCCGGCGCGATGCGCTTCTTCGACTGCCGCACAGACCTGTTCCAGGATGTCGATCACCCACGCGATCGGAAGCCGCCCTTCCTCTGCAACGATTTCAGCCAACGTGCAGCCATCGAGATACTCCATCACGAGATAAGCGACTGGACCATTCCCCGTGTGCGCGATGCCGAAGTCAGTGACGTCAACAACGTTTGGATGTCGCAGTCTGCCTGCGGCTTCAGCTTCACGTCGAAAGCGCGCGACAAACTGATCGTGCGCCGAGAGCTGCGGATGAATGACTTTAACCGCCACGGTGCGTTTCGTGCCGAGATGCGTAGCGCGATAGACGGCGCCCATTCCTCCTTTACCGAGGAGTTGTTCGATCTGATATTTGTTATCGAGTGTGTCCACGTCTACGTCTGAAAATTTGCAGCTTTCGCCAAATTCTTATAGTCTCATCGTCGCTGGCAACATGAAGATATCTCCACTTGCATTATTACTTCTACTCGCGTGCGCCGTCACCTCACAGGCGCAGGAGTCACCGGGCGGAATCGGCAAAGCAGGCTCATCAGTAATTACGTCGCAAACTGAGCAGGACGTAGCTCCTCAATTCCAACCAGCGCCAGGTCCTGATTACGCGTCGTATAGGAAAAATCCTACATTCAAAAAGCCGCGTATTCTCTCTAAACCGGATGCCGGATACACAGAGGAAGCTCGCCGCAACAACGTCAGCGGACAGGTCGTGCTTCACGTATTGTTTGCGGAGACAGGTCGGATCCATCAAATTAGCGTCGTTAGAGGATTGCCGTTCGGCTTAACCGAGCGCGCCATTGCGGCGGCACGACAAATTGAGTTTGAGCCGGCGGAGTTGGATGGCAAGAAAGTGGCTTATCCGGTGGTTGTCCTATACAACTTCAGGCGTCACTGAAGCTCAACTTTTGAACTCTGAAGCGCGGCCAAAAGAACTCGACCATTCCGATTAACAACGCCGGCAAGTAGATCAGTGAGTTGATCACGAACATCTCATCGGGTGAGTCGCCCAACCACGTTGCGTAAAGAAGAAAGCTGGCGATAGTTAAGTAAAAGATCGACAGCCTTGGTGTGAAGCACAGGAAGAGGACCAGCCAGCAGAAATACCAGGAGAAATGCGGCGCGAACAGTACTGTAGTTGCGGTCGCCAGGACTAGCGCGTGTTTCAGATAATCCTCACGTCGACCTTTTAACAGCACCCAGAGCCCGATCGCGCTCATAACCAGCATCGCGGCGATCAGGTAAGCGAGTGATGGCAACTCCATTCCGAGCTTGTGCGCTAAGCTCAACGCATAGAACTGTTGACCGGTGAGTAGTCCTCTTTCCTGTGTGTATCCAGGCAAAGACCCGAAGACGGCTGTTGGGCCAACGCTGAGATAAGCGAGATAGCCGATGATAATCGTTGCTGCAAAAACCGGTGCTATTCGCCAGCGTTCACGCTTGAGCATCGTCGGAACCAAAACGACGGGAAAGAGTTTCACCAGCGTTGCGCAAGCGAGCGTGAAGCCGGCGCCGAGATCGGATTTTCTTTGCCACGCAAGAAACGCCAATGCGATGAAAGCGATCGAAATAGCGTCGACGTGTCCGCTGCCGGCGAACTCCCAAACGACGAGCGGATGCCATGCGTACATCAGGAGAAGTTGTCGCGGCCGGCCGAGTAAAGCGAGCAACTGCGCCACCGCCCAGAATGTTACCAGCTCAAACAAGAGCATCGTCGCCTTCATCCACGTAACACTCTCGCTGATTCTGGTCGTAAGGAAGAAAACGGCTTGAGCCACCGGCGGATAGATCGTGTGGGCCCAGTCTTTCCGGTTTATCTTCGGGTAAATAGTTTCATCACGCAGGTGAGCCAGCTCGGGAGCGGCGGGTATGTAGCGATACGGATTGATGCCCGCAGCTTGCACCCGTCCGTCCCAAACGTACCGATAGATGTCGTCGGATAAGTACGGCGGAGCGAAGAGTATGCTCAGCCGAAATACGATTGCGAATGCGATGGCGATGAGAAGAGTTGAGTTCGAAGAGCGGGCGCGAATAACCATCCATGCAGCGAGCAGGTAGATCGCCGATTGAACAAACGCGATCTTCATAAAAACCCGGATACCGCTAACGCCACTTGCACTCAGACCCGCCCGGTAAAGCACAACCGAAACACAGCCCAGCAGAATAAGAATAATGCCGCTTTTAATGTCGAGGTCCGGGTTGAGTCGCATCGCTGGAATGAGTTACGCAGGCAGGCTCTGTTCGACTCTTTCAGCAGGTCGTACTTTAATCCTCACTGCCGCATGTTGTCATCATTGACAACTCCTGGTCAATCCCAGAGCTTGAAAGGCGTCTGCAAAGCTCGCGAAGCGAGCGACAGCATAAAGCCTGGGGCGCCAGCCCCAGGATCACGAAGCATAAAAAGATTGGAGCCCGCAAAGCGGGCGACAGCGCACGTTGATTCATCGGCTGTCGCCCGCTCCGCGGGCTCAATTGGTTTTGTTAATGTGATCCTGGGGCTGGCGCCCCAGGCTTTATGCTGTCGCTCGCTTCGCGAGCTTTGCTGAAATCTGCTCGTAGGCTAAGCGATCGTGTATTTAGACTTTTGCATAAAAGCCAAGGTCTCTAGATCGTGGATCAGTGGCTGAACTCGATCTCGAAGCGGGCGGCCATGCGGTAGAGGGTTTTGCGGTTAATGCCGAGGATTTCGGCGGTGCGCTTGCGGTTGTTGCCGGTGGCGTCCAGGACGAAGAGGATGTAGCGGCGCTCGATCTCGTCGAGATTCGGGAGGCCTGAAAAGAGCTCGTCGAGATCGTCTGAGGTGAGCGGCGGCGTGTCGTGCGATGGTTGGCAACGAATGCGCGCCGGCAGATCGTCCACGGTCATAACGCCACCCTGATTTAAGGTTACGGCACGCTCGAAC
>Ga0163162_10007335_pt1 | contig 10716 bp, 15 predicted proteins | sample S55metaG_FD_115310 | JGI IMG/M metagenome (GOLD analysis project Ga0163162, IMG submission 115310) | Switchgrass rhizosphere microbial communities from Kellogg Biological Station, Michigan, USA - S5-5 metaG | ecosystem: Host-associated > Plants > Roots > Rhizosphere > Soil | place: USA...
CGGCGGCCCGCCGCCGCGTGCATCGCCTACGGCGTGACGATGCTCGCGCTGTACGGCTGGTCCATCGGCCAGACGCCGGCGTTCCGCCCGATGGCGCCGGCGCCCGTGGAGACCGCGCTGGCCCTGGCCTTCACGGTGCTCGCCGCGCTCCTGGGATCGGTCGCGGGCCGAGGGATCGCCGACGTCCTGCAGCCCCCGGCGGACCACACCAGCGCCCCGGCGCGCCCCGTGGCCCGCGAGGGCACGGTGAGCCGAAGAGCCTGACCGCGGCGCGACGCACCTGCTCGGCGCACACGCCGAACAGCAGGTGAAGCGCCAGTTCCAGACCTTCCTTCGAGAGCGGCTGGCGCCGCGGCGAGGGCGCCAGCCCCAGAGCCGGTACGGCAATCACGTGAGCGCCCAGCCAGACGGCGGCGCCGAAGCCCAGTCCTCCACCGACCCCGGCGATCGGCGTGACGGCCGCCACGGCGCCCTGAGCCACGCCCATCGACGCGCCGAAGACGTAGTGCACGATGGATCCGGCGGCGGGCTTGGCGTCTTCGGGCAGTGGCGTGCGACGGAGTGTTCGCGACAGCGCGTCCGCAACCTTGACGGTCGCGTCCTCCTCGCGCCGATCGACCGGCGGTGGCTCGGGCGGGTGCGCGCGGCTGACCCAGGTGTGGACCGCGCTCATCGCGGCGGCGCCGACGAGCCCGCCGAGCAGCCCGCCGACGACGCTGACCCCGAGCGTACGCGCGCGCACTCCCGCCGCTCCGAAGCGGGCTACATCACCGGGCCGATGATCCAGGGCGCGAACTCTTCCTCGCCCACGCCGGACAGCTCGCTCTTGGAGCGCTTGCCGGAGGCGATCGCCACGATCTCCTCGAAGATCTGACGGCCGACGGTCGCCAGCGGCGTGCCCTCCAGGATCACGCCACAGTTGATGTCCATGTCGTCTTGCATGTGGCGATACATCAGCGAGTTCGTCGCCAGCTTGATCGACGGGACCGGCTTGCAGCCGAACACCGAGCCGCGCCCGGTCGTGAAGCAGATGACGTTGCATCCCCCCGCCACCAGTCCCGTGATGGAGACGGGGTCGTGGCCGGGCGTGTCCATGAACACGAAGCCGCGCGTGCTGATCGGCTCGCCGTACTGGAAGACGTCCATCATCGGCGTGGTCCCGCCCTTGGTCACACCGCCGAGGGATTTCTCGAAGACGGTGGTGATCCCGCCGGCCTTGTTGCCGGGCGCGGGGTTGTTGTCCATGGCGTCGATGCCGCGGCAGTACCACTCCCACCACTTGTAGCGATCGATGAGCTTCTTGGCCACGCCCTCGTTGATCGCGCGCCGGGTGAGCAGGTGCTCGGCGCCGTAGATCTCGGGCGTCTCGGCCAGCACGCCGGTGCCGCCGTAGCGCACCAGCTCGTCCACCGCCCAGCCCAGCGCGGGATTGGCCGTGATGCCGGAGTTGCCGTCGGAGCCGCCGCAGTTGGTGGCCAGCGTGAGCTCGGACACCGGCTGCTTCGTCCGCTGGGCGGCATTGGCGATCGGCAGGAGCTTGGCGACCTCGATGGCCGCCCGCTCGACCGTCTTGCGGATGCCGCCGGCCTCCTGGATGTTGACCAGGAAGGGCTTGCGCTCGGCGTGGCCGGGCAGCGACATCTTCTGGCGATCGATCATCACCGCCGCCTGGTTCACCTCGCAGCCGAGGCCGATGACGATGTAGGCCGCCACGTTGGGATGCTTGGCGTAGCCGGCCAGCACCCGCTGCAGCGCCATGTGATCCTCGCCGAACAGCTTGGTGCCGCAGCCGGACTTGTGCGTGATGGCGAGCACGCCGTCCACGTTGGGAAAATCCTTCTGGACGTCGCGAAACTTCTCCTTCACGAACTGGCTCACGCTGGCCGAGCAGTTCACGCCCGAGATGATGGCCACGTAGTTCCGCGTGCCGACGCGACCGTCCTCCCGCTTGAAGCCGTCGAAGTAGCGCATCTGGTCGGGCGGATAGAACGCCACCGGGGTGACGTCCACCCCCACCTCGTAGCGGTCGGCCGAGAGCTCGCCGATGTCCAGGTTGTGAGTGTGCACGTGGTCGCCCACCGCGATGTCCTGGGTGGCGAAGCCGATCACCTGACCGTAGCGGCGCACCGGCTGGCCCTGCCGGACCGCGTGGCGCGCGACCTTGTGGCCGGGCTTGATGTCGGCGCGGACCTCGATCGGGCCGGGTGCGTCCTGCAGCACCGTGCCCGCCGAGAGCTCCTTCTTGGCGATCGCCACGTCGTCTTCGGAGCGGAGCAGGATCGCGCGTTCGGTCAGCGGATACGTGGCCATTACGCTTGGGCCCTCCTGGGCTGGCGGTACGCGTCACTATACCGTTTTCTCGGCCGGATGCCCGCAGGGCGGCACGGCGGACCGCCGGCGCACCGCTGAACCTCGCGTCGCCTCAGCCCACGCCCGGCGTCTTGATCCGCAGCACGGCGGGCGGGGCGGTCTCGATCTGGATCGTGGTGTGATCGATCCCGAAGCGTGCGTGCAGGAGCGCGTGCAGTCCATCCAGCAGTCGCTCGCTCTCGCGGACGTCGTCCACCACCACGTGGGCGCTCATCGCCTCGCGTCCCGACGTCAGCGTCCACACGTGCAGGTCGTGGACACGGCGGACGCCGGCGATGGCGCACATGGCGGCCTCGATCTCGCCGAGCTCGAGGTGCGGCGGCGTGCCCTCCAGCAAGACGTTCACCGCCTGCTTGAGCAGCGCCCATGTGCGCGGCACGATCAGCAACGAGATGACGACGCCGGCCATCGGGTCGGCGCCCGTCCAGCCCGTGACCAGCACGATGCCGGCCGCCACCAGCGTGGCCAGTGAGCTGAGTGCGTCGCTGACGACCTCGAGGTACGCGGCCCGGACGTTGAGGCTGCCGGCCGCGCCGCGATGCAGGAGCCACGCGCACACGACATTGATGCCCAGCCCGGCGGCGGCCACCGCGGCCATGGGCCCGGCCAGGACGGGGGCCGGCGCCTGCCACCGCCGCCATGCCTCGGTGAAGATCGCGCCCGACACGACCAGCAGCAGCAGCGCGTTGACGAGGGCGGCGAGGATCTCCGCGCGATAGTAGCCGTAGGTCTTGGCCGGCGTGGGCGGGCGGGCGGCGATCCACGTCGCGAACAGTGCCAGGCCGAGCGCGCCCGCGTCGGTCAGCATGTGGCCCGCATCGGCGAGGAGCGCGAGGCTGCCGGTCCAGAAGCCGGCTACCAGCTCGACCAGCATGAACGCGACCGTGAGCGCCAGCGTCAGCGCCAGGACCGAGCGGGACCGCGCGGCAGCGGTCGCGCGATCGTGCGCGTGCCCGACGTGCGTCGACATCGATCGAATCGTAGCAGGTTTACAATCGAGGCATGCACTCCGATCGATTCATCACGCTGCACGGGCGGCGCTACCACTACACGGAGTGGGGCGACCCGGCCCTGCCGCCCCTCGTGATGCTGCACGGCATCACCACGCACGCCCGCACGTGGGACGACGAGGCCCGGCTGCTGGCCGCTTGCTATCGTGTGCTGGCGCTGGACCAGCGCGGCCACGGCGACTCCGATCCACCGCCCGACGCCGACTACTCCGACGCGGCGCTGCTCTCGGACCTCGAGGCCTTCGTGGACGCGCTCGGCCTTGGCCGGATCACGCTGGTCGCGCTGTCGCTCGGCGGACGGGTCGCCATCAACTATGCAGCCCACCACCCCACGCGCGTCGAGCGGCTGGTCGTCGTCGACATCGGTCCGGAGATCGCGGTCGAGGGCGGGGCTCGCGTGGGCCAGCTCATGGCCGGCGCCCCCGAGCGCTTCGAGACGGTGGACGACGTCGTCGCCCACATCCGGGCCAACGCGCCGCTCTACAGCGAGGCCATGCTCCGCCAGCGGGCCGAGCACGCCGTGCGGCCGCTGCCCGATGGCGGATTCACCTGGAAGTACGATCGGGCCCTGCGGGAGGCCATCCGCCAGGGGCGGATCCGGGTGCCCGACGATCTGTGGGCGGAGTGGCGCGCCATCACGTGTCCGTCCCTGCTCGTCCGCGGCGCGCTGTCGGACATGCTGTCGGAGGACACCGCCAGGCGGATGGCCGCCGAGCTGCCGACGGCGCGGCTGGTCGTCGTGCCGGGCGCCGGCCACACCGTCCCCGGGGATCAGCCGGCGCGGTTCCAGCTGCTCCTGCGCGAGTTCCTCATGCCATGAGACACACCGCCGCCACCCTCGCCCTGGTGTTCGTGGGGGTGTGGGTCATCGCCCACATTCTCAACATCGGGCCCGTGCAGGAAGCCGCGGAGGTCACCCTGCTCTGGGCGACGGGCTTCGTGGCGGTCTGCCTGCTGGTGGCGGCCATCGTGCTGCTCGGCGTCGCCATCGCGCTCGGTGAGAGTCGGCCGGTGTGGCTGCGCTTCATGCGGCTGGCGCGTAACGTCGCGACCGTGCTCGGCAGCGGGCTCGTCGTGCTCGGGCCGCTGCACTATCGCGACACCGAGCCCCACGGCGAGGTGCAGTGGCTGGTCCTGGGCCTCGTCGTGCTCGTGGGCGCGGCCATCGTTCACTGGTGGCGGGGCCGCACCAATCGTCGCCTGACGGCCTGATCGCGACACGCCTGCCGTGACCGGGCGGCCGTTCGTCGTGCTCTGGCTCAGTGCCTTCAGCTTTTTCCTGTCGTTTCTGCTGCTGCTCTCCGCGCTGCCGATCTTCGCGCGCCGGCTCGGCGCCTCCGATGCCGCGGTCGGTTTCATCATGGCAAGCTTCGCGGTGAGCTCGCTGGCCCTTCGCCCGCCGACCGGCTGGGCCGCCGATCGCTTCGGCCGGCGACCATTCATGCTGGCCGGCGCCCTCGTGTTCGTGGTGGCCTCTCTCGCGTACGGCTGGGCCAGCGGCGCGCTCGGCCTGGTGCTCGTGCGATTCCTGCACGGCTGCGGCATGGGCCTGTATCCGACCGCGGCCAGCGCCATGGTCGCGGATCTCACGCCGCCGGATCGCCGCGGCGAGGTCCTCGGCCTCTACGGCGCCGCCGGCAGTCTCGCGCTGGCCGCGGGGCCGATCACCGGCATCACGCTCGTCGAGCGGCTCGGCTTCACGCCGCTGTTCTGGATCGCCGGCGCGGTCGCCACGGTGGCGCTCGGCCTGACCTGCGTGACGGGCGAGACGCTGTCGCGCCCGCGACGGGTGGCGTTCACCGCGGCCCACGCGTTCAGCCCCGGCGCCCTGTTTCCCTCGCTGGTGATGCTGAGCCTGATGCTCACCTACGGCGCCCAGATCGCGTTTCTGCCGCTGCACGCCGATTCGCTCGGCCTGAACCCCGGTGTCTTCTTCCTGGCCTTCGCGCTGACGACCACCATGGTCCGCGGGCTGGCGGGGCGGATCTCCGATCGTCGTGGCCGGTCCGCGGTGGCTGCCAGCGGACTCGTGCTCGCGGGCGTTGCGCTGCTCCTGCTCGCCTTCAGTCGGGGTGTGGTCGGACTCGCAATGGCCGGTGCGGTGTACGGCGTGGCGTACGGCACCGTGCAGCCCGCTCTGATGGCCTGGTGTGTGGATGGCGCCGCCGCCGGCGATCGCGGTCGCGCGATGGGAACGTTCTACACGGCGCTGGAAGTCGGCATCGCAATCGGCGCGATGTCCGCGGGCTTCGCGGTCGGCCACTGGGGATTCGTGACCACGTTCCTGGCCACCGCCGGCATCGCCTGGACCGGCGCCGCGGTAGCCCTCCTCGGCCCGCGCCAAAGGCCCGTCGCCCACCCGATCGTCTAGTAGTTGGGGGGCCCCGACATGGCCCCCAAACCCGTCTAGTAGTTGGGGGGCCCCGACAGGGCCCCCCAAACCCCCCGCCGTTCGGAGCGGCCCGGCGGAGCCGGGTCGCTCCTCTGTATCGCGCCGCGCAGAAATCTAATCAAAAACTTCCGTGCCGTCCTTGTCCGCTGGCGAAGCGGGCGGCGCCTTCGCGGGTTTCGCCGGAGTCGATCGTCGCCTTGCCGAGCGCAAACTCGTGGGCCAGCGCCGCGTCGAGAGGCAGGCCGGCAGCCTCGTGGGCGGCGCGACGATCGCTGAGCACGCAGCGCGGCGGAAAGGCGGCGATCTCGCGGGCGAGCGACTCGGCGGCGGCCCGCGACTGGCCCACCGGAACCACGCGATTGGCGAGTCCGATTCGCTCGGCTTCACGCGCGTCTACTGGGCGGCCCGTGAGGATCAAGTCGAGTGCCCGGCTCATCCCGATCAGACGGGGCAGGCGGACGTTGCCGCCGTCGACCAGGGGTACGCCCCAGCGCCGACAGAAGACCCCGAAGATCGCGTCCTCCTCGACGACGCGCAGATCGCACCAGAGTGCGAGCTCGAGGCCGCCCGCCACCGCGTAGCCGGCGACGGCGGCGATCACGGGCTTGGCCAGCAGCATCCGGCTCGGCCCCATGGGGCCGTCACCCGCAGCGTCGACCCGAAGGCCGCGCTCGGTGCCGATGGCCTTCAGATCGGCGCCGGCGCAGAACGTGCCGCCCGCCCCCCACAGCACGGCGACGCGCGCGTCGGTGTCGGCCTCGAACTGACGGAAGGCCTCCGCCAGCGCCGCGGCCGTCGGACCGTCGACCGCGTTGCGCGCTTCGGGACGGTCGAGCACGACCGTGGTGACGGAACCGGCGCGCTCGACCCGGACACCCATGGCCGCCGATCAGCGCCCGCGCAGGCGGCGGGCCGCTTCGGCCCGCATCTGCTGCATGGCGTGCGTCTCCTGGTCGGAGTAGCGCTCCTCCGGCCAGGGGTCGGCATGCATGTGGTAGCCGTTCTGCTCCCAGAAGCCGGGCGGGTTGACGTCGAGGAACTCGAAGGCGCGCAGCCACTTGCTCGACTTCCAGAGGTAGAGCTTGGGCAGCACCAGGCGCATCGGGCCGCCGTGGTCGGGCTCGAGGTCCTGGCCGTTGTGCTTGAGCGCCAGCACAACGTCGTCGTCCACCAGATCCTCGATGGCCGTGTTCGTCGTGTAGTCGGGATCGGCGTGCTGCAGGACGAACCTCGCCTCCGGGCGCGGGCGGCACGCCTCGATGATCGTGCGGACGTGGACGCCTTCCCAGGTGTTGTCCAGGCGCGACCAGCGGGTGACGCAGTGGATGTCGGAGGTCAGGGTGACGCGCGGCAGGCGCTGGAACTCCTCCCAGTTCCACGAGACCGGGCGCTCGACGAGGCCGAAGCAGCGGAACGTCCAGCGCTTGGGATCGAAGCGGGGCGTCAGCCCATAGGTCAGCACCGGCCACTTCTGCGTCAACACCTGGCCGGGCGGCACGCGCGCCGCCAGGGCGGGATCGATCGGTCGCTTCATCCGCCTCCTCCACGCCGGCCTTGGGATTCCGGCCGTGTCGCCTCACTATAAACCTGCGCGGCGGCGGCGAACCACGGTCATATAATGGACCCGACGCGCACTGCGGGGGATGCGCGAGAGAAGAGGAGGCGGATTGAACGGAGAACGGAAGCTGGCCATGTTCATGGACTTCGAGAACATCGCCCGGGGCGTCAAGGAAGCGCAGTACAAGCAGTTCGAGCTCAAGCTGGTCTTGGAGCGGCTGCTCGAGAAGGGCAAGATCATCGTCCGCCGGGCCTATGCCGACTGGAACCGCTTCACCGAGTACAAGCGTCCCTTCCACGAGTGGGCCATCGAGCTGATCGACGTCCCTCAGTCCCGCTACAGCGGCAAGAACTCGGCGGACATCCGGATGGTGGTGGACGCCCTCGACCTGGCCTACGGCAAGACCCACATCGACAGCTTCGTGCTGGTGTCGGGCGACTCCGACTTCTCACCCCTGGTGTCCAAGCTCCGGGAGAACGATCGCTACGTGATCGGCCTGGGGGTGAAGTCCTCGTCGTCGGACCTGCTGGTGGCCAACTGCGACGAGTTCATCTTCTATGAAGATCTGATCCGCGACACCAAGAAGACCCGGCTGCTGAGCGGGCTGCCCGAGAAGAAGGCCGAGGCGGTGGCCCAGCTCATCGACGCCATCCAGGCCCTGCAGCGCGAGAACAAGGAGACGCTGTGGGGCTCGATGGTCAAGCAGACGATGATCCGCAAGAACCCGGCTTTCAACGAGACGTACTACGGCTACTCGACGTTTTCCAAGCTCCTGGAGGACGCGGCCAAGCAGAAGATCGTCACGCTCGAGCGCGACGAGAAGAGCGGCACCTACATCATCACCGCGCTCAGCGAAGAGGGGGGCCGGGCGGCCTGATCGCAGCGAGCGCGGCCACCCCCGGCCGCGCTCGCTGCGATCTGCCGCCGGTTACCGCACCCGTGCGAGCCGGCCGCTGTCGCTGACGAAGGCGGTCAGCACCCAGCTCACCAGCGAGATCACCGGGGCGCCCAGCACGGCCGGCCAGAAGCCGTTCACGTGGAGCCCGCTGACCAGCCACCCCGTCATCGCCAGGCAGAAGGCGTTGAGGATCAGCAGGAACAGGCCCAGGGTCAGCAGCGTGAGCGGAAAGGTCAGGATCACCAGCACGGGCCGCACCAGCGCGTTGATCAAGCCGAGCACGAGACCGGCCACTAGGATCTGCCCGGCGCCGTCGGCCGCGATGCCCGGCACGATCCGCGAGGCCAGCCAGATGGCGGCGGCGTTGACCAGCACCCGGATCACGAAGCCCATGGCTACTCGCCCAGCGGCCGCAGCGCGCGGTCGATCGACAGCACGCCGGCGCCGGCCAGCAGAACGGCGAGCAGCATCATGATGAGCACGAAATTGAACTCGAAGCCGTGTCCCTTGCCCGGCGTCCCCGAGAAGTTGATGAAGAATCCGTTGCGCCCGTGCACCTTCACCACCGCCACCAGCATCACCGCGACGAGACCGACGGCCGCCGGCCGGACCAGCAGCCCGACGATGAGGGCCAGCCCGCCGAAGCACTCGATGAACGCGGCCAGCACCGTCGCCGGCGGCGGGATCTTCATGTAGTTCTGGAATGTCTGGATGGTCGCCTTGAGTCCGGGTCCTCCGAACCAGCCGAACACCTTTTGCGCCCCGTGCGCGAAGAACACGATGCCCGCGCCGAGCCGCACGACGAGCATCGACAGCGACGGGTACGTGGCGAGGAGGAGGTCGACGGTGTTGTCCATGGTATTCTCCGCGTGGTGAACCGCGTTCGCGTCCCGGGAGCTTTCCGTCGCCCGCGAGTCTACATCATGTGGGCGGCGCCGCTGCTGCTCCTGCTGGCCGCCGCGGCGTGCGGCGCGCAGACACCGCGCGAGCTCACGATCGACCCCGTGATGGTCAAGGGCCCGGCCGAGGCGCCGGTGACGATCGTCGAGTTCTCCGACTATCAGTGACCGTACTGCGCGCGCGTCCAGCGGTCGCTGGCGCAGATCCTCAAGGAATACGACGGGCGCGTCCGCATCGTGTTCAAGGACTATCCCCTGCCCGCGCACAAGCTGGCCCGTCCCGCCCACGAGGCGGCCCGCTGTGCCGGCTCGCTGGGGCAGTACTGGCCCTATCACGACCGGCTCTTCGCCGCCCAGCCGGACTTCGAGCGTGACGACCTCGTGCGCTACGCGGTCGAGATCGGTCTGTCGCGCGACGCGTTCGTGGCATGCCTCGACGAGCACCGCTTCGCGGCGGCGGTGGACGCCGACTACGCTCAGGGCCGCTCGCTCGGCGTGCGGGCTACCCCGTCGTTCCTCATCAATGGTCGTCCGGTGATCGGCGCGCAGCCGCTCGAGGTCTTCCGCACCGCCATCGACGAGGCGCTGCGCGAGACGCGCTGATGCCCTTCGTGCCCCTGGCTCGAATCGATCAGATCGCTGTCGGCCACGGGGCGTTCTTCGAGCACGATGGCTTCGGCGTGGCGCTGTTCAATGCGGGCGGCGGGCGCTTCCACGCGATCGGCCCCACCTGTCCGCACGAAGACGGCCCGCTCAGCGAAGGCTGGCTGGACACCGACGCCGCGGTGTGCCCCTGGCACGGCTTCGATTTCGATCTCGCGACCGGTGTGTGCCGGGTCAATCCCGATCTCTCGGTCCCGGTGTATGCCGTGCGGGTCACCGACGGTGTGGTCGAGGTCGACCTCCCGTGACCGCCCCCACCAGTCTCTATGTCGACGTCGCGGATCGCCCGTGGGTGGAGCGACGGCCCGGCGTCTTCTGGAAGGTGCTGTGGGAAGAGGCCGATCGCAAGGCGGTGCTCATGCGCTATAGCGCGGGCGCCACGGTCGCGCGCCATCGTCACCTGGGTGACGAGCAGATCTATGTGCTCGAGGGCAGCATCACCGACGACACCGGGACGTGCACCGCGGGAAACTACGCGCGTCGACCGCCCGGCTGCATTCACACCGTGCGCAGCGACGCGGGCGCGCTCGTGCTGGCGATCATGACCGGCGGCACCGAACCTCTTTCGTGAGCGACGAACACCGACAAGAGGTTGTGACACTTCCCTCGGGTGTTACGGTAAGGACCCGAACGCCGATGTCCGGCACGGAATTCGTGGTCTCGTGAGGGAAGAGTCCCGTGGGAGATCGAGCCGTCAAGCATGTACGAAAGTTCCTGGGCCAGCGCCTGCGGGCACTGCGCAAGCAGCGGGGTCTGAGTCAGGAGCGGCTGGGCGAGCGGTCCAGCCTCAGCGGCAAGTTCATCGGTGAAGTGGAACGTGGCGAAAAATCGATCTCCATCGACAGTCTCTATCACGTGTCGGTGGCCCTCGAGATTCCATTGCGCGAGCTCACCGACGTGCGCGCCGACCGCCCCGCCGCCGTGCC
>Ga0163162_10007336_pt1 | contig 10715 bp, 9 predicted proteins | sample S55metaG_FD_115310 | JGI IMG/M metagenome (GOLD analysis project Ga0163162, IMG submission 115310) | Switchgrass rhizosphere microbial communities from Kellogg Biological Station, Michigan, USA - S5-5 metaG | ecosystem: Host-associated > Plants > Roots > Rhizosphere > Soil | place: USA: Michigan...
CAGCGGATCGAGCGCTCGCGGCAGCAGCAGCCGCGGTTCCTCAAGCATGGGATCTCGAGGCGGTGGCGGAGGCTTCAGTGGAGGCCGCGGCGGTGGAGGTCGGCGCAGATAGGCAACCGACCGTGGATCGAAAATCATCGGAGCACAAAATGACATCGACATCCGGGAAAGTGAGTCTCTTTCGAATTCTTCGGATTGTTGTCGCGGTGGTCTGGGCGTGTTTATGCATTTCGGTTCTGTCTCTCGCGCAGGAATCCGCGGCCAAGAAGTCTCCGGCTGCTACGAATCCTCCTACCACGGGCCCAAGCAGCTTTGACACGCCGCAACTGGCAGCCGATGCGTTGGTCTACGCTGCCGACAAATTCGACGTCGTCGCGCTCGCGCGCATCTTTGGTCCCGCTGGCGAGGACGTTGTCTTTAGCGGTGAATTCGCGCAAGACCGGAAGCACGCTGCCGACTTCGCCGCCGAGGCCCGTGAGAAGAAGAGCGTCTCCGTAGATCCGAAAAACGGAAGCCGCGCCTTCCTTCTCGTGGGCAAAGAGGACTGGCCGTTCCCGGTGCCGATCGTGAAGCGCGGTAGCAAGTGGTTTTTTGATGGCAAGGCCGGCCGTCAGGAGCTCATCTACCGCCGCATCGGCGCTGACGAATTGGATGCGATTCAAATCTGCCGCGGCTACGTGGAAGCGCAGCACGATTACGCCCTTCAGCCACGCGAAGGGTACGACGTGAACCAGTACGCCCAGCGCATCGTAAGTACTCCGGGCAAGCAGGATGGTTTGGCTTGGCAGAATCCCGACGGCACGTGGGGCGGTCCCATCGGTGAAAAGATTGCTCGCGCGATCGAACAGGGCTACACCAGCGGATCCGAGCCCTACCACGGTTATTTCTTCAAAATTCTGAAGGGACAGGGTGCCGCTGCTCCGCTGGGCGAAATGGATTTCGTAGTGAAAGGTGTGATGATCGGGGGGTTCGCCCTGGTCGCCGCCCCGGCCGAGTACGGCGTGACCGGCGTGAAGATGTTCATCGTCAGCCACGACGGCGTCGTCTACGAGAATGATTTCGGTCCCAAGACTCTCGATGAGTTTCAGAAGATGGAGCGCTTCAACCCGGACAAGTCTTGGACTCCGGTCCCCGAAGAGGACGAGTAGTTGATACATCGGAACAACAGTCCGTAATCCCTCGCCATTATGGGCATTGCAGAAGGGTTCACGCTTCCGAGGTCCTAACAGTCAGCCTAAACGGATACTCTCCGCTTCCCCTTACACCAGCCACATTGGACCTATAACATATGACAGTTGTCCCTGCGTTGATTCAACAGCTACGCTACAACTGCTATTTTCCATCTGTTCCTGCCCATCGCTAAATAGCATTACCGGCGCTCAAGTGGACATGAAAGCGTGCCGAATGAACAAAGGGCGGGTATTCCGAACGGAGGGCTGGTGACCACAATCGAGGTGACAAATGCGGATCGTCATAGGAGCGGATCATGCAGGGTTTTCTCTAAAGAAGACTCTAACCGACCACATACTCCAGCTTGGGCACCACATTATGGATATCGGAACGCACGGAACCGAGGCAGTAGACTATCCGGACTTTGCCGAAGAGGTCAGCAAGACTCTTCTTGATGGTAAAGCAGATCGAGGTGTGCTCGTCTGTGGCAGTGGGGTTGGCGCCTCTGTAGCCGCGAACAAGGTACCGGGCATTCGCGCTGGGCTATGCCACGACACGTATTCCGCTCACCAGGGAGTGGAACACGACGATATGAATGTCTTAGTGCTGGGCGGTCGTGTGATTGGTTACGAACTGGCTCGCGATTTGGTGACAACCTTTCTGGGAGCTGCCTTCACACGCGAGGATCGCCATCGGGTGCGGTTGCAAAAAGTGGACGCCATAGCGGGACATTACAGTCGGAAGGCGCAGTTTGAGGACCGAACATTATATCGACCGGTAATCACTCGCGACCGATATAAAGCCGTTCTCTTCGACATGGACGGCGTGATCACTGACACTGCAAGTATTCACGCATCCTGCTGGAAGACCACCTTCGATGAGTTTTTGCAGAAATGGGCAAGTCAAAATGCACAGCCGTTTCGTTCCTTTGATACTGTCACCGATTACAGACTTCACGTCGATGGAAAGCCACGGTACGAGGGTGTCCGTGACTTCCTGGAATCCCGCGGCATTTTCGTGCCTGAGGGGAGTTCGCAGGATTCCCCGTCTGCCGAAACCATCTGTGGAATCGGCAATCGAAAGAACGAATTGGTTAGCGACTGTCTCGCTTCGACCGGCGCGGAGGCCTACCCAGGGACAGTGGCCTTCATCATGTACATGCGACGAATCGGCATTAAAACCGCAGTTGTGACTTCAAGTGAGAATTGCCAGGCGGTCCTGAGGGCGGCGAGGGTGGAAGATCTCTTCGATGGACGTGTTGATGGTGAGACACTCGTCGAGAATCGGCTTGCCGGTAAACCAGCGCCCGATTCCTTCTTAAAGGCTGCGGAGAGGCTGGGGGTGATACCGCAGCACGCCGTAGTCATCGAGGACGCCATCTCCGGTGTGAGAGCCGGCGTTCAAGGTGGGTTTGGATTAGTGATCGGCGTGGCCAGGAAGGATAATGCGGAAGAGTTGAAATCGCAGGGCGCAAATGTAGTGGTCAATGATCTGGCTGAGCTTCTCGCCGGAAGTCTTGCTCACCCATTAGAAGTAGCGGCCTAACCACTCGAGGTATCTATCGATGCTTCATCACGAGCGTCTGAAACCACCAAGTCAAGACTATCCCCCCAACGAGTGGAGCGTAATTGAGAGAAGCTTTCGACCGGAATTTATTGCACAGATGGAAACCATCCTCGCATTGAGCAATGGGTACCTTGGCATGCGAGGAAATCCTGAAGAAGGAACTCCTTGCGTCCAGAACGGCACCTTCGTGAACGGGTTTTATGAGTCCTGGCCGATTGTCTACGGCGAGGAGGCCTTTGGCTTTGCACGCACCGGTCAGACCATTCTGAATGTGATAGATAGCAAAGTCATTAAGCTGTTTGTGGATGACGAACCGTTCTGTCTAGATGGCACGAATTTACGCTATTACGATCGGCAATTGAACATGAAGTCCGGCACGCTCGATCGCGAGCTGCTTTGGGAGACCCCGTCGGGCAAGCAGGTACGAATCGTCTCTCGGCGATTGATTTCCTTTCAACAGCGTCACGTGGCAGCGATCTCGTATGAAATCACGGTTCTCAACTCTGCTGCGGACGTGGTGATCTCATCCGGGATACTTCGCCACCAGAACGAGCAGCACAGTATTGAAAATGACCCACGCCAATCGAAGTTCTCGGGGATGCTACTCCAGCCTCGTGCAAGCCAAGCCAAAGGCCGTCGCATCGTTCTCACCCACGACACAGAGCGAAGTCAGATGAACGTGGCTTGTGCTATCGACCATGACTTTGAATCTGACTGTTCGTGGCATTACGAAACCAGTCATACCGCGAATTCTGGTCAGGTTGTCTTCACGATTGGAGCTAAACCAGCATGTCCAATCCGCCTTACAAAGTACATGGTTTACCACACCTCTAAAACCGCTATTCCCGATGACGTCAGCGCCTGTGCGGAATGGACGCTGGATCGTGTTGTCGGTCACGGTTTCGGCAGGCTATTGGCCGACCAAGAACAATATCTGCGTCAGTTCTGGCATAGGAGCGACGTACAGGTGAGCGATATCAAACCGGAAAGGGCGAGGCTCTCGACGGTAGAAATGCAACAAGCGATCCGCGTTAATTTGTTTCATATTCTCCAGGCCTCAGCCAGGGCGGAAAACTACGGCATTGCAGCCAAGGGATTGACCGGCCAGGCGTATGAAGGGCACTATTTTTGGGATACGGAAATTTACCTGCTCCCATTCCTCATATATACGTCACCGCTGACAGCCAAAAACCTCCTGCGGTTCCGTTACAATATGCTGGACCAGGCGCGTGCGCGGGCGCGCGAGTTGAGCCATCCGGGCGCTTTATTTCCCTGGCGTACGATCACTGGGGAAGAGGCTTCAGCCTACTATGAAGCTGGCACAGCCCAGTACCACATCAACGCCGACATCATTTATGCCTTGCGCAAATACGTCAACGCCACCGGGGATGAGGAATTCCTTTTCCAGTACGGTGCGGAAATGCTGGTGGAGACTGCACGTTTTTGGTACGACCTGGGTTTTTTCTCTACCCGAAAAGGAGGCAAATTCTGCATCAATGGTGTGACCGGACCCGATGAATACAAGGCAGTCGTAAACAACAACACCTACACGAACTTAATGGCACGAGAGAATCTGCGTTATGCGACCGAAGTGGTTGAGCGCCTTCAAGCCCAGCAACCGCAAGTGTTGGAAGTCCTCAAGCAGAAGACTGGTCTGCAGGTGGAACCAGAACTTGAGGATTGGAGAAGGGCTGCAAACAATATGTACCTTCCCTTCGATGCCGCGACAGGCATCTATCCTCAAGACGACACGTTCTTCGATCGGGAACCGTGGGACTTCAAAAATACTCCTGCCGACCGGTATCCGTTGCTGTTGTACTACCACCCTCTGAACATCTATCGCCATCAAGTAATCAAGCAGGCCGATGTGCTCCTAGCGATGTTCCTGCTCAGCCATGAATTTTCTCTAGAGACCAAAAAGCGGAACTTTGATTTCTACGACCCTCTCACAACAGGTGACTCTTCCCTTTCGTCTTGTATAGAAGCGATTGTCGCTCTGGAGATCGGCGAGTTCGATAAGGCTGTGGACTACGCGCGCGCTGCCTTGCTGATGGACCTTGCTAACGTAGGCGGCAACGTTAAGGATGGTTGTCATATAGCCTCCATGGGTGGCACTTGGATGGTTTTGACCTACGGCTTCGGCGGCTTTCGAGACTATGACGGTACGTTGTCGTTCAGGCCGCAGCGGCCACCAGAGGCCGAAGCATCGCTGCGATTCCCATTGACGTATCGCGGTCAGGTTTTGGACGTCGAAATTAACCCCGATTCGACAACCTATTCTTTGCGGGAAGGGGAACGGCTGGTGATCCGCCACGAAGGCGAAGAAATCACGATCACCCGGGCCAACCCCACTGTCGTGCGGCGAACATTAAGTCCCGTCGAGATCGCTAGCTGATACGTTCCCCAGTCTGCCCAATGTTACGCTCATCCGACCAAGAGCAAACACACGTAGTTGGTGAAAAATCGCCATTACACTCAGGCACATGGAGTCATACAGCCTGTTCATGTTCGCCATAAGTGCCAGTTGCGTTCGGCGGCTTTTTTGCGGTGCGCTGACGGACTTTCTCGCCGAGCTCCGAAACCTTCTCGGCGAGGTCGGCACGAGTTTTTTCTCCTCTGGCGGGTGCGACTAGCAGTCCGACCCCTACGCCGACGCCAACTCCGATCAGCAGAGCACCAACGTTGCCGAGTATATGAGAGTCTTCCTCGCCGCGAAGCGCGTAGCTGGCACGGCTTACCCGCCTGGACGCTGTGTCATATGTGTCCCTGACTCGACCCTTGACGTCATCGAAATTGTCCGGCAGACGCTCACGCAAGGAATCAAGTAGATTCAGTCCAATACCCAGCAGGACGCCAAGCAATGGTTCTTTCTTTTTGAATTTCATTTGTGTTCTCCGACGATGGTCTCGCCGACATAGAAGATGCAGAGACAGGGCGAGGTGTTGGCGGTAGATTTGCACAGAAACAAATCGTTACTCTCGGTCAGTCGCGCCCGGCACTTTTCATCGTCGCACTCTACTGAAAGACGCTCCCATCACTGCGAATGAGTTTCGAGAAAATGGAGAAGCGCTACTTTATGAGAATCCTAGCGACAAGTGGCCGTAGATGGGGGACTAGCAAAACTGACAGAGGTGGGCTGGTGAAGTTGGCCGCACTGGATGTTGGTTGGCTGTTGTAACATCGCCATTACACTCATTGAGGTTTGCGCGTGCGTCGGTTGATGAAGATTCCGCCAAGGCTGAAGCCGAGGAGCGCTCCAAGTAGTGCTGCAGTGAGCATGATGCCAGGCGAGGAAGCATGGATGCTGCCCGACAAAATGGCCGACGTGTAGGCCAGGGAAAGAGTCCAGAAGGCTAGCCGAATGTACATGGGGGAGAGCCTCACTAGAGCCTATCAAGGATCATCGCTACTGTCGGTCCGACGGCGTACACCCAGACTACCGATCTCATTTTTTCGCCGAGATTACGTACACCTGACATGTTCACTCCGGTGGCAAGTGGTTCCCTACACATGTTTCTCGCATGTTAGCCAAAGGTCTGCAGCCCAAACCTGCACTCCGAACTCCCGCCGCAGAAAATTGACGACGATGCTCGCCCGCAGCCGAGGTCCAACACTTTCGTGCCGGACCGCAGCTCCAACTCGGACGTGAGCCATTCAGGCAGCCACAGCGCATTGGCCCCGCCGCTGGCGCTGGCGAGAACCCAGTCCGGGTGGTATTGCGAAGAGCGGGGAAACCGCTCGGAGACGAGTTGCCCGTCCGTGGTCACGTAGGTCTCCCTTGCCGCGAAGTATATCGCCTTTAGGTTCGGTTATCTGCTGGAGTGGCACTCCAATTGGCGTAACATCGCCTTAGCACTCATTGAGGGTCAGTGAGTGTTAACGCCTATTATCAACAGTTAACTCCGAGTCACCGTTATCTACCAAAACAACAGAAGAATTTCCCCAGTACCTTTACACTTCGCGACCAAGCCGGAGCAGGCTTAGCCAGGTCCCATCACATGGCGCGGATTGCGCTTCACCCGGCCGAAATCCCACGCGGCCATCGTCTTGCAAACGCACGGGACGATTGTCATTATTATGGAGGCGTGCAAACCGTATTCGAGGCGGCGGGTGGCAACGACGGCTTGCGCCGTCTGGCCGAGGCTTGGCATCGTCGTGTGATGGCCGACGACGTGGTCGGCCATGCCTTCAGCCACGGCTTTCACCCTCAGCATGTCGAGCGACTCGCCGCTTACTGGGCCGAAGCACTCGGTGGTCCTCGCACTTATTCGGAGTCCTATGGTGACGAGACCAGCGTGGTCAGGATGCACAGCGGCAATGGAGAACACGACGAAATGGATCGCCGCGCTATTGCCTGCTTCGATCAGGCTCTGACAGATGTCGGACTAGCCGACCACGGTGTGCTGCAACAAGTGCTGCACGACTACTTCGCTTGGGCGACCACCACAACCATGTCCCGATACCGTTATTCCGCTGATGACGTGCCGAACGGCCTCAGCATCCCACGCTGGTCATGGGATGGACTCGAAGGGTAAGACTCCTCGGCTCCCACGATTATCGCGCACAAGTCCTTGGTCAACTGTCGCTAAATCGTGATTACACTCAGAACCTGCCAGGTCGGATCAATGAGTGTAAACGCCTGTTTACGTCAACTGAAAATTTTACGGAGTTTCATTCGGGATGGGCTAGTCCCTCTCTGTGAGAATCGCGTCTGCTAAACGACGCCTGCGTCGAATGGAAGAGGATCGTCCAATCTTCTTGAAACGGATTGCCGCGCATACCGATGTCGAAAGGCAACTGGCGATCCGGGTTTTCGAGGAAACATTGCGAAAGGCAAAGCAAGAATTGGACGATCTGGTAGGCAAGCGAGCTCGGTGAGTGTAATCGCCTGTTTACATCAGTTGTGACAGGTCACTCTCGCGGAATGTGGTGTACATGTAGCCTTCACTCTTAACGGTCTGGATTCTCGCCCGGTACATACCGAGCCTCCTGCGGAGTTCATAGATATGAACACTGAGGTATTTCGAAGGGAATTCCTTGTCTCTGAAGGGATGGAGGAGCTGCACCCTTGGCACAACCTTTCCCTCATTGCATACGAGCGCTTTGAAGAGTTCGGCTTGGACAGGCGGCAGCATGATTTCGTTTTTTCCTATCCTGATTGTCGAGGTGCGTCCCGTAATCATTACATCGCCGATTTTTGTGCTCTCGTCTTTTTCCTGGCATTTTATATTCAACTCTGTAGTGACTTCGCGCAGTTGGGACAATTCGCTTAGTTTCTTACCTGTGGTGAATAACTTGTGGCTCTTTTTCAGAACCTTGTACTTCTTGGCGAAGTCTCCAATACGAGGGATTACGTATAGTCGAGCAGTGAACTGAAGTTCGGACTCGTCGTGCAGACCAGGCAAGGATAGCCCTCTTCAAGAGGCTGAACCTTCAGCATCCAGCGATGTTCTCCTGCGACGGTGCTTGTGATCTGCCTGCAGATGTGAACAGTGATTCTGACTTTATTGTCGAATTCGAGCACCTGGCGAGTCGTTTGACCGGGCAAGTGTATCAATCGATAGGGTGTCGGGAAATAGGTCCTTGAGGCGACTGAGCAGCTCTGTTCTTAGGTTCTTGGCCCGTCTTTGATTTGCGATGCTCTTGAAGGCATGCCACGAAGGCTTGTATCCGATCAATTCATAGGCACGCAGGATCGAACCGAAGCGTTCGCCGAACATCCGGGGATCGATTTTGCCTTTTTTAGCCAGAATCCTCTCAGTCAATTTTCCTTCCCGGGCGAGTATCTTTCTCATTCTGTTCAGTAGTTCCCGATCCGTCTTTGAGACGGACCGTCTCTTTTGAATCGCTCGCTGCACTCGCTCGAACTGTTCAGGTTCAATGATCGCGGCGAATGCCTGCGGACAGCGAATCCATAGGTCTTTAGGCACTTGTCGAGTAGGCCCTCCCAAGGTCGAGGTCCTCTTTCCATAGACACTGCAGCCCATGTATTTCTCGTTGTTGAGAATCCGAAAGACGGCCGTCTCATGCCAGGGCTTGTCATTAATCCACCGGATCTTTCGGCGATTGAGTTCCCGTGCAATTGCTCTTAAAGAGTTTCGTTTATCTTGGGCAAGGGAAAATATCGTTCGGATGGTCTCTATCTCCTTTTTTGGCCCCGGTACGAGGATCGTGTGGTACGTCTTGATGGCCTTCGGCTCGCCAGTGTTCAGGATGAGTCTACGGCTGCCATCTGCGGAGACCATCATGCGACGCAGGCCGAATCCGGCGGTTCCACAACCCCGAAATCCTTGCCGGGCGAGTCGGCGCTGACCCGCGAAGACTTTTACTGCCAGCTCACGGCTGAACTCAGCGGCCATTGATCGTTTAATCGCCTTCATCAGCGTGTTTGGAATGCTGCCGTCGTTGTCAAATTGCTCGGCACAATAACGCACAGGTATGCCAGCGGACTTACACAAGAACTCGTAGTGTGCTGCTTCGTCAGCATCCTGAAAGCGTCCCCAACGACTAACGTCATAGACGAGAATTACCTGAAACTGTGCCCTGCCGGTCATTACGTCTTTGAGCAGCTGTATTAGGCCCGCTCTTGTCCTGATTGCGATTCCACTTTTACCCGCGTCAGCGTAGGTCGATACTACGTTGTAGCCATTAGCCTTTGCGAATCTGCTAATCGCTTCCTCTTGGTTTGAAATCGAGTACTCCTGTTCTTCTGTGGACATTCTCACGTACTGCGCAGCAGGAATAGGACCGAAAGGAGCCTGCGGTATGGGTATGCGCATGAACTTCTCCAAGGAAGACTTCGGAAGGGGCCGATAGCCAGGCGAGCAATACTAAACTTATCGTACTCCTGTCCCAGGCGTGGCAAGGCAATGACCAGCGTCACTTTGTCAAAAGGTTAAAGAAAACTGAGTCGAAAGAACGCGGGTCGGCGTCCGCAATACGCATGATTTCAGTTAAGAGTTCTTCTCTTCTTTTCAGTCGGTGAAGGTAAGAGACCTGATCTATGTCGTCGTGCTCCTGCGATCGATAATAAGCACTGTTCCACACCTCAATTGCAATCAGTTCTGACTTGAGCTTTTCCAAGCGATCAGTGCCCACAAGTTTCCTTTACTCTTGAGCAATGGTTTTTCTTGATTGCACTTGACTGGCCAATTCCAGCAAGCGGCGGCATGCTCTAATAACAAAAATGAAGTCTTTGAGTAGCGGAGGGCTGCCGCGCATTCGGCACTGTGTGCCGAGACTTCGGCATTGCCTCCAAGACTGCCACTGGGCTCTTAGCCCTCTAGCTGTCGTAACATCGCCATTACACTCACAACCCCCTGCCGCTCAGGTGGAAACTCCAAGATCGTAGTTGGTGTAATCGCCTGTTAACGCCAGTTGACGTAGACCGGGGGCGTATACCCTTCGGGAGAAATTCGGCTACACCCCGTACGTCAGTGACCGTGACCAGCGCGGTGTTGCGCCCAGTGTTGCGTCCGACCGATACCAGACCTATACTTTTCCAGGCAAATGAAGCCTATTGGCAAAGTCGGCGTCTCGTTACTGTTGCTTCTTGTGTTGGCGACACCGATGATGGCCTGTCTCATACCTGAAATCGCGATGACTGCCGCTGAGCGCGACTGTTGCAAGCGCATGGCCGGGGACTGCGGGCACAAAGGAAAGGCGCAATCACATTCCTGCTGTCAAACCATCAGAGTTCCCGACCATTTGGCTGCAATCAAGAGTTCGTCGGTCGTGAATTGGCAACATCCGCCGATGCTTGTGGTCTACCAGGTTCACCCTGGACTGACCATCCCAACAGTTTTGGAATTTGGTTCAGCACTATTGGCAGTTGATATCCACTCACCACCCGTCAGGCCTCCCGTCGTCGTTTCCGTTCTTAGAATTTGATCATCTTCCCTCTCGGTACTGACGCACTCGTGTGTCTGCACGTTCGTGCGTGGCTGGGGATTTTGCGCGTGCGCAACGACTTGAAATGC
>Ga0163162_10007337_pt1 | contig 10715 bp, 12 predicted proteins | sample S55metaG_FD_115310 | JGI IMG/M metagenome (GOLD analysis project Ga0163162, IMG submission 115310) | Switchgrass rhizosphere microbial communities from Kellogg Biological Station, Michigan, USA - S5-5 metaG | ecosystem: Host-associated > Plants > Roots > Rhizosphere > Soil | place: USA...
ATCATGACCTCGTGGAGAGGTGGCCGAGTGGTTAAAGGCAGCAGACTGTAAATCTGCCCGCGCAAGCGTACGCTGGTTCGAATCCAGCCCTCTCCACCATTACGGAATCGGCGGTTTCTGCCGCTGCTGTCGAATTCGGCGGCTATGGACGCAAATCGGGCTTTTCAACGCGCTTTTCCCAAATCCCCTTATTTTTCGCCATTTGCGATCCGTTCCCAGGAAGCGGCCACTGGGCTTTGCGGCGCTCGAGCAGTGACATGCCAATTCACGCGAAGCCTGACACGATCAACTGACCTGGTCGCTTCAACTATTCCTAAATCACTGAATTTGTGGCATTCTTGGAGAGTCGCAACTGCGCGTCCTGGTAGGAATGGAATAGGCGCATGTCAGACGCCCAGTATCTAATCAAACGAGAGCAACAAGAGCTCGAAGCCGCCCTGCGATCGACAGACGAGAGGGTCCGACAGGTGCATCTCGAATTGGCAGACTGTTATACGCGCCGCGTCTCAAAGCGCAGCGCCTCGAGGATGTACGGGAAATCGCGCTGATCCCAGGGATTGGTTCTTAATGAAGCGCGTGCCAAGGCCGACATTTGGCCGGCCTCGACGTCGTCGACGCTGAATCAGTCTCATCGGGCTTAGGAAGATCAGGCACGATCCGACGTTCGGCGCCATCGAGCGCGTGACGAGGTCCGGCCGAGGCACGACCCTATCGATCCCGCTAGCCGTCTGCTTTGGGTGAAATCGCGACTCTTCGAAGCGGACTAGGGTTCAGTCAGGCGGATTGCGCTCGCTTATGAGCGGGTCCTGGAACCAATCGACGCGAAAATGCTCAAAAATTGGCGGAAAACTGGCTTAAGCATTCAATATAACCTAAGTTGTGACAATGGACTCGCTGCTCGGAGTGCGCAGCATGTTTGGCGGGGTGGGTGTCGCATTGGACGATTCGGACGGCGCGCGCGGCGCGCATCGTCAGAGCACAGACGTGGGCGCTGAGGACCTCATGGCCCAGCGAGTCGCCCGGCTGACTCCCGCCCAGCTCGATTGCCTGCGGCTGGTCGACCGCCTTCTGTCATCCAAGGAAATCGCTGCCGAGCTCCACATTTCTCCGCACACCGTCGACCAGCGGATTCGCCAGGCGCTCGCAATCCTTGGTGTCGAGCGCCGCGCGCAGGCGGCGAGGATCGTCGCCCAGTACGAAGGCACATATCAGCGGTTGATACATCAATCGCCGTACATTGAGCCCCATACAGCTCACGGCCACCCAGAGGCCGCGGTCAGTCATCAGATTCGGCACGCTGACCGCGCAGGGGGGACCGGGGGAGCAGGTTTCCTAACCGAGCAGAGGCCCGCGTCATCTTGGTCTTCCCTGCAACCGCCGTTTGCCACTAGGAGCAACCCGCGGAATGAGATGAGCGTCGGCCAGCGGCTGTTCTGGATCGCCACGATTGCGATCGGAGCGGCATTTTCGGCGGGTATGTATCTCGCCGGCTTGGAAAGCCTCGCAAGGCTTCTCAAGAGTTAAATCGCAGACTGACCCCGGATCAGACCGCTTAGCACTCTGGCGCCGTAGCGCCGGAAAGGAGCAGTCATGCGCAAACAGATGATCGAACAAGCGGCTTTAGAGGTCGCAACGCAGGTTCGCGCTGTGGAAGACAGCATCGAGGCCGCCCTCGCAGAACTTGCAGAACTTCAGTCGCGAATGATCCACGCGAGAGGAATTACGGGCGCAGGCTTCGTAGCCAGCCATGGCGCCTTCGAGCAGCTCGCCGCAACCACCAACGGCCTCGTCGCTGCGCGGGGTGGAATAGCCCACTGTCATGTGGAGCTTGCCGAGACTCGCAAATCGATTCCCGGCCTGCGCACGGTCGCATTCGGCGACGGAGACGAATGCCCGCCGGCATCGGCGAGCATCGATCTCCGAATCGTCGCCTGAAACGGGAGGCGGTTGACCGGGCAGTCATCCGGCTGTCCGGTCTCTGAACGACCATGACCAGAATCATTCTATTCAACCTGCTGCTGTTCGGGGCGTGCGGCTACGCGTTCCTTCGCGGCACCAGGGACGCTCGCATCGTTGCACTTGTGTGCATTGCCGCGGACTTCGCGACCTTGGCGGTCAAAGGTCCGTCTGCGACGAGCTATGCGTCGGTCGAAACGGGAGTGATGATCGTTGATCTCCTGACGTTCGCAGCGTTCACCTTTGTCGCGCTGACGTCCGATCGTTTCTGGCCCCTGTGGGTCAGCGGACTGCAGCTCACGACAAGCATGGGACATGCGCTCAAGGGCATCGAGGCTAGTCTCCTGCCCATCGCCTATGCGGCGGCGCTGCGCTTCTGGAGCTATCCGATCCTCATCATCCTGGCAGTCGCGGTCTGGCGTCACCAGCAGCGGGTGCGCCAACAAGGTGTCGGAAGCCGGGCATAAGTCCAACCCGGCTGGACAGCGACGCTGACGGAGCTAAGCCCCGGCGAATGTCGAGGCGAAAGAGATCTCACGAGAGTCGCGGGACTCCGAACCGTCCGCGATTCTGGGGCAAGCACGCCGTGTCTGCCGCGCTCGACAATCCGGACCGAAGGGTCCTGCGGGCCTGGGCGACGCGTGACGCAGCCTCGTTCATGCAGTTCCCGAAAGACGTGGCGGTTACGCTCGCCGAAGCCCCGGACCTCGGCCGCCTCGTTCCGAGCGACGCTCCGCACCAAGGCGTCGTGATAGAAGTCGAGCCGCTCGAGGAAGTATGGATCGACGACCTGCTGACCGAAGCTCCCGAGCGCGCAGTGCTGCTCGTGCTCGATCAGGTCACCGACCCTCACAATGTCGGCGCGATCCTCCGCTCCGCCGCAGCATTCGGGGCGATCGGAATCGTCACCCAGGACCGGCACTCGCCGCCCGAAAGCGGCGTCGTCGCCAAAGCTGCCTCCGGTGCCCTCGAGCGTGTTCGCTGGACGCGGGTCGTCAATCTGGCCCGAGCGCTCGATGACATCGGCGAGGCGGGATTCTGGCGAATCGGCCTGACTGGCGATGCCGACACCGACCTCAAGGATGCGCTTGGTCCGCCTCGAGTCGCGATGGTGCTTGGCGCGGAGGGAGCGGGCATGAGGCCGAATACGCGCGAGCATTGCGATGCGCTGGCGAGGCTGCCGATCAGCGACTCGGTCGAAAGCCTGAACGTTTCCAACGCGGCAGCAGTCGCCCTGTATGCGGCGAGCGTCGGCTGATGGTTCGAACGAGCAACAGCATTCGGAAGCATGTCGAGGAGCTCGCGCAGCGCGAGCCCGCCTTCGCCAAGGTCGTCAAGCAGCATGGGATCCCGGAGCCACGCAACAGCGAGCCCGGTGCCCAAACTCTGCTCCGGACCATCGTCGGGCAACAGGTCAGCGTGGCCGCGGCCCGTTCAATGTGGGCGAAGCTGGAGGCGGCGTTCGGCTCGCCGCCCGACCTCAACCGGCTTCTCGCGGCCAGCCACGAAGAGCTTCGGGCCGCAGGCATGTCGCGGCAAAAATCCGGCTACATCAGAAGCCTCGCGGAGTTGGTGATTTCCGGCGAGCTGGACCTCGAGAAGCTGCCCGCGGACGATGAGGAAGCCATCGCCCTCCTCACCCGGATCAAGGGTATCGGGCGATGGTCAGCGGAAATCTATCTACTGTTCGCGGAAGGAAGAGCGGATGTTTTCCCCGCGGGCGATCTCGCCGTCATGGTCGAGCTCGGGCGCCTGATGGGCCTCGACGAAAAGCCGAGCGAGAAGCAACTACGCGAGCTTGCCGAAGCGTGGCGTCCATACCGAGGAGCAGCCGCCGTACTCGCCTGGCATAGCTATAATTCGAGCGTTCTTTAGGTCCGGAGCGCCGTCGGCAGCTGGTGGGCGCCCAAGCCATAATATTCTCGCGCGCCCTCATCGATGTGCAGCGGCCCGAGCTTTTCTCTGCCCGTCTCCCGACCCACGAGATAGGCCGCCGACGTCTGCCCCTTGCCGCCGCTCCATTCATAGAGCGCATTGAAGGCGAGGACGGGGACGAACGCCTTACGGCCGCCCACGGCATATTCCTGGATCGCGGCGCGGGGGGCGACGACCTGGCTCTTCAAGGTGATCCGCCTGAGCGGCGGGATCGCGTCGAGGCGGTTTCCAGCCCCGACCGGATTCGCGAAGAAGTTCGTGAGTTCCCGCTCCTGCGTGGCGCCTGCGTTAAGCAGGCTTGCCTCGGCCAGCACTGCGCGAGCGGGAGCCGTTCCCGCATTGAAGAGCTCGATCTCAAACTCGACGGAGACCTGATCTTCATTGGCGACACAACGAAGCGGCTGAACGCCGATCTCAATCGAGGGACGCAGGCGCGAAGCGACGATTCCCACGGGAGCCGAGGGACGGGCCGGCGGCCTGGTTGCCGGTTCTGCTGCCGGAGCCCGGCTCGGCGTCGGTCGGGCTTGGGGTTGGGGCTGGGGTTGGGGTTCTGGTGTCGGATCGGCCGGCGCGAGCAGATCGAATTCGACGCCCGCCGCTGCGTAAGCCTCACGAGAGCGTCGCCACCACAACAGCAAGCCGGCTCCGGCAGCAAGTGCCAGTGCGGCCGCAAGCCAGGGAAGGAAATCGATCTTGCGCTCGGGAGCGAGCGTGGCGGTTGGCTAGGCCTGCCGAGGTACGGGTGGCGGCCCGAATGACGGCTCGAGCGCGGCAGTCTCCGAATTTCCGACAGGCAGCAGCGGCGCGGCCGACGCCCCTGGGGCCTTCGCCAATGGAGCGGGCACCGTGGCCGCGGCAGGTGCCTGCGGGGGCGTCTCGCGGCTGATCGTCCGGCGGGCGGTCTTTCCTGCAGGCGATTCCGCGACTGGTGTGGAGCTTTCCGTCCGGGGCTGCGGTGCGGGAACAGCCGGTGCCGCAGGCGCCTGTTCGGCCGGCCGGGTGGTGGTCCCGGGCAGGCTGAAATTCTGGAGCTCGCGCGGGCCGACCGTATCGGTGGGCGGCGTGTTGGTGGTCGCCGGCTCGGTCGTGTTCTGGGCGAGCGCCGAGGCGGGAACGAGCCAGAGCCCGCTCACCAGCAAAACAGATTTCCAGCGCAAAATCGCCCTCATGCTCCCCGCTGTCGTGATTCGCCGCTTGTCGTTCCGTCGCGGCGCCAATGGCGCCATGCCCGCGGCTTGACGCTTATTCAAGCAAAGGCTGGATGAACGGAAGCGGAACTCGGTCGGGGAATCTGCTTAACGCGAGTCCACGAGGACCAGCTCACTGTCATCCTTGGCCTCGATCTCGACCCTAGTCTCGCCGGTGATCGCGATCCCATCGCGCGGGTTGGCTTCGACGCCGTTCACTCGAACGCGGCCGCTCGGCACGAGATAGAGGTGCCGGTCGGGCTGAGCGTCGATCGCGATCGATTCGCCGGCCTTCACGGTCGCCCCGAGGACGCGGGCGTCGGCGTTGATCGTCAGGGCGCCCTCGTCCGCGTCGCCGCTTGCGAGAAGCTGGAACTGCCCGACTCGAGAATCCTTCGGGAAAGGCTTGGCGCCCCAGCTCGGCGCCGCGGACGGTTTGTCAGTCTCGATCCAGATCTGGAACAAGGTCGTCTGCTCGTCCTCAAGATTGTATTCGGCGTGCGTCACACCGGTGCCGGCGCTCATCACCTGCACGTCGCCCGCTGCCGTCCGGCCCTTGTTGCCCATCGAATCCTGGTGAGTGATCGCGCCAGTGCGGACGTAGGTCACGATTTCCATGTCACGGTGCGGATGCGGCGGAAATCCGCTCTTTGCCGCAATCTGGTCGTCGTTCCATACGCGAATGCGGCCCCAGCCCATCCGGGCCGGGTCGTAATAGTTCGCGAAGGAGAAATGATGCCGGGCGTTGAGCCAGCCGTGATCGGCGTGGCCAAGGCTGTTGAAGGGTCGGATGTCGATCATGGCGCTGATTTGGGCAGTTCTCGACGCCCATCAAGTGTCACCGATGTGACCGCGCCCGGGCGGGCCTAAAAGAAGGTGGTCAGGTAATAGAATAGGGCAGCGACACTGGCAGACGCCGGAATCGTGATGATCCACGCGATCATCACATTACCCGCCACGCCCCAACGAACCGCCGAGGCGCGACGAGCGGCGCCGGCGCCGATCACGCATCCGGTGATCGTGTGGGTCGTCGAGACCGGAATACCCAGATAGGAAGCAGCGAACAGCATCACCGATCCGCCGGCCGAAGCCGAGAACCCCTGATGCTGGTTGAGCTTCGTGATCCGGGTGCCCATCGTTTCGATGATGCGCCACCCGCCGGTCAACGTCCCGAGGCCGATCGCAATATAGCAGCCGAGCGCCACCCAATGAGGAACGTGGAAGTCACCATGGAGGTAACCGGTCGAGTAGAGCAGCACCGTGATCACGCCCATGGTCTTTTGCGCGTCATTCAAGCCGTGTCCGAGCGAATAGGCGCCGGCGGAAACCAGGTGCAGGCCGCGAAACGTACGCTCGGCCCCGCTTGCGCTGGCACGCACGCCGAGCCAGCTGGTCGCGAGCATGATGATCATCGTCAGGATGAGGCCGAGCAACGGGGACAGGACAATTGCGATCAGGGTCTTGTTGAGGCCTGCCCACTGAATGCCCGTGAATCCTGCGTGAGCGACACCGGCCCCGATGAGTCCTCCCACCAGTGCGTGGCTCGAAGAAGATGGAATGCCTTTGAGCCAAGTCACTATGTTCCAGAACATCGCGCCGACGAGCGCTCCGAACACGACCGCCGGAGTGACCAGGTCCTTGTCGATCAGCCCCTTGCCGATCGTATCCGCAACCTTGTGCAGCTGCGGCCAGCGAAGTGCGAGGAAGTAAGCCGCGAAATTGAAGAAGGCCGCGAAGGCGACCGCGCCCACGGGGCTGATCAAGCGCGTTCCGACGACCGTTGCGATCGAGTTTGCGGCATCGTGCAGGCCATTGAGGAAGTCGAAGGCGAGCGCGACCACGATCAGGGCGACGAGGAGCGGAAGCGCGAGTTCGTGCATCAGGAATGATCGATGACGATGCCGTCGATTTCGTTCGCGATGTCTTCGAATTCGTCCATCACTCGCTCGAGATTCTTGAAGACTTCACGGGCGACGGCGAATTGCAGGGGGTCGGCTCGGGCGTTCTGGAACGCGCGTTTCAGGCCCGCGGCGTGAATCTCGTCAGCCTCGCCCTCGAGCGCGACAACCTTGCCGGTGAGCTGGTGCAGCTGATTACCGTTGGCAGTCAGGTTCCGAAGCAGCGGCACCGCTTCGGCGATCACCTTCGCAGCTTCGGCGATCAGGTTCACGATCTGCTTCATCTCCGGTCGAAGCTCGCTGAGCTCATAAAGGTCGATCGCGCGTGCCGACGCCAGCATCTCATCGATCGCGTCGTCCATGGCTGCGATGAGGGACGTGATCGCGCCTCGGTCGAACGGAGTGAGAAAGGTCTTCCGGACGGCGATCAATACCTGACGGATGACCTCGTCTGCTTCGTGCTCACGGTCTCTTATGGTGCCGAGAACCTGTGCGGTGGAAGCGCGGTCATCGACGAGTTGCTGAAGCGCTTCGGACGCGCCCACGAGAGTAGCTGCATGAGCTTCGAACATGCCGAAGAAGTCGCTTTGCTGCGGGAGCAGCCGTTGAAACCAGGAAAACATGCTTATGAGGCCCCCGCCGTCAGTATTTCGTCACTGCGTAGACAAGGCCCTCGGTCACAGCAACAGAGTCCTGTCGAACCTTCCTGACGAATTGCATTGTCTCCGCACCTCCAGTTCGAAGCCGTCTTCACAACAATCTTGATGACCCGCGCAGGCTGAGGGAAACCGCCCATATGCGTGCCGCTGCACTTTGACGAGGGGGCATGGAGGGCGTGAGAAGGCGGAAATTCAGCGGCTTAGTCCCGCAGTTTGGCAAGCGCTTCCGATAACGCTCCGCGAACCGACTGGACGGTATAGGGATCGTCAGGGTGCGACCCCGACTCAGGCTCGAAATAGGGTCGCTCGTCCATTGCCCGGCCCCATTCGACATCGGCCTCCCGCACCGTTTCGCGCAATAGTTCATCCGAAGTCAGCGCGCGTTGGATATGCTCAGCCAGGGCAGACAAGGGGAGATCAGGATTCTCCTGCAACGCCTTGCTTCCCTTCAAATGGCGATGAACCACGACCTTCAATGCGCCCGCCGGATCAGTGAGATGGCTGCGCAGCCAGGTACCGATTTCGACTTCTGCCTGCTGCTGAGGCGAAACCGGCGACGCGCCCTTCATTGCGCCGGGGCCGGCCATCCGCCCGAGAGCTTCTTCGGGCGTGAACCTGCGCGAACCGCGAATCTCCCGTTCGACCTGCGCGTCCGATTGCTGCTTCTCGTCGTCCTGGATCATACCCTCCTTCTCGGAGGAACAGCGGCCCCGCGCAATCAGTGCGAACCGCAATGACTGTGTCGGGTTGTGCGTTCATGTGGACAAGACGAAAGTGATTTCTCAGGACATCCTCAGAACTTGCTCATGACACTCACCGGCTCGCCGAGGCAGCGTAGGCAAGCAACATTTGAGAAAGGGATGCCGTGCTGAGTGTCGGGAGCGAGCGAACGCCGGGCTTCAAGCTTTTCCTGGCGATCATCGTGGGACTTGTTCTCACCATCCCGCTCTTCTCAGTCTGGCTGCTGGTCTACGACCGCAAGACGCAATCCGAAGAAGCGACAGCCTCGATCACTGAAGGCTGGGGCGGAACGCAAGCGATCAATGGGCCGCTGCTGGTCATCCCATATCGTGCGACCGCTACGGAAACTGTCGTCGAGAATGGCCAGAGCGTCACGCGCAGCCGCGATGTCGTTCGCGAGCTCACTCTTGCACCCGAGATCGTCGAGCTGAACACCGAGGTCCGGCCGCAGGTCCGGAAGCGCTCGATCTATGAAGCCGTCGTCTACGATGCGCATGTTGCCGGAAAGGCCCGGTTTGCCTTCCCTCCCGACCTTGTCCGCACCGGCGTCGATTCATCGCAGATGGACATGAGCAGGGCCGAGCTCCGCTTCGGCCTCAGCGATCCGCGAGGGCTCGGCGCAAATCCGCGGGTCAATGTCGACGGCACGCCCCTCCGGCTGCAGCCCGGCGGCGGGAGCAACGGCGGACGAGGATTCTTCGCCTGGATCGACGCCAGCCCGCTGACCGGAAAACCGATTGCCGTGGACTTCGCTTATGACTTCCGCGGGAATGAATCTCTGAGCCTTGCTCCGCAGGCGGGCGATACGCGCTGGACCGTGCGGTCATCCTGGGCGAGCCCAAGCTTCGGGGGAGCGTTCCTGCCGGGGAGCAGGGACGTCGGTGAGAGGGGGTTCGACGCCACCTATCGCATCGGTAATCTGGCGCTTGGACGGTCGCTGGTGAGCACTGGCGATGCTGGCGCATCGGCCGCTTCCAGTCCGCCCGACAAGGCCGCAGGTGCTTCGGACCTGGACCCGAACACGCAGACCGCCGAGATCAGCCTGATCCAGCCGGTGGATCCCTATTCGCAGGTAAACCGCGCAACGAAATATGGTTTCCTGTTCATCGGCTTCACCTTCCTTGCCCTGCTGATGTTCGATGTGATCGGAGGGGTCAGGGTGTCGGCGGTTGAATATCTCCTGATGGGAGCGGCGCTGGTATTGTTCTTCGTGTTGCTGCTGGCCTTCGCTGAAGTGATCGGTTTTACGCCGGCCTACATCGTCGCGTCCGCCGCGATCGCGGGGCTGAATACTGCCTATTCCGCCGCGGTGCTTGCAAGCTGGCGCCGGGCTGGCTTCATCGGCGGCCTGCTCGCGGGGCTCTATGCGATTCTGTACATCCTCCTAAGCCTTGAAGCTTATTCGCTGCTGATCGGCTCGCTTCTCCTCTTCGCGGCGCTTGCGGGGGTGATGTACGCAACGCGGCGTATCGATTGGGGCGCAAGGAGGGAAACAGCGGAGGCGTGACGACGCGAATCTTTGCGGCTAACCCCCCGCGATGACTTCACAACCTTTACCACCCAAACGCATCTTCCCGACTTCGAAGGTCGATGCTCGCGCGGCCGAGCATGTGCCGCACGCCCCGCAGACTGAAAGCTCGGCTTATAAGCTCGCATTTCAGGACGCGGAGTTCCTCCTTCGCGAGGATTTGCGTCCGGTCCGCTTCCAGCTCGAGCTGCTGAAACCCGAGTTGCTGCTCAATGAAGCGAACATCGGATCAACGTTCGTATTTTATGGTTCGGCGCGCATTCCCTCGCCTGAAATGGCCGATGCGCTGATTGCCGCGGCAACGAATGATCAGCAGGAAAAGATCGCCGCTCGGCTCAAGGCCAAGTCGCATTATTATGATATCGCACGCGATCTAGCGCGGCTGGCCAGCCGCTGCGGTTGCGACGAAGAGGGCAAGAAGCATTTCGTGGTCTGCTCTGGCGGCGGACCTTCGATCATGGAGGCGGCCAACCGCGGCGCGACGGACGAGGGTCGCGAATCCATCGGGCTCAATATCGTGCTTCCTCACGAGCAGATGCCCAATCGCTACGTCACTCCTGACCTCAGCTTCCAGTTTCACTATTTCGCGCTTCGCAAGATGCACTTCCTGCTGCGCGCGCGGGCGGTCGCCGTCTTCCCTGGCGGCTACGGCACGTTCGATGAGATGTTTGAGCTTCTGACCCTGATCCAGACCGGCAAAGTCCGCCCTCTACCGATCCTCTTATTCGGCAAGGACTATTGGAATCGCGTCGTGAATTTCGAGGCGATGGTCGAGGAGGGCGTGATCGCGCCGCACGACCTCGACCTCATC
>Ga0163162_10007339_pt1 | contig 10714 bp, 9 predicted proteins | sample S55metaG_FD_115310 | JGI IMG/M metagenome (GOLD analysis project Ga0163162, IMG submission 115310) | Switchgrass rhizosphere microbial communities from Kellogg Biological Station, Michigan, USA - S5-5 metaG | ecosystem: Host-associated > Plants > Roots > Rhizosphere > Soil | place: USA: Michigan...
CCGTTTGCGCCATTCCTCTGGCCCGAGCAGTTCAGCGCGTCCGCGGCGTGGTCCGTGTTGGGTCTGGGCGTGTTGTGCACGGCCGGCGCGTTCCTGGTGTTCTTCGCGCTGATCGCGGAAGTGGGTCCGGCGCGCGCCACGGTGATCACGTATGTGAATCCCGCGGTCGCCATCGCGCTGGGGGCGCTGGTACTGAACGAGCCGTTGACCATCGGCATGGCCATCGGTTTTCCTCTCGTGATCGCGGGCTCGATCCTGGGCACGATGCGTGTGCGAAGCTCGCCCGCCATCACGCCAGTGACTGAGGCGTAGCGTCAGCCGGCTTATCTGTGCTCCGACTCCTCGATGATGTCGAGCACTTCCTGCACGTCGTCCGCTTTGGTCTGATCGTCGCCGTGATAGATCGCGTTGCGCACCGCATCGCGAATGGCCCCATCGGCATCACCCTGGTTCAACGCGAGATCACGTAGCGACTGCAGCGCCAGCGGCCTATCCACCTGCGGTTCGGCGTCGGTGAGCAGGCGGCGCAACACCGGCACCGCCTGCGCTTTTGGCGCCTCGGCAAGCGCCGTGATCGCCGTGGCGCGCTTCGCTGCGTCGCCGCTCATGGTGTCCCCAATCCACCGCGCCACGGTCTCGGCAGCCGGTGTCGATGACGCGGGCGTCACGTCGGTGATCAGCGATGATGTCGCGGGCGCTTCTCGAGGCAGGGGCCTGGGCACGGCCACCTCCGCCACCGGGATCGCAACCGGTGAACTCGCGCGATACCACACCACCAGCGCGACCGCCGCCGCGGCGACCGCGGTCAACAAAGCAAACGATGAAATGCGACGCTGCATGTGGGCCTAACTAAATATTGCGACGATGCGCAGCCACGACCAGTAGGCGGCCAGCGAGCCGATACCGTAGAGCAGCGGCACGCGGCTGCGAATCGCCACGCGGGTGTTGCGAAGTCCGAACCAGACGGCCCAGGCCACGGCGACGGCCATGAGCTGTCCGATCTCCACTCCCACATTGAACGTGAGCAGCGCGGTGACCAGGTGATTCTGCGGCAAGCCGATATCCTTCAGTGCACCGGCGAATCCCAGGCCATGAACGAGTCCGAAGGTGAAAGCGACCAGCGCCGGCAGACGTCGCGCCAGCGTTTCACGCTTGTGCAGCGCCTCGGCCGCGACCAGCACGATGGACAGCGCGATCGTCGCCTCCACGGGAGCCGATCGCAGCGTGAGCCATCCCATCGCGGCGCTAGCAAGCGTCAGGCTGTGAGCGAGCGTGAACGCGGTGATGGTCCAGATGAGCTGGCGGCGAAATCCGACCAGGAACAAAAGCGACGCCACGAACATGAGATGGTCGATGCCGCTGAGGATGTGTTCGACGCCGAGCATGAGGTAGGCGCGTGCGATCTCGCCCATGCCGCGCTTGTCGTCCGCCGATCCGTACAGGTGCACGGCGGGCTGTCGTTCGGTCAGCGTGTACACGCGGCTCTGGCCGTCGCGCCAGAACACTTTCACCAGCGCCGCTGAGTCTCGTTTGCCGACGCCATCGATGGACAGCACGCCGCTGAGGCCCTGCTTGCCACAGCGCAGCAGGTTGCCTTCGTTGTGGCACGACTCCGGCCACGAGGGCGATAGCTCGTCGGCAATCGGCCGGCTGCCGCTGGCGCCCCACTGCCACAGGAATTCGCCGGGCCGCGTTTCGCGCAGTTCCATCTCCGCCATCGTCATTTCGTGCGCGCTGACGGCGGCAGCCGCCAACGTCAGCAGCAGCATCGCGAGCATCCGCAGCACAGTGCTCATTTGCCGGATTCCGTGACTCGCACTTTGTATTTCTGCGCCAGCGCATGAACGGCGGCGCTGCGCTGCTCGGACATCACGAAATCCGTCCAGTCCTGCATCACTGCGCCTGCGACGTCCTCGAATACGGCCGGCTTCGCAGGCGTCATCGATTTCAGCCGCATCACACGCGTCCCTTCACGGCTTGGCAGCGCCTGCCACTCGCCCACCGGAGCCGAAGCCAGCGCCACGGCGAACTCGGAACCGTAGCTCTGCACGATGTTGTCATGAGGCCTTGCCGTGAATACCCGCAAGCCCGCTTCCGCTTCGCCCGGCGTACCGGCATTCAACGCCGCGGCAAAGCTGCGCGCCGTTGCTTCGTTGCGCTCGCCAGCGAGCACCGCTTCTTCGAAGTCGAAGCGCGCGGGCTCGTCGTACTTCACGCGGTTCTTGATGAACCACTCGCGTAGCGTCGACTCGTCGACGGGCGGCAGTTTGACGCCTGCGTCCACCATGCTCAGCGCCTTGAAGATCACGCGCTCGCGGATTGCGGTGTCGCCCTTGTCGAGACCCAGTGCAATGCCTTCGCGATACAACACCTCGTTGTCGAGCCAGACCTTGCGCAGTGCGTACAGCTCTTCCGCGTTCGGATCGCGGCCGCGCGCATCCTTGAAGACCTTTATCGCGTTCGCGTCCACTGCCGCGTCCACGACGATGACGCGCGGATCCCCCTCGCGGCTGGCGAGCATTGCGTCGGCACCAAACAGCAGCGCACCCAGCACCGCGAAATGCAACAGCGGCTCGCGCAGCCACGCCGGTGCGGAAAACCTGCGACGAGCTAGCGTCAATGAGTGGTGAGTGGATTCCGCGGTCGTGGTGAACATATGTCTTACGCTTCAGATGAGAGAAAGCGCCGCGCGTTGCCGCGCGGCGCCCAATAGCCGATCAACGAGGGTCTCTCGAGTTGTTAGTGCACTACTTGACCCCGGCCACCAGCGACGAGCCCTGCACCTGGATGAAGACCGGATTGCTGTAGAACCACAGGTCCGACCAGGCCGCCACGTCGTAGGCCGAGTACTTCTGACCGTTGACCACCGGCAGGTGCGCCGGGCAACCATCGATCGCGGTACCGGTGTAGTTCGTCGCGGTGTCGGGTACGTTGGTCCCGACCGTCGTGCAGGGAATGCGCAGGTTGGCATTCGCCGGCGTGCCGTCCGTGCCACCCGGCAGCGTCGGGTTGATCGCCGCGGCGTTGGTGTACAGATCCGCCAGCGGGTTGCCATCGGCATCGGTCTCGAACGGCACCGCGGCCGGCAGGTTCGTGCCACGCAGGCGCAGGTACTGCGACTGGTTCAGGCCTCGAAGGCGGAACACCATCGCCTTGAGCTCCTTGTCACCGGGCACGTTGTGCCAGGTGCCTTGGCCAAACGTGCGTACCACGTGTGCGCTCGCGTTCTTCGCGCCTGCAGGCACGGTGGCCAGATCGGGGTTCGAGATCCAGGTGTTGGGCCACTGGCCGGAGTAGTCGGCCGCGCCGGGAACCTTGTACCCGGTCACCGAGCCGCCGATCACGTCGAGGTGATCGAGCATCGGCTTGTTGAGCGGCACCGAGATTCCGACCTGCGCCAGCGAAGGGTTCGGGAAGGTGTAGGGTGAGTAGTTAGCGCCGGATGGGTCGCGAACAACAATGGCCACCACCACTTCCGAGCCAGGGCGCACGATGAGTTTCTGACCCAGAGTCGCGCAGTTGGCGTTGAGTTCGACATCGGTATTCTTCTTCGCGGCGATCACGGCAGCCGCTTCCACCAGCAGGTTGCCGACCGCATCGTTGATGCGTGTGTCGGCGCAGACCACGAAGGCCAGGCGGTCGATGAGCTGGCCACTGGCCGAGAAGGCGTTGCCGGTGCGCAGGCCATTGACGATCGCGCCCGGTGTCAGGACTTTCGCCTTGCTCCCGTGCGGATCGAAGAACTGGCCCTTGCCTTCACCCACTTTCACGTAGGTGCGCTGGTATTCGCCGGGGAAGAAGTCCTGCGAGGAGCGGCGATCGTCGGGGCCGAACATGCCGCGGTTGTGCCAGTCAGAGCTCGCGAAGAACCAGAAGTTGCGGCCCTCGCCGAGCAGCGCATCCCACACGCCACCAATCTCTCCGGCGTACACGCCAGTGCCACCCCAGGTGGTGCCACCGACGCTGTCGACGTTTCCGATAGTGCCGCCGAAGTTGTTGCGATGGACGGTGTATTCACCGCGCGCATCCGAGGCGCCATGGCCCGGCTGCGATTCCATGCCGAACGCCACGGTCGGCGCGGCATTGTTGAAGTTGCGCAGGTTCTCGATGTTGTAGCCGTTGTTGCCGTTCGGATTGAACGGGCCGGCACGCTCGAGATGCGCGGGCACGTAGTAGCTGGTGTCGGAATAGTTCTGCGCCATCCACTTCATCGCTTCCACGGTCTTCGCGTGGCCGCGATCACCCGTACCGGCACCGCCGGCGGGTTGCAGCTTCTGCGCCACCGCGTCCCAGCTCGGGTCCGCGGAATTCGCGCTGCCCGTCACCGAGCAATCCCAGTTGTTGCCAACAGTGCCACCGACCACGGTGTTGCCACGGCTGGTGTCGGTATCACCGCGATCGAAGCAGTACGACCACTTGGCGAGCGCCGTGGCATTGCCGAGCGGGGAGTAACCCGCGGTCGTCGGAAGCGACTGTTTGTAGACGGACGCGGGTACCTGGCCGGCGACCACGGACATGGAGCTGTGCTCGTGTCCGGCGACGACTGACTCGAGGCCGATGAATACCGGTTTGTTCTTTAGGGCAGCGAAATACTCGACGATCGGGTACTGATATTCCTGGACTGACTGCCAGCGCCACATCACTTGATTGGGCGGATTGCCCGAGACACGGCCCTTCGGCGTGATCGAAGGGTTGGTGTTCTGCCAGCTCGTGTTCGGTCCCTGGATGGTCGTGCCATCGGTCGCGAATACCAGCGGATACGCCGGCGTCGCGAGCGTCGCGTCTTCCGCCAACGTGCAATTGCGATTGCCGTTGCCACCGTGGCCAGCCTGCACGAACCAGTCGAGGCCCCAGGGCGTATCGGTTTTGTCGGTTGCTTTCTTGATGAGCTTCTGCATCGAGATCGACCCGTCGGAGCAAGTCGTGTGATTGTGGAAGTCGCCGGAGACGTAAGTGCCGGCGACACTGGACGATGCTTCGGGGCCACCGTTGGCGTAGGCCGCGCTCATGGCTGCGGCGCTGAGCGCACTCGCGACGGCGATCGCAATCTGCTTGTTCCTGAGCTCGAGTTTCATTGAGAACTTCCCCTGTGTTTTCTGGACGTCGAAATTGGGGAAGAACCCTAAGCGGCGTATGTGACTGGCCTATTAAGAATTTGCATCCGACCTCGTCATCAATCTGTCGCACAACTGTCACTAAGCTCTGTGCCCCATGCACGAAATCACCGGGCTCTTTCCGACTCCCTTCATGCGCGCGACGAATGTGCTTCCGAACGTGCTGATCGAAGGTCTCATCGATCACTTCGCCAAGAGCGTCGACCTCGCGAACAGATCATCTCCATATCTCTCGCATACCGCGCTGCTCAAGCCGAGCGACTCGCCGCTGCTCGTGGATGTGGCCGCACTGCTGACTCCGCTGCTGCCGGAATTTGGCGCGTTACTGTTCGGCGAGCCTCTCGGGTGGTCGCTCAAGGAAATGTGGGTCAACGTGCTGGATAACGGCGGCCGCCAGGCCATGCACAACCACGCCAACAGTTTCATCTCCGGTGTCGTGTACCTCACGCGCACGCATGCGGACGCGCGCACGGTATTCATGAAGTCGCCGGGCGGCACGGACTTCGCCTTCAAGAACGATCACGCCGGCGTTGCCACGAACTCCTACAACGCGGACAAGTGGATCAGCCCGGCACCCAACCCAGGTGACGTGGTGCTGTTCCCTAGCTACCTCATGCACGCGGTACCTATCAACCCCGGGGAACGGCGTATTTCCCTGGCGTTCAACGCCATACCGACGCACCTCGACTCCTGGGGCTACCGCGTTTCGTTCAGCGGTTGAGCCTCGTCGGGTCTGAACCACTTCACCAGGTGAATGCCGTCCTTGAGACCACGATAAAAATTCGTGGTGATGCTGAGCTCCTGGTATCCGTGCTCGCAGTAGAAGTTGCGCGCCGCACTATTGTCACGGCGGCACTCGACGCGAATGCGTTTCGCGCCTGGTGCACGCGGCTTCTTCGAGCCATCGCAGGATCGCGCTGCCGACTCCCCGCCGCCGCTGATTCCGGTGCACAGCAAACAGGAGCAGATGCGCATCGTCGGCGGGATACGACATGATGCCGAAAGCGCTGATCGCGCCGCGATCGCCAGCCACCACCACGTTGATGTCCGCTTCGCGAATGGCCGCTTCGATACGGCCCGCTGTCCACGTCCATGGCAGGCCGTGCTCGATGTAGTCGCGTGACATCGCTGCGATGTCTTCGGCATCGAAAGCTCTCGCGAGGCGTACGGCGACGTCGGTGGTTTTCACGGCGTTCTTATTATCGAGAGGGGTTGTAAGGATTTCATCCGTCGGCTCACCGCGACATCAGTGTAAGGCGCAGTTTTCTCCACCGCGAGCTCTCGCGTCGGCCAATAGTGGAAATATCCGACAACCGGCACAGCCGGTCTGTCTGGGCATCCATCGAGCTTCGATGAGACGCAGGTTTGGCCAGGGAAGGCATCGTGGACTGCTGGTCCACGAATGCGTCCAAGCAAGCAAGGTGATGCGCGGAAGCGTTCAGGCGGCTCGGGCCGCCTGAACGCTATTTCGCCCTGTACCTTCAGGGTTTCCAATCCACCGAATGCTGTTCGAGGTAGGCGTCGACGGCAGCCCCGATCGTCGGATGGAAGTTCGCTGCGCCGAATCGGTCGAACAGCTCGAAGCGCTTCAGCTTGTCTTTGACCGGATCCTTCATTTCCGCGAAGCAAATCTCGATGCCCGATTCTTCCAGCGACCGTTCCAGCTCGGCGAGCATGTCCGCCGAAGTTACATCGATGCTGGTGACCGGCTCGGCGGTCACGATGATCCGCTTCACCGGCGTCGGCGATTGCGCCACGGCCTCGAGCAGCCGCTGATGGAACAGCTCGGCATTGGCGAAGAAGAGCGGCGCATCCCAGCGGAACAGCACCAGTCCGGGTACGACCCGCGCATCCGGATACCGTTTGATGTCGTGATACCCGCGCACGCCGCTGACTCGCCCGAGGACGGCGTAGTGAGGCCGCCAGCCGTCCCACAGAAATTCCAGGACCGCGATCAGGATCGCCAGGCCAATGCCGGGAATCGCTCCGAGCATGGCGACGCCCACGAAGCAAACGATGGACAGCCAGAACTCCCAGCGCTGGATGCGGAAAATGCGGCGCAGATCGCTGAACTCGAACAGGCCGATGGCCGACGCAATCACGATGGCTGCCAGTGCGCTGTTAGGCAGGTCCTGCAGCAGAGTGGGGGCTAACAACACCAACAGCGCGACGCTGACGGCGCCAACGACGCCTGTGAGCTGAGTCTTCGCGCCCGCGGCTTCGGCGACCGGCGTGCGCGAGGAGCTGCTGCTGATCGGGAAGCCCTGGAACAATCCAGCGGCAAGATTGGCGGCTCCCAGACCGACCATTTCCTGATTCGGATCCACGTGCGTGCGGGTTTTGGCGGCATACGTGCGTGACAGGACGCTGGTGTCAGCGAACGCAACCATGGCGACGGCGAATCCGCCGATCACCACTTGGCTGAGATCGGCGACGCCGATCCACGGCACCACGAACGACGGCAAACCTTGCGGCAGCGCCCCGAGCACTTTTACGCCGGCGCTCTCGTCCAGGCCGAGCACGCTGACCGCGATCGTGGCGCCCACGACCGCGATCAGGAGACCGGGGATTCGCTCCCAGCGCTTGAGCACCATGATCGCCACCAGCGTGCTGCCGCCGACGGCGAATGCCGCCCAGTTCGCCTTGCCATCCAGAATCGACTGGACGATATGAACGACGTCGCGCACCGGCCCATCGCCTTCGATCGAAAAGCCAAACAGCTTGGGTACCTGACTGATCAGCACGGTGAGCGCGATGCCGTTCATGTAGCCGTAGCGGATCGGCTTGGACAGCAATTCGGTGACGAACCCCAGGCGCATCACACCGATCAGAATGCACACCAGCCCCGAGACCATTGCCATCAGGCTGGCCACGATCACGGCGCGCACCGGATCGCCTGCAGACAGAGGCAAGACCACCGCGAGAATTACCGCGGCGAGCGCGGAATCCGGTCCCAGCACCAGGATGCGGCTCGGGCCGAACAGTGCGTAGGCGAGCAGCGGGACGATGGTCGCGTACAGACCATAGATTCCCGGCACGCCCGAGGCCACCGCGTACGCGATTCCGACTGGCACCAACATGGTAGTTAGCACCAGGCCGGCCATCAGATCGTTCGGCAGCCAGGCGGCTTCGTACCGCTTGAGCATCTGCAATCCGGGCAGCCAACGCTTCCAGCCGGTCATGCGATCACCGCTTCTTCGATTTGTCAGCCGCCACCAACTCCGGAGTAATGCTGTCCACCACCTTGCCGTCCGCGTTGAGGAACTCGATCGAGCCGAACCCTTGTTCCGTGACGGTCAGGCGCAACCGCGGCCGACTTTGTTTGTCCGCCAGATCGATGGACGGCGTACCGTTGGCAGCGACGCTCAGTTTGACGCGAGTTGCTGCCCCGGGATTGTCGGGGGCAATGCGGCCGCCAAGTTCTGGCTCGCGCCTTATGGGCGCTCGTTCGTTGATCTGAAATGTGACCGAGCCGTCGGGCATGATCTTCCAGCCGATTGCATCACCGTTGGCATGGTCCTGCACATTGGCGACCGCGGAGCCCTCGATATCTGCAACGACGTAACCTCCGCGTTCGCTCCCGTCTTTGTCGAAGACGAGCAGACCGGACGCGGGGAAAACGCGCTTGTATTGAATGCCGTCGACGATCGGTTCGGGCACGGGCGCTCCAAGGGTCATGCGGATGATCCCCTTCTCATCGACGATGTCCAGCCGGCGAACAGCCAGACGATCGTGATCGACTTTGTCGACCTTGATCTGCGGGGATCGCGACAGGATCAGTCGATCATATTTGCCGGGCGTCGGAGCTTTCGCGTCCTGGGCGAACGCCAGCGCGCAGAGTGCGCAGGAACCGACCAGGCCGAAGAGCATATATGGCGAAGAACGAGCGGGCATTTGGATTCCTCCTTTCCGTTAGTTAGCGTCATCCTGACCGAATGCGAGGCCCAGCAGCGCTCCGCGGTATCAATCCAACAATGTCGCGGCGCCCGGCATCACAGCAGCAGCTGCCAATAGGCGACATCTACCCATCGATCGTGCTTGAAGCCGACCTGGCGAAACGTGGCGACTCGCTCGAAACCCAGCTTCTCATGCAGCGCGATACTCGCGTCGTTCGGCAAGGCAACGCCGCCGATGGCGACATGAATGCCGCGCTCTCGAAGCAGGGGCAACAGCGCGGAATAGAGCGTGGTTCCGATGCGGCGGCCTTCACACCCGCGCTCGAGGTAGATAGTGGTCTCTGCGGAATATTTGTAGGCGCTTCGAGGTCTCCATCGCCTGGCGTAGGCGTAGCCAACGATCGCCCCCTCCACTTCGGCCACGAGCCACGGCAGCGACAGGCTCTGCGCCTCTGCGATCCGGGCCGCCATGTCCGGCGCAGGGACCGCTTCTTCCTCGAACGTGATGACCGTGTTGGCAACATAGTAGTTGTAGATGCGCGCAATCGCCTCGGCATCTGCCGCCGTTGCTGGCCGCACGAGATTCGCCTGGTGTTGATTCATGTTCTTCGAACAGGTGGAACGTGAAGCTGCCTCGCGGCATTGACTGGAGCATACTGAATTGTGATTGTGGGCATCGACAGGAGAGCAAGCAAATGGGCGGCACGACCGAACTGAAAGGACCTGATCTCACGCTAGGTGTGTCTGCGCAGGATGTCGTCGAAGCCCGCCCGTTCCTGGGGCACGCGCACGGCGAAGCTGTGATGTTGGTACGAAGCGGCGGCAAGGTATTCGCGACCGGTGCCACCTGCACTCACTACAGCGGGCCGCTCGCCGAAGGGCTGGTGGTCGGAAAGACAGTGCGATGCCCCTGGCACCATGCGTGCTTCGATCTCGAAACCGGTCTCGCCGCCGGGCCCGCGCTGACGCCGATCCCGTGCTTCGACGTCATCGAAGAGAAGGGAATGATTCGAGTCGCGCAGAAGCGCGAAGTCGCGAAGTCAAAGCCGCCGCGATCGGCGCCGGCCAGCGTGGTCATCGTCGGAGGCGGCGCCGCCGGTGCGGCGTGCGCGGAGAACCTGCGGCGTTTCGGATACGAAGGTCCCGTCGCGTTGATTGCGGACGAGCCGCCAGGGCCAGTGGATAGACCGAACCTGTCCAAGGACTACCTCGCGGGCAACGCGCCCGAGGAGTGGATCCCGTTGCGCGACGAGGCGTTCTATCGCGAAATGAACATTGAGTTTTCAGTTGGTGATGGCGCAGCCAGCGTGGACACCAGTGGCCGCGTCGTAACGCTGAAGAGCGGCAAGAAGCTCAGCTACGGTGCGCTGCTGATCGCGACAGGTGCGGAGCCACGCAGGTTGGCAATTCCGGGCTCGGATGGCGACAACGTCCACGTGCTGAGAACACTCGCTGACTCGCGCGGCATTGTTGAGAAGGCGCGGGAGGGCGCGCGCGCCGTGGTTATTGGCTCGAGCTTCATCGGCCTGGAAGTGGCGGCTTCACTTCGCACTCGGAAGGTCGAGGTGGACGTGGTGAGCACGGACAAAGTGCCGCTCGCGCGAGTGGTCGGCGATGCGATCGGCGGTTTTGTCCGGAAGCTTCACGAAGAGCACGGCGTCCGTTTCCATCTCGGCCCTGCTCCCAAGGCGATCAGCGCACGCG
>Ga0163162_10007340_pt1 | contig 10714 bp, 10 predicted proteins | sample S55metaG_FD_115310 | JGI IMG/M metagenome (GOLD analysis project Ga0163162, IMG submission 115310) | Switchgrass rhizosphere microbial communities from Kellogg Biological Station, Michigan, USA - S5-5 metaG | ecosystem: Host-associated > Plants > Roots > Rhizosphere > Soil | place: USA...
ATTAGTGATCTATTATTGATGCATGGAATTGCGGCGGATTTTTATCATGCCGGGTTAAAGCAGGAGGAACGCAACAGCAAGCAAGATGCATGGATGAAAGGCGCTACGCGGGTGATCGTGTGCACTAATGCATTTGGAATGGGAATCGACAAACCGGATGTGCGCGTAGTAATCCATGCAGATGCACCTGACTGTCTTGAAAATTACTACCAGGAGGCGGGGCGTGCGGGGCGCGACGAGAAAAAAGCATACGCAGTTTTGTTGTACAGCGACACAGAAATCGAAGAGCTCAACCAGTTGCCGGGTATACATTTTCCATCGACAGAAAATATTCGCATGGTTTACCAGGCGGTGGTGAATTACTTACAAATTCCTTCAGGTACCGAGAAGGTGTACTATGATTTTGACCTGGCGGATTTTGTCAACAAGTTTACGCTGGATACTAACCTTGCGGTGTATGCGCTAAAAGCATTGGAACAAGAAGAGATATTTATCCTGAACGAACAAGTATTTGTTCCGTCAACTGTTTCTTTTATCACGAATAAAAATGGCTTGTATGAATTTGAAAAAATGAACCCGCATCTGGAGTCTTTAATTCAAACGCTTCTGCGGACTTACTCCGGAATTTTTGACCAGCCAGTTTATATCAATGAGAAAATGATTTCCGGCCTGCTTAAGTATAATGTTGACGATGTAGTGAACCAATTAAAAACCCTTCATCGCAATGGGATCATCGAATACAATCCACAAAAAGACGGACCGCAATTATATATTTCACAACCGCGAATGAAGGCAGACGATATCCGTATTAACACGGATAATTACAAAAAAAGAAAAGAAGAATACAAGAAAAGGGTAGACGCGGCAGTGCGATATATACACAGCGACGGATGCAGGAGTCAATACATTGCAAAATATTTTGGGGAGGAAGAGGCAAAAGAATGTGGAATCTGCGATCGTTGCCTGGCAAAAAAGAAGACCCCGCTTACCCAGGAGGAATTTAACAACATCCATGATCGCGTGTTGAAAATTGTCAACTCTTCAGAAATCCCGGCTGGTAGATTATTACGCCATTTCGAAGGCATTCAAAAAGATAAATTGAATGAAGTAATTCATTTCCTGCAATCGGAAAAGAAATTAATCGTAGATAAAAAAGGTATTGTGCGTGCGAACCTGTAATCGTTATTTCTTATTTACGACAGCCAGCGCCATCCCATCATATTCCTTTACTCCAACTGTTTGAATTATCGTTGCGGTAACATCCTTATTGGCTGCAAGTGATTGATTAAATCGCTGCGCACCTTTCACCATCTCATCAGCGTGATTTGGATCAAGCACTTTCCCATCGCGAATTACGTTATCTGCGACAATCAATGTTCCGGGGCGTGACATGCCCAATGCATATTGAAAATATTCTGTATAGGGTGGTTTGTCTGCGTCGATAAAAATCATATCAAATGGACCTTCTTTTTCCGCATCCATCTTCGCAAGAATATCAATCGCCTTTCCAATTCTGATCTCGATGCGATCACTCAACCCGGCGAGTTCAATATTTTTCTTGGCAACGGCGGCGTGTTTTGGATCCAGTTCGATGGTAATTAATTTGCCATCTTTCGGAAGTGCTCTTGCCATCCAAATCGTGCTATACCCTGCGAGCGTGCCTACTTCCAGAATTCTTTTTGAGTTACAGAGCAGGGCAAGTATATGAAGAAATTTTCCCTGGTTTGGAGAAACACTTATTTGCGGCATCCCCGCGTCTTCAAGTGATTGTTTCGTTGCAAGTAATGCATTGTCTTCTGTGACTAACAAACCATCTATATAATGATCGACAGCTTCGAACACTTCGTTATTGATCATAGTTATTTTTTTGGATTACCAAGGTATGAAAATGTTACGTAAATAGTTCGATTCGTCGATTAGCAAAACATTTGTTTTACACAAAGGCACAAAGGACACAAGACGAGTTGACAAATCTCTTTGTTTCCTTTGTGCCATGGTGTGCGACGTAACTAAAACAGGATCGTTGCTAAAGCTTCGTTCTTCAAAACATCAGCCTTCTTCGCCAATTCGCCCCCGAATAATGTCGCAATGTTTGCCGCAAGGAACACGTATGTTTTTTTCTCAGGAACATATATTAACACGCAACCTGCACCGATACCACCACCAGAATGACCAAATCCTGTGAGTCCGCCTTCTGCATAAAATACGAGGCCAAGACCGTAAATTGGATGTCCTTCTGAATCATTCACCCATTGCTTCATCATTGTTAACGATGAGTCGCTCAATAATTTCCCCTCCACTAATCCTTTTAAAAATTGGATCGCATCTGTTGTCGTGCACACGATACCATCATCGCCTTTTAATGTAGCTACATTGGCGCGCTGTAATGGAGAAATATTTGCAGGATGACCCGTGTTTAAAACATCCCAATATGAATCTACAAGATTGCTATAATGAAGATAGTTGTATGAACTACGATAAAAAGTATTTTTCAAACCAAGTCTTCTAAATATATTTTTTTCAATATATGCGGCATGATCTCCGGTAATTGCGTCACCGATCATTGCCAACAAAAGATAATTTGTATTGGTGTATTTGTGCATAGCTCCCGGCGCAAAAAGGGGTTGATTATTTGTAAGCCACTCCAACGCCTTATTCATATCAAAAACTTGCGTGGGATGCAGCATTACGTATGAAATAAACTCTGCATCCTCTGAATATTCCGGTAAACCAGATGTGTGGTTCAGAAGCATTTTTATCGTGATATTGTCTAAGTTTTTTAAATACTTCGCCTGGCTCGGCGGCAGATATTTACTGACTGGTGCGTTCAAATCGATTTTTTTCTCTTCATGAAGTTTCATAATCGCGACGGCCATATAACTTTTTGATACGCTTTGCAGGTACTGGATATGATCGACTGTCATCGGTTTTTTTGCTTCCACGTTTGAATAACCAGATGCGCCGGCCCACCATCCTTCTGATTCGGTATATACCGCAATCGACGCGCCCGGCAATCCCTGGTCGGTATATTTTTTCATGATAACCTGAAGTGCCGCAGCCCTTGAATAGTTTTTGTTGATGTCAACCCCGCTGGTTGATTTGTTTAATGATTGTGAGTTTGCGGAAACCCATACCGTGATCATTAAAATTGCAGTTGATAAGATTTTTTTCATTGTTTATTTTTTTTTACAAAGCAACAACCCCCTCAGCCGCAAGGCAAATATTACGGCGGCTGAAATGGCGAACTGCACGATGTTTTCGGTTGAAATGCAACTGGCTACAAAAACATGAAAGCTGTTTTACACCGAAATGCACAGAATTATCCGGTGAAATGCATTAGTTTTTATCCTCGAACCAGGCTTTGAATGCAGCCGCCTTTATTCGGCTGACCAAAACATTTTGGGGAAGCTGCCCGGAGGCCGATAACATCACATTTATTTTATTATGTTCGGCCCGTTCGAAACCACTGATGATGTTGCGGTGAAGAATATATTGGCGGTTCATCCGGAAAAAGAATTCTTCTGGTAAAAGTTTTTCAACTTTATCCAACGATTGATCAAGCAGGTATTTTTTTGCATCGGTCGTTATCAGGACAGCATAATCGTCTTCGACATAAATTCCGGCAATGCCTGTGAATGGAACTTTGAGGCTTTGTTTACCTTGCTTTACTGTAAAGCCGTCTTGCCTCAATTTTTTGTCTTCTTTTCTCAATTTTTCCAGCTCATTTATTTCAAGGTAATAATGCCAACCAATATAAATCCCGTTGATCACAAAGAACCAGATCAGGAAAATAAAAATGTCAAGTTGATAAAAACTAGCAGGCACTGGTTTATCTTTTACAATCCAGTTGATTATTTCTGTCGTAATAATTATTAAAGCAAGTCCACCCAACGAGGTCAGACCGATTTGTATCAGTATTCTTGTAAGTGGTTTCGGCGAATACGGTAATTTTTTATCCAATTGAATAATGACAGACCGGATCACCCACCATGCTGCATATCCTTGCAGTGTATCAATCGTAAAAGTTAGCGCTGCGTGTGAATTAAATGAGATATTCGAATAAGTAAGATAATAATTCAGCGCGTTGATAAATGGAATGAGAACCAGGAAAAACGTGACGTCGTGATATTTGGCTGTATGGTTTTTTGTTCGAGTCATTATTTTTTGCTGCAGAATGCTGAACGCGTAACGCATAACGCCGAAAGTGCTCCGCGTTTTTTCGTTACGCCTGGCTTTCGTACGTAGTCACTTCCAATCTGTTTCCATCCGGGTCAACTGTTTCGAATTCATAATAGCCATCACCGGTTGTTCGCGGACCACGAAGAATGCGAAAACCATCTCGCTCCAACTCTTTTGCTTTGCTATCTACCTCTTCCTTTGTATTTACTCCGAATGCAAGATGAATGATTCCTTCATGTTGTTTAATAACGGTGTCATTTTGATTTTGCGGAATACCGGGCATCGACATGATTTCCAGTCTTGCCCCGGATCGAAAAGTCAGGAAATAACTTTGAAACTGGTTAGTGTTGTTGAAGTATTTATTATTTGGTCTTGCTTCAAAATATTTGATATAATAGTCCTTTAGCACTTCCAGGTTGCTTGTCCAAATGGCGACATGTTCCAGGATCATGTGAAATTATTTATGTGCAAATTAGTAAAATTCGCTTTTGTGGTCAATCAACGTCAACTTCGCCTTTATTGGAATGCACTCATTGTTTCGGGAATTTTTTCGTACCAGATTTCAATTTCATAGCCGTCGGGATCGGTGCAAAACAAATAAGGTTCACCGGGAACAAATTGGCCATGTTCTTTGATCTGACCGCCGGCGTCTCTAATTTCCCGGATTGCGGATTCTATATCGTCCGGACTTTGCAACCGGAAACCAAAATGAATAATATTTTCTGCATGTCCGAAAGAAGGATTTCCTTTCTCGAAGACGATAATGTCACGACTTCCCGGCGTTTGCACCTGAATGAAATCATCTTTCTTATACATCTCATTTGCGCCAAGTACTTTTTTATAAAATGCAGAACTGCGTTCAACATCTTTTACCTTTAGTGCGATGTGAGTGAGACCGAAAGTTTTGATCATGATGAAGAAGATTGAAGTGTAAAGATAAATTTGAAAATGTGGAAATGTGGTAATGTGGAAATGTGAAAATGTGAGAATGTGAAATTGTGAGAATGTGAGAATGTGAGAATGTGAGAATGTGAGAATGTGAGAATGTGAGAATGTGAAAATTCAAAAATCGCTTAAATGATCCAATCTTTGAATTTCCACATTTCCACATTTCCACATTTGGTTCTAGTGATTTATAACTTTGTATTATATTTCACAGGCAATAACTTATATTTAGTGAAATTAACCAGCTGTTATGAGATGGTCTGTTGCAAGCCCTATACTTGTCTGCAGTGGTCTTTTTTTCCAATCGCTCATTGCTCAGCCATATTCCATTGGGGTAAAAGGGGGCGTCAGTATTCCGAACTTACGGTCGGGCGGCTCCGATCCTGTGAGCTCGGGCTATCAGTCAGGCCTTGGTCCGAATGCAGCCTTGTTTGGCGAATATAGCCTGTCAAATCTTTTTTCGGTTGAAGTTGGTCTGGAGTTTTCAGCACAAGGTGGCAAGAAACATGGAAAGCAGGCACTCACTGTTACTCCTGATATTGCAGCATTGTTCTACCCATATCCTGCGCCGAAATATTTATGGACAAACTTTAACGTAGATGCTAATCTGAATTACTTGATGGTGCCTGTTCTAGCAAAATTTGGTTTTAATATAGGCGATCGTGGTGCATTTCATGCATATGTTTCGGCCGGACCATTTGCGAGTTTTTTGCTGTCTGCAAAAACCATTACCAAAGGAACGTCTAATGTCTGGGCGGATGAAGAGGAGACAATGCCTTTGTTGACAGCACCGGTTTCATTTGATACCAGTGCAAGCATTAAAGATGAACTTCACACTTTCAATTGGGGTGTGGAATTAAATATTGGCATCGCATATCATTTTGACCAACATCGAATTTTTTTAGAAGGCGGCGGAAATTATGGATTTATTCCCATTCAAAAACATAAAGAAGACGGGCAAAACAACGCCGGTGCCCTCACGGTGAGAATCGGTTATGCATATACGTTTGAAAGACCCGGCGGCGCCGCAAAAGGAGTGAAGAGCCCGAAGGTGTATAATTGAATTAGAAGAATGTGGAGATGTGGAAATATGCCGCGAGTCGTCATTTCGAACGGAGTCCGCCGGAGGCGGACGAAGTGAGAAATCTAACCAAATCTTCAGCCATTAACATAGAGATTAATCATAGAGATACCGAATATATTTAATTCCAATAAATGGCACGGGATTTCTCACTTCATCCGCCTCCGGCGGACTCCGTTCGAAATGACGACTCACGGCACATCTCCACATCCCCACATTCTCCACTAAACAATCCCCGCCAGTTCCAGGCTTTTCTTTTTCAGCTTTCTTATTTCTACATCTTCAATAATTGCGTCCGGTGCAAGGATCAACGAAGTACTATTTTCCCTCCACCAGCTATTGTTGCGCAGTTCGGTAAATCCGATGACGCCGACAAGATATTTGCGATCATTCTCCGCATGCCATTCTTCAATCCATTCAAAACGATCTTTAGGAATATACGTCCAGTCGTCAAAGCTTACATACACTTTTACATAAAAATCATTGCTGAGTTCATGCGGCTTGTGGTGATATAATTTTTTGTATTCGTATTTGTATTGATAGCGCAGTGCTGACAAGTCACTCAATACGGCAGAAGCTGTCGGGAAACTTCCTGCTCCTTTGCCATAAAAAAACTGTTTGTCGGCAAATCCGCTTTCAATTACGACGCCGTTGTATTCATTTTTTACGAAGGCAAGATGATCATCGTGACGAATAAATTGCGGTAATACAAAAGCTGCTACTTTTCCGTTTGCAAGTTTTTTTGCCTGGGCAACCAGTTTAATATCAAAATGCTTTTCTGCCGCTACGGTTGCATCACTTCCCTGGATATTTTGAATTCCGTTGAAGACAATGTTGTCCGGCTGTTCAACGATTCCATAAGCATGTGTAAGGAGGAAGGTCCACTTGTTTACAGCATCAAAACCTTCTACGTCGAGCGATGGATCGCTCTCGGCAAAACCGAGTTGTTGGGCCAGCAATAACGCCTGCTGGAAATCTAATTTTTCCTCAAACATTTTTGTGAGGATGAAATTCGTGGATCCGTTGACGATAGCTTTAATTGAATGCAGCAAATCGTTATCGTAATATTCTTCGAGGTTTCGAATAACCGGTATCGATGCACAAGCCGCTGCTTCATAGAGAAATGATTGCCCGGTTTGTTTTTGAAGTCCCAGTAATTCCGGTAGATGTTCCGCGATCATTTTTTTACTCGCACTCACTACTTCCTTCCCATTTTTCAACGCCGTCGAAACTATTTCAAAAGCCGGCTCTGATTCATTAATCACTTCCACGATGACATTGATCTCGGGATCGTTTAACAGGAGATTCTTATCAGTCGTAAATAATTCGTCCGGCGCATTTCTTTTTTTGCCGGGATGTTTGATACATACTTTTTTGATCTTGGCTTTTAGGGAAGGAGTCTGTTGTAATACTTTGTACAATCCTTCTCCCACTACTCCAAATCCAAAAAGGCCAATGGTCAATTGCTTATGTGCGTCCATGTTGTTTTAATCGTTTTTAACAGTCATTATTAACAGAACTGTTTTCAATTTGTTCAGATGCAAAATAGGTCGTTCTCAAATCCTTGATGCCGGAGGCATACCGTTCCTGGAGAAAATTATTTACAAGTTTACTAATCGCTTCAAATTCGAGCAAGAATCCATCGTGGCCGTAATTTGAATAGATCGCTTTATAAGATGCATGGGGAATATATCTCGCGATGAATTGTTGTTCGGTCAAAGGGAAAAGAATATCGGACTCTATCCCAATCACCAACGCCCTGGCTTTTATTTGTTGCAATGCTTTCTCCATGCTTCCGCGTCCGCGTCCCACGTTATGCGAATCCATTCCCTGGCTCAGCACATAATAGCTGAATGCATTGAATCGAAGTGCAAGCTTTTCGCCTTGGTACCGTTGGTAGGAAGCAGCACCGTCCCAGCCATCACCAAAAGGAAAAGTGTTTGATCTCGGTTGTGCGTTCAGGTAAGTATCGTAGTGTCGATAAGAAATCAATGCCGTAGCTCGTGCAGCTTTCATTCCCGTTAGACCTGCCGATGGATCTTTTTCTTTCCATGTGCCATCTGCTTCAATGCTCATTCGTTGCGATACGTTGAATGCTATCGCCCATGGAGAGTGTTGCGCATTGGTAGCAATGGGGAAAATAAAATCGAACAATTCAGGCTCTTCGATCGCCCATTCGAGTAGCTGCTGCCCACCCATTGAACCACCAATTCCGATATGAATTTTTTGAATTCCTAAAAAATGTCTTAGCGGTTGGTATGCACGAATCATATCCCGTGTCGTGAAGAAAGGGAAATCATGATAGTATGGTTCGTTTGTGAGTGGATTGACGTCGAGCGGCCCGAGACTTCCATAACAACTGCCCGGCATATTCACACAAACGATAAAATAATCTGAGGGATCAAATAATTTTCCTTCGCCGATCAGCCCTGGCCACCATTCGGCAGGGTCGCTATTTGCGGTCAACGCATGGAATATCCAAACGACATTGTTCCCGTCTTCATTTAATTTACCATGAGTGGTATATGCTAAATGATATTGGGGAAGAATCAATCCAGACTCGAGAGAAAATGGTTTTGTATACGAAAATATTTTGTGAGACAATTTTTTCTGGTTTTAGTGAGATTAGAGGTTGAGGTTAAGGTTGAGATTCTGAGTAAACGCTCAACCTCAACTTTAATGTCAACCTCTGTCTCTTGCATCAATTTACACGAGTTCCTTCGCAAACACTTTTTCAAATGCTTGTTCAAAATCTCCTTTTATATCTTCAATATGTTCGATACCTACGCTAACGCGAACCTGGTTTGGTTGTACGCCCGCAGCGATCTGTTCAGCTTCACTAAGCTGTTCATGTGTTGTGCTGGCCGGGTGAATGACCAGTGTTTTTGCATCTCCAAGATTTGCAAGGTGACTAGCTAATTTTAATGAGTCAATAAATTTTGCTGCATTTTCTTTTCCACCTTTTATGCCAAAATTCAAAACGCTTCCAAATCCATTCTTCAAATATTTTTTAGCAAGTTCGTGATAAGGACTCGATTTCAATCCTGGATATTCCACGAAATCTACTTGTGGATGTTTATCGAGCCATGTTGCGAGTGCAAGTCCATTGTCTAAATGACGTTGAACGCGCAGCGAGAGTGTTTCTAATCCTTGTAATAAGAGGAATGAGTTGAAAGGAGCTTGTGATGCACCATAATCACGCAAGCCCTCTACCCGCGCGCGAATCGCAAATGCGATATTAGGCAGCCCGAGCGGATTTCCTTCACCGAAAACATCCCAGAATTTAAGGCCATGATATCCTTCGGAAGGTTCAGTGAATTGAGTGAATTTTCCATTACCCCAATTATAATTCCCAGCGTCAACGATTACACCACCGATAACGGTGCCATGTCCGCCGATCCACTTTGTTGCAGATTCAACAACAACATTTGCTCCCCATTCGATTGGACTGAAAACATAACCGGCTGTTCCAAAAGTATTATCAACTACTAATGGCAAATCATATTCTTTTGCAAGAGCAGCGAATTTTTCAAAATCAGGAATATTGAGACGAGGATTGCCGACTGTTTCCAAATAGATTGCCTTTGTGTTTTTGTCGATATGTTTTACAAAACTTTCTACGTTATCACCATCAGCAAAACGGACGTCGATTCCCAGGCGTTTAAATGCAACTTTGAATTGATTGTAAGTTCCGCCATATAAGTAAGACGTACTTACGAAATTGTCGCCCGCCTGTAGAATATTATTCAGTGCGAGAAATTGCGCAGCTTGTCCGGACCCGGTTGCCAGTGCAGCCACTCCGCCTTCCAATGCAGCGATGCGTTGTTCAAATACATCCGTTGTTGGGTTCATGATACGGGTATAAATGTTGCCGAATTGACGCAGGCCAAAAAGATTTGCTGCGTGTTCGGAGCTGTCAAATCCATAGGAAGTGGTTTGATAAATGGGAACTGCGCGCGCATGTGTTGTTGGATCGATGCTTTGCCCTGCATGCAACTGCAGCGTTTCAAAACGATAATTGCTCATACAAATTTGGTTTTAGTTTGAATTATATAAAAAATGTTTCTACCGGATTTTCACGGGTGCGGCGAGAATAAATGGGAGGATAGTAGATTATAGTACGCCCAGGGGCATACAACGAAAGCAAACAGGCGCGTTTGCTGTGATACTGAGTGTTTCTATGTTTGAGGTTAAATACATCCTGTATTTGGAAACTCAACAAATTTAATAGGCTTTTCAATATTTCTATATTTTTCATCAGCATTTTTTTGTTAATACCACGAATCGGTATCAATTCTGGTAAACAGTGTTTGCGACATCTGCTTTCGTTCTATTTGTTAAACCATCCAGTGCCTGCCTTAAGTCATTCACGAGGTCCTTCGGATCTTCCAACCCGATGGAAAGTCGGATGAGGCTGTCAGTAATGCCTGCTGCACGCCGTTTTCCGAACGGTATGGTTTTATGCGTCATTGTTGCCGGATGGCTCAATAAACTTTTGATTCCACCAAG
>Ga0163162_10007342_pt1 | contig 10712 bp, 8 predicted proteins | sample S55metaG_FD_115310 | JGI IMG/M metagenome (GOLD analysis project Ga0163162, IMG submission 115310) | Switchgrass rhizosphere microbial communities from Kellogg Biological Station, Michigan, USA - S5-5 metaG | ecosystem: Host-associated > Plants > Roots > Rhizosphere > Soil | place: USA: Michigan...
ACTCCAGAACAGGTTTATACAATTGCTTCAATCATAGAAGAAGAAACAAATTTGGATGACGATAAGGGTAAAATAGCAAGTGTGTACATTAACCGCATGAATAAAGGAATGCCGCTTGCTGCAGATCCAACAGTGAAATATGCGCTAAGAGATTTTGCGCTCAAAAGAATTTATTATAAATATCTTTCTGTGGAATCTCCTTACAACACTTATAAATATAAAGGCTTGCCACCCGGGCCAATTTGCACACCATCGCAGGCAACTATTGATGCTGTACTTCACGCACCTAAAACAGATTATCTTTTCTTTGTAGCAAAGAGTGATTTTAGCGGCTATTCACATTTCAGTAATAACTTTGCAGAGCATGACCAGTATGCAAAAGAATACCAGCGTGCATTGGATTCACTTATAAAGAACAAACAAAAACCGCAGGATTGAGGAAGATAGAGCGTATTATAAGACAATCAGGACCAGTTAGGTCTGCACGAGAAAGAAGTAAAAGAGTTTTTATCCCAGGCTTTCAGGGCTTGCATCTCTACGAAGTTTATAAATTCTTTATTTCTCAAATAAAGCGTGAAGGGCTAAATACCAGAGCCGCAGCAATTTCTTTCAATATTATAATGGCTATTCCTGCAGCATGTCTTTTTCTTTTTACACTGGTACCATATTTTCCGGTAGCAAAAAATATTCATCACGAACTGCTGGATGTTATTTCAGAGCTAAGCCCAAACGAGGATACTAAAAAACTCATTTCAGATTTTCTCGATGATTTTTTCAATAAACCAAAAACCGGTTTGCTTTCAATTGGCTTTCTGCTTGCATTATTTTACTCATCCAATGCAATGATGGGTATTATAAGAAGCTTTGACAGATCTCTATTTTCAAGAGCCAAAACAAATTTTATTTCAAAAAGATTAAGAGCAATCAAACTTACATTGATACTTGTTATTCTTTTTATCGGCACTGCATTGATATCTGTAGGGCAAGGTGTTTTGTTCAATTACATCATGGAGGCATTGGGTGTAAAAAATGAAAGCGTAAGGGCTCTTATACAAAGTCTGCGCTGGATAGTTGTTGCGGCTCTTTTCCTCTACTCTATTGCACTCATTTATAAGTTTGCCCCATCTGTACATAAAAGATGGAAACTGCTTTCCCCGGGTGCTATATTTGCCACAGTGCTCATGATTATTGCCACATGGCTCTTCTCATTATGGGCACAGAATTTTTCTACCTACAATAAATTTTATGGCTCTATCGGCACCTTACTAATAATCATGACACTTGTTTTTCTTAATTCTCTTGTGTTGCTGATAGGTTATGAATTGAATGTTAGCATTACACATCTTAAACATGAAGCCGAGAAACAAAAGTTGAAGGATAGTATAAATTAATTTTTTTGTACCTGGCTGCAGTATTTCATTGGATCGCCTGTTGCGTCGCACACTTGTACAGTATAACACAATTTAGAAATATTAAACATCTTCTGCATCTTCTATACCATTGCTCCATTGAAGCATTAATTGGTTCATTGTTTCCTGCGAAAGTGAAAAAGCGTTATAATGACCTGCATTATTCTTTTGCCTGAATGCTTCATAAATACTTACCGCACATGCAACAGAAATATTCAGGCTTTGAATAATTCCCATTTGAGGTATAATAAAATTTCCATCTACAAGGTTGCGTAGTTCTTCTGATACGCCTTCATGTTCGTTACCAAATACAAGTGCAATGCTTTCTGTAAAATCAATATCATATAAACTTATTGCATCTGTTGCAAGATGTGTTGTGTATATTTTTTTATATTTCTTTCGCAGTTCACTTACACAATTATTTACATCATCAAACTGGTGAATAGTAAGCCACTTTGCAGCGCTGCTGCTGCTTTTAGCTCCCCATTTTTTATGACGCGGAATTTTTGTGTTAAGAATATAAATATCCTGGATGCCTACTGCATCGCAAGTGCGCATTACCGCAGATATATTGTGTGGATCCTGAACATTTTCAATTACAACAGTAAGATTTGATTGTCTTTTGCTTAATACGCTGAGTAGTTTATTTTTTCTTCCAGGTGTCATTGAAAAGAAATAAAATGAATAACGAATTCCATGTATTACTGCTGAATGTTATTGTTACGGTACAAGAGTGCGACGCAACAGCAGCTTAATGCTTAAGCTGTTGCTGGCTCAAAGAATTAATCTCTTCCTCCTGATTTTACTTCTTCAACTGCTTCTGTATCCTGATCATCGTCATTATACTTACCATAAAATTGAGAAGAGCTTTCTCTTAATGCATAAAGGCATTTTTTTACCAATAGCTGTTGTGATTCTTTTACGTTTGCAACGTTATAAACTTCGCTGGTGAAATCTACAAAGTCGTTCTTATAAAATTTAAAATCCGTATTGATCTTTAAAGTATCCGTTGGTTGCAAACCTGAGTAAGCAATAAACCATTCTTTATCATCTTTTGATCTTTTGTATTTATAAAAATAAAGCCATCCTTTATACCTGGTATCGGTTACCTGCAACTTGTTTGTATAAATAACTGTATCCATCTTATTGTAGTAAGAAGTGCCATCTAAAATGCTGTTGGCAATATCATTTTGATTCTTGTATTTCGCTGGAAACTTGTCTGTAAGCATGGCGTCATTTAATTGATCGTACAAAGAAATTCTATACTTATTATCAGAAGCAAGTAAAGTTAAAATGCTGTCCGCAACAGTTTTTTTATTACGAAGCATTAATAATGCAACAGACAACTTTATGTCTTTATCCTGTAACTGTAATAGTTTATCAAACAACGCTGGTACTTCTGCTGAATTATCCCAGAAGGGCATTAACAATACTGCATAATTTTCAAGATCATTGCCTTCAGGATTACTGCGATAATTATATCTGTAAGTATCTGCATCGTTATCATCATTTTGCAATTTGTTCATTTCTTTTTCGTGTTCTCTCGCTGCTTGTTTTTTTAACTGCTGTTTTGCTTCCAATAAAAATTTATTGAAATATTGTTTATAAGCATCTGCTTTTACATAACCACTGTCCACTGCATAAGTTAGTAGTTCCACTATATCATCTTTATAATCGTCAAGTGTGATCATATTTAATAAGTCAGGCATGATCTTAGAAGTCAATGCGAGTGTATCGTATAAAGGCGCCCAACGATATGCGTAATATCTTCCCGCCATATCTGCAGTATTTTTATCTTTAAAAATATCTAGCATCATACTCATATTAAAGCCTGTGTAATCATCATCACTGTTATTATCTCCTGTTGTTAAGGCCGGAGGTTCTGATAGCAATAAATTTGTAAATGAAGCAAATGAAGCATTGGTGCGCATTTCAAGTAAAGCATTGAGAACAGCATTTTGCAGATCTGAAGTATCTTTTACCTGCATGTACAATTGATTGAGATAATTTACAGAAGAAGTATCCTTGAAACTGCTAATAACATTTATCCATCTTTTTTTAAGAGACAAATAATTTTTAGTACTCCAAGACAATTGTGCTATTGCTTTTTTTATGTTAGGCAGATCAGAAGAATCAAACAGGGAAACAGCCATACCCCGTATAGCACTTTTATTCAGCACAGTATCTTTGCTAAAATATTCTTTAAAGAAAAGTTCAGATTTTTTTTCAAATACATTGATGTTTTGAAATGTATCAGAAGGTGTAAAAGTTTCAAAGAAACTTTGAACAAATTCGCCTGGCGGCGTAATAGAGTCCCCCATATTCATAAGGTAAAATAACACCCCATTCTTGTAAAAAGATTTGGCTGTAATGATGCGGCTGCTTGCTGTATCTGTTGCCTGGTAAAAAATCGTATACCAATTTGATTGCGTATAAGATTCTTTTTTTGTTTTTATGATATAATCAGAGTCATGTGAACCGACAAATATCCTGCTCTTCATAAATGCCAAAGAGTCTTTAAAATACGTATATTTTGGAAATCTGAATGAAACTAATGTAATGTATTCACCCGTTGTATCATTGCCAATTGATTTCATTGTTATTGATTTCAATACATCCATATAAGCATTCATCTGATCTTCCTTGTCACTTCCGGCATAAGTTGCATATAGGTCTTGTAATGAAAAATCATCTGTTGTATCTTTTGCCGGATAGAATACTGGGCTCTTAACTGTAAACCCAATAGAAGAATCTTTTCTTTCTTTTACATCTCCATAATGTGTTGGAGTAATACTGAATGAATTAATAAATGCATCTGCAGAAGCTTCATCATTTTTATATTTTGCGCCGATAATATAATAATTAGCGCCTTGTATAAGATAGCGAACTTTTAAAATATTACCATCGCTATGAATATACTTTGCATTAATAACCGGGTAACCTTTCCACGAGCCAGTTCTTCCATTTGCTGATTCTTTAAGCATTGATGAGCTTTTAAAGCTTTCTTCCATTAGTCTTAGCTCGAAAGTATCTTCTTCAATATAATCATATTGTTGAATCGTAGCTTTGAATATAAAATAATCATTGCCTTTATTGTCCTTGCCTAACCATTCACTTCTGTCTTTATCATTACGTTTCTCGGGTATATACTGAGGTTTTCCAGCAAATGTTGCAGTAAAACCACCATAAGGTGGTTCATAAGCAAATGATTTATTAGCATTGGAACTATCAAACATTACAGAGGAAAAGAATTGATCCGCTTCCTTACCGCCAGTTATATACTCTGCAACACCACTTATTTTAAAAATGATCACTTCGTTCGGTAATGCATATATATTATAGCGTTGCTCATCTCCTTTTCTTGTGCGGTTAATAATATCATAACCTTTAAAGCCATTCTTTGATATTTGTTTCTTTGAAAGTATTTTGCCTGGAATATTTTCATACAATAAGCTATCAGTTTTTCTAAGCACATCTTCTGGTGAATTACCAAACAACCCCGCATCTGTTTTTATACGTGTAACCATATAATAGCTTCCATTTGCCATATCTGCATATTGTACCATATTGGTTTGCATATAAGAATTAAAGCGGAAAAATTTGTCACCAGGAATTTCTACACTGAATAAGCTGTCTTCTGCATATTGGCGTTTAAATACAAGTGGAACCCTGATTTTTTCAAGCTTATCTTTTTCATCACTGTTTCGCTGACCTATTGTAACAGCTCTTACTGTATAACCTTTTTTTCGCAATAATTCAATAACACCTCTATCACCGGGAAGATGCGCCGCGCCTACACCTACAAACAAAGAATGCTTTTTTAAAATAGTATCAATAGAGTTAGCCTGGATATCATTTCTTTTAAATAAAAACTTTTCATTGAACGCATCTGATACAGATGTTACTGCCTGCAATGAATCAAGCAGATCAAGATCCCCCTTACGATAAGCTTCTTCCATTTTTCTTCTATAATCATAACCATTCAGATCATAAATTCTTCTTTGCTTCCTGTCTTTATACATATCCCTATATGCTTCCTTTACAATTTTATCAGACTCTTTGTAATCTTCTACACCGGTCACAATTTTATTAAGTTTTCTTCCTAACCTGTAGATGTACATATCCAGGTAAGTTTCTTCTTCAAAATTTTCCTGACCCATGTTACTTCTGTAAAGCATTCCATTTACCAGCTTAGCTTCTGATGCAAGCCCGAGTTGTATTTTAGGTTCATAGTTTGAAAGTGAAAAAGTTTCTTCAGTTAGTCTTTCATTGGCTGCATTAAAATTGCTGTATAATTGAGAGTACATAAAATTTCTGTCGTCGCCAAAATCTTGTTTTGAATATGCGTCCTGCCACACTTCAGGGTTTTGTTCAAGTGCCACAACATCTGCGCTCATAATTGCTTTATAGAAAGAATCGCTTAAATTAAAAACCATCTTATTGCTGATGTGCATGGTACCAAAAAGGTAAGATGGTTTATTAAGTCCATTACCTGTAATTTCCCAAAGAAGGCTGGGATATTTTTTTTGTATTTGACTCCCTGAGGCGGACTTTGTTGTCTTATTTGTTTTTTGTGAAAAACTTCTTGGCGGATTTATTAATAAAGTAACGCACAGGCCAACTAACGCATAAACAAATTTTCTTTTCATCTTTACTAGATTGGTTGAAAAAACATTATTGCAATATTATCAATAATAAGAATGATTAATTCCAATTTTCCATAATTATTGATAAACGTTGAATACCAGGAAAAACTTTTATTGACCAAACTGTAGTATCACTATTAAGCTTCTCTTGCGTCGCACTCTTCAACATTCAGAACATTAATGAACAATTCGTAAATAATTTTCTGTTGCCTTTGACTTAGCAGTACAAGAGTGCGACGCAACGAAGACGCCATGAAACGCTGCGGCCGGGTTTATAAAATCAGGAATTGATTACATGCTTACGATCTACATTTCTGTTACGGAGATCAAGCCCACCTTCGAGTACTGATTTAAGATTAGCAAGATAAAAAGTCCATCCTTCTCCGCAACCAACATATAAATTGGTTTTAGGATCATTGTCTTCCGGAATGTTTTCCTGTGTAAGCTCTGCAATAGTTTCGTTCTCCTCCTTGTAAATTTTTACAGTTACAATGCAGTTACCGGTAAAAGTAAATTGCAACATATCTTTCTCGTTCGCGTCAAGAATTTTACCATACTCTGCTACATCGTCTCCATAGCCATGCCAAAGCCACTTGTATGTATCTTCTTTTTTTACCTGTTCTTCGGGCAACAAATCATTTCCATTTCTACTAAAAACAGATTCTCTCAAAAACCATGATTCAATGCCGGCTTTTGTGGTCCATGCCTGATAAATCTTATGAATATTTGTATTAACAATAATGCGTTTTGAAAATTTATCCCAACCCGGAAATATGGTGCTCATGGCGTGTTAATTAGTGGGTTATGTAATTTATAAAAATAAAATCACAGTATCAATTTTTCGCTGTACTTTTGCCCACTTTTGAAACAAGTCAAGTTACATTGCACAAACCGCCCCGTAAGGCGGCGGCGAGGTGAATGTGGCCTATTAAAAAATCAGTAGACACATGAAATTATCGCAGTTCAGATTCGATCTTCCACTAAACCTTATTGCCCAAAATCCTACCAAACGCCGCGAAGACAGTCGAATGATGATTGTTGACCGTAAAACCGGTAATATAGAGAACAAACATTTTAGAGATATCCTCGATTATTTTGACGACAAAGATGTTTTTGTTGTAAACAACACTAAAGTATTTCCTGCACGCATGTATGGCCGCAAAGAAAAAACAGGTGCCCGCATTGAAGTTTTTTTATTGCGTGAATTAAATAAACCAAACCGGTTATGGGATGTAATCGTTGATCCTGCCCGTAAGATTCGTGTTGGTAACAAATTATATTTTGGAGAGAATGATGAACTGGTTGCAGAAGTAATTGATAATACAACAAGCCGTGGTCGTACCATTCGTTTTCTGTGGGATGGCGATGATGAAAGCTTTAAAAAAATGCTGGAGTTTTTGGGTGAAACACCTTTACCAAAATATATAAAACGGAAACCTGATGAAGAAGACAGGGAGCGTTATCAAACTGTTTATGCAAAACATGAAGGTGCTGTTGCTGCGCCGACAGCAGGTTTACATTTTAGCCAGGAACTTATTAAACGTTGCGAAATAAAAGGTATTCGTTTTGCAGAAATCACATTGCATACAGGTCTTGGAACTTTTCGTCCAATAGAAGTAGAAGACCTTAGTAAACATAAAATGGATGCTGAATATTATAAGATAGATGATGAGGCTTGCAGAATTGTAAACAAAGCAAAAGAAACCGGTCATCGTATTTGCTCAATTGGTACAACTACCATGCGTGGTATGGAGACAAGTTTTACAGCACAAAAACTATTGAAACCAAGCGAAGGCTGGACCAACATCTTTATTCATCCGCCATATTATTTCAACGTTGCAGATAGTCTTGTAACAAATCTTCATTTACCAAAGACAAGTTTGCTTATCATGGTTTGTGCATTTGCAGGATACGATCTTACTATGGAAGCATACAAGAAAGCTATAAAAGATAAATATCGTTTCTTCAGTTATGGAGACGCGATGTTGGTGATATAATTGTTTGCACATATTTATTTGCACATGAAGAGAGCTCTGTTTTTTACAGGGTTTTTTTATGAGGCCGGCTTTAGCAATGCTATTAAACTTTAGTTGCGTCGCACTCTTGTACTACATACCATATTTCAATATTACAATTATAAGGTTATCCACAATTATAGATTAGTGACGAGTTGTAGAAAAAGTATTTCACAATTCACATAGCTGAATAACTATGTTATTGATAATAACTTAAAAATTCTTTAGTTTGGGTTATGTATCCATTATGAATGAAACAACAGAAATATCAGCGCTTTTTAATTTGATCGATGACCCGGATGAAGAGGTTTTCTCAAAAGTATCTGAAAGGATCGTTCATTATGGATGCAGTATTATACCAAATCTTGAAAACCTTTGGGAAAATACTCCCAGTGATGATATACAGAGCAGGATTGAAATGCTTATACATCGGTTGCATTACAGTGATCTGCTGAATGATTTTACTGAATGGAAAGACAGTGCTTACCACGATTTACTTCTCGGGGCTTTACTTGTAGCAAAATTTCAATATCCTGATTTGCATACAGTGCCTGTGATACAGGAAATAGAAAAAATAAAACGAAATGTGTGGCTTGAGTTAAATAGTTTTCTTACACCGCTTGAACAAGCCAATGTAATAAGTAATATACTTTATAACTATTATAATTTAAAAGGAATTGAAACAGCTTATCTAAACCCTGATGATTTTTTTCTGCAAAAAGTTCTGCAATGCAAAAAAGGCAATGCATTCTCAAATGGAATTCTATACCTTGTTTTAGCAGACCTTCTTGATATTCCTGTTAAAGCCATTAATATTCCAAAGCAATTTGTACTGGCTTTTTTTAATACAGAAGCAGATCCCCTGGAATTATCTGACAATCCAAAAAACAAAATAAGTTTTTATGTTGATGCAACTACAGGGCATCCCTTTACACATAAAGATGTAGAGAATTACTTTAAAAGAATTTCTGTTCCACCGGTTCCTTCCTATTTTAAACCTTTGTCCAAGAAGAGAATTATACAAATGTTGCTTGAAGAGTTATCAAAATGTTTTGATGCAAACGAACATTGCTATAAGAAAACTGAACTTTTGCAACTGGCTAATCTTTTAGATAATTGATGCGTAGTATTCCACAAGCATAAGAGTGCGATGCAACAAATGATGAAATTTGTTTTACGCTTGGCACCATAAAAACTCCCCACTTTCGTTAAATATTACAGACAACAAAAATATCTACCTTGCACATATGGCAAAAGCGAAAAAGAAAGAAGAACCAATAATATTAGTCACTAACGATGATGGGATAACATCTCCAGGAATAAAGGCACTTGTTGATAGCGTTCGCGGACTGGGGAAAATAGTTGTAGTAGCACCTGATAAGGCGCAAAGTGGAATGGGGCATGCAATTACAATTGGGCAACCATTGCGTTTACACCAGGTTCATCTCTTTGAGGGTGTTGATGCATATCAATGTAGCGGTACACCAGTTGATTGTGTAAAACTTGCGGTTGATAAAGTTCTTCACAGGAAACCTGATATTTGTCTCAGTGGAGTTAATCATGGAGCCAACCATAGTATAAATGTGATCTATTCAGGAACAATGAGTGCCGCGTTGGAAGCAGCCATAGAAAGCATACCCAGTGTTGGTTTCAGCTTATTGGATTATAGTATTGAAGCAGATTTTACCGGTGCAAAAAAATATGCAAGACTGCTTGTAGAACATCTTTTGAAAAAGTCTTATGACAAACATCTTTGTCTCAATGTAAATATACCGGCAGTACCCGAAAGCTTACTAAAGGGAATGAAGGTATGCAGGCAAGCTTATGCCAAGTATGAGGAAGAATTTGATGAACGTCATGATCCGCATGGCAAAAAATATTATTGGCTTACCGGAGACTTTCTCAATTTTGACAAGGGACGAGATACAGATGTTTGGGCATTGAAAAACAATTTTATCAGCGTTGTTCCTGTACAATTTGATCTCACAGATTATAAACTCAAAGAGAAATTAGAACAATCATTAATTACCAAATAAATTGAAAAAAGATAGTTTTCTTTCAGGCATTATTATTGGTTCTTTAGCCCCCTTAATTGGAATTTTCGCTTTCTATTTTTGGAAAGCAAGTTCTGCAACATTCCCAGATTTTTTAGATGTAGTATTCCATAGCGGTACTTTACTTACGGCTATGATTAGTTTTGCATTGCTTGGAAATGCCATTGTCTTTACAATTGCTCTTAATACAAGAAATGATAAAATGGCAAGAGGCATTTTTGTAATGACGCTCATTTTGGCTGTGCCCGCAATTATTTATAAGATATTCTTTTAGATTTTTAAAACTTCATGCAAAATAAAAAAGCTCCTTTGAGGGAGCCTTAATTAGATAACTGACTTTTTGGTTTTGGATATTGGATTTGGATAGTGTGAAAGTACTTTACTTATTTGTATAAAAAAGGATTCTTCAAACATTTAAATACTCAAATCAGACATTAATAGTCTTTAATGGATATTGATATTTTTTTAATCACCCAATATTTTTATCTGCAATTTTCTTCAACTCAACTTTTGTTGTCATCTTGATCGTAAACTTATTAATGTTGTTCAGAAAAATGTGAGTTTTATTTTCTTCCAAGTCATGTTCAT
>Ga0163162_10007345_pt1 | contig 10708 bp, 12 predicted proteins | sample S55metaG_FD_115310 | JGI IMG/M metagenome (GOLD analysis project Ga0163162, IMG submission 115310) | Switchgrass rhizosphere microbial communities from Kellogg Biological Station, Michigan, USA - S5-5 metaG | ecosystem: Host-associated > Plants > Roots > Rhizosphere > Soil | place: USA...
CAAATAATCAAACCGCGGATCTTCGCTCTGGCGGCCCGACGGAAGGCGTCGGCCCCTACGTGGTTCGTGGTTATGCTTTGCTGCGTAGCAAATCCTCGACGTCGCCGATTTTTTCTCCCAACAAATTCAACTTACGGGCCAACCCCTGAATCTCTGATTCGGCGCGGCGATTGACGTCGTAATCGAGTTCACCGCGAAGACGATCTTTCGTGTCCTGCCGGTTCTGGCTCATCATGATGACTGGAGCCTGAATGGCGGCCAGCATGGAGAGAAACAGATTGAGCAGAATAAAAGGATAGGGGTCCCACGCCCTTCCCTGCAGCACGACATTGATCGCGGTGTAACCGATGATGGTCGCGCCGAACGTGATGATGAAAGTCCACGACCCGCCAAAGGCGGCTACGCGATCGGCGATGCGTTCGCCGAAGGTCATGTCTTCCTCGATCACGTCGTTGGGATTGCGGCTGGCGCGGACCCGCACCAGTTGCTGTGAAGCGTGGAACTGGCGGCCCAGCACCGTCAGCATGTCCATCCCGGCATGAGGTTTGCGCTGCAGCAGGACGGCGATATCGTTGCGGTCCACTTCCAGGCAAACGCTCTCTTCAACCGCGATGGCGTCGGTCTGATGTGGAGTCTGGTCAAGCATGGACGCAAAACCGAAAAACTCGCCTTGCGCGGGCTGGTCCACGATGACTTCCTGCTGGTCGTCGTCCACGGTCGTAACCCGCACTGCGCCGGAGACCAGAACATAAGCTCGTCCTCCCGCCTCGCCGATCTTCCAGATGCGCTGTCGGGGAGTGAAAGTCTTCACTTCAACCTGTCCCGCCAACACTGCTGTCTCTTCCTCGTCCAGCAGAGCAAACAAGGGAACACGTCGCAAAATCTCTGGGCTGCATGCCATCAATCACCTCGTGAGGTTAAGTGGACCGGGGCCGATCCGTTCAGAAGGATGGCACAAAGTTCGAAAGGCAACAACTGGCGGGTGAGGCGCGTCCGGCACGCCGGCTCGACTTAACCACAAAGAACAAGACGTATCACGAAGGTTTGAGCTGAAGGGTTTCCTTTGTGTACCTTCGTGTCCTTAGTGTTTCATGCGTTTTGGTTCCCCGAACGCGCGAGAGTGAAACTCCATGACTTCGCCCATGTGGGAGAGAAAATACGTCAGGCTGTGATCGCCGGGATAGGGATGATACTCGTGCTTCACACCTTCGCTCTGTAGCTGCTTGTGCAGGGCCGCGGCGCCATCTTCAAATCCGAAGTCGTCCTGGTCGCCGCAATTGAAGTAGATCGCCTGGTTTCGGAGACCTGTTTGATTCTTTTTCGCCAGAACGAAAACGCTGTTCTCATTCCAATGTGCAACGTTGATCGGTTCTCCGAAGGCTGGGCCCATCAGTCGGCCCAGGGGAGTACCGGAGCGTCCTGCGGATGAGAGTTCTTGCGGCGTTTGTGTGATCAGCGCGGCGCTCTGCGCGCTTACGGCGGAAAACATTTCAGGATGAGCGAAGGCAAAACGCAAAGCCCCATAGCCTCCCATGGAGACTCCGGTGATAGCGCGATTCTTTCGTCCCGGAACGACGTGATATTTCTTTTCGATCGCAGGAATAAATTCCTGGAGAAAGAAATCGCTGTAGCGCAATGTGTTCCCTGGCGAGTTGATGTAGAAAGTGCGCTTGCCCTCCGGAGCTACCACGAGAAAATCGCCGATTTTGTTTTGGCGACTAAGATCGTCGATGACGCTCCATCCGCCGGTACTGAAAAGAGTTTGCTCATTTTGGCCGAGGCCATGAAGGAAATACAGCACGGGATAGCGCCGCGATGTGGAACCATTCGCGTCGTAATCAGCCGGCAGTTGCACGCAGTAGTGAACCGTCTGCTTCAGAATGCGGCTGTTCAAGGTGCTGCAATCGGTACGGCTTTGCGCATTTGCCGCGAAAGGAAGAAACAGCAGTAAAACGCAGAGTGGCCAGAGCAATCGACGCATGGATTTCAGTTTACTCGTACCGTAGCGCCTGCACGGGATCGAGACGGGCAGCACGCGCGGCCGGATACAGGCCTGAAACCAGACTGACGACGAAAGCAAAGATGATGGCTGCGCCTACCAGCCACCACGGCACGGCCCAGAAGTTCTCGGGTGGAAGCGCCTGCCGCTTGAGATAGATATTCGTCCCCAAGTTGATGATGTGGCCAATCGCCCAGCCTAGCGCTACGCCGACGAACCCGCCCAGCAGACCCATGGCTCCGGCTTCGGCGAAGAAGAGCTTTCTTACGTCGCCGTCACTGGCGCCGATGGCTTTCATGATCCCGATTTCACGACGCCGCTCCAGAATGGCCATGACCAGTGTGTTCACGATGCCAATCGAGGCCACTGCCAGCGCGAGACTGCCGAAAATTCCCAGGAAGAGATCGAGTACGGCAAAGAATTGGCGCAGGCTGCGTGTCGCGTCAAGAATAGAGAAAGTATTGAACCCTAATTTCTTGATAGCTTGTTCAACCGCTTTCACCTGCTTGGGATTCTTCACGCGCACGCTGATCGTCGAATAACTTGGATGCTTGTTGAAGCCGCGCATGCTGTCGCGTACGTCGGAAGGCTGCATGACGCGCAGATCCTGGGCCAACTTTAAGGGCAGGAACACGCGTGCTTTAGCGGCGCCGCGCATGCTGTCGGGATCAAGATCAGAGATGCCGACAATCTTTAGTTTTTGTTCGCGTGAGATCACAGAATAGGATGAGTCAGAGTCGGATTGAGCAGGGTCGGACGTCGATTGTGCCGTAAGCCGCTGCGCATAGCGCATGGTCAGTTCCTGCCCTAGAAGCGGCTTTGCCAGATCGTTTACTGGAACATCGTCTTCCTGTCCCGGTGGCGGGGTTTTTCCCAGCAACTCCATAGCGAAGGATTTTTGCAGAATCACTTCTGGCGCGGTTTCGGAAGAGAAGAAGCTGCCGGGAATTCCAGCGAAAGCGTCGTTCGATCGGGCCGAATCAGGGATGCCGGAGACCATGGTCAGGTACGGCTTGTTTTGATAGCGAAGTTCGGTGATGAAACGAATGTCCGGATAAGCTTCGAGCACTTCGGGCAAGTGTTCGATTTCCTGGCGGGCCGGTTCATCCAACGTACGGCTCTCGGCGGCGGAAGCGGTGCTTCGTTCGTCGTCACGGCTGAAGCCTCGCATCTCGCGGCGAGAGGTTACGACGACCGTATCGAAGAGTCCAGACTTGGCCAGATGCCGCGTCGCCAGCTTTTGCAATCCGATCCCGAGAGACAACATAGCGACGAGTGAAGCCACTCCAACTGAAATGCCAATTGTTGTAAGTGAATTGCGCAGCGACGACTCGCGGAGGTTGCGCAGCGCCAGCTCGGAAAGATCGTAAGTCTTCATCATTGAACCCCCTGCTGGGTGGCAACGGGTATTGAATTCGGCCGATCATCCACAAGTTTGCCATCCGCCAGAAAGATCAGGCGCCGAGCATAGCGTTCGGCCAGAGCACGCTCGTGGGTCACCATCACGATGGTCATGCCCAAGGTTTCGTTGAACTCACGGATGAAATTCATGATCTCAGTGCCGGTGCGGCTGTCGAGATTGCCGGTGGGTTCGTCCGCCAGCAGAAGCTTCGGCTGATTGATCAAAGCTCGAGCCAATGCTGCACGTTGCTGCTCGCCACCTGAAAGTTCGCTGGGCCGGTGCGTCATGCGCGCGCCAAGGCCGACTCGTTCCAGCGCATCCCTGGTCAGCGCCTGGCGCTGGCCGCGATCGACTTCGGCAAAACGAAGCGGCAGGTCAACATTCTCTGCCAGCGTCATTCGCGAGACAAGATTGAACGATTGAAAGACCATCCCAACGGTGCGCAGGCGGTGTTTGGCCAGGTCTTCGCGCGAGAGTTGAGCCAAATCGTGATTGTCGACGATGACGGCTCCAGAAGTTGGACGGTCGAGGCCGGCGATCAGATTCAGCAAGGACGATTTGCCGGAGCCGGAACTGCCGAGCAGAGCAACAAACTCTCCGGGCTGAATTTGGAGGGACACGCCGTCAACAGCGCGGATCAAAGTGTCGCCCATCTGGTAGTGACGGCAGAGGTCGACGATGCGGATTGCGGGTGCACCGTTCGGGCTGTTGGATTGCGTGGAGTTGAGGTTCATTTATAGGGCGGTAATGTCCTCGGTGTCCTCTGGGGTTCAAGCTTTAAACAGAAGGTCTCTCCGCTGCGCTCGCTGCGCTGCGCTCCGGTTGAGATGACAGTTCTTTTTGAATTATCGAACTTCTCCTCTGACCAGACGTAAAGCATCGGCGGAATTTACGTCGCGATCGCCGTTCTTCGTGGCGACGCCATCATCTCCTGGCACAGGCACATCTCCCTCGCCCGGGGCCAGAAACAGATTATTCTGCAAGCCTTGCTGTTTGGTGTAGAGATCGAAATAGCGGCCTTGTAAGGCATACAACCCTTCGTGCGTGCCGCGCTCCACGATTTGGCCTTGTTCGACCACAAGAATCTGGTCGGCGCGGCGGATCGTCGATAGCCGATGGGCAATCACGAATGTCGTACGTCCCTGCATCAGGTAGGAAAGTCCATGCTGGATCATCTCCTCGGATTCTGAGTCGAGGCTGGACGTAGCTTCGTCGAGGATCAGAATGCGCGGCTCAGCCAGGATGGCGCGGGCAATCGAGATTCTCTGGCGCTGTCCACCGGAAAGTTTTACGCCACGTTCGCCAACGATGGTGTCGTATTTTTCCGGAAAGCTTTCGGCGAACTCATCGACGCGGGCAATGTGGCAGGCCCGCATGATTTCTTCATTACTCGCTTGGGGACGCGAGAACGCCACGTTCTCGCGAATGCTGCCGTCGAACAGGAACGATTCCTGCAGCACTACTCCCAGTCGCGTCCGATACGAATCGAGGCGCACGGTGCTGAGATCAACTCCATCGACTAACGCCCGCCCTTCCGTCGGAACGTAAAAAGCGGAAATCAGGCCAATGATCGTGGATTTGCCGGAGCCTGAAGAACCGACCAGCGCCGTCACTGTACCCGGTTCAGCCTGAAAGCTGACATCGTGCAATACGGTTCGGCTGCCGTCGTAGCTGAAACTAACGTGGTCGAATTCCACTTTGCCATAAATATCGTTCAGCGTAACTGTCCGCTTGGGATCTTGATCTTCAGGGCGCTCATGCAGGATTTCTTGAGTGCGTTCCAGGCCGGCCAGCGCTTCCGTGATTTGCGTACCGATGTTGACGATCTGCACGATGGGCGCAACCAGAAAACCTAGAAAGAGGGTGTAAGTAAAGAAACTGCCTATGGTGAGCGTCCCCGCCATGATCTGATGTGCGCCCATGTACATTATGATTGCTCCCACCACTCCCATCAGCAGGCTGGCGGAAAGGCTCATGACCGACGTGGCAGTCAGAGTCTTCATCACGTTGTCCAGCAGACGGCGCACGCCGCCGGCGAAGACTTCTTCTTCGCGTTCTTCCGCGTGATATCCCTTGATCACGCGAACGCCACCGAGCGATTCAGCGAGCCGGCCCGTAACTTCGGCATTGATCTTTCCACGTTGCCGGAAAATGGGACGGATCGTAGTAAACGCTTTATTCAGCGCAATCGCAAAACACAGCAGAAAACTGAATGCCAGCAGCGTCATCACCGGACTGATACGGAAGAGGACAACCATGGCTATGCCGGAGGTGAGTACTCCTCCAACCAGGTCGACCAGGCCTGTACCCAGCAGATTTCGGACACCTTCCACGTCGGTCATGATTCTCGAGACCAGGGTGCCCGTCTTATTGGAGTCGTAGAACGAAACCGGCAGATGCGAGATGTGAACTTGCACTTTCTCGCGGAGTTCAGCAATCAGCCGCTGGGCGGCTTTCGATAACAACTGGGTCAGCGAAAACGATGTGATGCCCTGGATGATCGTTGCTGTCAGGACAACCAGCACAAGGCGGCGCAAGAGTTCGACGTGATGTTTGGCGATGACGCTGTCGATCAGGAATTTCGTCGAATAGGGAAGCACTAACCCCGACACCCGGTTAATGACCATCAGCACGAAGCCGAGCGCCAGCAGACCCCGGCGAGGCCGCATCAACTCCCAAACCGCCGGCAGGACGGTCCGGAGGCGCTGGGCGGTCATGGGAGTCTTGGGCTTCGGTGTCGGGGAGGAACTCACAACCTAGTTAGAGTTTACTTAGGGGCGGAAGGGTTCATTTTTGCGGGTTTCGGGCTGCTTTGGAATGAAAAAAGCGCGGCTTGTAGGCCGCGCTTTCGGTACGGTCGAATTGGTTTTGCAGCTACTCTTCCAGGTGTGTATCTCCGGGAAGGGCCATCTGTGCGGCTGCGGCTGCGAAATCTTCTTCTGAGAGTTCAAAAGAATCGGAGCCAGTTGCAGGTTTCTCTAACTTTCGTTGGACTTTGCGCTCAGCTTTCTCGCGTTGCTTTTCTTGCCGCGAGCGCTCCTTCAGACGCTTGGTGAAGCTGGAACGGCCTCGACCAGACATAGACACCTCCAAGGGACATTTTTTTGGCAGATCGGTACTCGTAAAACTCGTGAAGCGTTACCGAGTGTTTGCTCCTTACCAGCGCGGCTCTCTTGGCTGACGCGCATGGCCCTGATAATCGTCACGCCCACCGCCACCACCTCCGGAACGGCCGCCACCACCAGGGCGCCCACCACCGCCGCCCGGGCGTCCGCCGCCACCGCCGCGAGGCGGTCCACCACGATCGGTCTTGGGACGGGCCTCATTGATATTCAGAGCGCGTCCGCCCAGTTCTTTGCCGTTAAGCGCGGCAATGGCTTTCTCCGCTTCGGCGGAGTCGGTCATTTCGACAAAGGCAAAGCCGCGCGAACGGCCAGTATCGCGATCGGTCACGATGCTGACTTGCTCGATGGCCCCATGAGGCTCGAACAACGCCCGCAACTCTGCTTCAGTCGTGCTGTGGGGGATGTTGCCAACAAACAGCTTCTTCATGATGTTTCCTCAGTGTTGCAAGCTAAAGTGTATCGTAAATTCAAGACGCAGATTTCTCGGCGGTGCCGCTGGGCTTTATAAAAGCATCTGGCTTGGCGACCTTTAATCCGGCCGCCTCGAGCAGTGCGCGAGTGCGCAGCCGGCGGCTGGCATTTTGTTTCCGTTCCCGATTGAACCGGGCTTTGTCTCCGTTGAACTGCGACATCGCTGCGCTCCTCCCTGGAGCGTCCTTGAGGCTGGCCGGGCAAATACTGGTTCTATGAAGCGCTGCTGCGCGCAAAGGGCTGGATTCTAAAGGAGCCTAAAGTGCGCCTGCAAGGAAGCTGACTTATCTCAATCCCGAAGGCGCAGGGTGGTTTGGCGATGTGTCTTCGTGGTAAAGCAACTTCTTGGTCTTAGCATTATACCTGCTGGGCGCGGATGGGAAAGAAAATACTGAAAAGGCTGCGTTTTGCCACGAAGTAGGTTGGGACAGCCCCCCCTTCCCGGTTCGGCGGAGCATCGCTCCGAAGGGTCTTAGCAGACAAAGCTTGTCGAGCTTCGCTCGATTGGACAGCCGAGGGGGGCTGTTCCCAAATGGTTCCTGGCTTCAAGCCGGTTACTGAAGTCCCCGACGCCCTGGCGCCCACGAGCAATTTATCCCCCTAAAACTGGACTTTTCTGCTAAACTAATGGTGCGTTTGATTAGAATCGGTTGTTGAGCAGCTTCTTGCACACCAGCTTGAACCGCCCTTTAGTACCTCCGATCTCACAGCGTAAATCGATTGAAAAGGAAACAGAAACAAAATGGCAGAACAAGGAACAGTAAAGTGGTTTAACGACGCCAAAGGCTACGGCTTCATCAGCCGTCAGAGTGGCGAAGATGTATTTGTGCACTTCTCGGCGATTCAGGCAGGCGGCTTCCGCAGCTTGCAAGAAGGCCAGAGTGTGGAGTTCGATGTGACCAAGGGGCCAAAGGGCTGGCAAGCTGAGAACGTCCGTCCGCTGTAACCAGAGCGGAAACTCTAGATAGAAAGCGTGCCCGCAGCGGTAAATACCGAGCGGGCACGTTCTCCGAAAACAACCAAACGCAAGTTTTCCACCAGCCAGAAGCGGGGTTTCTCTGACACGCGACGAAACTAAAGCCTCCTACGCCATAATTCGCCACAATATCCGGACTTACGAGTCTGGAGGGGTCGTTCTGGTGGTCAAAGGCAAAGAAAACGCAGAACTTAAAGTAAAGCACTTCGAGACCGGACAAGGTTCCGAAGATCGTCATGCTGGCTGGCGATATTTTGTAGAAAAATCCGACCTGAAAGCCGGAATGGATCCTACCGAGGCCACCAACCTCCGCCAGATGAAACTGGAAATGAGAGAATCCGAGGCTCAGCCGGATTCCATGTCGCTGAATCCCCCGCGACAAAATTAAGCCAAAAATCTAAGCAGCTCGTCATGATTTTTCTGCTACAAAACCCGCGCCGAGCTGCGCTCGGCCAGGGCGGACGAGGCCGTCCGCCCCTACGCGGGCATCTCAGTGGCGGCGTTCGGTTTCTCTCAGGACGATTGCGAAACTGCGGCCTCCGAAGCTAAATCCTTGAGAGATGGTTCCTCGCACTCCCACTCGGGCGCCATTGCTGGGCACGCCATAGCGTTGGCTATACACCCACATTTGGCCCGTCCCGTCGTCAACCTGGTAGACGCCGGAACCGAGCAATCCGAATGAGTTGGAGACCCGTCCGCCGATGGCAATTTCACGGCCTGCGTATCGTCCCGGATCGCGATTGATTCTTTCAATACTGGTACGAGTAGGGCAACCCCCCAAGACCAACATTCCTACAGTCAGCAGTAGGATAAGTGAGACCTTGCTACGCAGTTGGACCACGTAAACCTCCCCAGAATTCAAAATGTTCCGCTATAACCGTCAGCAAATATTCTATTCGAACTACCGCCGGGAGCCGGGCCTCAGCGTTGTTCGAGCTAATTATGATGCACCCTAAAATTTTAATGATGGCCGCCATTTTCCGGGGTATATTTTTTCAGCGGGTTTACGCAACGAATTCGAAGTCCAAGGGAGCGCCTCCAGTGGCGCTCCCTTGGTTTTTAAGGCTGGCTTAACAAAACAGTGTTTCGTTACGGAGGAAACCTATGCAGGAGACGCCACAGCAGTACACTCAACGCATTCTCAATCATAGCAGCGGAAAAGACCCTATCAAGTTGCAGCAGACCGCCGCCCGGAAGTTCACTGCGCTGATCAAGGGACTGAGCAAGAAACAGCTGACACGCCGGCCGGAACCGGGTAAATGGTCGATTGCCGAAATCCTCGCCCATATGGCTGACGCGGAACTGGTCATCGGTTACCGCTTGCGTCTTATTCTTGCCTCCAACGGCACGCCCATTCAAGCCTTCGATCAGGACGCCTGGGCTGAGACCTTCAACTACGGCGCCAGTGATTCGAAAACTTCACTGGAAACTTTTCGCACGCTGCGCGAAAGCAATCTGCGGCTCTTGGGCTCGGTCTCCAGTCGTCTCTGGAAAAACTACGGCGAGCATCAGGAGCGCGGCCGCGAGACCGTCGAGCACCTGGTCCGGCTGATTGCTGGTCACGACCTCAACCACATCAGGCAGGTGGAAAAGATTGTGAAGGATTAGATCTTGGTAGCGCCGGCGGGTCGCCGGCGCTACGCAATCGTGTCGGCGAAGAGCTGCGTGAGTTTCTCAAACGCACGTTCGGCTTGCGGCTGGTTGTAGACCGGACTATCCGGAACAGTCCAGCCATGGAAAGCGCCTTCGTAAACTTCACTTTCATATTTGCCGCCCCAGGCTGCGAGGGCCTGATTGAGCCTCTCGATTGCTTCGGCTGGCATGCCTTTGTCATTAATCGCGTGTCCGAAATAAAGTCTGGCGGTTACAGTTGGTCCCAAAGCGAGATGAGGACTGTTCGGTGCTTCTGTCGCAAGGCCGGCGGCGTGGAAGGAAGCTGCAGCTGTAATCCTGTCTGGACGGGAATAGGCGGTTAACAACGCCATCTTGCCGCTGAAACAATACCCCACGACACCCATGGGCCCGGCTTTGACGGAATTGTGGTGGGCCAGAAAGTCCACGTAATCCGACGCGTCACACGTGATCGCCTCCGTCGTTAGCGGTAGGCGTAATTCAGCAATCCTGTTGGTGGTGCGCTCTTCACCGAATTTCGGCGGGAAGTCGAATACCGGCAGCGCGGCGCTGCGATAAAAAATGTTGGGCATCAGGACAACGTAGCCCGCTCCAGAAAGCCGTCGCGCCATTTGTTCCTGAGAAGGACGAATGCCCACGATGTCGGTATAAAGAATGACGCCAGGCCAACGGCCCTCTGTCCCCGGAGAATAAACGACACCTTCGGCAGTTCCGGCAGGGGTAGGAATCTTAGTTTTCTCTTCAACCATGGGCTCTCCTGCGCCTGCCTCAACGCTCGGACTTCTGCAGCTTCTGCGCTTCGACTAAACCTTTTTGTGCATCCGTATTCCTGGAATCGATGAGAAGAGCTGCCTCAAACTGGTCTTCAGCATTCCTGGGGTCTTTAAGGCTGAGGTACACCTGACCGAGCAGGAGGCGGGCGGAGAACTGCCCTGGGGTGAGTTTCAAGCTGGCTTCCAGCGCGTCACGCGCCCCTGCAAAGTCGCCTGTTTTTTCTCGTGCCTGGCCTTCATAGAAGGCGGCGGTCGAGTCCTCGGGACGGACTTCCCGGGCTTGCTTCAGATGCTCGGCGGCCTTAGCGAAGTCTCTCGCTTGAAGCTCCA
>Ga0163162_10007348_pt1 | contig 10706 bp, 6 predicted proteins | sample S55metaG_FD_115310 | JGI IMG/M metagenome (GOLD analysis project Ga0163162, IMG submission 115310) | Switchgrass rhizosphere microbial communities from Kellogg Biological Station, Michigan, USA - S5-5 metaG | ecosystem: Host-associated > Plants > Roots > Rhizosphere > Soil | place: USA: Michigan...
CTATCTCCTTGTCGACTTTAATAAAAACCTTCTTAATTTCACTCAACTAATAATTTAGGAACCTTAACTCTTGTTCTGGGCTGTTTCCCTTTTGACATACAACCTTATCATTCTATGTCTGATGATTTAAGATATATCTTTGCCATTCCGAGTCTACATACTCACTGATAAAATCTTCATGATCCCCCAATTTGTACAAAATAAAACATGGGCTTAACTTGCTAACAAGCTAAGCCTTATGTCTTGTCTGAGATTAAATTCTGTACCTGCTAAGATATTATACTTAAATTGCCTACTGTTATAGGTTTCGCAGAAAACCAGCTATCCTGGTCAGTATTGTCTTTCACTACACCTACCATAATTCTTCGGATATTTATGCTACAATATTCCGTTCGGACTTTTATAATCCTGATTATGGTAAAATCACCAGGCTTCGGGTCTAACTTTAGACACTTACCGTTATTTTAACGCTCGGTTTAACTACGTAGAATCTCGCATCTAATGTTAACTTGGTGACCCATTATGCAAAAGGTACGTTCTAACTTTTTTATTTTTCCGAACTGCTTATAAAATTACTGTTTTTGTTTTGGTTCCCTCACGGTACTTTCCACTATCGCTTACATATTATATTTAGCCTTTGAGGAAGGTTCCCCATTAAATTTAAACAGTTTATCCACCATTTGACTTTCTAGGCTACTCTATTTTAGCTCACGCTAATCATAGAATCTCTTTTGATTTCTTTTCCTGAAGTTAATAAGATATTTCAATTCACTCCGTTTATTATTAGATTTCTCTTAGAGTTAATATAATTATAGGCTTGTAGGTAAAGAATTGCTTATATTACTGGTTGCCTATTAAAAGCGAGCTTGCTATGAAATACGGCCAGCATATATATACAATCAGCTAGCAAGCCTATTTATATAAATAAATCTCTTTAATATGTAGCTTAAATTCTACAATAATTTCTTTCTATACTTATATAATTTAGGAGCAGCTAGCGAAACGCTGGCGCACCTAAATTACATTTATACTTTATATATCCAAAGCGAGCGGTAAAAAAAAAATAGCTTTTTTTTCTACCAGCTTCGCGATTCTGATTTGTACCGGAGCAGTAAAAAATATATTATACCGCTGATCCCTCCGAATACTAATTTCGAAGAAATATGCAAGGGTCGAGCAGGAGTAGGCGTAACCTTGGCTGATTTCTGGAATTTTTTTCAAAGAAAAAAATACTGAGCAGAAATAAGCCTCCTTCGAGGCTATTTTCGAAGAAAATAGCCTTATCTTTTTTTATCCCTATTTTTTTAGTGTTTAGACTTTTAGCTAGCACGATGCTTGCTTATATGTAGTGTAGCCTTCGCTAATTTCGAAGAAATACAGCAATAAAAAAAATAAAGAACTTTATTTTTTTAGAGCTTGCTAATTTCGAAGAAATATCGAACCCACAAATTTATCTATTATTTTATCTCTAATACTTCTAAAATTAATCGGATTATTATGATTCGAACATAACTAGTCTTCGTCCCAAACGAAGTGCCTACCCAAGCCGGCCCTAATCCGTCAAAAAACAAGAGTACTTGGACTTGAACCAAGAATTTGAAGGTTGAAGCTTCCTATTTTGCCAATTAAACTACACTCTTCAGAGAATATCCGATTTGAACGGATGCGGCTAGAATATAACCTAATAAGACTCAAGCTTACCGCCTTAAACCACTCGGCCAATTCTCTTTAATTCCTCAGCGAATCGAACGCTGATATCATTCTTATCAAAAATGCACTCTACCGTTTAAGTTAAGGAATCTTATAGGGTATAATCAGCAAACTCGCTCAGCAGTAAAAAAAAAATAAAGAACTTTATTTTCCTCTTAAGTGAGAGGAACTTTCTTCCTCTCACCCTCGGATTAGTGGCGCAAGCTCTGCTGCTCCTCTAACCCTTAATACTGAAAAATGAAGGATTTGAACCTTCAACTTATTGTGTGTAAAACAATCGCTCTACCATTGAACTAATTTTTCTTTATCCGTTTCCTGCTATTAGCTTGCTAAAGGGTATTGCCATATTCCCTACGGACCAGCAAGCTCGGGATAAAAAAAAATATATTTTTTTTTCCCTGCCTAACGAAGTGTACTCGGACGGAATACGGCAATACCGAAAGCGGATGAATTTTTTACTAGGGCTAGCTTCGCTAGAACGAAGTCCCACCCTGCGTAGCTGGGATACTACTGAATCGCCTTCTCATTTTTAATAGTAATTATTATAGCACCCGTCATAGCTAATAATAATATAAAACTAGCCATAAATATTCACATATTGTGACTTGTATATAATATATGCCCTATAGTTGCTGTATGCCCTGTTTCAGCCATATTATTATCTCAACTATTACTTGATACAAACATAATATTCGCATTTGTAATGTCTATGTTTTTATTAATATAATTTAAAATATCGCTAAATTTATTTCAAGGTAAATAATATAGTATAGTATTTAATTTACTACTGTAATTATTTAATATCGCCATGTAATAAGGTAGTATTTGGAATATAGTAAAATTTGCAAGGATTGTAATAAATAAACCTAAAGATACACTATTTCTATTATTACTTTGTAATTCACTTGTTCTTATATTTATTAACATTAATATAAATAAAAATAATATTGAAACTGCCCCAATATAAACAATTAAATAAGATAAACCTATAAATGTAAGACCTATTAATATTAAATATACTGATATATTTGCAAATAAACCTATTAGAAATATTACTGAAACAATAGGGTTTTTATTAATTATTATTAAAATACCACATAATAAAGCTGTTATGCTAATTATATCTAAGGATCCTGTTAAATATCCATTCGAGAAAATCTCAGGTGTAGCTAGAAGTTGATAATACATTGTATTTTTTATACTTATATTAACCTAATATTTAGGATAGCAATAAAATTATATCTTGCTAAGCAAGAATATTTTATCAAATTTATCTATATAAAATAGATTACCGCCTTAATTAAGACTTAAACTTATCTGCTGTAAATATGCGGGAGAGTCTCTCCCGCGCCTCCAGGGAGGCGCAGCAGTAAAAAAAAAATATATTTTTTTTTCTAGTAGCTTATACGAAGGATAGTACCTCCAGTGAGCTTGCTGTAAGCTTCGCTCCCGAAGGACTATTAAATTAAGAACCTCAATAATACATAGATACGTATAAGAAAAGTCAAACTACATCAACAAAATGTCAGTATAATATTCCAGCTTCATAACCAAGATGATGATGGTCTGTTAAATGGTATGAATATATTCTTCATAAAGCCACTGATAAGAATATTGTACCTATAATAACGTGGACAAAAAAAATATTAACAATAATTCTCATTATTGATTAGACTATGTCTTCTTATTAGTACTTATCTTAATTAAGATAATTAATAAGCAGAGTTTTATGCCATTGTTTTACTTAATTAAGTAATACGATATTTATTAGCTAGTCGTTGAACCTTTATATATGTTTATACACAATATATACTCGGCAGCAAATTTTCTTAACATAAGATTTTCTTGCTTTTAACTCTATTTTTGTTTTATATATATATATTAAACTAATTTAACACAAAAGTGTAACCTTTATAAGATTTACCTGAAATTAAACATTCTTTGACATACTTACGAGATATATTTATATCTTTAGCACATTCTGACATACTATTATACATTTTTTTTTCATTATCTTTTATTACTATGATTTTTGTTGAATCACTTACTAAATTATTAGTATTTCTATAATATCTATAATTATTCTTTATTTCATAAGGACTATTTATTAAATAAAGTTTAGACATTAGGTTATCTATTTCTTTCATAGAGATAAATTCCTTATCTTTAAGTAAATTACTATTTGTAGTTAATCTATATTTATTCATATGTAGCTTTATAGCATCAAATATAAATTTACCATCTGAAATAGTATGATAACCATTATAATAAATATCTACTAATTTTAGTCATAATAAGAAATCTTGATGTTTTAATGTTTTTAGTATAACATTGTCATTATGATACATTAAAGGTATTAAATTATCTCTTAGCTCTTGAATTTTATTTAATTCAAAAATCACAGTAGGATTTGAATTTTCTTTATCAAGACGGGAGTTAGTATACAAAACTTTTCCAGTATTTAAAAATTCTCTTATTTTATTATATAATTCTAATTCTTTTATGTTATTTTCTAACTTAAATCTAGGAATATATTTATTGGTAGAAAAAGTTGCTTCACCATCTATAAATCCAGCTAGTCAGAATTTAGTTATTATTATTTTATCATTAATAGAACTAGGTATTCATTTACCTGACATATCACTCATTTCTTTTTTAAGTTTAATTATTTCTAATTTACTAGTCTCAGATAATTTTTTACTATCTCTTTTAAGTTCTACTGCTTTAGAAAAAGAAACGAAATGATGATATTTTGAACTATTAAGATTAACATAATTAAATATAGGAATTATTATGTTTAACAAAGAGTTTAAATCATTAACAAAATAATTAACTTTACCTTTTGACTTGGTAATATGTCCACATTTTAAAGTATTCATAATGTATTCTAGAACTTCAACTTCATCTTCATGAAGTCCTATTTGGTATGTAAATTGAACATACTTGAATGTATTATCTTGTAAATCTGTAAGTTTAATGTGAAAATTACCTTCTGCGTCTGTAAAACCTACTAATCATTCTATAAATTGTTTATCTATAAAATAACTATGGTTAGACTCGGGTAAAGTAATTAATAATTTATCCGAGTTACTGCTCACTGAATCCATTTCAGTTGTTGGTTTTGTGTTAAATATGTTATAAATATATATAAAAAGGGCTCCAAATGTTAACCCGTGGAAACCTGTGGCAAAGAAGAAACATGTACCAAATACACCGTCACTAATAGTAAATGAAGAAACGCTATATTCTACCCCTTGGAAGAAAGTGAATATTAAAGCTAATAGAACTGTAAAGATAGAACCATATAAAGCTCCTTTTCTTTCTCCTTTTATTAATGAGTGGTGCGCATAAGTAATAGTTGCTCCACTAGATAATAAAATCACTGTGTTAAGTAATGGTAATTCAAATGGGTTTACAGGTTCTATACCCATAGGTGGTCATTGAGCTCCTAATTCTACAGTAGGTGTTAATGCACTCATTTTTTATTTATTTGTATACTTATGCTACGTAGTAACATAAGTATACTTATATGGATTTAAATTTTATACACCTTTATTTAATACTGCTTTTCTTTGTTTATTCATTCTACCTTTTATTTTCTTTATTTCATCTAACCCTTCTCTAGTTAAATGAGCTTTATTACCTATAAGAAGTGCCGCCTTTTTAAAATCTTCATAATTTAAAGATTTGGCTCCCCCATGGCGCAATTTAAACTTTTCAAATATTGGAATTATTTTATCCCTAACATCTGTAAACTTTTCAACTATAAACTCACCACAGTCTGGTTTAACTATGTATCTACCACAATTCAAAGTTTGTATTAAACTTTCCAAAAGTTCTTTATCTCTACTATGTTGAGTTAAAATAAACCTTAATCAGGCAGTTTCACCTAGTTTAGACGCTGGTGATTTCTTTAATGCTATGAAGAAACATCCTTCAGCATCAGTAAAACCAGCTAATCAGTGTAAATCTTGCATATCTCTACTTGGGACTTCTGATCTCAAAGCTGGTTTTAAATTTGGAAAGGCTAAATTTAAAGAGTCAGATAATTCACCATTATTTAGTGTAGATTTAATGGATACTATCCTGTTTAAACCTTCTAAAGTAAGATGTTTACCTTGTTTCATTAAATTTATAACTTCTTTAAAGAAGATATAATCAGAATGTTTACGAGTTAGTAAAGGGTAGTTATCAAAATGATAAATAATAGTATTTAAATCATCTAGACCTGATACTCTGTATTGAACAGATTCTGCTCCCAACTTAGTAACTTTACCTACCCCAAAGAATAATCTTATTTGTTCCAACAGAGCGATATCTTTTTCATGAAGACCTATTTGAAACGTAGCTTTTACTCTGTAACCAGTTTTAAATTTTACGTCTTGATTAATCCCTACAAAAAAACATCCTTCTCCATCAGTAAACCCTGTTACATAATTAGGATTTAATGTTAAAGGTGAAGTATTAAATGCCGATTCCCTAATTCCCTGCGGGAATTGGGAATAGGTATTGGTAGAAAATAAAGATTTTTGAATGATATTCGTGCTACTAGCACATAGAATATTTTTTGTATATCTACTACGTACTCTATGAGTAGTAGTAGATATAACAGTATTAACATCTTTTTGTTGATGTATAAAAACCAAGTTTCCCTGGCTCTCAGAGCACACCTTACAATATTTAGAAAATATTGAAGAACCGTCTGCTCGTTGCTCTTTTACAGATATAAAACTATCTGATTTAGATCCGCGATAGCCCATTCATTGGCTTAAGCCAATAATCTCTAATGATGTTACTATACCCTCAGTCATTAATGAGGCCACTATAAGTCTTTCGACAGATAGCTTAGTTATTAGAGCTTTAGGGTTTCCCCGGAGTTTGGCTCTTATCCACAATGCATTTTGTCTATGGAAGAATGCTCAAAAGATAGCTACAAAAAATAAACCTTCAGATACTATAAATAGTATTACTCCTAGATTTAATCCTTTTTGCACTGATAATGTATGATTTCCTAAATATGTCGATAGATATTATAAATATATTTCTATATTTTTTGGACTATACCTTAATTAATGGGTTAGTAGGCTCCGCCTACTAACGTATTAATTTTTAACGTCTAGTCTCTGAAGACCCTAAAAGATATTTATCCGTCTTTTAGTTTCCTGCTGATTAGCCTAATTTTAGGGTTTTCCAGCAACTTGTTAAATTTAAAGAGAGCACATATACATTAAATTATTATTATTAATAGTCCTTCGGGAGCGAAGCTTACAGCTAGCTCTTAACCAATAGATTTTTTATTTTTAATCTACCTTGTTCAGTAAGATGTTGTTTAAGTAGTATCATATTATATACTATTTCTCACTTTTTAAAATCAGTAAGTTTATCTCCTATTAAAGGAAATTTATTAAAATAATCTATAAGAAAACTTACATTATTTATAGATTGTATACTAACTGATAATACTTCCGAATTGGTATTATTTTTATATGTTTTTAAATTAGCATTAAGAAATAAAGCTAAATTTTCCATAAAAGGTTTCATCGAGGTTGATGTAGCTTTATCATATAAACGTTGATCTAATCTAAATTTCAAAGAAATATTTTCACTTACAGATCTTTTACGAGTTTCAGATTTAGGTTTACTTTCTACATATTTAATTCCGAAATGTCCATCTGCTTCACTAAAACCTGAGAATCAACTATTATCTGTAAAGCTAGAATTATCTAATAAACTTTCCGATATATTTAAATCATATTTATTGTTCATAAAATTGATTAAATCATTAAATCTCTGGTTTTTTGGTGTTCTAAGTTTTCCGTGTACTAAATTTATAAAAAGAATAATACTTTCTTTATCTCCAATAATATAACGAAGAATATTTTCTCCTGATTTTTGAAAACGTCCTATATTACCTAATTCTGATTGTATAAATGAATACATACCTATATTATTAATATGGGAAGTAAATACTATTCTAGGATTAAGTACTCTATTTAAACTTGAGGCGCAAGCTCCTCCTAAAGAAGGAAGAGAAATAGAACCGTCTCCTTCTAAAAGACCTGCTAAATAATAACCTAAGTTATTATTATTAGTGAAAACTGTAGTATTGTTTTTATTTCTATATGTATATAAAGCCTCTTCTAAATGGATAGAAGGAATTTTTTGTGCAATATTCAAATAATAATTTAATGTATTGTTTAATTTAAGTTTACCCTCTGCTATTATATCTCTAAATCAGAAAGCCATAGATGCTACTAATGTAATTAATGATAAGTAAAACACTATATAGCTGTTGCTAAATAAGTGCATTGATAATGCTCCATTCACTGTTACTGTAAATAAAGCAATACTTGTATACAGTGGTCAAGGAGATGGTGACACTAAATGGAATGGATGATCCTGAAAATTACTTCTTATTAAATTTGTCATATATATTATATATTATAAATCTTGTAGTTTTGTACACAAGTTAAAAGCCCCTAAGATGAATCGAACATCTATCATAATATTAACAGTATTATGCTCTACCGTTGAGCTATAGAGGCTCAAGCAATAAAAAAAAATAAAGAGGCTAGCTTCGCTAGCCCATATACGAGCGAAGCTCGCATGGAGACTACGGAAAAGAGGTGATTCGAACACCTAAATGTATAAAACATAATACTTAGCAAATATCTTACCCTACCTATGGAAACTTTTCCTGCATTAGCTCCGAAAGGGCTAGCGAAGCTAGCCTTACCTCTCGTTTGCCTCGCAGTAATAGTGCAAGCTAAAAGCTGGCACTTGTCTATAAAAGCAAGCTAGCTGCTATGTATGCTATGTATGCTACTATACGAATTAGATCAGAATCGAACCGACATCTACTTCCGTGACAAGGAAGTCCTTTACCTAATTAAGTTACTAATTCTAGGAGACAAGAGATTCGAACTCTTAAAAGCAATCGCTATTGAGTTTACAGCTCAACCCTTCTTACCAATAAAGGAACCCTCCTTTATATAGGCGCTAGCTCGAAAAAAAAATCGATTTTTTTTCATGCTTGCGCTTATATTATATATATTTATGGTTAATATTAATTAATCCCGGGCAACTTCCACTACCCGAACCGTATTTCGACTTAACACTAATTAGAGCCACGCATACGAAGATTCCCAATAAAAGAATATATAAAACCTATTTGTTTTTTTTACTTGTTACTAAGAAAGCAAACTTATTGCGCATGCCCCTTTCAGCATGTGACGAGTGGTTAGTACCAATCCAAGGTCTATTCACCGTGACATGGTGATTCACGATTACTAGTAATTACTTATTCATATAGTCGAATTTCAGACTACAATCCTTAAAATTTATATCCTATTTTTTGAGATTAGCTTAAATTCACATTTTTGCATCTCTTTGTCTAGGAATATGTGGCACGTCTATAGCCCACAATATCACACAGCGATCAAATTTATCTTGCAAATAATAAATAGAACGACTCGATATTTCTTCGAAATTAGCAAGCTCTAACTTTTACTGGTTCATACTAGATTTTATATCTAATATTTCAGCTAATCCCTCTTTAGTTAAATGTTCTCCATTATTAATCATCTTAGCTACTCTATTAAAATCCATAAAATCTCAACTCTTCTTACCCTGAATAGGATATTTAATAAAAAAAGGTATTATTACTGATGTAATATCTTTAGTATTAGTAGTCTCGAATTTTACAGAATTTCTAGATAAATAAACATACTTGTTTTTATCTAAGTTAAAATATGTAGTTAAGTAGTTAACGAATTCTTTATCTTTGATATGCAAATCAATAGCAAATCTCAATTGAACTCTTGTACCTAACTTAGTAGTTTCAGATTTACTAACTTTTATATTAAAACTACTATCTCCACTTGAAAATCCTGCCATTCATTGAGGATCAGGTATACCTTTAAATTTATACTCTGAGCTACTCAAATCGAATTTATTTACTAATCTATTTATACTTGATAAACCTTCTTCAGTTAAGTGCTCTTTATTTTTAATTAAATAAAAAGCTTCTTTAAATATTCTATAGTCAACACCCTTACATGTTACAAGTGGGTATCTATCAAAATGATCCACAATTACTTGTAAATCTTTAATAGATTCTACTCTATACTGTATCGAGTGTTCACCATGCTTATCAATACTACCTACACCTCAAAAAGATTTAATTGCTTCAAGTATAGCTGTATCCTTAGTATGTAATCCTACGGCAAATATAGCTTTAACTCTGTAATTAGTAGCATAATTTTTATTATGCTGAATTAAAATAGAGAAAGAAGATTCTGCATCTGAAAATCCTGTTAAAAATCAAGGATTTATTGAGCCATTTAACATTGATTTCTGGGATAAGTTGTTGTTGGCTGAATACGTCCTTATTTGATTTATTTGGTTAGAAAGGATTTTGACTTGATAATTCCTCTCGGAACCCGTTAGAGTATACCTTAACATTGGATTATTTAATACTCCAATGTAACTACCGTCTACTCGTTGCTCTTTTACAGAAGTATTTGCAAATACTTCTGACTTAGATCCGCGATAGCCCATTGCTCTTTCAATTATCTTCTGGCTTGTTACTATACCTGAGTAATTACTTCAGCCACTCATATATTTTCATATATGGCTTAGTACCAGAAGCTTTAGGGCGTCCCCGGAATTTGATAGTTCATCCCACGATGGTGATTTCCTAGATCACTCAGCAGGCCATGATGACTTGTCTTTGTCCCCTTTTTCTTTCCAAATTTCCAGGAAAGAATGCTTTATCGTAAATAAAAAAAAATAAAGCCAGGGATTACGTTAATTTCATGGAAACCACAGTTTCACAACATTAACTGGAAACAGCCGTGCAACTCCTGTAATAAAATTATTCAAATTGTGGTAAGGTTTTTCGTGGATCATCGAATTAAACAACATACTTCACTACTGGTGTCAGAAACGGTCTAGTGATTTCAGTTCCTGCGTTGCCACATTACTCTTGAGGTGAA
>Ga0163162_10007349_pt1 | contig 10706 bp, 7 predicted proteins | sample S55metaG_FD_115310 | JGI IMG/M metagenome (GOLD analysis project Ga0163162, IMG submission 115310) | Switchgrass rhizosphere microbial communities from Kellogg Biological Station, Michigan, USA - S5-5 metaG | ecosystem: Host-associated > Plants > Roots > Rhizosphere > Soil | place: USA: Michigan...
CTAAACATATCGGTACCAATTTGAATGGTCTCGATGTAATCGCTGAAGATTCGGTTAGATTTCTCACATCGTCCGCCTCCGGCGGACTCGGTTCGAAATGACGACTACCGGCACATTTTCACATTCTCACATTTCCACATTTCCACATTCATTCATCACATTTGCTTCTCACACTCAAACTCATCATTAATCTTATCCAGTGCCTGCCAGCTACTTGATGTATAAGGATTTCCTGCAACTTCAATCAAAAGCATCGTCCGGGTTTTATCTGGGCAGTCTTTTACATGGATCTTGAAATAGATTGTCGATGGTCCTTTGACTACCCACGAATCAAACATGGCTGCATTTCCGGTGTAAGTCTCACGGTCACCCTTAGCTGTTTTCATTTTTTCCACCTGTACCTTTGCGGGCTTCCATGCTTTCATATCGAGTTTATCTGCTATGGCCCGACGTTTCGTGATCCCGGTATAATAACTTTCCAGGTCTTTGACCAGGCTGGATTCGTCGATTTGATACACTCCATCCAGCCACCAGAGAATTGAGTAAGCAAATTTGTCAGGGCTTTTTGGATCACCCCAACCGGGTGCGAAACGCAAGTCTTCGAATCCTTTATATGCTATTGAGGGCGCAAAATCCATCGGGAACATGATTAGTTCGTGATTCCATTCTTTGGGCGCATTGTATACGTATGGCTTTTCCAAATGATCCGGATAGAAGTGTAATTTTTCTTTGATCCAGGAAATTATTTCTGGTTCGTCTACAATATTCCATGAATGCGGATGACGTATTCCGTTATTTCTTCGCCCTTCAATTTTTGATGACACAAATTCCGCCTGCGTACTGCCTTCAATGTCCAGCCGGTTCACAAGCTCCGATCCCATTAGTAAGTTTGTGTTGTACAAACTATGCCTTCGATTTTTAAGATGCCAATTGACATCCACGTCATGATAAGAACGAAAAGCAACATCTTTCAGGAATTTTTCGTTGCCTGGTTCTTTTCCATCTTTGTAAAATGGTGATACTTCATTGAATTTTTGAATATCAGTTTTGTAGTCGCCGATTTCATTTTTTAATTTATCGAGCACCATACGCGCTTCTCCTGTCCACGGCATACTTCCGTTTTGCTGAAGATCTTTTTCTGAGCTCTCGCAAGTATTTATCAGGTCAAGAGGTGAATCTACATCAAATACGGCTTTCGGTTGGATGGGATATTCATTCGGCTTTTCTAAACAAAGTTCCGCATAACGAAGTGCAATCGTTCCACCGGATGACATGCCGCCAATGACAAACTGATCTTTTCTCAACTTAAATTCACTGGCAATTTCTCCTAGCGCGCGATTCATCACGGCGATGATGGATTTGTCTGCGTATAACCTGTTTGAAGTGGGGAAACAAATCGTAAGTAAATTATTCGTGTATGCGATACTGTGTATCCTGGTTTCGCGCAACATGCCATCAGCGTTACCTCCAAATCCGTCAAGTAAGACAATCGCGCCTTGTATGTCTGGAGTGGATGGGCGAATTACAACATAATATCCATAAACGGAATCGCTTTTATCAAACCATCTTTTTTCAATTTCCTGTGCATGAATGATACCTGATAGGAAAATTAGCAAACATGAGAAAACAAAATGTTTTGGTTGCATATAAATGAATTTGTGAAGTGGGCTTTTAAGCAGTCGTCGTTGAAGAATGATCTTTGAATATCGGCTATAAAATGTTTCGGTGATGTTAAATAACAGTCAAAGAAAAGAATCTTTGGATCGGATGCAAAAAACATTTTTCATTTTCACATTTTTCATCACATTTATCTAAAAAGCTTTCTTTTCCTTCTCTGCCGCTTTTTGCATGGGGTTATTTTCGTTCGAAATTGCGCGCAGCTCCCTTTGCCTTTCTTTGAACAATTGGAATCTCGACGGCTCGATTGTTTTTGGCCATGCGTTATTATTTTCGTCAATGTCAGCGGTCTCGCGCATTGGGTCGAGCCTGATTGAGGCAACTTCTTTGTCTTTCACAAATACTTTCTTAACCGTGTTTTCATTGAGTCTCCAAACCTGCGCGGGTATGCGTTCTATTTCATGCGAACCGTCTTTATAGGTCCATTCAATAATAATCGGCATTACCATGCCACCTTTATTGCTGAACTGCAATTCATAAATATTTTTATCGGCGATTCTTTTTTGCGTTGAGTCGGGCAACGTTTCTCCATATCTCACAACATGCTGTTCATATTTGGTACTGTCATATGGAACAATACCGCGATCGTACTTCCAATAAAAATCCCGAAGCGATGTGTCTGCATCCGTGAGGAACTGTAAGTTCTTGTCTTCACGATTGCGGACGCGACTGATATCGTCGAATCGAGGCACCTGTGGCCGGGCAATGGCCTGCATTCTGATAGAATCTATTTTTTGCGGTGGATTTTGAATATCTGCTTTCAGCCATTTTACACTATCTAAAGAAATGTCGACCGGGTCAGTTCCATAAAACCATCCCCGCCAAAACCAATCCAGGCTCTCACCGCTCGCATCCTGCATCGTTCGGAAAAAATCGGCCGGCGTGGGATGATGAAATGCCCATCGGCGCGCGTATTCCTTAAATGCATAGTCGAATTGTTCACGTCCCATAATTGTTTCGCGAAGTATATTCAGTCCAGCCGTCGGCTTACCATAAGCGTTAGAGCCGAGTTGTACAATGTTCTCTGCATTCGTCATAATAGGATCCAACTGGTCTTTCGGCAATTTCATATAGTCAGCGATTAAATATGCTGGTCCGCGCCTGGAAGGAAATTTATTATCGAATAATTGCTCGGTAAGATATTCTACGAATGTGTTGATGCCTTCATCCATCCATGCCCACTGACGTTCATCGCTATTTACGATCATTGGAAAAAAGTTATGTCCCACCTCGTGAACAATAACACCCAGCATGGCCCATTTGGTAGCTTCACTATATGTTCCATCTTTTGCTGTACGTCCATAGTTGAAACAAATCATTGGATATTCCATGCCACTTGCGGCTTCAACACTTTGCGCCACCGGGTACGGGTATGGAATGGTAAAATGCGAATACGTTTTGATCGTGTGCGCCACCATCTTCGTCGAGAATTTTTTATAAAGTGTGTATGATTGTTTTCCATAATAACTCATACACATGATTTTCTTTCCTTCGATTGTAACAGGCATCGCATCCCAAATAAATTTCCGGCTCGTGCCAATCGCAAAATCACGAACGTTATCAGCTTTGAATATCCAGGTTTTTTTATGTGTGTTTTTGTTTTTTTCCGCTGCTTTTGCTTCTTCGAGCGTTACAATTTCCAATGGTTCCTTTGTGGTCTGCACTTTTTGCCATCGTGCAAAACAACCCGGTGACAATACCTGTTGATAATTCTGACATTGACCTGTTGCGCCAACAACATAGTCGGCAGGGACGGTAACCTGGACATTGAAGTCGCCAAACGTCAATGCAAATTCTGTGTTGCCTGTAAATTGATGATTTTCCCAACCTTGAAAATCACTATATACGCATAGTCTCGGATACCATTGTGAAATTATAAAAATATAATTGCCATCCTCGGGAAAAAATTCGTAACCACCCCGGCCGTTTTTAACTGCTCGTTCTGTAATGTGATAGTTCCAATCAATTTTAAAAATAAATTTTTGTCCGGGTTTTAAAGCAGTGTGTAATTCAACACGCATCATGGTTTTGTTGACCGTGTATTTCAATGGTTTTCCAAATGCGTCTGTAAGTTTTGTAATGTTTACACCGTAATCATTTTTTGCCGTCTGTCGTTCGACGCTGTCAACAGCGCGGTCGCTTACAATTGATTTAAAGCTTCCGCTTTTCTGATAATTTGCGTTCCTGTCAGAACTGTGCTCGTTTTCGTCGAGCTGCAGCCATAGGTAGACAAGGGGATCAGGAGAATTGTTTATATAAGTGATAGTTTCGGTCCCGGATAACCGAAGTTTTTGTTCATCGAGCTCGCACTTGATATCATAGTTACACTTTTGTTGCCAGTATTTAGGTCCGGGTGCGCCACTTGCTGTCCGGTATTCGTTGGGCGTTGGAAGAAGCGTCCCGAGTGGTTCAAACCTGTTTCCGTGATTTGAATTAGGATTGTTTTGCAGGGTTTGCGCGAACAGCGTCCCGGAATAAAAACAATAGCCAATCAATATCAGTTTTTTCATGTAACGAATGTTATGACGGTATTCTACCAACCGCCATTTTTAAAGAAACGGATAATATTAGAATAGAGAGAATTCGCATCCACCACAGCCTGGATATCTTGAGCAGCTGAACAAATATGAACGACATCAATAAGACTACTACGACCACCATCAGTTGTGCCACTTCGATTCCCAGGTTAAAAGCAAACAGATGCGCGACGAGTCCTTCTTTCCCTTCAAGACTTAAGAACGTGGATGCATAAGCCATGCCATGGATCATCCCAAAGAATAAAGCGAAAAAATAAATCAGCGGCAACGACGCAGGATGTTTTACTGTTTCGCTTTTTTGAGTAAGATTATTGATGGCCGTTGCGGCTATTGTTAAAGGAATCAGGAATTCAATCCATGTTTTTGCAAAATGAATATATCCAAGTGCAGTAAGAGCCAAAGTGAGCGAATGACCAATGGTAAATGCCGTTACAAGGACTATCACTTTTTTCCAATCAGGTAGCAAATAACGAAGGCACAATGCGGTCACAAACAAGATGTGATCGAGAGCTTCCCATGTAAGTATATGTTCAGTGCCGAGCCTGAAATAAAGATTAAAGTCCTGCATGTGCAATGGTTCCAAAATTATCCAGACTTTTGCTTTTGTAAAATTTAATTGTTAAATGGTTCTATCATTATACGGATGGTTGATTGCGGTTGTTTCCCTTGCGTTCTACCCAGATCATAATATAAACTCATCGCGGAAATTTCATCCTTTTTATATCAGTGTTACAGAAATGAATCATAACGCAAAAAATAATATTGTAGAGATCAGTTGTAAGATTTTCGCAGATGATTTAGAAAAGGTATTATCCAGATCTGCCGGGGGAAAGGTCAACGTTTCTGATCCAAATAATAAATCAAATAATGATAAATTAATCAGCACATACATCGCAAAACATCTCCAGTTAAAAATTGACGACAAGCCTGTAACAATTCAATTCATCGGCAGTGAAAGAGAAGAAGATGTTGTCTGGAGTTATTTCCAGGTCAATAATATTTCTTCTGTAAAAAAGATAGATGTGATAAATGATATTTTATATGAAACGTTCGAGAGTCAAACAAATTTGATGCATGTGCAGGTTGATGGAAATCGTCAGAGTAAGAAGGTTACGAATCCGGAAAGCCGGCTTACGTTTGAATATTGAATGTGAGAATGTGAAGATGTGGAGATGTGGAAATGTGAGAATGTGGAAATGTGAGAATTCTGAAGGTCAATCTTGGATTATGAGCGGGGCATTATTTATGATCGACAATTGACCCGGAGAATTCTCACATTTTCACATCTCCACATCTCCGGATCCCTAATCGTCCTCCATTTCCTCCTTAATCTCATCATCAATCTTCACCAGCACTTTATCGATACGTTGTGCATCCATGTCGACGATTTCAAATTTGAAACCTTTCCATTCCATTTTTTCGCCGGTGCGTGGGATGTGTTCAAGTTCGTGTAAGATGAATCCGGCGAGCGTATCAAACTCATGTTCGCCTTCATTCATGTATTCCGTTTTATTAAAGTGTGTGAGAAAATCGTAGAAAGGAATTTGTGCGTCTACGAGGAACGTTCCATCATCTCTTTGTTTTACTTCATAATCGATGATATCGGGTTGGGGAAGATCACCGATAATCGCTTCCATGATATCCGTGAGTGTAACGATACCAAGAAGACTTCCATATTCGTCCACGATGCAGCAGCTGTGATTTTTCGTCTGTTTAAATTTCTCGAGCAGTTGATACGCGGTATTGTTTTCAGGAACGTACAAAGCGGGAGCCATGATCTCTTTAAAAAGCACGGAGTCGTCGGTGATATAAAGATCTTTTATTGAGACCATGCCTTTGATGTTATCAATATCTCCATCGCAAACAGGATACACTGAATGTGGTTCCTTCAAAATCTTTTCCTTGATCATTTCTTCATTCTCATTGATATCAAACCAAACGATATCGCTGCGATGCGTCATCAGCGAAGTAATATTACGATCGCCGAGATGAAAGACACGTTCAATTATTTCCTGCTCCGCTTCTTCAATTGTTCCCTGCTCCGTTCCTTCATTGATGATCGCTTTGATCTCATCTTCCGTTACATTACTTTCTTTCGAAGGCTTTAACGGAAAAATGAGGAAGAATAAATTTGATGTCCCATTTAACAAAGCGACGATCGGGTATCCGATACGCGATAATATTTTGACCGGTCTGGCGACAAACCGCGCAATCGTTTCCGCGCGCAATAATCCGATGCGCTTTGGAATCAATTCACCGAATATGATTGAAAGAAAAGTAACGACGATAACAATTAGCGCTGTAGAAATGCTCGATGCATAGGGTTTGAGCACGCGAATTTTTTCAACATAGGGTTTCAAGTCCGCAGAGAATTTTTCACCGGTATATAAACCCGTCAGGATCGCGATCAACGTGATCCCAATTTGTGCGGTCGACAAAAACTTTTCCGGGTTTTCTGTGAGTTCGAGAGCGGCTTTTGCCCTGAGGTCACCCTTGTTTGCAAGTTGTTCCAGGCGGGTTTTTCTTGCCGAAACCAAAGCAATTTCTGCCATGACGAATAAACCATTTCCGAAAATCAGGCAAAGCAGAATAATAAATTCAAGCATTTATATTGGTTACTTTATGCTGAGTGATCCAAATTGTTTTGTAAAGAATGTCTTCATGCAATACCCGATTATGCAACCCAAAATAGTGCCACAAGCTACGTCCAACGGGTAATGAACTCCGACATATACCTGCGCGTAGGAAATTATAAACGCCCAGAGAAACACCAGTGCCCACCACTTACCTGTTTGCTTTAAAGTTAAAAAAATAAAAATAGACACCGCAAAATGATTGCATGCATGTGATGAGGTGAAACTGGAGCTTTTTGGACAGTAGTTGACAAGTAATCGCACCTGGTCGCCAATAATCGGATCCCGGCATGGCCGATAGCGGAAAATAAATTGTTTGACGAGGCTGCTGCTTGCGAGGTCGCTGATGACTGCAGTCATGATCAACGCAAGCGACCACCACCATCCAAATCTTCCAAAATTAATTGTGGCAAAAACCAGGAGGAACAGGTAAAAAGGCAACCATATTTCGGACTCGCGCAGGAAAGGAAGAACGCTATCAAAAAAAGAATTTGTCCATTGTTGATTGATCTTTGTAAAGAGCCAATGATCAAATTGAAGTATAGGCTGAAGCGACAAAAAAAGTTTAGTATTAAGGAGTACAACCATGATTAAAGAATATTGCTATAATTTTAAAGCCTATTTACCATTCTATGCTTGAAAGGCTAAAGATACCTAAATTGATTCGTTGGATTTTTGCGACCGGGATTATTTTTTTGTTGTTGATGACTTTACTTCGACTTTGCCTGTTTGTTTTCTTCGACAAACAGGGAAATCATTTTTCCGAAATTCTTCCAGCGCTATTTCTGGGACTTCGTTATGATCTGAAAATGATCAGTATTTTTTTGGTATTCATGTTGGTTTTTGGCAGCATTCCATTTATTCATCCCTTTAATACAATAAGAGGCAGGCGTATATGGCTGATCGTTATCGGCATTGTTTCTTTCATATTTATTTTTTTTTACGCTGTAGATTTCCCTCACTACAGTTATCTTTCGCAACGCCTCAACGCAAGCGTATTAAACTATCTCGCCGATACAAGCATCTCGATGAACATGATATGGCAAACTTATCCCGTTATCCGAATTATCATTTTGCTAATCGCCGGTACATGGATTATCAGGATGCTTATCGTTATATCTTACAAAAAAATCCGTAGGAACCCTTCTTTAACGACGAAGCGGAATACATTGATATCTTATATTGTCAGCTTTTTGTTGTTTGCTTTTTTTATTTTCGGGAGAATTGGCCAGTTTAATTTGCGCTGGAGTGATGCTTTCGAACTTGGAAGTGATTACAAAGCGAATCTTGCGCTAAATCCTTTTCAAACTTTTTTTAGTTCCTTGAAATTTCGGCATACAAACTATAACGAATCTAAAGTTGCAGCGGCTGTCCCGATTCTTCATCCGTACTTTGGATTTGATACTACAACTACAACTTTAAATTATGAAAGGGACGTTCAACCCAAAAAGAACGTGTCTATCGTTAAACCAAATGTTGTTGTTGTTATTTGTGAATCTTTTAGTGCATACAAAAGTTCGATGTGGGGAAACCCGCTTAATACTACTCCATTTTTTAATGAGATGTCAAAGAATGGGATTTTCTTTGACAAATGTTTTACGCCAACATATGGCACGGCACGTGGAGTTTGGGCGATCGTGACGGGGATACCAGACGTTGAAGAAATTGCTTCTACGACATCAAGTCGCAATCCGAAGGCGGTCGATCAACATTCTATCATCAATGATTTTGATGGCTATGAGAAATTTTATTTTTTGGGTGGAAGCGCAAGTTGGGCGAATATTCGAGGTTTGCTCGACAATAATATCCGTGGATTGCATTTATATGAACAAGATAATTATGCGGCGCCAAAAATCGATGTATGGGGCATCAGTGATAAAAATTTATTTCTCGAAGCCAACAAGGTGTTAAGCAAACAAACTGCGCCTTTTTTTGCGGTGATCCAGACGGCAGATAATCATCGGCCCTATACAATTCCGGACGAAGATCTCCAGGCATTTCAAAAGATAACAGTTGCAAAGGATTCTCTTGAAAAATATGGATTTGAAAGCAATGATGAGATGAATGCTTTTCGGTACACCGACTTTGGATATAACACGTTTATTGAAGCAGCGCAGAAAGAAAAATATTTTGACAACACTATTTTCGTTTTTGTTGGCGATCATGGAATCCCTGGCAATGCTGGCAAGATGTTTCCAAATGCATGGACCGCACAGAGGCTTACAGCGGAACATGTGCCGTTGTTGATTTATGCGCCAAAACTTTTGCAATCCAAACGCGTTAATGCGCTTTGCTCGCAATTGGATGTTTTGCCGACGGTCGCGGGACTGTGTAATATCGCATATCGTAACACCACATTTGGCCGGGATCTCTTGGATTCAACGTACGGTGATGAAAAAGCCCTTTCTTTTATTTTCGATCCTGACCAGCAATATGTGGGACTAGTGAAGGGGAATTTCCTTTACCGGAAACAAATGAAAACAGGAAGAGATGAGATCGTATCCATTGTAAATAATCAGCCGGTTGAAAATAACTCTGAAAATGACGCGGTGAAGAAAGAAATGAAGACCCTTACTGAATCGATTTTAGAAACTTCCAAATATCTGCTGTTGAATAATAAGAAGAAAAAATAAGTCCGAACTATGCGGGAGTACGTTTTTGCCACTTTCATTTCGACATTCACATTATTTTCCTGTAAACAGGATGTGAAGAGTAATGTAATTGATTCTACGGATAAATCTTCGCAGAAAATCATTGTTTATCGCGACAACGTATATGATTTAAGCGGGTACGCAAACGATGACGGCAAACCATTTAATTTATTTGATGAAAATTCCTTGGTTGATCCCCGTTCAGAAAAAAAAGAAGACAACTATCTTCCTGTTACAGATCCACAACCAACTCTTCGGCAATCAAACTATTTTCCGCTTCATCGGGGTAGCCGTATTGTAGCTGATTTGCGAATTCCCTATCACATATCGGAGTTGTATGTATATGACCGTTCGCATGTGAGTGACAGTGTTTGGATCTATACAGGTGATATGTTGCATTGGAAATTGAAAGCAGCGTTTGAAACGAAATCGGATGTGGGTACAAGAGGTTGGAGAAAATTTCCTGTTGACGATAGTACGCGCTACGTTATGATTCGTTTCAGCAGTTTTGAAACCAATATTACTGAAATGGTCATGTATGGAACTCCCTATGAAAAGATTCCGCCGGCGCCTTCTTACGTCTATGGTGGTTCCCGGTTTCCGAAAAAAATGATGAAAGAATTTATTGGAGTGAATTATGTGATGGAAACGGAGGCAAGATGGTTACAACCATTTCACTACAGTCGCATTTATAATTTCGCGCTCGATTTTGACAACGATAAAAGATCCTCATATCCCGGTACGAAATACAATATGTTGCATTATGGTTTTTGGGATGCCGCGAGAAATGATTACCGGTTCAATATAGATACGCTAAGAAAAGTAAACAATGGTACAGTTTGGTTTAGCATTCGTGGCGTCGCTGCATGGATGAGTGATAAGGGATTTACAGACAAGGACAGACCGGTTACAAAAATTGGAATGGATCCGGAGGATCCTGCGAGTTATGCGCGCCATGCAAACATGATGTGGACGATGGCGGCCTTTTTTGGAAGCACGAAAGTGGATACGAATTTGATGATGTTATCAAACAGTCCACGAAGGTCTGGCCGGGGCGTGATGGATCTTTATGAAAATGGAAATGAAGAAGACACGCGATGGGATGGAAGTAAGTATTGTTCCCCGATCGAATACTTCGCGCAAAGCAGCGCGGATTATGACGGTCATGAACATGCGCTTGGACCGACTTGTGGCATCGTCAATGCTGA
>Ga0163162_10007350_pt1 | contig 10706 bp, 3 predicted proteins | sample S55metaG_FD_115310 | JGI IMG/M metagenome (GOLD analysis project Ga0163162, IMG submission 115310) | Switchgrass rhizosphere microbial communities from Kellogg Biological Station, Michigan, USA - S5-5 metaG | ecosystem: Host-associated > Plants > Roots > Rhizosphere > Soil | place: USA: Michigan...
CAACTGGGCTTCGAACCTGACGCTTTCCGGTGAACGCAATAGCGAGAACCCAATCTTTACTTCCCGCCTGGGGAATGCAGGCTTTCAACTCGAAAGGCCATTGAACGAGGCGGCGACTCAGACTATTTCAGTGCGTTACGACTATCAGCAAACGGCGCTGAGCAACTTGCTGATACCCGATTTAGTTTCGCCTGAGGATCAGCATGTACGACTCTCGACCCTTTCGAGTACGTATATACGTGACACTCGCGACCATCCCCTGGATGCTCAAAAAGGAATTTATCAAACCGTCGAACTTGCTTTCAATCCCACGTTTCTTGGGTCGAGCGTCAATTTCGCCAGACTCAGGGCGCAGCAGGCTTACTACAAGAACTTGGGTAAAGGAATCATATGGGCAAACAGCGTTCGAATTGGAATCGAACAACCGTTTGCCGGCAGCCACGTCCCGCAAAGTGAGTTGTTTTACACAGGCGGCGGCAGTACCTTGCGAGGTTTTCCGCTCAACAGTGCCGGCCCTCAGCGCCCGGTGAGTGTATGCAGCAATCCTTCAGACGCGTCAACCTGTTCTTTTATCCAGGTGCCGACCGGTGGACGCGAGCTGTTCATTTTAAATTCTGAGTTCCGCATTCCCGTCCGGCTCAAGAAAGGCCTTGGGGTGGTTGCCTTCTATGACGGCGGAAACGTGTTTGAGCACGTCGGGTTCAGTGACTTCCGAAACAACTACTCCAACACCGTAGGTCTCGGAGTGCGTTACGCAACTCCGATTGGACCGGTTCGCATTGATGTCGGACGAAACCTGAACCCTATCGCCGGAATCAAGGCTACACAGATCTTTATCACGCTTGGCCAAGCATTTTGAAAATACTCATGACGAGGCAGGCATTTTGAACGCATTACCACAACCTCAATTCCCGAACCACGAACCGCCGAAGCCGGTGGCTGTCCGGCGATCCAACGCGGCCCGATGGAAAACAATTGCCGTCTGGGTCGCGGGTGGATTTGGGGTTCTGCTGGTAGTCGTCCTGTTGGGAGTTGTTGCTCTCTTGCACAGTGAACGCTTTCACGCTTACCTCCTCAGGACTGCCCAGCAAAGGGCGAGTGAAGCCTTCGGCAGCCAGGTCCAGATGAAGGATTTCGCGATTCACTGGTCTGGCATCAGTCCCACGGCCGATCTCTATGACGTGGTCGTCCATGGGGCGGCTCCGTATCCCAATCCTCCGCTGCTGCAGGCCGACGCGCTCCATTTGGGCGTCACCATCACTTCTCTGCTTCATAAGGCTTGGTATGTCAATGACGTCCGCATCGAACATCCGGTAGTCCGGATTTTCGCGGACAGCAACGGCCACACGAACCTGCCTCCCTCGAAGCAGGAACAACCGGAGCCGCAGAGCCGGACCAGCGTATTCGATCTCGGCGTCCGGCACTTTCTCCTTGAGCGGGGCGAGGTTTACTACAACGATCGCAAGAGCGAACTGAGCGCCGACCTGCACGAGCTGACGTTCCGGTCCGGCTTCGCATTTCTGACCAGCACTTATTCAGGGACGCTTTCTTATCGCGCCGGACACTTGCAGTTGGAAAACACGAACCCTCTTCAACACAACCTGGATGCCCGTTTCGTTGCGACCCCGAAAGAGTTGAATCTCGAAAGCGCTGTTCTCACCACTTCGAGTTCACGGGCGTCGCTCGTAGCTCGGGTCCGCAATTATTCTCAGCCGCAAATTCACGCGAGTTACGAAGGCGTAATTGACGGTGGGGAAATTCGTCGTGTGCTGAAGCAAGAATCCGTACCTGAGGGAGTGGTCCAGGTGTCAGGGAGTCTCGATGACGCAAGCCGATCCGACAAGCCTTTGCTGGCAATGGTCATCGCCAGCGGAGACATTCGTAGTGCTGGCTTGACGCTCAGACATGAAAATACACGACTTGAGGTCCGAGATATTGGGGCTCACTACTCGGTCTCGAACGGTAACGCCGAAGTTAAGGATATGCACGCGCAATTGCTGGGAGGGAGGCTTAAGGGAACACTGGTGACGAAAGATCTCGCTGGTTCCATGGCGTCACACTTATCGGCTTCTTTGCAGGGAATCTCGATTGCCGAGTTGCAGAAAGAATTGCAAGCCACAGTTGGGTCGTCACTAAAGAACCAGATTGTAGTGCGCGGTTCGATGAGTGCCACAGCCGACGCAACTTTCGACAAGACAATGCAAAATCTTCTGGTGCGCGCTGACGCCACGCTGCAGGCGAATGCCCAGCCGGCGCAAGGCGGAACCATTACTCCTATCAATGGAGCAATCCACACTCGATATTCCGGAAAGAGTGGGGAGTTATCCTTCGATCAGAGCGACCTCCGAACTACGCAAAGCTCGATAAGTCTTACCGGGACCGTCAGCGATCATGCTTCTCTGCAAGTTCGATTCAACAGCAACGATTTGCACGAGCTCGAAACGATTGCCACCGCATTTCAGACACCAGTATCCACGCCTGTTGGGCTTTATGGCCGAGCAAAACTGAACGCGACGGTGACTGGATTAACGCGAAGCCCGCACATTGCCGGCCAGCTGACGGGAGATAGTCTGAAGGTTAGAGGCAGTGCGTGGAAGAGCGTGAGAGCCAACGTTTCTGCCAGCCCATCAGAGATTCGCATCGAGAACGGGGGGCTTGACTCAGCCACTCGAGGGCGTATCACTTTTAACGGCAGGACAGTCTTGAAACAATGGTCGTTCACGAATTCGAGTGAATTTAATTTGCAGGCAAAGGCTTCTCAGATCAATCTGGCCGAGCTGTTAAAGGCTTCGGGGTCTACGTTGCCAGCAACTGGAACTCTATCCGCCGAGGTCACGGCTAGCGGCACGCAGCTTTCCCCTGTAGGACACGGAACAATCGGCCTGGCATCCGCACGGATAGGCGATGAGCCGATTCTTGCTGTCGATTTGCAATTTCAGGGCAACGGCTCTGAAGTGAATGCGAACCTCAAGATCGATTTTCCCGCTGGTGCGGCAAATGCCACCCTCCGATATGAGCCTGCAACCCAGGCGTACCAGGCGGAACTTCATGCCCCCGGCGTGAAGCTCGACCAGCTGGAAACGCTGAAGGCTCGTAAACTGGAAATTCAGGGCGTGCTGAACGTGAGTGCCACCGGACGAGGCACACTGAAAGATCCACAGATGCAGGCCACGATTGAAGTGCCGCAGCTTCAGGTTCGAGATCAGGTGATTCGCGGACTGAAGCTGCAGAGTGCTGTGGCCAACCACGTTGCGAATTTCACTCTCGATTCAGACGTTTTAAATACTCACGGCGGCGGACATGGCACTGTTCAGTTAAGCGGCGACTATCTGGCAGACATAAGCCTCGATACCCAATCGATTCCTCTTGCGCCGTTGGTGGCGCTTTACGCTCCTTCCCAGGCTGGAAATGTCACGGGCCAGACCGAACTTCATGCTACTGTGCGCGGTCCGCTCAAGGACAAGAGTCGTCTTGAAGCGCATTTGCGCGTCCCGCAGATGGCCGTGAACTATAAAGACAGCATTCAGCTCGCAGCAACAGCGCCGATTCAGGCTGATCTCGCCAAAGGTGTGCTGAACGTGCAGCCTTCAACGATTCGCGGTACCGGAACCGAAGTGACGTTCCAGGCCAAAGTGCCGGTCACCAAGGATGATCCCGCAACCATCATGTTCCGCGGAAGCGTCGATCTTCGTCTCGCGCAGTTGATGAGTCCCGACATCACCAGCGCAGGCCAACTGCAGTTTGATATCGATTCTTCGGGCCGCCGCTCTGATCAAAATGCTGAAGGACAGATTCGGGTCATCAATGCCAGTTTCGCCGCTGCCGGCGCACCTCTTGGGCTGCAGAACGGCAACGGTGTTCTCACCCTGACTCGCGACCGCTTGAATATCACGCAGTTCAAAGGCAATGTGGGCGGAGGCACCGTGACAGCCAGCGGCGGAATTGTTTACCGGCCTCAGTTGCAGTTCGATCTTGCGATGGCAGCCCAGGGTGTACGCCTTCTCTATGAACAAAGTGTCAGAACTACGTTTGGTTCGAACCTTTCGCTCTCGGGAACAGCGGACAATGCGCTTCTTTCCGGACAACTCAGCATGGAGCAACTCTCATTCACTTCGGATTTCGATATCTCGGATTTCATGAGCCAGTTCAGCGAAGACGATTCGCCGCCTCCAACTCAAGGATTCAGTCAGAACCTGAACCTGGATATTGGCGTCGAGACCCCTCAGGGACTTAACCTCGTGAGTCGCACCCTTAGCCTTGCAGGATCTGCGAACCTCCACCTCCGTGGTACCGCGGCGCAACCCGTGGTGCTCGGCCGCCTCAACTTGAGCGGAGGGGATTTGATCTTCTCCGGCAATCGGTACAAGTTGCAGGGCGGTACCATCGATTTCGCCAATACCACTCGCACTCAGCCGGTAGTTGACCTGTCCGTCAACACGACCATCAGTCAATACGATATTCAAATGCACTTCTGGGGTCCCGCCGACCATCTTCACACCAATTACGCATCTGACCCGGCTCTTCCGCCGTCGGACATTATTAATCTGATCGCGTTCGGAAAAACTTCGGAAGCCGACGCTGCGAATCCGACCCCACCCGGCAATTTGGGAGCTCAATCTCTGATTGCGTCGCAGGTCAGTACCCAGGTCACCAAACGCGTGGAAAAACTGGCGGGCATTTCTCAGTTGTCCATTGATCCGCTATTAGGAAATAGCCAGCAGAATCCGGGTGCGCGCGTTGCTATTCAACAAAGAATAACCAGCAAGATGTTTGTCACTTTCTCGACTGACGTCACCGCAACGGATCGTCAGGTCGTCAAGTTCGAATATCAAATCAATCGTAGAACCGCGGTCAACACGGTTCGTGACCAGAACGGGGGCTTTTCCTTCGAGACAACTTTTCGCAAACAGTGGTAAGCACAGGTAAGCGCCCTCGACCTCTGACTTGCGGCGCCGGAACAAAAGATCATCAAATCGCGGCCGGCCCTTAACCATCCACGCACACGACTTTCACCGTCGAAGACTGTTGTGGTTGCATCCGCCTGTTGTGCGATGGAGAAAGCCAAGTCAGGGAATGAAGCAAAGGCGTGGCCACTGCGGGAGACCAATCGGCATTGGCCGTTATCCAGATAGGCGAGCGCCCGAAATCCATCGTACTTAAGCTCGAGCTCCACTGAGCATCGTCGAAAGGACGCAACCTTCTCATGAGTGGAATCGGCTGGAAGGCTGGAAGCACCAACGATAAGCTGGCAAGAGTGAAGGCGAAAAATGGGCGAAGCCGTCTGTCTAAGGAGCGTAATTTCCGAAAGGATTACTGCAGCTTCGCGTACACCGCCTTGGCTTCCTTCAAGATGGGAATGTCGGGCTCGGCGCTTTCAGGGATGGCGCCTAGTGAGATTCAAGCGGCAGGCCGATGCGGCGCAGCAGGTCCTGAAAGCGCGGGTCCTCGCGAAGGGTATCGAATTTGGGGTCGACGGCGATCCAGGACGAGCAGTCCGCGCGCTCGTCGAGGGATTTTCGCAGCCACAAGAAAGCTGACTCGCGGTCCTTGAGACCGGCGTAGCTGCTAGCAACCTCATAGGCGCATACGTAACGCTTCTTGGAGCGCTCTACCATCTCCTCTGTAATTCTCCTGGCCTCATCAGGCCGTCCTGCCGCAGCATAGGTGCCGGCAAGCATCTCCAAAATGCCGGAATTGTCGTCCATTCTCCGTGCTTCTTCGAGTTCCTGCAAAGCTCGCGCAAAATCGCCTTTCTTCTCATGGGCCAATCCGAGCTGGAGGTGGCCCAACCAAAAGTTGGGGGCCAACTCCACTGCTGCCTTCGCCTGTTCCATCATTTGCTCGTAGTCGCGCTTGAGATAAAAAACCCAGGCAGCATCGGCGGCGATCAGCCCGGAGACAGGAGACAACTGGCGAGCGAGCAGAATCTCTTCGCCCGCAGCCTGGAGGCGCCGGTTGGCAATGAGAAACATAGCATAGTAATCGTGGGCCTCCGCGTAGCTAGGCTTGATGTCCAGAGCGCGCTGAAGTTCTCGTTCCGCATTCGGCCAATCGTAGTCATAGAACATGAGCACGCTACCGAGCGACACATGCGCTTCGGGCAGGGTTTCGTCCAATGCAACCGCTTTTAGAGCGGCCGCTTTGGCCTTGGGCATGACCTCGCTGGGAGCAGCGTAGATACTGCGCATCGCGGTGTAGGCATCGGCCACCCCGGCGTAGGCCGGAGCATATTCGACGTCTTTCTGAATCGCCTGCTGAAAATAGTCCAGGGCGCGATAGATTGAAGCTTTGCTCCCATTCTGCAGGTGGAAGCGGCCGCGCAGATAAGCCTCATGAACTTCGGGGATCACCTCCCGCGCACGTGCCAGATGTGTTTGCTCTTGTGGGCCGAGGCTTATCCGCACCTCGCGCGCAATGTCGCTGGCGATCTCGTGTTGCAAGGCAATGACGTTGCGCAAGTCGCGCTCGTAGCTTTTGGACCAGACGTGCGTGTCGCTGGGGCCATGGATTAATTGCGCGGTTATGCGTACGCGATCATTGACCCGCAGAATCGAGCCCTCAATCAGACCGTCAGCCTGTAACTCTTTCGCGATCTGCGGAGCTTTCTTTTGCGTGTCTCGGTATTGCATGGTGGAAGTACGAGAGATCACACGCAGGGAATGAAGTTGGCTGATTTCCGAAGTAAGCTCCTCGGTCATGCCATCAACCAAGTATTGCTGGCTAGGATCGGCGGAGAGATTGGCCAAGGGTAGCACCGCAAGCGAACGAATGGCGCCCGGATCAGCAGCGCGCCTCGCAAGCTGCCACTTTAGAAAGGCGACCCCTGACAGCGCTAGCAGGACAAGGAAGGCCGCGGCTACCGCCGCGTACCTGCGTACGTTTGACGATTGCGCCGCCGGCTGGCACTCAGCAGCAGGCAAGGGGGCCCTGGTTGCACGGTTGAGTTCCGGCGCACCGCGAATGCGCTGCAGATCAGTACGCAATTCTGCCGCACTTTGATAGCGCAGATCACGATCCTTTTGCAGTGCACGGGTGATGATACTTTCCAGTTCGGTCGGAATCCGGGGATTTAGCTGCACCGGAGCGACAGGAACTGTGCCCAGCAGCGCATGAGCGACCGCAGCAGATGTATCGCCCCTGAACGGCAGCACACCCGTTGCCATCTCGTACAGTACGACGCCGAAGGAGAACAGGTCGGTGCGCGCGTCTAGTTCTTTGCCGAGTGCCTGCTCGGGTGACATATAGGCCACAGTACCCAAAGTGCTGCCCGCAGTGGTCAACTCCGTCATGGCGGTAGAATCGCGGGCAACCGCTTGTGCTCTTGCGGTGACCTTTGCCAGTCCGAAATCGAGGACCTTCGCCTGCCCGCGCGTGGTAATGAAGATGTTGGCCGCCTTGATGTCGCGATGAACGATGCCTTTGGCATGAGCGGCATCGAGCGCATCGGCGATTTCACTGCCCAAATCAACTAGGCGGTCAATTTCGAGCGGGCGCCCCAGTACCGCTTCCCGCAGAGTCTTACCTTCCAAGTACTCCATCACAATGAAGCGCAGACCCTCTTGTTCGCCGATTTCGTAGACGGTACAGATGTTGGGATGGTTCAGAGCCGACGCCGCCCGAGCCTCTCGGCGGAAGCGTTCCAGGGCTTGCGGGTCTTTGGCTCCATCGTCAGGCAGGAACTTCAAAGCCACAAAGCGGCCTAGTTCAGTGTCCTCGGCCTTGTACACCACACCCATCCCACCAGCGCCGAGCTTCTCGACGATGCGGTAGTGCGATATGTTTTGGCCGATCACCTTAACTGGACCTCTCCCTTTTTTAAAAACGGAAGCACCTTAGGTCGCACTCGCTAGTTTTCAACGGGAGCACTCCAAACCCGATGGGGTTGTCTTCATTGACCAACTGTCTGAGAGAAGTAGTCGTAATAAAACACTCTAAGGCATGGTGGGTACATGAGACAGAACACGAGAAAAGGAATCTTCATTGAACCGTTCGTCCAGACGGATTCACTTCCTCGGGGGCATCCTTCTCGAAAAGAACACTCACTAGCCTATAGGCCGTGATGGGAATGACAAAAAGACAACCTGACACACCCATTACGAACAGCCAACTGAAAACGTGAGCCAGAATGTGAACCACCAGATTTGAACATAAAGCACTGCCCCAGTTGCGACATTATGGCACTTTTTCCCTGAGTACGAAACCGGGTGAAACAAAGCCGCACAAGCCACTCGCTGTGTTGGGAGGACTAGGTGGGCGTGGGCACGCTTGTGCGGATACCCCTTGGTCAAAAGTAGGACACGAACTAAACAAGTATCGTCAAGGCGCTCACGGTCTTATTGCAATAAGCGCCTCTTTCCGCAATAGGGGTTGCTGTGCCTCCGGTGCTGCACTTCCTGTCTGAATTATGCTTCCATGCTCAAAATTACAGCATTGGTTAAGTGATCGGTGCTCGGGCCCCCTAGGGACTCGTTCCTCGCATTCTCGGGTGAATACTCGATGGCAGAGCTCGGATACCGGAGCTATATCCCACGAGTCAGACACGATTAAGCCAGAACACGCTGAATCCGCACTTCGTCCGGACGGCAATCCTCGTTTGCCGTCCTTTTTTCACGCTCAAGAGGATTTACCTTACACCGCCTTTTTAAGGTCTGCCTCGCAGGGTCCTACTCCACGTTTTACGCCTATTCTGCGCCCCGGATTCTCGCGCCGGTTAAGAATGCCGAGCGAATAGGTTTCGCCTGCTATCAGGAGCGGGCTTTCGATACCGGGTGGCTGCTTAGCTTACCTTTTCTTCGTGTCTTTCTCGTCCGCTTCGTCATTGCGCAAACGAGGAGGGGTAATATCCGGACGAAACGTATCTTCCACAAGGATGGTATGAACCAACGCACGTGCTAGACAGATGTTTTTTTTGATTTGGGCGAATCGCCGGATGGTGGGCTCGGTCACTCGATCTTAAATCTGCGTTAAGTTTAATTCGAATGCCAAAACTTATGGAGATTGCATAAAAACTATGACATGTAAAAAACTAGGCGGGCCACCCCCGAATCATCGCAATTCGGAAGAGATTGAACCGGGTCGGAAATCGGAGGACACGCCTATTCGGAATCGTAGGGCTCCAGTTCCCGGCGGCCAGAATTGAATCCATCATCCTTATCCCATATTCGCCAGCGCTTCTTGGGACGTACATAACGCACAAAAAACAAATGGACTTGAAAGTCGCAATCGAATGGGCTTATAAGAGCCCGAACGATCGACATCGCAATGATCGCTCGGTTCCTGACGAACACATCCTCACGGTAAAACGAATGACCAGTCGCCCCCGCATTCTCATTGCCGACGATCACAAACTGGTAGCCGAACTGTGCGAGCGCCTTCTCGAAACCGAGTTTGATGTGGTTGGAATCGTCTTTGACGGTCGCGCCCTGGTACGCGCTGCCGGCGAATTGAGGCCGGACGTAATCGTGCTTGATATTGCCATGCCCGTTCTGAATGGCTTGGACGCGGGGCAGCAAATAAAGAAATCGTTGCCCGCTGTCAAACTGCTCTATCTAACCATGAATCCGGACTTGGAAGTGGCCGCCGAAGCCTTCCGGCGCGGAGCTCACGGGTACCTACTTAAGACATGTGCCGCTGGCGAGTTGGTGCTTGGGGTTCGCGAGGTGTTGCGGGGCAAATCGTATATGTCGCCCGCCCTGTCGCGAGACACCGTCAATTTCTTGCGACGACAAGGAAAGAATCTGATCCAGGAAGACGACCGCTTGACTGAGAGGCAGCGTGAAGTCCTGCAATTGTTGGCCGAAGGCAAGTTGATGAAGGAAGTTGCCGACATTCTGAGTATGTCGACCAGGACGGTAGCGTTTCACAAGTACCGGATGATGGAAGTGTTAGGTGCGAAAAGCAACGCCGAACTGGTCAGGTATGCCATCAGGAATCACATGGTGAGCATCTAAACGGAGCCAGCACTTTGGAGAATGTCTAAAATGCAAATGTCACAGCGAGCTGCCCAACCCGAGCATTTACAGCCGTGCTACTGATCACGCCGAATGTCGGTGAGGTGAAGTTGGTATCGGGGTTGGCAAACTGCGGATGGTTCAGCGTATTGAAGAACTCAGCACGAAATTGAAAGCTACTTTTCTCGATCGGCCAATTGACGACGAATGCTTTTGAAAGTGCAAGATCCAGATTCGCTTGCCCAGGACCATTCACGATCCCGGTCGCGCTGTTCCCAAACCCGGTTCCGATCCCATCAGCCCCGATTACCGACGGAACCGTAAAACAGGATCGATTGAAATACTGGTTCAATTTGGACTGCACGGTCCCTCCGGTCACCAACTGGCTCTTGGAGCACACACCACTTAATTGCGCCCGATCTTCGCTGATTCCGAACACATTCATGGAATTTGTATCGGCAACAGTCAATGCGCCCCCGGACTGAACCGTTGCTATGGCAGCCAAAAACCAGCCACCTAAGACAAGGCGGAATAGGCCGTGAGCGGGGGGCGGAAGCAACCACGTAGCGCTGAAAACGAACCGGTGTGTCCGATCGAAACTGGCCCTTCCCCATCGCTGTGCAGGAAGGTTTTGGTTTCCTAATGTTAAAGCGACCCCGGCAGAGGTTCCGTTAATGTCGGCCCCATCAGTATCCAGCGCTTTAGAAAAGGTGTAGGAACCGAGAAATTGCAGGCCGTGACCCATTTGCTTTGTGA
>Ga0163162_10007352_pt1 | contig 10705 bp, 11 predicted proteins | sample S55metaG_FD_115310 | JGI IMG/M metagenome (GOLD analysis project Ga0163162, IMG submission 115310) | Switchgrass rhizosphere microbial communities from Kellogg Biological Station, Michigan, USA - S5-5 metaG | ecosystem: Host-associated > Plants > Roots > Rhizosphere > Soil | place: USA...
ACCGCTGAGCCCATAGCTGCCTTCTTTGGTCACTTTCTTTGCAGCAGCAAAGAAAGTGACTGCCGCCCCGCACAGGGGCGAAGCTAATAAACCAATATCAAAGCAAGTTTCATGGAAGCGCAAGCGCATCAAAAAACGCCCCACCCCGAGTACCACTCAAACCCTCCTCCGAGCATAATCGTGCAACGCATCGATGACGCGATCGAATTCAAGCGACTTGTCGAAAAAATGCTGTACGCCGTACTGCCGGCACCGCTCCCGGTACGCCGGCAGGGCGTGATTGGTCAACACGGCGGCGAACGCGGACTCCACGATCCCCGCCTTTTGCAGATAGGCGAGCACCTCCACGCCCGAGCCGCGCTTCAACTGCAGATCGACAATCACCGCGTCGAACGCTTCCGACGAAAGCAGCGCGATCGCATCGTCGGGCGAATCGGCGTACGCCGTCACCCGCAACTGCCCCGACGCATCGATGGCCTCGACGAGACTGCGCCGGATCAGCGGCGAATCCTCGATCAGAAGCACGCGCAGCGGCCGCTTCTGCGCTCGTTGCCCGTCGTCGGTGATCGTGTGATGGCCCACGGCGGGCGCCCTCCCGATGTAACTCGACCGTCGAACGGCTATTCGATCAGGCCGTTCTTGATCGCGTAGTACGTGAGATCGGCGTTGTTCGACAGCCGCATCTTCTCGAGCACGCGCGCCCGGTACGTGCTCACCGTCTTCACCGACAAATGCAGTTCCTCCGCGATTTCAGTCGGAATGCGCCCGCCCGCGAGCTTGCAGAAGATCTGGAACTCGCGCTCCGAGAGCGCTTCGTGAGGCCGCTCGGCGGCGGGCTTCTCGAGCTTGTCCGCGAGCGCATCGGCGATGAACTCCGACAGGTAGCGATGCCCGCGCGCCACCGTGCGGATCGCCCGCACGATCTCGTCGGGCGCGGCATCCTTGTTCAGATAGCCGTTCGCCCCCGCGCGCAGCAGGTTGATCGCGTACTGGCTCTCGGGAAACCCCGAAAGCATCAGCACGCCCTGCTCCGGGCGGATCTGCTTGATGACGCGCAGCGTGTCGATGCCGTTCTTGTCGGGCATCGCGATGTCGAGCAGCACCACGTCGAACGCCTGCTGGCGCACGAGCGCGATCGTCTCGTCGCCGGTGGCCGCCTCCGCGGCGACCTCCATGTCCGGCTCGTCCGCGACGAACTGCCTGAAACCGCTCCGGACGATCGCATGGTCGTCCGCTATCAACACTCGAATCATCTGCCCCGTCCAAGCCTCACCGGCATGTAGCCTTCACGTGGTTCATCCCGCTCATGCGCCGACACGCCGACATCCGTGCGACGCCGTGTCGGGGCGCCGCGCGACTCACGGATGTCAGCCATTGCGGCCCGCGAGCAGGTCGGCCATGTCGTCGGCGTGTTCCTCCTCGACGGCCAGGATCTCCTCGAAGATGCGCCGGGTCGTCACGTCCTTTTCGCCGAGATAGCGAATGATCTCGCGATAGGTGTCGATGGCAATGCGCTCGGCGATCAGGTTCTCGCGGATCATGTCGATGAGATCCTGACCTTCCTTGTACTCCGAGTGCGCGCGGGACTTGAGGCTGTCGGGCGCGAAATTCGGCTCGCCGCCCAGCTGGACGATGCGCTCGGCGAGCGTGTCGGCGTGTTCCTGCTCCTCGGCGGCGTGCTGGGCGAACTCGGCCGCGACGGCTTCCGAGTGAATGCCCTTCGCCATGAAGTAGTGGCGCTTGTAGCGCAGCGTGCAGACGATTTCGGTCGCGAGCGCGTCGTTGAGCAGCTTCAGGACGACCTCGCGGTCCGCGCCGTAGGTCGCCGTCACGGGCCCTTCGTCCATGTGCTGGCGCGCATCGGAGCGGATCTTTTCGACATCCAGCACGAACGGATCCTTCGACGTGCCCGGCGCGGCTTTTGCAGCAGACGATTTCGACATTTAATTGCTCCTGGGAAATGAGGTGATGAAACCGGAGGCGCCAGCGCCTTCATCGGGCCACGACGACCCGTCCGCCATAGCGCCGTGCTATCCGCTCAACGGTTCCGATGCACGCAACGTGCCTGCCCGCTGCCATACCGGCAAGAAAACACGGCAGCCGGGTCAGGGCGTGGTCAGGTCCTGAACACGCCGAGCAGCAGCGTGACCACGAACACGACCAGAAAAATATAAAACAGGATCTTCGCAATCTCGGCCGCACCCGCGGCGATGCCGGTGAAGCCGAACACGGCGGCGATGATCGCTATGACGAAGAAAATGGCGGCGTAGTGCAGCACGGCGGCCCTCCTTGTGAGATGGGACCGGGTTCGGCGCGCGGTCGGCGGCGGCTGTCATCCGTCGCGCGATGCCCGGATGACAGCCACAGCCGAGGCCGAGACATGGTCCCGCTGGTGCCGGAAAAACGAGTGTTCCGAGTGATGCGTTCCGATGCGGCGGCGCTGGCCGCTAGTCGACTATCTTTTTCGTGACGACGAATCCCAGCACCAGGAACACGACACACAGGATCAGGAACAGCACGAACAGGAATTTCGCGATGGTCGCCGCACCGGCGGCGACGCCGGTAAAGCCCAGAAGACCCGCGATCACGGCCACGATCGCGAAAAACAATGCCCACTTCAACATGATCGCTCCCCGTAGAAAGTTGGACTGACTCCAACCATGTTAGTGGGCGGATTGCAGCATCGCACTCGGGCAGGCGCCTTTTTTGCTGTGGGAATCCACTGACAGCGGCTTTCAAATGGCCTCGGCCGCGCCGCTTGCCGCAAACGGGGATTCTTCAGAACATGGCGACCGACATGAGCACCATCACGAGCGCAGCCGCCGCGCACGACGCGGCTGGGCAGCCGAGCGGCCCCCCGGGGACGGACCCGGGGGAAAACGCGGCGCAAAAAAAATCAGGCAAGCCAGGCGGGGCCCGCCGGATCAACAACTGGATGCGCCGCTGGAGCTGGGCCGTCGCGATGACGGTCGCGATCGTCATCACGGTTGGAGGGCTGGTGATACTGGAGTCGGGGCGCATGCGCATCGCGGCCGAGTACGAAATCGCGCTCGACGCCAAGGGCGCGACGACCCGGCTGACCGCGCTCGCCGCCGATCTCGCCACCCTCACCGCCGACGAGCGCGCCTACCAGATCACCCCGGACGCGTCCTACGCCGCGCATTTTCGACAAAGCGCGGCGCGGATTCGCCGCACCGTCGCCACGCTCGAAGAGTATTACCGCCGCAAGGGAGACGACGCCGCGCTCGCGAGCTTCGCGCAGGTCAGCGCCGCGGCCGAGGCGCATATCGGCACCGGCCTTGCCACGCTCGCCGACCCCGCGCGGGGCGAAACCGGGCGTGCCCGGGCGCTCGCGGCGTCGGGCGACGACGAGATCCTCGCGAGCGCGCTCGCCCTCCTGCGCCTCACCGAGGAGCGCCGCGCCCAGCACGCGCTCGACGCGAGCCGCGCCGACCAGCGCATCTCGACGTTCTGCGTCGGCGCCCTGTGCGCGCTCAACATCGTGTTGTTCCTGCTGCTCTTTCGCAATCTGGGCATCCAGCTCGACAAGCAGGACCGCGCGCAGAAGAAGCTGATCACGCAGCAGGAGGAACTCGACCGGCTCGTCTTCGAGCGCACCCGCCAGCTCGAAGCGCTCGCGTGGCACCTGCAGTCAGTGAGCGAGAACGAGAAGACGGAGCTCGCGCGCGAACTCCACGACGAACTCGGCTCGATCCTGACCGCGAGCAAGATGGACGTGTCCTGGGTGAACGCCCGCCTGAAGCAAAGCGAGCCGGCCATGGCCGAGAAGCTCGCGCGGGCGCTCGCGAACCTCGATCAGGGCATCGCGCTCAAGCGCCGCATCATCGAGGACATGCGCCCGACCGTGCTCGCGAACTTCGGGCTCGTCACGGCGCTCTCCACGCTCGCCGACGAAGCGGCCCAGCGCAACGGCTGGACGCTTGCGCTCACCGTGCCCGACGACGACATCAAGCTCGGCGGGGACATCGAGATCGCGCTGTTCCGGGTCGCGCAGGAGTCGCTCACCAACGCGGCGAAGTATGCGCACGCAAGCGGCATTTCGGTCGCGCTCACGCTCGACGAGGAGCGCGTGTCGCTTTTCATCGCCGATGACGGCGTCGGCATTCGTCCGCAAGACCTCAAGCGCACGCATACGCACGGCCTCCTCGGCATGCGCCAGCGCGTGAGCGCGCGCGGCGGGCGCATCGAGATCGAGCGGCGCGTGCCGCACGGCACCGCCATTCGCGTGACGATGCCGCGCGCGCGCGCCGCCGACGCGAGCGATGCGGCCGCTCACGCATCGTTTCCGGTCGCGTAGGACGATGCCGACACGACTTGCGGACCCGTCCGACACGAAAATCGCATCGGCGCCGACATTCCCGGCCGGGGTGTTTTTTTAAGATGGTCACGACCGGTGTGGTCGATCGAAGGGTCTTCGTCAGGTACGCGAACCCGTTCCTGGTCGGTCGAAGCCAACGCTTCGCGCGCTGTGCGCCGAGCTGATCCAACCCGATGCGTGAAGCAATTCCAGTCGCGCATTCCAACTCAAGGGGAACACTCATGTCTCGACTCATTGCTTTGCTGCTGATCGCTGGTACCGCTGCGCTCGCGGGCTGCAATACCGTTTCGGGCGCCGGCCAGGACATCTCGAAGGGCGGGCAGGCCATCTCCAATTCGGCTGAAGAGCATAAGTAAGCAAGAAAGAAGTTTCCGGCGGCCTCGCGGCCGCCGATGTTTCCTGTCGGCCCGTCGCGCATGCGGCGGGCTTTTTTTCGCCTGCACGCGTCGTGCGTGGTGCGCGGCATGTCTTCAGCCACGCCGCGGCCTCAAAAAGCCGCGGCCCGCCCGATATTCCGAGCGGGCCGCCGCCCCTCCCCTCGCGCCGTCGCCGTTGCCGTTGCCGTTGGCGGCTACGCCCCCGTTATGCGATTCCAGCCCCGCGATCGCGGCCTCCGGTTCCAGCGCGAGCGTTGTTCACAGCGTGTCGGGCAACTCGATTGCCGGTGTCTGCGTGTTGCCGCCCTGCGCGACGAGCAGTCGAATCTTGTTCGGAATCACCTCGCTCAGGATATTGCCGGCCGGCAGCGTCGTGACGAGCCAGTCGGCATTGTTGACGAGGTCGAACGAGCCCGACTTGTACACGGGCGTCTTCGATCCCGGCAGCGTCGCGACCAGTTGATACGTTCCGCCCGATACGTAGATCGAGTCCTGCGTCGTGGCGGGCACCGCGTTCTTGAACGCGACGCCCGCCATGGTCGGGCTGACGGTGTTGATGTCGGTGCCCGGCGCAACGAGGTAGAGGTCGAGGTTCTGCGCATTCGCCGACGCATTGAAGCCGCGCACGCGTGCGCTGCCCGAGAGCAGGCCCTTGTCGAACGGGTCGTCGATCACCGCGATCGACGGCAGGAGGCCCGCATCGGGCAGCGCGATCACGGTGTACTCGTGCCCCTTCGCGGCGTTGGTGATGCTCGTGTCCGAGGCAAGCTGCGTCGTCGTGTTCACGGCCGCGTACGAGAAGGTCTGCGCGCCCGTGTCGATGTTCGCGAAATTCGTGACGGCCTTGTAGGCGAGATTCGGCTGCAGGATCTTGCCGTTGTCGTAGAAATCGACGTTCGGGCCGCTCGGTATCGCGTGGATGAAATGGACCTGCGGCTGCGTGAGACCCAGCTCCTTGCCGAGATCGTCGGAACTTCCGCCGCACGCCGACATGAGCGACGCCGCGCCCGCCAGGACTGCCATGGTTCGGATGAGCTTCATGATTCACCTTCCTGAAAGTGTGCACTCGTTGTTATGCGGGGCCGCCGGCGGTTTTCGTCGAGCCGCGGCTTGCCGCCCGCGGCTCGTGGCGTGTTTGCGCCTTGCCTTGTTCATGGCTTTTGCCGGCGAAACCCTCCTTTATCCCCTTCGAGGCCGCTCGATCGACGTGCGATGCGCGGCACCCGGCGGGTGTCCGCATTGAGCAACGGGTGTGCCGCAGCGGTCGAAGCGTGGGGCGTAGCGTCCCGGGAAGCACGGCCGCACAACGGCCGCGCCGGGTTTAGAGCGAGCGCTCGAATGGTCGGGCACGATCGGCGCGCATTGTTCGAGTCAGCGAAACAATTACACGCTGGCTTGCATGCCTTACTCGAATATGTGCGTGTGAGAAGTTGTGTGGCGGCCGGACCGGGCCGCGCGCCTCGGAAGCGGTGCGCGGAGATCAGACGAGCCCGCGGCGCCGGTAGTCGAACCAGAACGACAGTCCCACGCTCAGCAGGATGATCACCGTCGCGATGACGGTCCAGCGCGTGATGACCTCGCCGAGCAGCAGCGCGCCGAGCACGACGGCCACGACCGGGTTCACGTACATGCAGCTGCTCGCGATGATCGGGCTCGTATGGCGGATCAGGTAGCCGTAGGCGACATACGCCGCCATCGTGCCGATCAGCATCAGATACAGGAACGAGACGAACGGCACGAAGCCGATGCTCTCGATGCGCTCGCCCGAGAGCAGCGCGACGCAGGTCGAAATCGAGCCGCCGAGCCCGATCTGCAGCGCGGTCGAGACGAACAGGTCCGACGGCAGCGCAAGGCGCCCGGCGAGATGCGCGCCGCCCGCCCAGAAGATCGCGCCGCAGAGGATCGCGAGACTGCCGGCCGTCGAGCCCGACGACGGATCGCCGTGATTGAGGAGCGCAATGCCGACGAGCCCGAGCGCGACCGCGCCCCACTCGCCTCTGGCGATCTTGCGGCCCGCGACGGCGGCGATGATCGTCGCGAAAAGCGGCACGGTCGCGACCATGACGGCGGCCGTTCCGGTTTCGACGGTGCGCATGCCGTACGCGAGCATGCCGCTCGACAGCCCGACGAGCAGCGTGCCCACGAGCGCCGCGTTGCGGATCTCGGCGCCGGTCGGCCACACGGGCTTCTTGCGGGCGGCGAAGACGAAAAGACCGATGCCTGCAAAGAGATTACGCAGGCCCGACAGGAGGAGCGGCGGAAACGACGCGAGCGACAGGTGCACGGCCATGTAGGTCGAGCCCCACACGATGTACACGACGGCGAGCGCGAGCGCGATGCGGCCTTTCTGCGTCTGCGGCAGGCGGAACGGAAAGCGGTCGGGAAGGCTGAACGGCAGCGCGGGCGGCAACTTCGGGGGCAGCGGAGCGGACATCCGTTACTCCGCGACGGCGGCGAACGCGGCAACTGCCTCGATACGGGCAACCGGGGAAACACGCGCATGCCGCAGGGGCGTGGCGGCAAAACGGGCAAGGCAGGACAACATGTCGGGACACGCAAGGAGAACGGGCATGGAACGAGGCCGCCGCGCGTACCGGCAAAAGTCCGGAAAAGACTAGGGAAAGTACGGAAACCGCGGTGCCCGCCATTATGCAGTAAGCGCTTGGCGCGCAACCGCCCGTGTTACACATGGTTGCCAAGACACCACGGCGCGGTGTAACGTAGCGGCTGCTAACGCGGGGGTCCTGCGCCGCGCATCGCAATCCGTCCATCTGGATTGCCCGTGCGTCGTGGGTGAGAAATACCCTTTGAACCTGATCTGGATAATGCCAGCGCAGGGAAGCGTTCGGGCTTTACCGCGCTGGGGTTCTTCTCACTCTCTCGCAACCTTCCGAAGCCCGCACAGTTTCCCGTCTCGTTCCTCCCTGTTTAGCTCCTGAATCAGTCGCCGCCGGCGGCCTCTTTGGCGTTCCGTCGGCATGCTGGATACAACCGTCCCCACAGGAGAGACAGCACATGAATGCCAACCCGAAGTTCCTGTCCGCCGATGCCGTCGTCGATGCGGCCGCCATCGCGCCGCTGCCGAATTCGCGCAAGGTCTACGTGACGGGCTCGCAGCCCGACATCCGCGTGCCGATGCGCGAGATCACCCAGTCCGACACGCCGGACAGCTTCGGTGGAGAAAAGAATCCGCCGGTCTACGTCTACGATACGTCGGGTCCGTACACCGATCCGGAAGCCAAGATCGACATCCGCTCGGGCCTGCCCGCCTTGCGCGCCCGCTGGATCGAGGCGCGCGGCGACACGGAAAGCCTAGCCGGCCTCTCGAGCGAATACGGCCGCGAGCGCGCCGCCGACCCCGCCACCGCCGAACTGCGCTTCCCGGACCTGCACCGCACGCCGCGCCGCGCGGCCGCGGGCAGAAACGTCTCGCAGATGCACTACGCGCGCCAGGGCATCGTCACGCCGGAGATGGAGTACATCGCGATTCGCGAAAACCAGCGCCGCGCCGAGTATCTCGAAAGCCTGAGGACGAGCGGCCCGAACGGCGAGAAGCTCGCAAAGATGATGGGCCGCCAGCATCCGGGGCAGGCGTTCGGCGCCGCCGCGTTCGGCGAGAATGCGCTCAAGGAGATCACGCCCGAGTTCGTGCGCGAGGAAGTGGCGCGCGGCCGCGCGATCATCCCCGCGAACATCAATCACCCGGAATCGGAGCCGATGATCATCGGCCGCAACTTCCTCGTGAAGATCAACGCGAACATCGGCAATTCGGCGGTGACGTCGTCGATCGGCGAGGAAGTCGACAAGATGACCTGGGCGATCCGCTGGGGCGGCGACACGGTCATGGATCTCTCGACCGGCAAGCACATCCACGAGACGCGCGAGTGGATCATCCGCAACTCGCCGGTGCCGATCGGCACGGTGCCGATCTATCAGGCGCTGGAAAAGGTCAACGGCAAGGCCGAAGACCTCACGTGGGAGATCTTCCGCGACACGCTGATCGAGCAGGCGGAACAGGGCGTCGACTACTTCACGATCCACGCGGGCGTGCGCCTGCAGTACGTGCCGCTCACGGCCAACCGCATGACGGGCATCGTCTCGCGCGGCGGCTCGATCATGGCGAAGTGGTGCCTCGCGCATCACAAGGAGAGCTTCCTCTACGAGCATTTCGAGGACATCTGCGAAATCATGAAGCAGTACGACGTCTCGTTCTCGCTCGGCGACGGCCTGCGTCCCGGCTCGATCTACGACGCCAACGACGAAGCGCAGCTCGGTGAACTCAAGACGCTCGGCGAGCTCACGCAGATCGCGTGGAAGCACGACGTGCAGGTGATGATCGAAGGCCCGGGCCACGTGCCGATGCAGCTCATCAAGGAGAACATGGACCTGCAGCTCGAATGGTGCGACGAGGCGCCCTTCTACACGCTCGGGCCGCTCACCACCGACATCGCGCCGGGCTACGACCACATCACCTCGGGCATTGGGGCTGCGATGATCGGCTGGTTCGGCACGGCGATGCTCTGCTACGTGACGCCGAAGGAGCATCTGGGCCTGCCGAACAAGGACGACGTGAAGGTAGGCATCATCACGTACAAGCTCGCCGCGCACGCCGCCGATCTGGCGAAGGGCCATCCGGGCGCGCAGGTGCGCGACAACGCGCTGTCGAAGGCGCGCTTCGAGTTCCGCTGGGAAGACCAGTTCAACCTCGGCCTCGACCCGGACAAGGCGCGCGAATTCCACGACGAAACGCTGCCGAAGGATTCGGCGAAGGTCGCGCATTTCTGCTCGATGTGCGGCCCGCACTTCTGCTCGATGAAGATCACGCAGGACGTGCGCGACTACGCGGCCAAGCAGGGCGTAAGCGATAGCGAAGCGCTCGCGCAGGGCATGCAGACGAAGGCGATCGAGTTCGTGAAGAAAGGCGCCGAGATTTACCAGCGCACGTAAGCGCATCCTCCTGCGGCTGGCGCGGCGCCCTCGCGCGCCGCTGCCTGTCTGAAGGAAACCACGGCCTGTCGCGCCTCGCGCCCGACAGGCCGTTTTCAATTGGCGCGACAGTCTTTCACGGACATTCGCCGCACGAATCAGGCATCGTTCGTGCTCCACTCAGGATGAACCGGCAAAAAACTTCCGTCGCGGCAAGCTTCCGACAAGAACCATGACATGTGGCCCGGCCCCCGATGGAGACACGAAGCCGCTTCGGCCGAGGCCGTATCTTCTTCATCACTTCGGAGAGTCGAAATGAAAACAATCAAGGAGATTGGGGTTGCTGCTCTCGTCGTTGCGCTGATTGGCGGACTGAGCGCCTGTGACAGCATGACCACCCGTCAGCGCGACACCGCGATCGGCGCGGGCGTCGGCGGCGCGGCGGGTGCCGCGATCGGCGGCAATGCGCTGTCGACGCTCGGCGGCGCGGCGGTCGGCGGTGTCATCGGCAATCAGGTCGGCAAGTAGTCCGGGCTGAGTGCGTGTCCGATGCTCGCTTTGCGCGAGCACGCCGCGGCAAGCGTCCGGAAGCACGACGCTGGATGATAATGAGCGTGACGAAGAGAAGCGCCCGCGGCCTTTGAAATGGATCGAAAGAAATACGCCGAAACAACGCGTCCCGCTGTTGCTGCGCCCAGGCAACCGATGATGCGCTAAGCTCCCCTCGCCGACCCGTTCGATGCAACGCACGAACACCGCAACATTTCCACGGCAATAAGCAAGCAAGGAGCGGCATCATGAACCCGAAGCTCACATTGACGGCTCTCGTGAGCGCACTGGGACTCGCCGGGTGCTATTACCCGTACGGTTACTATCCGGCCTATCCCGCCTATCCGGTGGTCGGGGGCGCCTACACGCAGCAGGAAGTGCCTGTCGGCACGCAAGGCTCCGACTCCGTGCCGCCACCGCCTTCGTCATACACGACGCAGCAGTACGCGGCGGCGGCGCCCCCTGTCGCGTATGCGGCGTATCCGGCCTACTATCCCCCCTACCCGGCTTACCC
>Ga0163162_10007354_pt1 | contig 10704 bp, 8 predicted proteins | sample S55metaG_FD_115310 | JGI IMG/M metagenome (GOLD analysis project Ga0163162, IMG submission 115310) | Switchgrass rhizosphere microbial communities from Kellogg Biological Station, Michigan, USA - S5-5 metaG | ecosystem: Host-associated > Plants > Roots > Rhizosphere > Soil | place: USA: Michigan...
ACTAAGTTGCTGAAACCTGTTTTTGGTATATTATTTATAGTGGCTTTTAGTTATAGCGGCTTTGCGCAGCGACGTGTTCAGAGTCCGGTGAGGCGTGGCTTTCCGATTAACAGGGCACGGCAAACAGGGCCCGGTAAAAAGCTGGAAGTAGTGAAGGAGAATTTTATCGGCAGGCAGTTAAAGCTTACCCCCGAACAATCCAGGGCGTTTTGGCCGCTTTATCGCCAATATGTTCAGGAACTTACCGCAATCAGAATATTAAAACGAATAAATAACTCCGAGGCTTCAACAGATGGAACCGTTCAGATTGATAAAGAACTGGCCTATGAAGCGCAGCTGGTAGATATAAGGAAGCATTACCGCGACGAATTTTTAAAAATATTGCCTCCCGAAAAAGTCAGCGAACTTTATAAAAGCGAACGTGAATTTAACGACGAAATGCTCAAACAGTTAAGTGAACGAAGCGTAAGAGCAGGGGATTGATTTCTAGTCCCAAGTCCGAAAGTCGGAAAAGTCAGTAAAGACCAATATACCCCGTTCAGAAATCGTTAAAATAAATCCGATCGATATTACAATACGCTTATTTTTACTTTCCTGACTTTCGGACTTTTCTGACTTTCCGGACTTTTTCACTTATTTTTGACTTTAATATGCCCACCCTCCGCCAGCTGTTTTTAGCCAATAACGCCCAGACAACTAATTTCCCGTTGTTGCTCGAATTTGAACGAGCGGAAGGCATCTATATGTACGATAAGGAAGGCCGGGCGTATATGGATCTTATTTCGGGCATTGGCGTAAGTAACCTGGGTCATAGCAATCCACATGTAATTAAGGCGATAAAGGATCAGCTGGATAAATACATGCACCTGATGGTGTACGGCGAATATGTGCAAACACCCCAGGTACGCTTTGCAGAAAAATTAATCTCATTATTGCCGCCCAATCTCCAGTCTGTTTATTTCACCAATTCGGGTGCCGAGGCGGTAGAGGGGGCGATAAAGCTAGCCAAACGTTTTACCGGGCGGCATCAGGTGGTGGCCTTTCACAATTCATACCATGGAAGTACGCACGGCGCTTTGAGTGTAATGGGTAACGAGGATTTTAAGCAGGCTTACCGGCCATTATTGCCGGGAGTGAATTTCATTCGTCTTAATCATGCCGATGATTTACGTTTAATAGACGGGCAAACGGCATGTGTAATCTTCGAGAGTGTGCAGGGCGAAGCCGGGGTACGCTTGCCTGATGCCGAATATATGCAGGCTTTGCGCATCAGGTGTTATGAAACAGGGACTTTGCTGATATTAGATGAAATACAAACTGCTTTTGGCCGCACGGGCAAATTGTTTGCTTTTGAACATTTTAGCATAGTACCCGATATACTTTTACTGGCTAAGGCGCTGGGCGGCGGAATGCCTGTAGGCGCATTTATTGCCTCGAACGATGTTATGTCGTCATTTAAGGAAAACCCTATCCTGGGGCACATTACCACCTTTGGCGGGCATCCGGTATGCTGTGCCGCAGGCCTTGCAGCACTTGAGGTGTTACTTAGTGAAAACCTTGTAGACAGGGTTGTAGAGAAAAGTGAACTATTCAAAAAGATATTGGTGCACCCGGCTATCCATGACGTGCGCGGACTGGGGTTGATGCTGGCCATTGAATTTGAAAACTTTGATCTCAATAAAAAAATAATTGACCGCTGTATTGACCAGGGCGTAATTACCGATTGGTTTTTACATTGCAGCAATTCTATGCGAATAGCGCCGCCGCTTATCATTACCTTTGATGAAATTCAACAGGCCTGCGAAATAATTCTGGATGCCGCAGACGCCTGTTATTAATACAATACCAATAAGTCTGCTTCGCGTCCTGATAATATTACAATCTTTTGTTTATCTTATTAATTAATTGGTACGGTTTATGAAAACTGTATTAAATATCTCAAAAAAAGGTGATTTAAGCCCTTAAATATCGTTTTTTAGGCAATTCTGCACTTTTTTTGAGTCGAACCATTAAACAATAAATTAAAACAATCGTTATTATTTAAATACTTCTCTCAACACATGAAAATAGCTTATATATCAACCTATCCTCCCCGCGAATGCGGGATTGCAACATTTAATCAAAGTTTAATTCGGGCCATAAGTGCAAATTTCCCCGAACGTAACAGCTTGGCGCAAGGTGGCTTTGTTGTAGCGTTAAATGACTCGGAGAGTATACAGGAGTATGAATATCCGGAAGAGGTTAAATATGTTATCCGCCAAAACCACCAGAAGGACTATATAAGGGCCGCAAATTATATAAATACCAGCAACGCCGATGTTTGCATAATGGAACATGAGTTTGGTATATATGGCGGAGAGAGCGGTATATATATTTTGCCGTTAATTAATCGCCTTGAGAAACCTTTAATATCTATTCTACATACAATTTTAAAAGAACCCAGTTACGTTCAGCGTATTATCATTCGTGAGATTGCCGAGCAATCATCCAAAATTATTGTGATGAGCCAGCGGGCCGTGGAATTTTTAACTACTATTTATGAGGTACCGATTGAAAAAATACAGATAATTGAGCATGGCGTTCCCGACTTTGATGCACCGGAAGATAATCCGGTTAAAAGCTTGTCCGTATTTAAAAATCACAGGGTGTTATTAACCTTCGGCTTAATTAGCCGAAACAAAGGCCTTGAAACGGTTATTAAAGCATTACCGAGAATTGTTGAGAAACACCCGGATGTAATGTATGTTGTGTTGGGTAATACACATCCTGGCGTAATAAAAAATTCGGGCGAAGAGTACAGGGATCACCTAAAGACTTTGGCGGCACAGCTTAATGTTTCCAAGCACCTTTGTTTTATCAATAAATTTGTATCTGAAGAAGAATTGGTGAACTACCTTTCAGCTGCCGAAGTTTATGTTACTCCCTACCTTAATGAGGCACAGATCACCAGCGGAACACTCTCGTATGCAGTTGGTGCAGGAGCTGCTGTGGTATCTACACCCTACTGGCATGCCACCGAATTATTGGCCGACAATCGCGGCCGTCTCTTTGAATTCAGAAATGCTGAGGCGCTGGCTGACAATATTATTGAATTGCTTAACGACGACGACGTGCTTGATGAACTTAAGCAAAACGCTTATGCCTACGGGCTGCATTTGCGATGGCCGGTAATTGGCGCTGAATTTATAAAAGCAGCACAGGAGGCAAGCGCAGCACATGACTTTAGCGATAAAATACTTAAGAATAGCATTGTGGATCCTGAGATAATGCCCAAGTTTAATTTAACCCATGTGTTGCGGCTAACTGACGATACGGGTATAGTACAGCATGCCAAATATGGTATTCCTAATTTAAAGGAGGGTTACTGCCTGGATGATAATGCAAGGGCGTTGATAATGGCTTTAATGGCATACCAGCGCAGTAAAAGCAAGGAGGCGTTCGAGCTGTTGCCGATATACTTGAGCTACATTCACTATATGCAAACCGAGGATGGCAACTTTCGTAATTTCTTAAGCTTTAACCGACAATACCTTGATGAAGTTGGATCTGAAGATTCTTTTGGCCGCACTATATGGGCCTTGGGTTACCTGATAGGATGCGGCACCAGCAATTCATACAAAGAATTTGCCAGGGAGTTATTTTCAAAGTCTTTTCCGCATTTTAAAGCGTTGAAGCATTTGAGGGGTATGGCCAATACCATAATAGGCATTAGTTTGTATCTTAAAGCAGTTCCGGGAGATGAGGGTATGGTGACTGAACTGGTAAGGCTTACCCAGCCATTGATTGATGCATACGAGACTCAGCAATCGGAAGACTGGCAATGGTTCGAAGAAAAAATGACCTACGACAATGCAATACTTCCCCTTGCCTTATTACACTCCTGCGAAATAACCGGAAATGAAAGGGCTAAACAGGTTGCGTTAAAAACGATGGCGTTCCTGGATAATCTGACCTTATCAAACGGTTACTTGAGCCCTGTAGGTAATGATGGCTGGTATTATCGTGGCGGAAAGTTCCCTGCGTTTGATCAGCAGGCCATTGAAACGATGGCTATGGTGCTGATGCATTTCCAGGCATACCAGATACTTCGCAAACCACAATATATCGAGAAAATGTTTTTATGTTATAAATGGTTCCTCGGCGAAAATACTTTGCGCGCTCCGTTATATGACCACGAAACCAAGGGTTGCTGCGATGGCTTACTGCCAACGGGTATCAACCGTAACCAGGGGGCCGAAAGTACCCTGGCGTACCTGATATCGCATTTAACGGTGTTAAAGGCATTCGAACTTGAGTACGAGTACAACAAAATTGGCCAGCACGTCGAAACTTATTAAATGAAAGTTGCAGTGTTATCCCCGGTTGCCTGGCGAACTCCGCCAAGGCATTACGGGCCATGGGAACAGATTGCATCGAATATAGCCGAAGGCCTGGTAAAACTGGGCATCGACGTAACGCTTTTCGCGACGGGCGATTCGATCACTGCGGGCAAATTAAATGCAGTGATCGATACCGGTTATGAGGAAGACAGAAACCAGGATGCCAAAGTGGTAGAATGCCTGCATATCAGCAACCTGATGGAAAAAGCAGCTGAATTCGACATCATCCACAACAATTTTGACTTTTTACCGCTTACCTATTCCCGGCTAATAAAAACGCCTGTAATTACTACCATACATGGGTTCTCGTCGCAAAAAATAGTACCGGTTTTCAAGAAATACAACGACATCGGGCATTACGTATCTATAAGTGATGCCGATCGTAGCCCGGAATTAAAATATATCGCTACTGTTTACAACGGATTAAATACAAATGAATTTGAATTTAATGCCATGCCGGACGATTACCTTTTGTATTTCGGCAGGATACATCACGACAAGGGAACTGCTGAAGCGATAGAGATTGCCAAACAGAGCAACAGAAAGTTATTAATTGCCGGCATAATACAGGATGAGGCTTATTATAAAGAGAAAATAGCTCCGCAATTAAACGAACAAATAAAATACATAGGCCACGCCGGCCCCGAAAAAAGGAACGATCTTTTGCGGCGTGCCGCGGCACTATTGCATCCCATAAATTTTAAGGAGCCATTTGGTATGAGCGTTGCTGAAGCAATGCTATGTGGTACCCCGGTGATAGCTTTTAACAAAGGCTCGATGCCTGAACTGATTAAGCATGGGCAGTCGGGTTTTTTGGTAAACACCGTGGTCGAAGCCGTGGAGGCTGTTGATCATCTGCCTTCCATTAACAGAAGCAAATGCAGCGATTGGGCCAACGCACAATTTTCGAGCGAGAAAATGGTGAATGATTACCTGGCTCTTTATAAACAAATATTAGCCTGAAAACCGTCGATGCTAAGTGCCGAATAGCAGAAGCCTTCCTTATTCACTTACATCCTCTTTAAGCTTCGTAATCAATTCATCCAAATCAACTTCGGCAAATGCGGTAGATGAGTCTGAAACACCATAGGGGATTATTAATTTGTTATTATGCACAAGCGCACCGCAGGAATACAATACATTGGGTACATATCCTTCACGCTCATCGCTGTTAGGGATAAGCAGGGGTTCGCGTAAGCGGCCCAATTCAACAGCAGGGTCGTCGAGCTTAAGCAAGCTTGCCCCCAGCACATACCTCCGCATAGGGCCAACACCATGGGTTATTACTATCCATCCGGCTTCCGTTTCAATAGGCGAACCGCAATTGCCGATCTGTATAAACTCCCAGGCAAATTTAGGTTCCTGAAATTTAATCGGTTTTTCCCATATATTTATCTTATCCGAGTACATGATATAATTATTGCACCCATCGATGCGCGATATCATGGCATATCTGCCATTTATCTTACGCGGAAACAAAGCCAGGTTTTTATTCTGTGCGCCATCGCCGTATAACGGCATAATTTTAAAATTATAAAAATCGGTAGTTTGCAGCAACTTCGGCATTATAAGCGCTCCATCATAAGCGGTATAAGTTGCATAATAAACAAAGCTGCCATCTTCATCTTTATATTGTACAAAACGTGCATCTTCAATTCCTTTGCGTTCGTATTCAGATATGGGGAATATAACACGATCGGATATATCAGTATCCAGCGAGAAAACTATTTCATAGTAGGAGTCGGCGAGCCACAATATTTTATCATATTCCAGCTTTTTCATGTCGCTCTCCTGCAATTTCTGCGAATCGAGGATAATCCGGCGCAGGTTTGAATATTCAAAGTGATGATCAAGTTTGCTTTCCAGCTCCTTCAATACATCTACGTTGATCTGCGTAACCACAGCCTTTTCAAAAAATAGTTTTTTATTATATACGGCATTCCTTACTATTTCGGCTTCGTCAATATAGCTGCCTGCGGGCAAAACGGTAATATTGTTTGCTTGGTCAATTAAAGCTCTTCTGAAGGTTATGGACGAAATATGTCCTTCGCCAACTGCCCTGAAACTGATGATCACGCGCCTTTGGCCTTCCTGCAATTCTGTCTGATCAGGGTCTTCAACTATCGATGGATTGAAAAAAGCTGCTGACTCGATGGAGTATTCATGGGTAAAATAGGAGCCGATAAGCAGTTTACGATAAACTGTTAAGGTATCATATTCTATATCCAGCTCTGCAAAGAGAGGTTTCAATTTACTGCAATGGCGGTTTAATGCGCGAGTGATATTTCTGTGCCGTTTGGAATATTCCTGCAATAAAGGCGAAACAATACCAAACGCAACATCTTCGCTGATATTCATCACCCGTTGAATTACTTCTTTGGCGCGATCGTTCCCATTAAAAAAGAATCTGGCTATTACACGTTTTGGATCGGGATTTATTCGGATAGGCTTACGTTCGATGGAAAGTCTCATATATAAAAATACGTTTATACATTAACAGCAACACAGTAAAATTGATTGCGGCAATTTTACAAACCTTTTATTGATATTTTGAAATTAGTTTTAATTAGGTGGGGTGGATTATATCGGGCGAATAGTTTAATAAGGAACCATAGGAATGGACACTTGATTTATTGGGTTCTTACTGATCAACTCAATCCAACTTAATCAACAACTCACCAACCATCAAACCATTTTGTTCCTTTTAATTAAGTACGATTTTAGCACCTGGTTATAACCTTCCTCAATGTCAACGTCAACCAGGTCGATATTGTATTGCGCACATTTCAATTCCAGCTCATGCCGGTAATATTCGAGCGACGAGCGGTAAGTGTCCCTGATTTTATTTGGATGGACCTTTACCTGCTCTCCTGTTTCCATATCGATAAATTGGTGCGGTCGGTTATCAAAATTAAAGTCAAGCTCTTTTTGCTTGTCCTTAATATTAAAGATAATCACCTCGTGCTTGTTATATTTTAAATGCTGTATTGCTGCAAAAAGAGCCTGCAATTTTTCGGTATTCAAGCTATTTTCCAGCATATCGCTGAACAGGATGACCATCGATCGCTGATGAATTTGCCCTGCCACCTGGTGCAGTACCCGGGTAATATCGGTAGATGTATTTATTTTAGGATCGTTGTATGCTTTTTCCAATTGTGCATACAAGTAAAAAAGATGGGTAGAAGTTGATTTTATCGGGCTTATCCAATCAACCTTATCCGAAAAAAGGCATAAGCCAAATGCATCACGCTGTTTTTTAAAAAGATGCATCAGCGATGCTATTGCATAAATAGAAAATTGAAGCTTGTTTATCCCTTTTTCAGGGAAATTCATTGACGAGGAGGTATCGAGCAAAAGATAACAGCGCAGGTTTGTTTCTTCCTCAAATTGCTTTACAAACAGCTTGTCGGTACGCGCCAGAAGTTTCCAATCAATGTTTTTTACCGACTCGCCGTTGTTATACAGGCGATGTTCAGCAAATTCTACCGAAAAGCCGTGAAAAGGGCTTTGATGCAAACCAGTTATAAATCCTTCAACTACCTGCCGGGCAAGTAGTTCGAGGTTGGCTAATTGCCTTATTTGCTGATCGTCGTTTAGCATATTATTTCACCGATTACGGAACGATTTCACCGATTACAGACAACGAAGTTAGTAGATAAAAAATTGCACCAACCAGTTTTACTAATCGGTGCAATCACTATAAATATCGGTGTATTTTGGTTACGCTAATTGCTTAGCTAACTTATCAGTCAAAACAGATTTTGGAACTGCGCCAATTTGTTTGTCTACTATTTCGCCATTTTTGAAAAAAAGTAGAGCTGGTATATTGCGGATACCAAATTTCATTGATATACCGGGATTGTTGTCAACGTTTACTTTACCCACAACCGCTTTGCCGTCATATTCTTTTGCAATTTCTTCAACCACAGGACCAACCATACGACAAGGGCCACACCATTCCGCCCAAAAATCAATTAGTACTGGTTTGTCAGATTTCAGGACAAGTTCGTCAAAGTTTGCATCAGTTATTTCTAAAGCCATGATTTTATTTTTTAAATTATGTGTTACAAATATATACTAATCAAATTGCTTGCCGCAACTACTGGCATGACAATATGACAATTATATTATCCCGAACATTCATATTGGCCAGGTGTGATTTTTGAATGACATTTTTAATTCAAAAGTTAAATTTCAAAAGTCAAAATCGGAAAGTAGGTTTATTTAGCATGTCAAAAATTTCTCAACTCCGAAATTTCTCACATCTCAAATCTAAAACTTACATTTGAAGCATGAGTATTCTTGTTGAATCACTGACAAAAGTTTACGGAAAGCAAAAAGCCGTTGATGGTATTAGCTTTAGCGCGAAGCCCGGTGTATTAGGTTTTTTAGGGCCGAATGGGGCAGGTAAATCAACTACAATGAAAATACTTACCTGTTTTATACCGCAAACAGCAGGAAAGGCCGCTGTATGCGGGTTTGACGTTCAAGCACAAGCATTAGAAGTGAGGCGCAATATCGGATATCTGCCGGAAAGTAACCCGCTTTACCTGGATATGTATGTTAAGGAGTCGCTTTCATTTATAGCCGGCATACACCAGGTGCCTTCGCCGCAAAAGCGTATTGACGATATTATCGGACAAACAGGGCTGGGACCTGAACAACACAAAAAAATCGGGCAGTTGTCAAAAGGCTATCGCCAGCGTGTGGGCCTTGCACAGGCTATCCTGCACGATCCTAAAGTACTGATATTAGACGAGCCTACGTCAGGGCTCGACCCAAACCAACTCATCGGTATCCGCCAGCTGATACTTGATTTAGGCAAAACTAAAACCGTCATTTTATCCACCCACATCATGCAGGAGGTCGAGGCTGTATGCAACCAGGTGATCATAATTAATAAAGGGAAAATAGTAGCTGACGACACCCTGGAAGGATTAAGGACCAAGAATAAAGGAAAAACGCTTGAAAATATTTTTATTGAACTAACTAACCTTTGAACCCCAAATTACGTTTCGAAGTGTTAACACGGCAAAGGCCGTGTTCTGATTATTTTTAATTGCATTTACCTTTGTTTAGCCTTGTCTTACATGAATAAAATTCTACTTGTTATAACGCTTTTAATGTGTGTTGCGATTAGTGGCATGGCCCAACGTTCAAACACCTTTCCGCAGATTAGCATAGGCGGCGAATTTGGATTGCCGGCAGGCCAGACAGGCGACATTTACGGTACAGTTTTAGGCGTATCCATCAAAGCCGAGGTGCCAGTTATCGTGCCAGGACTAAGCGTTACCGCTACTGCCGGGATCAGCGCCTTTTTGCTTAGATTTTATTATACCGGACCTGAGCGTAATGCTACCTATGTACCTGTCGAATTAGGCGCTAAGTATTATTTTTCGAAAGTTGCATATCTTGAGGGTGATGCCGGCTTGTCATTTAATCAGAATGTTGATTATCCTTCATCAAAAACAGCGTTTATATTATCGCCTGTAATCGGGGTTACTGCACCAACTAATCATCATAAACATTCTATCGACCTTGGGTTAAGAATGGAGCATCGCCTGGAAAGCCATCGCGATATCACACAGGTTGCCGTGCGTTTAGCCTATAGGTTTAAAATATAGAGCACCTTAAAATCAAGCTTTATATTCAATGCTTCCGCAGAAGAAAGAATGGTTCGGTTAAGTTTAATCATTGTTATTTTTCAGCAAGAGCTCAACGTCTTCTTTCAATCGTTTATAGTTAATTTTAAATGCGCTTTCCTCGGTGTTAGTTATTTTTTCTCCTTTTTCATTTACAAAGCTACCCGGAATAGATGCTCCAGTTTGATAACTTATAATTTGATTGTTTTTATTAATGAGAAACATAGACGGGTAACCATTAATATTTCTAAAACCTGAAATATCAATTGTGTGCGCTTCGTCTGTAGATTTTTTAAGTGAGGGAATCAAATAAATTTTGGGGTTGTATTTTGGGGCCAGGCTGTCTAAATCTTTTTTTAAATCCCAAAACAAAACTAAAAAGTCAACTTTGTCGCAATATTCGTCAGCAACTTTATTTAGCGCCGGAATCTCTACCCGGCAAGGTTCGCACCACGTTGCCGATAGGGTTAAGAAAATTGGTTTTTTTAGTTTGCCAACCTCATACTTTTTGTTGTCTATTGTTGTAAATTTATAATTATCAACGTATGAGTTTTTTATACAATTAGCTATGGAATCATAATATGTATAAGCCAACTTTATCTTATTGTCAGTCCACGCTTTTTGGCACAAAGCCCGATATCTCAAAATTATGGGTTCCGTATCTGCAAATTTTCTTTTTATCG
>Ga0163162_10007355_pt1 | contig 10703 bp, 10 predicted proteins | sample S55metaG_FD_115310 | JGI IMG/M metagenome (GOLD analysis project Ga0163162, IMG submission 115310) | Switchgrass rhizosphere microbial communities from Kellogg Biological Station, Michigan, USA - S5-5 metaG | ecosystem: Host-associated > Plants > Roots > Rhizosphere > Soil | place: USA...
ATCATCTGGGCCGTGGAGCACGGCCATCAGGCGGCAATTTCGATCCACCAGCATTGTCAGAGCCAGCCATTGAGCGATCGCCCGGCGTACGGGATGAACCTGGTGAGCTCGAAGGTCGGCATGCACGCGTGGAGCTACAGCAACGATTACAGCCCGCTGCCGCGCACGAAGATGCAGCACGCCGAGCTCACCAAGCGGTTCGCTGGTCTCGGCGTGGAAGTAGAGCTGGGCTTTACGGCGGAAGAGACGGCTCGCGAAGTCGAGCGTTGTCTCAACTGCGACATCGAGACGCACTTCACAGCGAGCCTGTGTATCGAGTGCGACGCATGCGTCGATGTGTGTCCGGTGAACTGCCTCACCATCGCGCCTGACACGCCCGACGATACGGGCTTGCGCGCGTTCTTATCGGCGCCGACAATGAATCCGACGCAGGCCTTGTACACATCGTCCTCGCTGCCGCAGACGAAGCGGATCATGGTGAAGGACGAGGATGTCTGTCTGCACTGTGGGCTCTGCGCCGAGCGGTGTCCGACCGCCGCGTGGGACATGCGACAGTTCGAGCTCCTGGTGCCGTACGCGGCGGGACGCGCGGCGTCGCACATGTCGTCGGTGGTGCCGCAACTTGCGGCGCCGGTCGCGACGCAGGCGGTACAGAATGTCTGACGTCGATAGGGGGAGTTCGGTGGAATCGCGCGTCAACGACTTCGCATTCAAGATCGGCACGGTGAACGGCACGGGCTCGGCGAGCGCCAACAGCTTGCTGATGCAGGCCATCTTCCGCATGGGAATTCCGGTCTCCGGCAAGAATCTCTTCCCTTCGAACATTCAAGGCCTTCCCACCTGGTACGAGATTCGCGTCAATAAGGACGGCTACACGGCGCGCGCTCTGGATTACGACTTGATGGTCGCCATGAATTCGCAGACCTACGCCCAGGATGTGGCCGAGGTGCGAGAAGGCGGCTATCTGCTCTACGACTCCACCTGGCCGCTGGAGGCGAAACTCATCCGCGAAGACGTGAACTACCTGGGCGTACCGTTTTCGAAGATGTGCAACGAAACATTCAAGGAAGCCCGCGAGCGGATTCTGATGAAGAATATCGCCTACGCCGGCACGCTGGTCGCGCTTCTCGACGTCGACATGGCGGTGGTGGAGCAGCTTCTCGACGAAAAGTTCTCCTCCAAGAAAGCCATGCGCGAATCGAACACCAAAGCCCTGCGCCTGGGCTACGATTTCGCCAAAGAGCATTTGCAATGTCCGCTGCCGTTTCAACTGGAGAAGATGAATGCCAACGACGATAAGATTCTGATCGACGGCAACACGGCGGCCGCACTGGGCTGCGTGTATGCCGGCGCCACGGTCGCCGCGTGGTATCCCATCACGCCCTCCACGTCTTGCATGGATGCCTTCAAGGAATTCTGCGAGAAATATCGCAAGGACCCAGAGACCGGCAACAACAACTTTTGCATCCTGCAGGCCGAGGACGAGCTGGGCGCCATCGGCATGGTGATCGGAGCGTCCTGGAACGGAGCGCGCGCCTTCACATCTACGTCAGGCCCAGGCATTTCGCTGATGAACGAGCTCTTGGGTCTGGCGTATTACGCCGAGATCCCCGCCGTTATCGTGGATGTCCAGCGCGTCGGTCCGTCCACCGGTATGCCTACGCGCACTCAGCAGGGCGATCTGATGGAAGCGGCCTATGCCTCCCATGGCGACACTAAACATATTCTGCTGTTTCCTTCGAATCCGGCAGAATGCTTCGAGTTCGCTCCTAAAGCGTTCGATCTCGCAGAACGATTTCAGACTCCCGTGTTTTTGATGACGGATCTCGATATTGGCATGAACGACTGGGTGGTGCCGCGCCTTACTTGGGACAGCAGCTACGTCCCCGACCGCGGGCGGGTGTTGAACTCCGAGCAAGTCAGCCAGATGGCAAAGTTTCAGCGCTATTACCCTGAAGACGAGAACTTTGTGGCGGCGCGCACGCTTCCGGGTGTCCACTCTAAAGGCGCGTTCTTCACGCGGGGTTCCGGTCACAACAAATACGGTGGCTATACCGAGACGCCTTCTGAGTATCAAGAAGTAGTCGATCGCTTGCTCAAGAAGCACAAGGCCGCTGCGAAATTCGTGCCGCCCCCGGTTATCGAGCGCAAACCGAATGCCCGCGTCGGGATTATTACCATCGGCGGTTGCGATCCTGCGGTACGCGAAGCGGTGGACGTGCTCGCGGCACGCGGCATTCCTGCCGACTACATGCGCATTCGCGGCTTCCCTTTTCACGACAGCGTGGAAGACTTTATCAAACACCACAACTTCTGTTTTGTTGTGGAGCAGAACCGCGACGCCCAATTGCGCTCCTTGTTGATTCTCGAGACATCGGTGACCAAAGACCGCTTGCGTTCCATCCTCAACTATGGCGGATTCCCTCTCAGCGCCCGGCACGTAGTCGAGCCTGTCATGAGCCAAGTGCCTCCGGAATTGCACAGTGTCACCACACCCAAAGATTCGAAATCGCGGACCATCGTGTCCGATACCTGGGAGTAATCCACCATGCCGTCGATTGCCAAACCCATCGCCGTTCACCCAAGCCTGAATCGCAATGCGATCGGTTTGAACCTGCGCGATTACGAAGGCGCGATGTCTACGCTCTGCGCCGGATGTGGGCATGATTCCATCACCGCCGCCATCACCCGCGCTTTGTGGGAGCTCTCGATTGAGCCTCACATGATCGCAAAGCTGAGCGGCATCGGTTGTTCGTCGAAAACGCCGACCTATTTCGCGAGCGGCGCCCATGGCTTCAATTCGGCTCACGGACGCATGGCGGCCATCGCCACCGGGGCCAACGCCGCCAACCGCGAACTCACGTACATCGGTATCTCCGGCGACGGCGATTCACTCTCCATCGGCCTGGGTCACCTGTGCCATGCCATCCGCCGCAACGTGAACATGCTGTACGTCATCGAGAACAACGGCGTCTACGGCTTGACCAAGGGGCAGTTTTCGGCCTCGGCCGATGTGGGGTCGAAAAGCAAGCGCGGCGAGGCCAACCGCATGGCGCCGATCGATCCGGCGATGCTCGCTCTCAGCATTGGAGCGACTTTCGTCGCCCGCAGCTTCTCCGGTGACAAGGAACAGCTCATTCCTATCCTGAAGGCCGCCATCGCCCATCGCGGCTTCGCGCTAGTGGACGTAATTTCCCCTTGCGTCACTTTCAACGATCACAACGGTTCCACCAAGAGCTATCTGTACACTCGAAAGCACATGCAGAAAACCACGGAGGCGGATTTCGTTCCGCCGGCGTCCGAGATTCTAGCCACCATCGGCCAGAGCGGAACCACCACCGTAACCATGCATGATGGCAGTGTGGTGCGTTTCACCGCGGTGCCCGCGCATTACGATCCCACCAACCGGCAGCAGGTTCTCACCTATTTGCAGGAAAACCGCGATGCCATTGCCACCGGACTTCTCTATGTGGATGAATCCGTCGCCGACATGCACGAAATGAACCGTACCCCAGCCACGCCGCTGTCGCAGTTGCCCCAGGAGAAGCTATGCCCGGGTGCCGCTGCACTCCATGAGCTTCAGGAAGATTTTCGATAGGAGGATAGTGGCAATTGGGCCTCTCGATTGGTGTTCTCAAGGAAACCTTGCCGGGCGAGCGGCGCGTGGCGATCACTCCAAAAGTGATCGATGTTTTGACCAAAGCTGGAGCGGATGTACTGATTGAAGCCGGAGCGGGCATGGACTCCGGCTTTCCCGACGAAGACTACACCGCCAAAGGAGCCAAGATAGCGCCGAGTGCCGCCGCCGTTGCGGATGCAGCCCTAATTCTCCTCACCGTGCGTGTTCCGGAGCCCGCCGGTTTAGTGAAGAAGGGGCAGATCGTCATCGGGCTCGCCGATCCCCTCAGCGATCCTCAATTGGTTGCTCAATACGCGCAGGCGGGCGGGACGTTGTTTTCTTTGGAGCTGGTCCCACGCATTACGCGGGCGCAGAGTATGGACGTGCTGTCATCCATGGCCTCGATTGCAGGATATAAGGCCGTGCTGCTCGCAGCGAGCGCGTTGCCACGCTTGTTCCCGATGATGTCGACCGCGGCAGGCACCGTTCCTCCCGCACGGGTGTTAGTCATCGGCGCCGGAGTCGCCGGCTTGCAGGCCATCGCCACGGCGCGCCGTCTGGGCGCCGTAGTGAGCGGATACGACGTCCGCGCGGCGGTTAAGGAGCAGATCGAAAGCCTCGGCGCGAAGTTCGTCAGCATCACCATCGGCGCGAGCGGAGAAGGGCAGGGCGGCTACGCTCGCGCTCTCACCGATGAGGAGATCCGCAGCCAGCGCGAACAGATGGCCGCGGTTCTCAAGGAACAGGACGTGGTGATTACGACCGCAGCGGTTCCGGGCAGGAAAGCTCCCATCCTGGTGACGCGTGACATGGTGCATGTGATGAGTCCCGGCTCGGTGATCGTCGATCTGGCGGCGGAGCGCGGCGGAAACGTTGAAGTGACCAAGCCCGGCGAGACGATCGTCGAGAACGGTGTCACCGTCATCGGCCCCATCAACCTCCCCGCCACAGTGCCCAATCACTCCAGCCAGATGTACGGGCGCAACATCGTTACGTTCCTCAAAAACATGATGACCAAAGAAGGCGCGCTGAATATCGACCTTAACGACGAGATCACCCGCGACAGCCTGGTGGTCCGCGATGGTGAGATCGTGAACGCCAGAGTCCAGGAACTGTTGGGCGCTACCTCACCAGCCACCTCTTGAAACCACACCTAAATTGAAGAGACCCCTATGAGCAACGAGATTGAGATTAGTCTGTACGTGCTAGTGCTAGCGGTTCCATTGGGCTTGGAGTTGGTACGCCGTGTGTCGCCGCTGTTGCATACGCCGCTGATGTCGTTGACCAATGCAATCTCCGCGATCTCAGTGGTCGGGGCGATCCTGGTCTCCGGCAACGGCGCAGCGCCCATGCTGAGCAAAGTGCTGGGCACCATCGCCGTAATGTTCGCCACCATCAACATCGTCGCCGGATTTCTGATCACCGACCGCATGCTCAAGATGTTCAAGAAGAAGGAGACGCCGGGTAAATGAACGACTCCTTCTGGCAGGCAGCGTATATCATCGCTGCGCTGTGCGTGGTGTTTTCCATCAAGTGGCTGAGTTCTCCGGTAACCGCCCGCAAGGGCGTCCTAGCAGGCGAGTTCGGAATGCTGCTGGCGGTTGTTGGGACGTTGCTTCGTCACGAAGTTGTCAGCTACGAGTGGATCTTCATCGCGTTTGTAGCCGGAGCCGCCGTCGGCGCGCCGCTCGCGTATCTGATGCCGATGACTTCCGTCCCGCAGTTGACGGCGCTGTCGCACGCTTTTGGCGCGCTTGCAGCGGCCTTGGTTGGTTCCGCGGAGTATTACACGGATGTTGCCGCCGGACATCCCACCACCGGATTCAAGATGGTCGCCCTGGTGATCGAGAGCCTGCTGGGTTATCTCACAACCACCGCCAGCGTGATGGCGTTCGGAAAATTGCAGGAGATCGTACCGACGCGCCCCATCACCTACAAGGGGCAGAACGTCGTCAACCTGCTGCTATTCGCAATCGCCGCTGTGTTGGGCGTCTGGATGATTGTGACTCCGGCGCCCGCCTGGGTCTTCCCGGCGTTTACCGGGTTATCGCTGCTTTTCGGAATCCTGCTAATCATGCCCATTGGCGGCGGAGACATGCCCACGGTGATCGCACTGCTAAATTCCTACGCGGGCGCGGCCTGCGCTGCGATGGGTTTTGCGCTGGAGAACCGCCTCCTCATCATCGCCGGCGCGTTGAACGCGTCCTCCGGATTCATCCTCTCGGTGATCATGTGTAAAGCTATGAATCGCTCCTTCACTAACGTGTTGTTCGGAGCGTTCGGCGCGGCGACGGCCGCCAGTGCGGCGCAAGCCTCGACAAAGCCGGTGCGCTCGGCTTCAGCGGAAGACGCGGCAGCGATACTCGAAAGCGCCCGCCGCGTGATCGTGGTCCCGGGGTACGGCATGGCTGTCGCGCAGGCGCAGCACAAACTGCGCGAGCTAACCGACCTCCTGAACAAGCGCGGTGTGCAAGTCGATTTTGCGATTCACCCCGTTGCCGGCCGCATGCCGGGGCACATGAACGTTCTGCTCGCCGAAGCCGACATCCCCTACGATAAGCTGCACGAGATGGAAGACATCAATCCGGATTTCGCGGAGGCCGATGTCGCGCTCGTGATCGGCGCCAACGACGTAGTGAATCCGGCGGCGCGCCACGACAAAACTAGCCCGATCTACGGCATGCCCATCCTCGATGTCGACAAAGCCCACACCGTCATGGTGATTAAGCGCAGCATGAACCCGGGGTTCGCCGGCATCGACAACGAGCTTTACTATAACGACAAGACATTAATGTTGTTTGGCGACGCCAAAGGATTCCTCGGCGAGATCGTGAAGGCACTGGGCGCCAACAAATAGGTACGACTATTCGTGGAGCTTTTTCGCTGCCTCAGCGTAAGGCTTGGCCGCCGGGTACGCTTCGTTCCAATGCGGAGAAGTCAACGCCTGCGCCAGCCGCAGCGTAGCGATGCCGACGGCGTGATCTACCTTGGCCATGTTGTCGTAATCGATCTTCTGCCACTCGTCGCCCACCGCGTGATAGTCCGGGAATTCGTAAGTAACGCTCAGTGTATGGGCCGGAATCCCCGCCTTTGCGAGCGGCAGGTTGTCGCTCTGGCTGAAGTATTTGTCACTCGCCATCGCGTCCTTCGAGACCACAATCCCAGCCCGCTTCCCGGCGTCTACCAGGATCGACGTCATATCCGAAAAATCGAATCCCGTCACGTTGGCAGTCTTGAGATGCGGGCCTTCCGGCGCGTCGGTACGCCCCAGTTGCTCCAAATTCAGATCCGCGATCGTCTTGGCCAGCGGCACCAGAGGATGGTCGACGTAATAACGTGATCCACGCAGCCCTTTTTCCTCCCCGCAGAACAGGATGAAGAGTACGCTGCGCTTTGGACGCGGATGGAGGGCCGCCAACGCGTTCGCGACTTCCAGTACCGCAGCCGTTCCGCTGGCGTTATCGTTCGCTCCATTAAAGATTTTGTCGTCGCCAGATTCTGCGAGCCCCTTGTGATCGTAGTGCGCACTCAGCATCACGTAGGTATCTTTGAGTTGGGGATCCGATCCGCGCAGTATCGCGGCCACGTTGCGCGACTTCGGAGAATCGGGATCTTCGGGCCGAACAACCACGCTCTGAAAGTATCCGTCGTCGCCCGCCGGCTCTAATCCCAGGCGGCGGAACCGCGACGCAATATATTCGCCCGCGATATCCAAGCCTCGCGAAGGCGTGTCGCGGCCTTCCAGTGAGTCGGAAGCCAGAAACGACACATCGCCGCGCAGCGAGTTCGCGGTTATGTGTCCCACCACAATGCGCATCTCAGGAGTGAGCGCGATTGGTTCGACGGCCGCTGCACGTGCACGAACGGGTCGCCGCGTAATAGGTGCGGCCTGCGCCCAGATCACTGCAGTCGCCGTAGCCAACGCGGCGGTACGCAGAACCCAACTACTCATCGTTGAATTCTTCGAGCCACGCCATTTGAATTGCTTCGAGTTTGGATTCGTTGGATTTCTTGGGATCGTCGTCGAACCCGTCCAGTTCCGTGATCCACTTATGCAGGTCCGTGAAGCGGATGAATGACGGGTCCTGATCGGGGTATTTGTCGCGAAGTGCTAGCGCGATGTCTTCAATGTCAGTCCAACTCAGCTTAGGCATTAGATCTTAGTCCCCTTCAGAGCGCCACGCACGGCAGTGTTCATCATGTTCTCCGCCAGGGCGTGTGTCGACTGATTCAATTGCTCGATCTTTTCACGGATCAGTAGATAATCGCTCTCGTTGTAGACCCTCAACAGCACTTGAACGTCCCAGTCGATTTTCGCCCGCACCTCCGTGGGAAGCGTGCGGAACGCGTCATCATTGCGGGCTTTTTTGACCGCAGCAAGAATCGAGTCTGCCTCTACGCGAGCCTCACGCACTTGCCGCTCCTTGAAGTCATCCTGAGCCTTTTCAAAAGACTCTAGAATCATGGCTTCGACTTGCTGGTCCGACAGGCCATAAGACGGCTTCACGTCCATGCTCTGTTCTTTACCTGTGCGGGTATCTTTCGCGGTCACGTTCAAGATGCCATTGGCATCGATCAGGAACCGGACTTCTATGCGCGCCAGGCCTGCAGGCATCGGCGGCAGGTCTTTCAAATCGAAACGAGCCAGGCTTCGGTTATCTTTCACCAACTCCCGTTCACCTTGGACCACATGGATCAGGACATTCTTCTGCCCGTCCACCGCAGTGGTGAATTGTTCAGTAGCCGACGCGGGGATTGTCGAATTCCGATGAATCAGTTTCGAAACCAGCCCGCCCATGGTCTCAATGCCCAGCGAAAGCGGTGTAACGTCCAGCAGCAATTGGTCCTGGACGTCTCCCGAGAGAATACCGGCCTGCACCGCCGCGCCGAGCGCCACCACTTCATCCGGATTCAGCTCCGTATGCGGCCGAGCCCGGAAGAGCTTCTCGACTTCCGCTCGCACCAGCGGAATCCGCGTCGATCCGCCAACCATCACCACCTCATTGATGTCTTCAACCTGCACGCCGGCATCGGCGATGCAAGCCCGGCACGGAGCCAATGTCCGTTCGACGATCGGCTGAATCAGCCGGTCGAATACGTCCAGGCTGATCTCGCGCTGGTAGCGTTTTCCTCCGTATTCAAATTCGATCACGGTGGAGGGTACGAACGACAGCTGTTCTTTGGCCTGAATCACGGCCCGGCGCAATAGCTGCACGGCATCGCTCTTCACGGAGACATCTTCGCCCCACTCCGCTTGAATATCTTCGAAGGCGATCTGTAACAGCAAATTGTCGATATCGTCGCCTCCCAGGTGCGTGTCACCGTTGGTCGCGAGCACCTCGAAGATCCCTTCGTGGAGGCGCAGAATGGAAATGTCGAACGTGCCGCCGCCAAAGTCGTAGACCGCTACAATACCTTCTTTGCGCTTGTCGAGACCGTAGGCGAGCGCTGCGGCCGTCGGTTCGTTCACAAGGCGCAGGACGTCCAATCCCGCGATGCGCCCCGCGTCTTTAGTCGCTTGCCGCTGCGCGTCGTTGAAATACGCAGGCACTGTGATGACAGCCTGTGTGACCGGAATACCTAGCTCTGTCTCGGCATCCACCTTGAGTTTGCGCAATATATGGGCTGAGACTTCAGGGGGCGTCATCACGTTCTCGCCCAATTGCAGCTTCAACACGGAGCCAGTCGAATCCGCCAAACGGAACGGGAACAGTTTCAACTCTTCCTGCACATCCGTAGCGTCACGCCCCATCAGCCGTTTCACCGAGTACACCGATCGCTCCGGATGCGTGATCAGCATCTCGCGCGCCTCGGCGCCGACGATAACATCACCCGCCGGCGTCACCGATACTACGCTGGGCACGATACCGCTTAAGATCCGAGGGCCGGTAGGCTCCATCACCGCAATCAGACTGTTGGTAGTGCCGAGGTCGATGCCAACGATCTGTTTTTGGTCGTTGCCAAAGTCAATTTGAAACGTGGACATTCAGTTCCTTTTCGACGTCACGGATCAAGTTCGCCACATACTGCCGCCGGTCGAGGACGCTGCGGATCGCCAGTAGATGCGACGCATCCTGGGCCTGGTCATAACGCATGAACAGCACCGAAAGCCCGTGATCGATCTCATCCCGCATGTGGTTGAACCGCTCGCGCGCCTCCACCAGTTGAGGACGCGCCGACTCGTCGCCCGCCCGCAGCTCTTCCAGCGCGATATTCATCTCAAAGACTTCTTCTAGTAATTCGGGAGGCACGTGCTTCGACGGCACAATGCTTTTCTGCTCCAGAAAGTATTCCGCGCGCGCGACGGGATCGCGCAGCGTACGAAAGGCGTCGTTCAGCATCGAGGTCATCTCAAGTGACTTCTGTTGCTCGTCTGCGCCAGCCCGGCTGAACCGGTCTGGATGCCACTGCCGGCTGCGCTCGTAGAAGTGCTTCTTGAGTTCTTCCGGATCGAGCGCCAGCTTAGGCGCGAGCCCCAGCGCATCGTAGAACTGCATCAGGCAGAAAAGGACGTCCCGCAGCCGCAGCTTTTCTTGGCGTTCGGATTCTCGAAGACGAAGCCCGACTGGATCAGCGAATCCTTCCAGTCGAGCGTCATCCCCTCCAGAAAGACCAGGCTCTTGGGATCGATGAAGACCTTCACGTCGTCGAAATTAAGGATTTGATCCGTCGGCCGCGGCTTCACATCGAACTTAAATTGATAGCTCAAGCCCGAGCACCCGCCGCCCAGGACGCCGAGACGCAGGCCACCGTTCACGCCCTCGCGCTGAAATGCCTCGCGAATTTTACCGACTGCTTTCGGGGTAACGGTGACCATGTCGAACCAGCCTTAAACCCTCGCCGCCTCGGCCGGAACCGGCTTGGCCTTCGCCTTGTAGTCGGTAATCGCAGCTTTGATGGCGTCTTCCGCCAGCACCGAGCAGTGAATCTTCACCGGAGGCAGGCTCAGCTCCGTGACGATGTCGGTGTTCTTGATCGCAAGCGCTTCGTCCACGGTCTTGCCGCGCAGCCATTCGGTCGCCAGCGACGAACTGGCGATGGCGCTGCCGCAGCCGAAGGTCTTGAACTTGGCGTCTTCGATGAC
>Ga0163162_10007356_pt1 | contig 10702 bp, 7 predicted proteins | sample S55metaG_FD_115310 | JGI IMG/M metagenome (GOLD analysis project Ga0163162, IMG submission 115310) | Switchgrass rhizosphere microbial communities from Kellogg Biological Station, Michigan, USA - S5-5 metaG | ecosystem: Host-associated > Plants > Roots > Rhizosphere > Soil | place: USA: Michigan...
AGGATAGGCATTACTGAAAGCTGCCGCCGATTGCGGACCCTGGCTCAATACATATTTTGATCCAAAACCTGCCACATCATTAAAACTGGTGGTGTACTGCATGGTACCCAGCAACAGATCAAGCATACGGGCGGTACCGTCATATTGAGCCTTGGTAAAAATGTACTGTGGTACCGCTTTTGATGAGGCATCGGGGTTCACGTTAAGCGTATCAAAGTTTTTGGTACACGACTGTGTGGCGATAATGCCGAGCATTACCAGGGAACAATAAATATATTTAGTTAAATGTCTTTTCATCGTATTCAATTTAAAAGTGTTAAAACTTAACAGCCAGGTTTACACCAAGCGAACGGGTACGCGGCAAGCCGATAGACTCGAAGCCCTGTGCATTACTGTTGGTAAAGCTTTGTTCCGGATCAAAATTGTCTGTCTGCTTGTAGATAGTCCAAAGGTTGCGTGCTACGAAAGAGATACTGGCCGACTGGATCTTAACTTTGCTTAAAAGGTTGGTTGGAAGCGCATATGAAAGGATTACCTGGCGAAGTTTAACAAAGCTGCCATCGTGCAAAAACAAGTCGGAATACGTTTTATAATTATCATAGTATGACCTTAAGCCGCTTACAGGTACCGTGCGGGTGTAAGGAGCGCCTGTTTGATCAACACCATTCAGCACCAATCCGTTTTCACGGCCCGGCAGTGTTGATTTCATCAAGCCCAAACGGGTAGCATACACTTCCATAACCGAAAACACTTTGTTCCCAAACTTGCCATCAATCAGGAAGTTTAACGAGAACCTTTTATACCTGAATTCGTTGGTTAAACCCATGGTAAGCGGGGCAACGCTTTTACCCAGCTGCTGCAATGGGGTTTGTACCGGTAAGCCGGTGGTGGCATTGAACACTACATTACCCTGAGCATCCTTTTGCATACGGGTACCAACCAGCATACCAAAGGGCTTACCTTCAATATTATCTAAAATTCCCCAGTTACCTACCGAAGTAGCCAGCTGAATGGTATTAAGGCCGGGAGCCAGTTTAACTACTTTGTTGTCGTTGTAGGCTACGTTATAGCTCGCGGTCCAGGTAAAACTGCCTGTTTTTACAGGTGTACCATTCAATAATACCTCGATACCCCTGTTGCTCACCTCGCCAACGTTCAGGATCACATTATTGTAGCCCGATGTTGAAGAGATAGCCGTATTTACGATATCGTTGGTTGTTTTACGATCGTACAGCGTAACATCCAAACCTAAGCGGTTCTTAAGCATCTGCAATTCAAAACCGCCTTCAAACGTTGTTGAAGTATATGGCTTAAGATTGCTGTTGGTAATGTTATTGCTGGTAACGTTTTGCAGCGGCTGCCCGGCGCTTGGTACGTTACTATAAGTAAGGTTAATAACGTAAGGATCAGGTGCGCCGCCGCCTACCTGTGCCCATGAGCCGCGCAGTTTGGCCAGGTTAAAAAACTCAGGGAGTTTAACCGCATCCGACAGGATAAAACTGCCGCCTATGCTTGGGTAAAATATACTGTTACTTTTAGGACTAAGCGTTGAAAACCAATCCTTCCTGCCGGTGAATGACAGGAACACCAGGCTCTTGTAATCAAAATCGGCCGAACCAAAAACCGAATTGGTTACTACCTTGGCATTATATGGTGTGGTTGACGAAACCGCAAGGTTGGTAAAGCTGTAAAAATATGGGATGGTAAATTGCGAACCGCTAAACGTTAACTGGTTTGTTGTGTTTTTACGGCTGTTTACGCCACCCAAAACATTCACACTTAAATCACGGATGATCTTTGTTTTGTAACTAACGGTAGCCAGTTCGTTGGTTTCAGACACGTCCGATTTAATGCCTGCATACTGGCCGTTAGGGATATACAATGTACCGGTTGGCAGGATATTGGTGTAGTTGTAATTGAAAAAGTCGCGGCTGATGGTGGCTTTGAACGTAAGGTCTTTTATGGGCGAGTAAATAACCGATCCCTGACCGATAAAACGGTTCTTCACGTCATCTTCCTTGTATTTATTGATCACAAAATAACCGTTTGACGCGATGGATGCATCATTCCAGATCTGCTCGTTGCCCAACGCATCATAACCCGGTTTAAGCCAGCGAACATCAACGGTGTTGGCTACCTCAAGCGGGGTCCAGTTGGGGTTACCCAAAGCATCGCCTGCGCCGGTACGGTTATGGCCCGTTTCAACATTATATTGCGCCAGTGCTTCAATCGATAGCTTATCGCTCAGTTTACCGTTCAGGGCAAGGTTAAAAGTTTTACGATCATAAGTAGTACCCGGCAAAATACCCTTACTATTTAGATCGGCAGCCGAAAACCTGTAGGTAAAAGCTTCGTTACCACCTAAAAATGCAAGGCTGTTGGTATAAGTACTACCTGTTTGATAATAGTTTTTGAGGTTATTTTTCTGCGCGACATAAGGGTGGGTTTTTCCGTCAACAGCCACATAATCGGTTGAGCCATCAATTTTCGAACCCCATGAACGCCTTCCGCTTGCCTGTGCGGCTGCCAGCGTGGTTGGCTTTACACCGCCGTCGCCCTGCCCGTATTCATATTGATAGTCGGGAAATACCGCCACATTATCATAAGTAGCTGTCGAGTTAAATTCAACCCCTACGCCTTTCTGGATCCGGCCTTTTTTAGTAGTGATTAGGATAACACCATTTGCCGCCCGTGAGCCATACAGCGCCGCTGCTGTACCGCCTTTAAGCACACTTATCGATTCAATATCGTCGGGGTTTATAGCTGCTATACCATCGCCGCGGTCAACGTTGTTGGTAATACCGTTAACTGTAGCAGCACCACCGGGCACGCTATTATCTATTGGCATACCGTTTACTACGTACAAGGGTTGGTTATCACCGGCGAGGCCACCATTACCCCTGATCACCACCCGGCTTGAACCGCCCGGCCCGGTTGATAACCCAGCCGCGTTAACACCGGCAACTTTACCTGTAAGGGCGTTGGCTACGTTGTTTTCGCGGGCCTGGGTAAATTCGGTACCTTTAACTTCGGTAACCGAATAGCCTAATGATTTTTTTTGTTTGCTGATACCAAGGGCCGTAACCACCACTTCGTTAAGGGCTTTGTTGTTTTGTGCCAGTTTAATTTGCAAAGGCGACGCAGCATCGGTTACAGCAACCTCTTCCTGGTTATAACCTATATAGGCTACTACCAGGGTTAATGCCCTGCCCGAATACTTATCAGGCACTATCAATTTAAAGCTGCCTGTAATATCAGTGATGGCTCCTACCTTATTGTCAATTTTTAAATAAACTGACGCACCAACAACCGGCTGACCATCTCCGGCATCCACAACCTTACCTGTTAATGTAACTGCTGCAACAGCTGCATTGGTTGAGGTTAGGTCCTTTATCGTAAAAATCGAGATCTGGTTATCATTTATCTTCCGGTACGTTAACTGAAATGCAGATAGTAATTGCTTCAAATTATCATCAAGCGTTAACTGGCTTATATTGCTGGTCAAATTTGCAGGCACAAATTTATTGTCAAGCAAGCCTTCCTGGTAAGCTATCTGAACGTTAAATTGTTTTTTCAGGTTATCCAGCGCATCTTTTAGCAGCACTTTGTTTTCAACAGCCTGCGGAGCCGTATAACCGTAGCTTTTTGCGTGGATCCTGTTGTTACTGGTTAATGCCATTTGAGCATAGCCGTATGCCGACCGGCCAAGCAATACCATCAGGAAACAGCAACATCTTAAAAAATTGGATGAGTCGAGTTTTCTCATAAGTTATTCGTTTAGGGGTTTAATTTTGTTATAGTGATATTTTTGTCTGTTCGGCTAATTTTCACAGGGAGTGTGGTCGAGATAGTTTCAATCAGCTCGTCAACGTTAGGCACGTTTATTTCCCCTTCTATTTTGAGTATAGTTAAATCGGGGCTCGAAAAATCAACGTGATAGCCATAGTCATCGGTCATGATCTCGCTGATCTGGGACAGTGTGGCATCATTAAATAAAAGCTGATGTTTTGTCCATTTGGTGATCTTTTCGGGGGCAGGAAGAGTTAGTCGGATAAGGGCTTTTTTATAAGCATGCTGCACATAATCGCCCGGTTTCATAATAAGCGATTGTTTCCCTGATATGGCGTCAACATAATCAAGCCTGATCTTTCCCTGCACTAAGCCAACATTGGTTTTGTTGTGCCTGCTTCTAACATTAAAAGTTGTGCCCAATACCTCAATATCCATATCAGGGCAATGCACTATAAACCTTTCAGAAGGTTTAATAATGCGTGGGTCTTTATTGATATGCTTTACGTTGAACAGTCCCTCTCCGCTTATCCAAACTTCTCTTGAGTTTTTATCCCAGTTATCGGAGTAAGTTAATTTCGAGTTACCATTGAGCACTACGGTTGAGCCATCGGGCAGAGTAACGGTGCTCAGCTCACCATAAGTAGTATCAATTTCATTTTGCCCGCCTTTTATCAGCCATAAAGCAATGCCTATGGAGGATACCAGCAGTAACATCGCAGCAATACGAAGGAATCTGTTTAACGTGAAGATCTTTGACTTAACCTGATCCTTTTGCAACGTTGATTCAATCCGAAGCCAAACTTTCGATTGGTTGTCCGCGTTGGTAAAAACATCCTGCTTACGGTATGCCGTAATAATTTTTGAAGCTTCGGCTATTATTTCTTTCTGTTGCGGGTATGCGGCTATAACCTGCTGCCAAAAAACAGTGTCGTTATGTGACGGGCTAATCACAAAACGGAGAAAGTCATCATCTTCTAAAAAATCGGGCAGGGTATAATTACTGTATTTGGCAATCTGCATGGGTTATAAGGTGTTATTTTAACCTTATAGACAGCACCCTACCCTAATTATCCCTACAAATCGAAAAAAAATTTATTTTTCAATGATTATTTACGCAAAAACAAGAATAAAGGGCTAAAACAACAGCCAATTTGGAAGTTTTGAGAACATCCTGAAGGTTATCAAACGCCTTATAGATCAATTTATAGGCCGAACTGATGTTTATTTCCATAATGTCGGCAATTTCATCATAGCCCAAACCCTCATAAAAGCGTAGATAGATGATTTCCTGCTGCCGTGCCGGTAAAGCTTTTACGTGAAACTTAATTTTTTTCTGTAGTTCCTGCTCTTCCTCATCGGCCATGATCTGCTGATCGAAAGATATTTCGAAAGGAAAGTTATGCTCTGCCTCATCTTCCAGATCAACAAAGCGTGATTTTGATTGCAGCTTGCGAAAAATAATGCTGCGTAAAGATTTGAAAAGATAATTTTTTACCGAAACAGGATTGCCAAGCCCTGCCCTGTTTGTCCACAGCCTGATAAAAAGGTCGTGGATAGCATCCTCAATGACATTGACATCCCTTGTAAATTTATGCCCGTAGTTATTAAGGATCTTAAAATATTGGTTATATAATTGCGTGTAGGCGTCCCAATTGCCTTCTTTAAAAGCAAGCCAAATAGCAGTATTATGATCGTCATGAACAATTTGTTCGTGAGACATAGCTTAACCAGGGGATAAAACGTTTTACAATTGAAATCAGGTACAATGTAGTAATTATAACAATAATTTTACCTCAACTTTAAAAATCAATGTCACTTAAATTAAAGTAAGATTGCCCCAACTAATAATGGAAACCATTACAAATTAGTTACACAGTTTGAAAATTGAAAAACGCTGAAATATTCATTTTTTAAAATAACTTAGCCCATATCAATTTTTACCTGGATATTTAAGAACCTGCTGCCGGATTAAATTATGTTTGAATCAGTTACCATTAAGGATATTGCCAAGGCTTTAGGTGTGTCGACATCAACGGTATCAAGAGCACTGAACGGAAGCTACGAAATAGGTACCGAAACTAAAAAGCTTGTCCTGGAGTATGCCGAAAAGATAAACTACCGGCCCAACCCTATAGCGTTAAGCCTTAAAGAGCAAAAGAGCCATTCGATAGGTGTAGTGGTATGCGAGGTAGCCAACGACTATTTCTCGCAGGCCATTAACGGGATCGAATCCATAGCTTATAACCGAGGGTACCACGTTATCATTACCCAAACGCACGAATCATTTGACAGGGAAAGCGCCAATGTAAAACACTTACTGTCAAGACATGTAGATGGCTTGCTGGTGTCGTTAGCAGCCCAAACAACCGATACTTCCCAATATAAATACCTGCTGGATAAAGGTTTCCCCATCGTATTTTTTGACAGGGCAGCCCCCGATCTGAATACTCACAAGGTGATAGCCAATAGTTTCCAGGGAGCATTTAATGGTACCGAAGCATTGATCAACTCGGGCTTTACCAAAATAGCCCATCTTACTAATTCCAATAACCTACTCATCAGCCATGAACGTTTTGATGGCTACAAGGCAGCACTTGATCAATACGGGGTTGAATTTAGGCCCGAATACCTGAAACATTGCAACCACGGCGGTATGATCCAGGATGAAGTTGAGATCGTGCTGAAAGAATTGCTGGCATTGGATGATAAACCGGAGGCTATTTTTATTGGCAGCGACAGGCTTACCATCAGCAGTATGTCAATATTAAAAAAATGGGGGCTAAAAGTTCCCGGAGATATCGCGATAGCCGGTTTCACCAACTCGGATGTGGTTGATCTGTTTGATCCGCCTTTAACGGTGGTACGTCAGCCGGCGTTCCAGATAGGACAAATGGCCACCGAAATGCTGATCAAAACCATCGAAAGTAAATGGCCTGTTGAAGAATTTACTACCGAAAAGGTCGACACACAGTTGATAGTGAGGTCATCGTCAGCGAAAGCATAAATTTAACAAAAGCTTCGGTTAACCCATCTGATAATGAAATATAAAAAACCTGAAGATGACTTTACAATAATAACTGCAAAATCGAGGCTATTAGCCCTGGAGATGAAACATGGCTTTATTGATTGCGTTCATTTGTTTTTGGCGATGTTAAAAGAGGAATGTTTAGCTAAAAAATATTTGCAGGGTATTGACGTTGAGGTTTTAGATAAACAGATCAGGGACTTATATCCGGCCACCGGAACTCAAACAATAAAAGATGACGTCGCTTTAACCGTACGGGCGGAACGCACCGTAAAACACGCTTATACCATTGCCAAATTGAATGGGCGGCAAAAAACAAACAGCATCCATTTGCTCCTCGCAATCCTTTGTTTTAAGGATAATACCATAAAAGCCCCTGTTGAAAGAGCCGGTATTTTAATTGAAGATATAACTGAAGACTATTTCAAGAAAAAAATCAAGAAGTTCCCATCCCCATTTTATGCCATTCGCACCAAAACATATAATAAAGCAGAGATCCTGTTACTTAAGATAACCGGGAAAAAGAAGAAAAAAATACAGGAGCTTTATGAAAATGCTGCCACTATATATTTCTATTATCAATTTGAAGATGTGATTAAGGTTTGCGAGGCTGGCTTAAGCTTATCCCCCGGCGACCTGGACTTTAAGGATTTGATAGCGTATGGAAAACACCAAACAGGTGATTACCAATTGGCATTAACCCTGATAGCAGAGCTGATTGAAAGTAAACCGGGACAGGATAACGACAATTACAAAGTTACGCAGGCCTATATTTATGATGTCATTGGCAACCACGATCAGTCTGCCGTTATTCTTGATAAATTGCTTGCCGAACATCCCGACGACGAAGAGCTTTTAAACCATAAAGGCTTCAACCTATCCAAACAGGGAAAATATACAGAATCAATCCCTTTCTTTGAAAAAGCCATCACTGCGGATCCTACAGATTCTTATGCACTGAGTAACTTCGGTTTTTCAAAATTTAAACTTGGAGAAGTAAATGAAGCTATGTCACTTATCGACAAATCCTTAGCATTACATAAGGGTAATGCTTACGCTTATAAAAACAAGGGGATCATTTTAAAGGAACAAGGCGACCGGGAAGAAGCCTTAAAACATTTTAACCTTGCATTAAAATTTGGCTACACAGAAAAATACGGAGACGAGGTATTGCAATTAATAAAAGATCTCCATTAAAACCATAACTGTATCCTATCTACACAACCGTTACCTTTACCCCTTTTTCTTCCAGCATATTGAGCATTGCCGGACTAATACCACTATCTGTAATGATCTCATTGATCTGATCCAACGAACAGATCTTTGCTAATCCCCGCTTGCCGAATTTAGTACTATCGGCCAGTACAATGGTAGTTTGAGCTGCATTGATCATTTTTTGGTTGAGGCGCGCTTCAGATAAATTGGTTGTGGTAAGCCCTATCTCCGGGTCTATGCCATCTACCCCTAAAAACAAAACACCACATAACATATCGTCTAACATCAGTTCGGCGTAATTGCCGGTTACTGACGATGAAGTGTTTCGCATTTGCCCGCCTAATTGAACAATATCAACCTGCGGGTGCTGCAAAAGCTCAAGGGCTACGGGCAGGGCTGCGGTAACTACTGTAAGATGCCTGTTAGGTTGCATGGCACGGGCAAGGGCAAGCATGGTAGTCCCCGAGGCTATAATCACCGAATCATTAGTATCTATCCTCACGGCGGCTTCGGCGGCGATTTTGTTCTTTTCAGGACCATTCAGCTTTTCCTTTTCGGCTACCGGCCTATCATTGGCATAGGGATTTGTTTTGCTTGCACCGCCGTGCGTTCTGAAAAGCAGTTTTTTATCTTCCAAAAGTTTCAGGTCCTTTCGGATAGTAACTTCCGAAACGCTTAGCTGGTTGCTCAGGTCCTGCACATTTACAAATCCGTCTGTGTCAACTTTTTGCAGGATAAACTTATGCCTATCGGTGTTTTTACTCATGATCGCTAAATTAAACAGAAAAATCAACTGTAATGTTTTACAAAGCTTATTGTGCCGCTTATCAACAAAAGTAATGAAATAAATTATTTTTAATTTCATTTAGTTTTATTTTATTTCGATTTTATATATTTGAATAAATATCGAAATAAAATGAATCAATTTACAAGAGAAGCCAATCTCAACCACCTTAACGATACCGAAAAGATCTGGGACCTGATTATCATAGGCGGCGGAGCTACCGGACTTGGCGCAGCTGTCGATTCAGCTTCCCGCGGCTTCTCTACATTATTACTGGAACAGGCTGATTTCGCCAAAGGAACTTCGAGCCGTGCAACTAAATTAGTGCATGGCGGAGTACGGTATTTGGCACAGGGCGATATAGGACTTGTGCGGGAGGCCTTACGCGAACGAGGACTATTATTACAAAACGCACCACATCTTGTAAAAAATGAAAGTTTTATCATTCCCAATTACACCTGGTGGGATGGCGTTTTTTATACTATCGGCCTCAGCATTTATGATCTACTGGCTGGGAAGCTAAGTTTTGGCCGGGCAAAACATATCTCCAAAAAAGAAACCACTAAACGGTTGCCAGGAATCCAAGAAAAAGGACTTCATGGCGGCGTTGTTTATCATGACGGACAGTTTGACGATTCGAGACTGGCAATCAACCTGGCGCAAACAGGCATTGAACAGGGCGCAACCCTGCTCAATTACTTTAAAGTAACCGGGCTGATTAAAAACACAGCCGGTAAAATTACAGGCGTAAAAGCTACCGATACAGAAACCGGCACCAATTACCAAATAAAAGCAAAAACGGTGATCAATGCCACTGGTGTTTTTGTTGACGATGTGCTTAAAATGGATACACCCGAAAAGAAGCCTATGGTTAGGCCAAGCCAGGGCGTACATCTTGTACTCGACCGTTCATTTTTACCGGCCGAAGACGCCCTGATGATCCCTAAAACCGAGGACGGGCGCGTACTTTTCGCCGTTCCATGGCATGAGAAATTATTGATCGGCACTACTGATACCCCTATCGACTCGCACAGCCTTGAGCCTGTAGCGCTGGATGAGGAAGTGGAATTTATATTACGGACCGCAGGCAAATACCTCACCAAAGCCCCTACCCGTGCAGATGTTTTAAGCGTATTTGCAGGCTTGAGACCCCTTGCTGCCCCGCAAGACGGATCATCAAAAACAAAAGAAATTTCAAGGAGCCATAAGCTGATCGTTTCAGCTTCAGGACTAATTACCATAACCGGCGGCAAATGGACTACCTACCGTAAAATGGCTGAGGACATAGTTGATAAGGCTATTGAAACAGGCGGGTTAAATAATATATCGTGTAAAACTGCATCCTTATCCATTCATGGTAGTCGTCCCAATCCCGACCGCACAAACCCTATGTTTGTTTATGGTGCCGATATTGAAAATGTTTTGGCTTTGTACAAGGAGAACCCCGACTGGAAAAACCTCGTTCACGCTGAAGGCAGCTACACTAAGGGCGAGGTGATCTGGTCGGTAAGAAACGAGATGGCGCGTACTGTTGAAGATATACTGGCGCGCCGTACCCGCGTGTTATTTTTAGATGCCCGCCTGGCTACCGCAATGGCACCCGAAGTAGCCCGCCTCATGGCCGGCGAACTTGAAAAAGATGCAACATGGGAACAAGCACAGGTTAAAGCCTTTAACGAAACAGCAAAAAATTATATACTAACACCGCATTAAAATGAACAAATTTAATGTGATATTCAATAAATAAACCAAGGTAAACCAAACCAAATTATGCAGGAATATATTTTAGCGCTCGACCAGGGCACTACCAGTTCGCGGGCCATAATTTTTGATCATGCGGGCAAGATCATTACTTCGGCACAAAAAGAATTTAAACAATACTTCCC
>Ga0163162_10007358_pt1 | contig 10702 bp, 10 predicted proteins | sample S55metaG_FD_115310 | JGI IMG/M metagenome (GOLD analysis project Ga0163162, IMG submission 115310) | Switchgrass rhizosphere microbial communities from Kellogg Biological Station, Michigan, USA - S5-5 metaG | ecosystem: Host-associated > Plants > Roots > Rhizosphere > Soil | place: USA...
ATGACGGCGGTGTCGTCCCGTTAGCCCGCACCCAGTAGAACTGCTTGGCGGCGGCCGCCGCCTCGATCCGCAAGCGCCGCACCGGCTTGACGCCGATCTGGCCATCGACCGCGCAATGGAGCGGCTCGCCCTCGGCGAGGCTGCGATGCGCATCGAGCATCGCGCGCAACGACACCGGGGCGCTGTTGCGCCGGGCATCGACCGATCGCACGAAGAAGCGCTCGCGGGTCGCGACCAGCTGGCTGCGGGCGCCAGTGTCGTCGCCGACCCCGGCCGGCCGCACGCCCTTCCAGACCGCCTCGACGTCGAAGGCCAGCATCACGGCGTCGGGCGTGTCGATGCCTTTGAGCGATCCGCTCCGGGCGGCGGCGAGCCAGCCCAGCAATTGGGGTGTCAGCTCGAAGGAGACCGAATCAGGGGGGGCTCCGGGGAGTCCCGGCACTTCGACGAAGACCTGCCGGCAGCTGCGGCTCGCGCTCTCGACCCGCCGCACCTGTTGCCGGCGCCGCGTCGCGCGCACATGGGCGAAGGCGGCGAAGCCGGCCACTGGCGCGGCGAAGGCCAGCACCTTGAAGGCATCGTAGCCATGGACGGCCAAGCTCATCCCCGCCCCCTCGGACCCGGACTGCCGCGACCCTGCACCGACCTCACATTCACGCTGGCTCCTCGTCGCGACACGCCGCCCGTCCAACGCGGCGAGGGCATGCGCTGACCGTATATCGGCCATCCGCGCCGGAAGTTGAGGGGGGCGCCTATCGCCGGGATCCACCGCTCGCGGCTGTTCTGGAAACCGGTGCCGTCCGGCAGATCTTCGTGCGCACCGGGCTTTGCCGGGCCGGTGGCGTTGCCCCCGGTCGGGGGTGGGCGCCCGGACACGAAGTGCCGGGCAACCTGGGGGCGAGCTAAGGTTTTCCGTTTTGCGACAGGAGGACGGCGATGGGGCGGGTGCCGGGGAATTCCGAGAAGATGATGGTCATCATCGCGGTGATCGGCACCGCCAGGAAGGCGCCCGGCACGCCCCAGAGCGCCACCCAGACCGCCAGGCTGACGAGGATCGCGAACGGGCTCAGGTTGAGCGAGTTCCCCATGATGTAGGGGTCCAGGAAGTTGCCGATCACGAACTGGACCACCGCCAGCGACATCATGATCTGGATCGCCTCTCCGGCGCTGCCGAACTGGGCCACGGCCATCAGGCCCGGCAGCACGACGCTCAGGAACGAGCCGATGTAGGGCACGTAGTTGAGCAGCGCGATCATCACGGCCCAGAAGCCGGCGAACTCGAGGCCGGCGAAGCGCATGATCACGTAGCTGAGCGCGCCGAGCAGCACCCCGAGAAAAGTCTTCAGTGCCAGGTAGGCGCCGACCCGGGCGTTGATGTCGGCGATGACCTGCTTGATGCGCCGTGCCTGCTCGGGGCTGCGTGCGATGGCCAGGATCTTGACGTCGAGGTTGCTGCGCTCGACCAGCAGGAAGCAGGCATACAGCGCGACCACGATCACGGTGGCGAACAGCGACGACAGCGAGGCCAGGGCCGAGGCGGCCACCCGCTGCAGGCTCACCTGCGCCAGGAGGTCGCGCCGCAGCGTGGTCCAGGTCGGCTCGGCCTCGACCCGCATCAGCACCGCCACCCGCTGCACCGCCGCCAGCAGCGACTCCTGGTAGCGCGGCGCCATCGCGATCACGCTGTCCTTGTTGGCCAGGATCGTGTAGACCACCATGCCGAGCCCGAGCGCGATGATCAGCACCGAGAGGATCGAGATCACCAGCTGCGGCAGCGCCGGCCCCAGCAGCGGCACCTTGCCGATCAGGCGCGCCAGCCCGAGGATCACGTAGACCACGAAGACGCTGAACATGATCGGCACGAAGACGTTGCGCCCGATGTAGAACACCCAGCCGATCATCAGCGCGATCGCCGTGCCGTAGACCAGGGTCTGGAAGCGCTCGTTCATGCCGCGGGGCTTCAAGGCGTGCGCTGGCCGCCGGCCATGCCGACCGGACGCGGCGTCTGCGCATCCGCGAGGTCGACCCAGCCGCCGCCCATCGCCTGGTAGACGTTGATCGCCTGCGAGTAGCGGTTGGCCTGCAGGTTGACGAAGGCCAGCTCGGCCGCGAACAGCTCGTTGTCGGCCACCAGCACCTCGAGGTAGCCGATCAGGCCGGCCTCGAACTTGAGCCTGGACAGGCGCGCGAACTCGCGCAGCGCCTTGACGCGTCCGCGCTGGTAGTCGACGCCCTCGATGCTTTTCTGGGTGCCGATCAGCGCGTTGTTGGTGTCGCGGAAGGCGCCCAGCACGGTCTGCCGGTAGACCAGCTCGGCCTGGGCCTTCTGGGCCTCGGCCGAGCGGACCTGGCCCTCGATGGCGCCGAAGGTGAAGATCGGGCCGGTCAGGCCCGCGACCACCGACCAGGTGGTGGCCGGCCCGGTCAGGAAGTTGCCGAAGGCGGTGCTGGTGGAACCCAGCGCGCCGGTCAGCGACAGGCTCGGGTAGTAGAGCGAGCGGGCGACGCCGATGCTGGCGTTGGCGGCCACCAGATTCTGCTCGGCCGCCAGGATGTCGGGCCGCCGCTGCAGCAGGTCGGACGGCAGGCCGGCCGGGACCAGTGGCGCGACCAGCTCGTCGATGGTCTTGCCGCGCGGGATCGGCGCCGGATCGCGGCCCAGCAGGATCGAGATCTGGTTCTCGAGCGCCGCGATCTGCTGCTCGAAGGTGGGAATCGCGGTCAACGCCTGCTGGTACTGGGAGCGCACCTGCATCACCTCGGTCTGCGAGACCAGCCCGCGCTTGAAGCGCAGCTCGAAGATGCGCGCGGTCTCGCCGAAGTTGGCGGCGGTGGACATCGCGATCTCGAGCTGGCGGTCGAGCGCCCGCAGCGCGATGTAGCTGGTCGCCACCCCGGTCACGAGCGTCAGCACCACGCCGCGCTGGCCCTGCTGGCTGGCGTAGACCTGCGCCTGCGCGGCCTCGCTCAGGCGCCGGACGCGGCCGAACAGGTCGACCTGCCAGCTCGCGTTGAGACTGGCCTGGTAGAGCGAGAAGTAGTTGCTGGCCGGCTCGGGGATCGGCGGCTGGCCCTCGCGACTGGCGCGCGTGCGCGCCGCCCCGGCGCCATAGCCGAGTTGCGGATAGGCCTGCGAATCGGTGGTCGTCAAGGCCCCGAGGAACTGGTCGATGCGGGCCGCCGCGACCCGGACGTCGAGGTTGTCGCGCAGCGCGGTCTCGATCAGCTGGTTCAGGACCGGGTCGCCGAACTGCTCCCACCATGCCGTGTTGGCCACCTCGGCGGCCATGGGGTAGTCGATCCGCCAGGCCGCCGGCGACTGCATTTCGGGCCGAACGAAATCCGGCCCTACCGTGCAGCCCGCGAGGGCGACCCAGACTGCAGCGGACACGGCTGCCAGCGTTGACTTCCTCATCTCGTTCTCCTTCAGCCCAGTGCCATCAGCGCGCAGCCGAACAGCAGGGACACTACCAGCATCGCGATGCTCGCGACGGCCCAGCGCCGCGCGAAAGCATCGATCGTTTCGAATCCGCGTCCCGCCGCCAGGGCCAGCCCGGCGAGCCGGCCCAGCGCGATCCCCAGATCGCCGGCCGGGATCCGCGGCAGCTGGCGCCCGAGGCTGTCGAGGCCGAGCGCGATCGCGCCTCCGACCAGCACCGGCCACAGGGCGGCCCAGAGCGCCGCGGGCGACAGGGCCTCGGGCAGCGCGCCCAGCGGCAGCGCCAGGCAGAGCGCCCAGGGCAGCGCCACCGAGGCCAGCGCCATCCCCAGCCAGCAGGCCGCCAGCACGGCCGGCGCACGCGCGTGCGCATCGGCGGCGGTGTCGGCGCTCAGGCGCCGCAGGAAATGGACCATCAGCAGCGTGGTGGCGATCGACGACACCACCGCCACGGTGGCGGCCAAGCCGCTGCCCATGAGGTCCTTGGCCGCGTACTTGGCCAGCGCGCCGCCGGTCAGCGGCAGGCCGCCGAGCCCCAGGGCGATGACGGCCGCCGGCAGCAGCATCGGCCACAGATGGCGGCGGCCGGTGCGCGTGACCACGCCCACGGCGAGGAACAGCGCCCCTTTCACCAGCAGGTGGTGCGCCGCATAGAAGGCCGCGGCCGGCGCCGTGCCGGCGTCGCCCGCCGCCAGGCCCATGCCGATCACCGCCACCAGGAAGCCCATCTGGCTGACGCTGGAGTAGGCCAGGATCAGCTTCGGCCGGGTCTGCGTGATGCCGATCGCGACCCCGTAGAGGGCGCCGAAGAGCCCCACCGCGGCCAGCGGGAGGCCGAACTCGGGCAGCGCGGTGTCGAGCGGCAGGAAGCGGATCAGCGCCAGGATGCTGGCCTTGACCACGGCGCCGCTCATCACGGCCGCGGCCGGGATCGGCGCCGCGTCGTAGGCCAGCGGCATCCAGAAATGCAGCGGCACCAGGCCGGCCTTCATGCCGAGGCCGACGATCAGCAGCAGCAGCGTGAGATCGCGCCAGGGCGATCCGGGCAGCGCCGCGGCGGCGTCGCGGATCAGCAGGCTGCCGTCCGGCGTGGCCTGGGCCAGCAGCAGCAGGCCGGCCAGCAGGAAGGCCTCGGCCAGCAGCGCCAGCCCGAGATAGAGCGCGCTGGCGCGCAAGGCCTCGGGCCCCTCGCCCTGCAGCACCAGGCCGCTGGCACCCACGCTCAGCACCGCCAGCAGGAAGTAGAAGCCGATCAGGTCGGCCGCCAGGAAGACGCCGACGCAGCCGGTCAGCGTCATCAGCCAGCTGACGATGAAGCCGTCGCTGCGCGGCCGCTCGCGCAGCCAGCGCGCGGCATAGGCGCCGGCGAGGCTCCAGAGCACCGAGGCCACGCCGAGCAGCATCGCGCCCGGCGCATCGAGCGCGAAGGTCAACGCGAAGGCGGCGTTGCCCAGCACCAAGTCCGGTTCGGCGCCGGCCAGCAGGGCCGCCGCCAGGGCCGGCAGCGGCGCCAGCGCGAACAGCGCGGGCAGGCGCCGCCGCAGCCGCGGGAACGCGCACGCGAGCAGCAGCAGCAGCGGCACGCCGAGCGCCAGCGGCACCAGCACTGGCAGGTCGAACACGACGGCGGCGAGCGTGGCGGAGCCGATCATCGCGCCCCCATCGACAGCGCGCCGCTGCGGCCGATCTGCGCCACGTCGAACGGCAGCAGCGCCGCCAGGCCGAGCAGGAACGAGCACAGCGCGAGCGCCAGCACCGCGCCCTGCTGGCTGCGCGGCACCCGCACCTTCGGCTCCCAGCCGAGCGGCGCCGGCGCCATCGCGCGCACCACCACCATGAACACATAGGCGCTGGTCAGCAGGCCGCCCACCAGCATCACCGCCACCCACCACCACTGGGCGGTGGCGATCGCGGCCGACAGCAGCAGCCACTTGGCGAGGAAGCCGCCCGAAGGCGGCAGCCCGATCAGCGAGGCGCCGGCCAGCGCGAAGGCCGCCATCGTCATCGGCAGCGCCCGCCCGGCGCCGCGCAGGTCGGCCGTGCGGTCATGGCCGAGGGTGGCATAGACCAGGCCGGCGGCCATGAACATGGCGGCCTTGGCGGTCGCGTGCGAGATCGCCTGCAGCAGCCCGCCGGTCACGGCGATAGCGCTGTCCAGCTGCGCGGCGTCGAGCCCCGCGACCAGCGGGAACATCAGGAACAGGTAACCGATCTGGGCCACCGTCGAGTAGGCGACCAGCAGTTTCAGGCGCGCCTGGCGCAGCGCGACCACGTTGCCGACCAGGATCGCCGAGGCCCCCAGCGCCCCCAGCAGCTGCGCCGAAGGCAGCGTCACGACGCCGGGGAAGACGTCGACCCACAGCCGCACGACCAGGAACCAGGCGCCCTTGATCACCAGCGCCGACAGCAGCGCGCTGGCGGCGGCGGGTGCGCCGGCGTGCGCCGGCGGCAGCCACAGGTGGAGCGGGAACAGCGCGGTCTTGGCCAGCAGGCCGGCGGTCATCAGTGCCGCGGCACCCCAGGCCACGGGCTCGGCGCCGACACGCTGCGCCAGCAGCGCGATGTCCAGCGTGCCGTAGGCGCCGTACAGCAGGAAGACGCCGAGCAGGTAGAGCATCGAGCCGGCCAGCGCGTAGAGCAGGTAGCGCAGCGCGGCCTGCAGGGTTTCGCCGCGGCCATCGAGGCTGACCAGCGGCACGCCGGCGAAGGTGAGCAGCTCGAGCGCCACGTACAGCGTGAACACGTCGCCGCTCACGAACACCAGGTTGAGCGAGCCCCAGACCGCGAGCAGCAGCAGCCAGAAGGTCAGCGCCGCGCGCTTCTCGCGCACCCCGTCGGGCGTGCGGAAATCGGCGTTGGCATAGATGCCGATGCCGATCACCACCACCATCACCAGCACCATCATGCAGACCGACAGGCCGTCGGCGCGCAGCATGACGCCGAGCGGCGGCGCCCAGCCGCCGAGCAGGTAGACCAGGGCATCGGCCGAGACCCACAGGCGGTGGGCGATCGCCGCCACCAGCACCGCGCCGAGCCCGATGGTCACCCAGGCCACCTGCTGCGCGCGCCGGCCGCCGAGCACGAAGCCCAGCATCAGCCCGACGAAGGGCAGCAGCACGGCCAGCACCAGCAGCAGGCCGCCGGGTGTCGTCAGGTCCACGGGCACGGAGGGCGGCACCTAGACCTCACCCTCGGCAGCGGCCGGCTGGGGCCCGGCGGCCTGCGCGCTCAACGAGGTCGAGCCGGTCTCCTCGAACAGCCGCAGCACCAGCGCGACGGCCAGCGCCGACGCCGCGAAGGCCACCACCAGGGCGGTGATCAGCAGCGCCTGCGGCACCGGGTCGCCGCCCATGCCGGCGCCGGCGCCGCGGCGCGCGATCACCGCGCAGACCAGGAAGATGCCGTTGCCCATCACGTTGAAGGCCATGATCTTGCGCAGCGGATGCGGGCTCACGATCAGGCCGTAGAGGCCCAGGCCGACCAGCACGGCGGCGCACAGCCCTAGAAGCGTGGGCGTGTTCACGTATCACCGTCCTTTCGGCGCGGCGGTCCGGTCAGCAGCAGGGCCAGCGTGACCGCCAGCGACGGCAGCAGCGCGGCCTCGACGACCACGATCAGCGGCTTGGCGAGCCCCTCGGGATAGCCGAGGAAGGCGCCCGCGACGCCGGCGCCGAGCAGGCCGATGGCGATGAAGACGGCCGGCCCGCCGGCCAGCGCGAGCCGGACCCAGGTCCGATCCACGGCGGGGGCATCGGAGATGCCGGCCATCATGACCAGCAGCCACATCGCGGCCAGCACGGTGGCGCCCTGGAACTTGCCGCCCGGAAGGTCGGCCCCGACCCACAGGATGTAGACGCCGACGACGATCCCGATCGGCGGCAGCACCCGCGCGAGGTAGCCCAGGATGCTGTTGGGATCTTCCGTCGGCGCCGGCCCCGGCCGCCCGCCCCAGGCGCGGTCGGGCGCCAGCGACCAGACGCCGATCAGGCCCAGCAGCAGCACCACGGCCTCGAGCAGCGTGTCCATCGCACGGAAGGACATCAGCACCGCGGTGATCGGATTGCCGACCCCGGTGCTGGCGATGTTCTGCGCCACGGCCGGCGCCAGCGTGGGGGCCGGATCGGGCAGCAGCAGCACGCAGGCGCCGATGCCCGCGGCCACCGCCGCCGAGACGATGGCGGCCAGCACGCGGGTCGGCAGGCCCGGCCGCTCGGCCCAGGCCGGCGCCTCTGTCGGACGCAGGCGGGCGGCGGCGGCGATCAGCAGCACGCCGGTGAGGCCGGCGCCGATCGCCGCCTCGGTCATGGCGACGTCGACCGCGCGCAGCTGCAGCCAGGCCAGCGTGAGCAGCAGGCCGTAGGGCACGAAGCCGGACACGGCGGCGAAGGTGTCGCGCGCCACCAGCGTCCAGACGGCCAGCGCCATGAGCAGGCCCACCAATGCCAGGGTCAAGGCCTCGGTCATGGCTCGGGCCCGCCGCGGCGCAGCGCGCGCGCAATGATTTGCGACACCGTTGCCGAGGCCAGCAGCACCATCAGCCAGACCAGGATCAGCTTGAGCCCGGCCATCACGCCGTCCATCTGCGGCAGCAGGCCGATCACGACCAGGCCGAGGCCGAGGTTGTCGGCCTTGGTCAGCGCGTGCAGCCGCGTGAAGGTGTCGGGGAACCTCAGCAAGCCCACCGTGCCGGCCAGGAAGAAGAAGGCGCCCGCCGCCACCGCGACGATCGTGAAGATGTCCAGGATGCCCTTCATGCGCGGTCCTCCGGCTCGGCGGGGTCGGCCCCCGGGCGCACCCCGGCCTTGACGAAGGCCAGGGCGGCGAAGGCCGCCAGCACGGCCAGGATCAGCGCCAGGTCGACCACCGCCGCCGCGCCGATCGCGGCGCCGAGCAGCAGCAGGGCCGCGATGCCCGCGGTGCCGAAGAGCTGGACCGACATCATGCGATCGACGTCGTCCGGGCCGCGCAGGATGCAGACCAGGCCGGCGGCGACCGTCAGCAGCACGAAGGCCGAGGCGCCCAGCAGGAACTCAGTCATGGTGGCGCTCCCCCGCGACCAGCGCCCGGCGCAGGCGCTGCTCCTCGGCCGCCAGCTGCTCGGCGACCGGTGCGCCCACGTCGAGGCAGTGGTAGACGATTTCGTTTTCCGAATCGGCGACCGGCACCGACCCCGGCAGCAGGCTGGTGATCGAGGTGAACTCGTTGCGCGCCAGGCCGAGGCGAAAGCCCACCTTGTAGACGACGAAGCCGGGCCGCAGCGGCATCCGCGGCGACAGCGCCCGGCGCGCGACGTCGACACCGGCCAGCACCGACTGCCAGAGGAAATGCGGCAGGAAAGCGAGCAGCGCGCCGAGGCGCAGATGCCCCGCCTCGGGCGGCAGCAGGCGCAGACTGGCGAAGGTCGCGGCCACCACGGCGACCAGGCCCACGGCCAGATCGGCCGGCTTGAGGCTGGGCATCAGCAGCAGCCAGAGCAGCAGCAGCATCAGGCCGCGCACGATCGCCGTGGCCTGCCGCGAAGGGGCCGCCGGCGTGGCTGGCGCGGACTTCATGCGCGCGCCTCCCTGCCGGCGCCGATCAGCCGCACGCCGAGCCGGCTCAGGCGCTCGTAGAGCCGGGCCTCGGTGCGCACCGGCCACCAGTCGTAGAGAAAGATCTCCATCGGCCGCCACAGCGCGACCCAGGCGCCGATCACCAGGCTGTCGTGGATCAGCGTGGCGTAGCGCCCCTTGCTGACGAAGCTGGCGATGGATTCCCCGATGACGGCGGCGGCCCCGACGAACAGCACGCCGATCAGGAGGCTGATGCGGCCGACGCGGAACATCTTGCGCAGGCCGCGCCAGGTGGCCAGCGCCCGCTGCCGAAAATACTCGTCGACGGCTTGCTCCAGCATCGCGGCGTCGGCCGGCATGACGCTCTGGGTGTCGACATGCACCACCAGTTCAAGCGGCCGGCCGGCCGGCACCTCCTGCGCCCATTCGACGATGTAGGCCTGCGCCTTGGGATCGAGGTCGCGCTCGCGAAAGGGCGCCGGGTCCATCGAGTTGAACAGCTGCCTCAGCTCGGCCACGTGCAGGTCGAGCACCGCCGATTCGGTAGGTGTTGCGAGAGCCTGCATGGGCGTCGACCAATCAGCCAGGACCGGCCGCTCAGGCCGGCTCGGCCGCAGCCGCCGGCGGCTGCGGCTTCTCCTTGCCGAACACCAGCACGTACACGGTCGGCAGGAACACCAGCGTCAGCAGCGTGGCGACCAGCAGCCCGCCCATGATGGCGAAGGCCATCGAGCCCCAGAACACGGTCGGCGCGATCGGGATCAGGCCGAGCACGGTCGAGATCGAGGTCAGCATCATCGGCCGCATCCGCGAGGTGGCCGACGACACGACCGCGTCGAACACGTTCATGCCCTCGGCACGGTTGGTCTCGATCTGCACGATCAGGATCACGCCGTTCTTGGCGATCATGCCGATCAGCGCCAGGATGCCGAGGATGGCGACGAAGCCCAGCGGCCGGTTGAAGGCCAGCAAGGTGATCACCACGCCGATCAGGCCCAGCGGCATCACGCAGACCACCATCGCGAGCCGGCGGAAGCTCACCAGCAGCACCATCATGCTGGCCAGCATCAGCACGATCATGAGCGGCACCACCGCGAACACCGAGGCGCTCGATTCGGCGCTCTCTTCCGACAGGCCGCCGGTCTGGATCTTGTAGCCCTTGGGCAGCCTGGCGTTGAGCTCCTTGAACTTCGGCGCCAGCGCCTCGACCACGGTGTCGGGCAGCGCGCCGTGGATCACGTCGGCGCGCACCGTGAGCGTGGGCACGCGGTTGCGGCGCCAGACCAGCGGCGACTCCTGCTCTTCGGAGAAGGTCGCGAACTGGTTGAGCGGCACCATGCGGCCGCTCGCGGTCGGCACCTGCAGCGTGCTGAGCGTCTGCAGCGACAGCCGCTCGCCGGAGCTGGCACGCGCCACCACGTTGACGAGGTAGATGTCGTCGCGCACCTGCGTCACGGCCGATCCCGTGATGGCGGCATTCAGGATGGCCGACAGCGTCGCGCTGCTGACGCCCAGTTGCCGCGCCTCGTCCTGGTTGATGCGCACCTTGACCTGCCGGGCAGGCTCCATCCAGTCGAAATTGACGTGCCGCACACGGGCATCGGAACCCAGGATATCGGCCAGCTCGAGCGCATGCTTGCGCACCTCGTTCTGGTCAGGGCCGCTCACGCGGTATTGCAGGGGCCATCCCACGGGCGGGCCGAGCTCGAGC
>Ga0163162_10007361_pt1 | contig 10698 bp, 7 predicted proteins | sample S55metaG_FD_115310 | JGI IMG/M metagenome (GOLD analysis project Ga0163162, IMG submission 115310) | Switchgrass rhizosphere microbial communities from Kellogg Biological Station, Michigan, USA - S5-5 metaG | ecosystem: Host-associated > Plants > Roots > Rhizosphere > Soil | place: USA: Michigan...
ATTGATGGGCTTATTCAAACTGGTATCCATGAATTGCCAGATTTGATGGTGGCCATAGGTGACACCGCACGCGCCCGCGAATACACCACGATAAATTCTCGCGCGCACATCGTAGGCGCTGAAATAACCGCGACCGGCACGCGTCCATTTGCCGTCCCAGGGATTCACCGGATGGTCTTCATAACAAGGCTCCATGTCAATGACAGGTTTCGCCGGCGATAGGGACAAATCCCGGGTCACCCAATTCCAGGCGTCCTCTTCTCTCGAGCCATGTCCGCTCTGGAAGGCATTCATGGCCAGCCAACTTTCCTGGTGTAGAAAATAGGAGGTTGCATTGGGTTTGCCACCAGATGGATGATAGGTGATAAAGGTTTTATTACCGAGCACGGATTGAATGCCTTTTGCCATCGCGCGCCAAATGGGCCTGTCGTCGATCAGTGAATCGCGATTTCCCACGCGCGATTTGTATTGCGGCGGTCTGTCGCCTCCCAGTATCCAAATGATATTCCAGTTTTTGGCGTACCGTTTGGCCAGGATTGTCGCGTATATTTCGGCGTTAGTTTCATTGAAGATTTTCGGACCGTCACCCCACATCACGGTCACTTTGTCGCCCCAGGTGGGCAGGAGTCCGATATACATTCCCTTTTTTGCGGCGAGGTTGATGATATAGTCTACATGATCCCAGTAATCGTAAGCGGTGGAATCTTTGGGATCGCTGCCAGTGGTGGTGTTCAGTCGTGTGGGATCGTTGTTCAGTAGTGGAAAATCGCCATAGCGGTTGGGTTTCCGGATACCTTCAAATTCCGCCAGCGCCACGGCCTGGATTACGTTGAAACCCTGCTTACGCCTGGTTTCCAGGAAAGTTTCCGCTTCCTCCCTCGTTAGCCGGTGAAACAATTCCCAATCGGTATCACCCAGCCAGAAAAAGGGTTTGCCATCTTTCGTTTGGAGGTAGCGTCCGGTTGGGTCCACGTGAATCTGCGCCGATGAAGACAGCGTAGCAAAAAGTAGAATAGCCAGAAAAATTTTGGTCATAGTATAATCAAATATAAAATATTTAAGACTTTGCCACTTTGCGTGAAGCCCTCTTGCCAAAACGTTATATTTGACAAAAATGAAGCTAATATGCTGAAGGTAGGCATCTTCGGAGTGGGGCACCTGGGAAAATTCCACCTGAATAACTGGCAGGAAATACCCGGCGTGAAATTGGAAGGATTCTATGATCCCGACGATACCAATGCCGCCGCCGTTTCAAAAAAATACAATTTGCAGCGATACGCCACACCCGAGGAACTACTCGACCTGGTAGATGCCGTAGACATTGTTGCACCCACGCCATACCACTACGAACTTTGCGAAACAGCTATTAGAAAGGGCAAACACGTTTTTGTTGAGAAGCCGCTGGTTGAAAACATGGAACAAGCCCATAACCTGGTGAAGCTTGTAAAAGAAGCCAACATCAAGTTGCAGGTGGGACACGTTGAGCGATTTAACCCGGCTTTCCTTGCGCTCGCCGGATTGCAACTGAACCCGATGTTTATCGAAGTACACAGACTGGCACAGTTCAATCCGCGCGGAACAGAAGTGAGCGTGATTCTTGACCTCATGATCCACGACATCGACATCATATTAAGCCTGGTAAAGAGTAGCGTAAAAAATATTTCGGCCAGCGGTGTAGCCGTGATGACCGACACGCCAGACATTGCCAACGTGCGAATAGAATTCAACAATGGCTGCGTTGCAAATCTTACTTCATCCCGAATTTCCATGAAGAAAATGCGCAAGATGCGCATATTTCAAAAGGACGCTTATATTGGTATTGACTTCCTTGAAAAAAAATCAGAGATTATTAAACTGCATACACCCGACGATAAAGACGCTTTCACTTTTGATATTGAAAGCAAGTACGGCACCAAAACCATTGCCGTGCTGAATCCTGAAGTGCAGGAATCCAACGCCATCCATGCAGAATTGGAATCTTTTAAGGCATCTATCGTAGAAAACAAGCCGGTTGTGGTGTCGGAAATGGATGGACTCATGGCTATGGATGTGGCTCACCAGATCCTTCAAAAGATCCAGAGCAACATGCTGCCCGCTGCTATATCATGAACAGGCAACGCCCTATACCCATCGGCTGGTACGTGATCAGCGATTACCTGGCAGGTGCACTTGCCTGGGCCTTCTTCAATCGCATCAGGAAAGAAATTCTGTGGAGCGAATTTGGTCAGCAGGGCTTTCAATCCAACACCACGTTTTGGTTGGGTGTTTTACTGATTCCCCTGGGTTGGCTTGCGCTTTTTCTGCTAGTTGGTTCTTACCATTCTCTTTACAAAAAAAGTCGGGTTACTGAATTGATCAGCACGCTTGTTTGCAGTGTTATTGGTTCCGTAACGCTCTTCTTCATATTTATCCTGGACGATGTGCAGGATGACTACACCTATTATTATAAGGCCTTTTTCATCCTGCTCGCCCTCCATTTTAGTTTAACTTTTGCCGGCCGGCTATTCCTGTTGTCCAAAGCGCGAAAGCAGGTAACAGAGGGGAAAGTGTGGTTCAATACGCTCGTCATCGGAAACAACGAAGCCACTTTAAAGCTTGTGAACGATATCACGCAAAACCAGCACTGGCTGGGCTATAAACTGATCGGCTATCTCACGCCTACCAACAATGGTACGGTATTGAATCCCGTCCTGCCTTGTTTGGGCGATGTAAACGACCTGGAAAAAATTATCGACGATCAGCAGATCATGAAAGTGATTCTGAGCCTGGAGAAATCACCCTACCGCGAATCACTCATCAACAGGTTAGGCGATAAAGACGTTGACATCGGCATCATACCGGATACCTTCGACATTCTTTCTGGTTCTGTAAAAACCAGCGACGTATTGGGTACGCCGCTGATTGACATCAAGTCGGGACTCATGCCCGACTGGCAACAGAATTTCAAAAGACTAATTGATATCAGCTTCGGTATTTTAGGATTGATCCTGCTCAGTCCATTCTTATTGTATTATGCGTTGCGTACACGCCTTTCCTCTCCCGGACCCATCATTTATTTGCAGGAAAGGATGGGTTACAAAGGCAAACCTTTCACCATACACAAGTTCCGCTCTATGTACCAGGATGCGGAAAACAATGGCCCGCAATTGTCATCGCATCACGACAGTCGCATCACGCCCTGGGGCAAGACTATGCGCAAATGGCGCATCGATGAATTACCCCAACTTTGGAATGTGGTGAAGGGCGAAATGAGTTTGGTGGGACCGCGACCGGAGCGAAAATTTTACACGGACCAGATCATGCAAAAAACGCCATACTTCAAATATTTGTTGAAGGTAAAACCCGGACTCACCAGTTGGGGAATGGTGAAATATGGTTACGCTGAAAATGTGGATCAGATGGTAGAACGCCTGCAATACGATTTGGTATACATGGAAAATATTTCGCTGGCACTCGACTTCAAGATCATGATCCACACACTTCGCATCATCTTCCTCAGAAAAGGAAAATAGCACGTAAACAGATTTCTGATTACAGAGGGAAGGTTTTAATTTTGACCAAACAGTAGCCTGGTGAAACAATTAATCGGGGCCTTCGTTTGCGCCTTCGTGCTTACCTCTTCCAATGCGCAAACCGGGTATTGGCAACAAGAACTGAAATACAAAATTTCGGTCACCCTGAACGACCAGGACCATAGCCTCGACGCCTTCGAACAAATTGTTTATACCAATCATTCTCCCGATACACTCCGTTTTATTTGGTTTCATCTTTGGCCCAACGCATTCAAGAACGACAAGACGGCTTACAGTGAACAGATGCTGCAAAATGGCGATACCCATTTTTATTTTGGCGGAAAAGAAGACCGTGGTTACATCAACCGGCTCGACTTTAGGGTAGATGACGTGGCAGCTAAACTGGAAGACCATCCGCAGGACATCGACATCGTAAAATTAATCCTTCCCAAACCATTGCCGCCGCAACAATCCATCACCATCACCACGCCCTTTCACGTACAACTGCCCGGAATCTCTTCGCGTGGCGGACATCACGGTCAATCCTATCAAATTACCCAGTGGTATCCCAAACCTGCAGTTTACGACCGAAAGGGATGGCACCCCATGCCATATTTGGACCAGGGCGAGTTTTTTAGTGAATTCGGATCCTTCGATGTACAAATCACCCTTCCAAAAAATTATACCGTCGCCGCAACAGGCGATTTGCAAAATGAAGAAGAAAAAGAGTGGTTGCTTTCGCGAAAAAATATTCCAGCCCCCGCGTCCAATCAGGGAAAAAAGAAGCCCGCTAAACTGGGAGAAAAAAAATTGAAAAAAGAAGACCAGTTCCCACCCTCCGACCGTGTAACCAAAACACTGCGATACTACCAGGAACGCGTACACGATTTTGCCTGGTTTGCCGACAAGCGCTGGTTAGTCAACCATGCAACCATGCAACTATCTTCGGGTAAGCCAATAGATTTGTATGCATTCTACCCACCCTGGCAAGCGAAAAACTGGAGCACAAGCCTGGACATGCTTCGCGACGCCGTGCAAAAACGTTCGGCCTGGCTGGGCGAATACCCCTACTCTACCATCAGCATCGTGCAGGGTTACAGCACGGGTGGCATGGAATATCCAACACTGAGTATCATTCGGGGATACAGCAACACGAAAGACCTGGACTTAACAATAGAGCACGAGGCAGGACACAACTGGCTATATGGCATCTTGGGCAGCAATGAGCGCGACCACCCCTGGATGGATGAAGGAATGAACACTTATTATGATAACCGGTATTCGGAGATCAAATTCCCGGACACTAAAAAAACCGGCGGTGGCTTGTTCGGAGATTTGTCGAGCGAAAAGATGGATCGCATCGTTTATCAAACACTCATTGCCGAAAAACTTGATCAGCCCATTTCAACTTCCAGCGAAGCATTTACTGTTGATAATTACAATTATGTCGGCTATACCAAAACCGGCGACTGGATGAAACTGCTTGAGATGCAACTGGGCCAGCCCTTGTTTGATTCCTGTATGCATGCCTATTACCAAGCCTGGCAATTCAAACATCCTTACCCCGAAGATTTTAAAGCTACCATTGACCGTGTAAGCGGAAGGAACAACGACTCCATCTTCAATTTACTCAATGAAACGGGCACCCTTTACCCAAAAACAAAAAAGAAACTGAAGCTGGCACCGCTGGTTCGTTTCAATACCGATCCGCAACACACCAACTATCTTTTTGTAGCACCTTCGCTGGGCTACAATACCTACGATGGTGTAATGGTGGGGGCTTTGATTCACAATTATACATTGCCCACCCAGCCCTTTCAATATTTATTTGCACCGATGTATGCCACAAAAAGCAAGAGCTTTTCAGGGCTCGGCATGCTGAACTATGCCCTTTTCCCTTCCCAGCTTTTTCAACGCGTTGATTTTGGTATTACGGGATCCTATTTTTCCAGGGACAGTTATACCGATTCAGCGGGACGGTCTACTTTTTTTCACTACCTCCGTTTCGTGCCGCAGGTAAAATTGGTTTACAAGAAAAAAAATCCGCGCAGTACCATTACCCACGCCATGCAGTTTAAAATATTCCTGTTGCGCGAAGAACAAATTCACTTTGAAGAGGATACGGTTACTCACGGCGATCTCGTCACAAAGAATCACAGCGACAACGGTATCGGCCTGCTGCGATATACCGTTAATAACGATCGAGCGCTCTATCCATATACCGCAGATCTCCAGTTTGAATCGGCGGCAGATTTTGGGAAGATCAGTTTTAATGGCACCTATTTTTTTAATTTTAGAAAATCGGGTGGTGTTAAAGTGCGCCTCTTTGCCGGTAAATTTTTCTACTATGTCTCTAAAACGGCCAACACCCAGTTCGACAATGAAAGGTATCACCTGAACCTGACTGGTCCGAACGGCGACGAAGACTATACCTATTCCAATTATTTCCTCGGCAGAAGCGAATTCCAGGGCTTGCCCAGTCAACAGATTATGCAGCGCGACGGATTCTTTAAGGTGCGTACGGATTTGTTGGGTGCCAAAGTAGGAAAAACGGATGATTGGCTAAGTACCCTTAATTTTACACTTGACGTTCCCAACCGCCTAAATCCGCTTTCCATCTTACCTTTGAAAATCCCGTTGAAGCTATTCCTCGATGTGGGTACTTACAATGAGGTTTGGAAGAAGGGAAGCACCGATCCGCGATTTTTGTACGACGCAGGTTTTCAGCTGAGCCTGTTCCAGGATATGCTGAATATTTATGTGCCTTTGTTTTATAGTGGCACTTACAAAGATTATTATCATTCACACCCTGAGATAAGTTTCTGGCAGCGAATTTCGTTTAGCATCGACTTCCAGAATGCCCGCCTGAGAAAATTACTCAACCTGCCGGCCTGGTAAATCACCATTATGGATAGCTATCCCCAATATGTAAAACAAGGTTCCATTAACAGGGAAAAATGGGATGCCTGTATACATGGCGCAACCAACGGGCTGCTATATGCGAAAGCCGTTTTTCTCGATGGAATGGCGAATGACTGGGACGCCCTGGTGGCCGGCGATTATGAATGGGTAATGCCCCTTACCTGGCGCAAAAAATGGGGTCTGCGATACCTGTACCAACCGGCTTTCACCCAACAGTTGGGCATCTTCTCCGCCTCTCCCATCGACGGGCCGATCGTGAACGCATTCATGGATGTGTTAAAGAAAGAATTCTCGTTTGCCGAGATCTTTTTGAATTTTCAGAACCCCGGCCCCTTCGCTGCCCAGCCCAATTTCATTCTTCCACTAAACAGGCCCGTGGCAGACATCAAAGCCGACTATAACGAGGAACTGAACAGGAATTTGCAATACGCGCAACGATTTAATTTGAATTACAGCGCCACAAAAAATTACAAAGAAACGATTCGATATTACCAGGAAGTGTATGGCGCCCGCACACCGCATGTGGTAGATGAAGACTATGGCCAGTTTGCTTCGCTGTGCGCCGATTTAATTGACCAAAACCAATTGCTGGTAAGAGAAGTAAGGGATGAGGCCGGTGAATTGCTGGCTTCGGCTATATTTGGCCGTGATCACCACCGGCTGTATTACTTATTGCCGGTTACCTGGCCGCAAGGTCGCACCTTCCAGGCCAACCATTTTTTGATAGACCAATTGATCAGTGAATTTGGCGGGCAGCACCTGATTCTTGATTTTGAAGGCTCCACACTTCCCGGTGTGGCCAGGTTTTACCGGAAATTCGGCGCGGTTGATCAACCCTTTTTCTTCTTCAAATACAACCGCCTGCCGCCACCCATCAGCTGGTTCAAATCCTGATTTGTTCTTCCATCAATTTTGCCGCAATCAAAAGATCCACAGGTACGGTAATTTTGATATTGCTGTCTTCCCCCTCCACCAATCGTACCGCAACGCCTGCTTTTTCAACCACCGTGGCCTCATCAGTGAAACTGGGGTCATAAGGTTGGTCGAATGCGGGAAGCAGTATAGCGCTTCTGAAGGTTTGTGGTGTTTGGATGATGCGCACCTGTTCACGATCCAGGGCCTGCGCACCCAAACTTTGCATGAGGCGGATACTATCCTTGGCCGGTATGGCGGGAATGGCCATTCCGAATTCCGCGGCCTGGGCATAACAGTGCCGGATAAGCGCACCAGACACCAGGCAGCGAACGGCGTCGTGCACCGCCACCAGCGAGGGTTCATTGATGAGAGAAATGCCGTTTTGAACAGAATGAAAACGCGTTTCACCGCCTTCCACAATTCTGACCCTTGCACCTTCTTCCATTGCATCTACAATTTGCCGACCCTGCTGCATTCCGTCCTTCGGTAGCACCAGGATAACTTCGATATCGAACGCTGCGTCCAGGAATCTTTCCAGGGTATGCTGTAGAATGGGCTTCCCCTGCAATTCCAGAAACTGCTTTGGCAAATCACTTCCCATGCGTGTTCCTGAACCTGCTGCAACAATGACGGCGAATTTTTTCATACACCTAATTTACACGTAAATTTCGTGCCTAAAATATTGGGGGCAATTGCAGTCTGGCTTTGTAAATTGCGATAATGGTCAAATTATTCTCCTTTTTTCTACTGTGTGCCTTAGTGCTGGCTGCCTGCCGCAGGTCGGAACCAAACGAAAAAGAGGAAATACTGGCATTGAAAGAAATGAGCGACCTGGCTACGGTGGAATATGTCGTGACCAAAATCATCCGGGCAAGTGACGACAAAACCTGGTATAAATTTGGCGACCGGAAAATATTAATGAGTTGCCAGGCCACGCTGAAGGCTGGCATCGATTTTTCAAAGATTAGTGAAAACGACATCACTATTCACGGCAAGGAAATCTCCCTACGCTTGCCGCATGCGCGTTTGATGTCGCTGAATATGAAGCCCGAAGACTTAAAAGTGGAATACCAGGAAATCGGAATACTGAGAAGCGATTTTTCCACCCAGGAAAGGGATCAGTTAGCCGCGCAGGCGCAAAAGCAAATTGAAGGCAGTGCGGAGGCGCTGGGCATCCTTCAAACATCTGAAACCAATGCCGCGCTCTTCATCACCAACCTGCTGAAACAATTGGGATATGAAAAAGTACGCATCAACTTTGGCTCACAGGAAACCACACCGAATTTGAACTGATGCGCAAAACCCTGATTCGATACATCGCTATTGCCATCACGCTGGTGTTGTTATTTATATTCGCCAGGCAAATGAAATGGATTCCTTCCTGGTCGGATATTTTTTCGCCCAGGCCGGTGGTCATCGACAATACCCCGATCCTCATTAAAGAAATCAATGAACTTTCGCAGCTTACCACCGTTACCGCATACGACGAAGTAGTTGCCGATTCATTTCGCGTCGCCAAGAACGACATGTTACCCAGCCTGTTTCCAATTCCGGGCGTGTTGCCGGTGTCCATGGATCGGATCGTATTGGTGGGCAAGGGAAGAGTGACGGCCGGTATCGACCTGAAGAAAATTAAGGAAGAAGACATTCATATCGACAAAGACTCCATCTGTCTTCGGCTACCCGCGGCCGAGGTATTCGACGCAATCCTGAATCCGGCCGACTTTGACACCTTTGCAGAAGACGGTGAATGGACGCCCGAAGCCGTCACGCAGGTAAAGATCAAAGCCCGTGAAAAAATGATCAGGCGGGCCCTTCAACAAGGCCTACTCACCAGGGCCGATGCAAAGGGAAAACAACTGATGGAAAATTTCCTGGGTGGCATCGGGTTTTCAAAAATTCATTTTCAATAATCGTTATCTTTCAGCTCCTGCCCTGTGGAATAATCATTCCTTCGCATCTAAACCATCATTATATTTTAGACCATATATAACATGAGCAGAAAAATATTTCTTGTCGGCTTCATGGCTATGTTCTTGTTCCTGGCGTCATTCCAGGCGCAGAAAGTGATGGGCCAGAACAAACCAGAAATTTTATGGGACAATTATGGGGTGCCGCATATTTACGGCAAGACGATAGAAGACGCTTATTTCGGATTTGGCTGGGCACAGATGCATAACCATGCCGACCTTATTCTGCAATTGTATGGTGTTGCAAGAGGCAAGGCCGCTGAGTATTGGGGAGAACAGTTTCTGCAATCCGACCAGTTGTCCCACCTGTTACGCATACCCGAAGAAGCTCCGGCGATGTATGCCAAGCAAACTCCTCAGTCGAAAAAAATACTTGACGCATTTGTCGCAGGCATCAATGCCTACGCCAAGGCGCACCCGGAGAATATTTCCAAACAAGTTCGCCAGGTGTTGCCGGTAAAACCGGTTGACATTCTTGCGCATGGTGCGAGAGAAATTTCTGAAGTGTTTGTCGCCGGTGGAGATATTGGATATGTGCAGGAGAATGCGAAACCGGGATCCAATTCGCTGGCGATTGCCCCTACGCGGTCTGCATCGGGTCATGCCATGTTGATGGCCAATCCACATTTGCCCTGGGCCGACCTGTTCCTGTTCTTTGAAGCACACCTGAACGCACCCGGCATGAACATTTACGGCGCAAGCCTGGTAGGACAGCCCGTGATTAATATTGGCTTCAATGAAAACCTGGGATGGACGCACACGGTGAATACCATTGACGCATCGGATGTATATGTACTAACGGAAAAGGATAAGGGCTATTTGCTGGATGGAAAGACGGAGCCGTTTACGACCATCCATTACAAAATAAAAGTGCGGGGTGCGAACAACCAACTGAAGGACCAGGACATTACCTGCAAATACAGCAAGCACGGTCCGGTGCTGGCAGAAAAAGAGGGCAAGGCCTATGCCTTGCGGATAGCGGGATTTAGAAATCCATTGGTGGCCGCCGAATGGCACGCGATGGGTATGGCGAAGAACCGCGCTGAATTTGAAAAGGCCTTGCAGATGCTGCAGATACCGATGTTTAACGTGGTGTACGCCGACAAGCAGGGCGACATTTTGTATTTGTTCAATGGCAATGTGCCGGTACGCGCAAGCGGTGACTGGAATTTTTGGCAATCCCCAGTTGATGGTACAAAATCAGCCCTGATATGGACCAAAACGCATCCTTACAAAGACCTGCCCAGGGTAGTGAATCCGCCGGGTGGATTTGTGGCCAATGCCAATGATGCGCCCTGGACTTGTACCTGGCCGCTGGTGTTGGACCACACGAAATTCCCGGCTTACATGGCGCCCTTTGAGCGACCCTCGCTCCGACC
>Ga0163162_10007362_pt1 | contig 10698 bp, 13 predicted proteins | sample S55metaG_FD_115310 | JGI IMG/M metagenome (GOLD analysis project Ga0163162, IMG submission 115310) | Switchgrass rhizosphere microbial communities from Kellogg Biological Station, Michigan, USA - S5-5 metaG | ecosystem: Host-associated > Plants > Roots > Rhizosphere > Soil | place: USA...
AAAAGCGATTCAACCTAAACAGGTTGCGGTTTTTAATATGCATAGCTGAGCTTTAATAAAAATCACTACCCGGTTTGCGCTGTTCTTTCCATCTTTTATACAAATATCTCAGGTAAACCACCTTCGGGAAATTGGCCATTATGAGCGATTGTTTCTCTTGTTTAAACAAATCATCTTTGGGCGCAGATGAGAATCCGGTTAAATTATACCAGGCGATAGTTAGCGGATAATAATGTTTTTTAATTTCATCATCCCCCCAACATTTAATGTTCAAAGCAAGGTCGGCATAAACAGGGAAACGCGTATCATAGCTGTATTTTTCAAATACCACGGCGGGGTAAAATATAGCCTGCTGGCACATGAATGATTTGGTTAATTTATAGGCAGAGAATTTTCCGCCAAAAAAACCATTGTCGGTAATACAATCACCATAATAAATGGTGTTTTGGTCCTTCAACACGTTACACATAGCGCTAAAGCCGTTCTCCAGCCTGTCGTCGGCCCCTAAAAAGTATATCCATTTACCACGGGCCAGCTTTACGGCCCGGTTCATGGCGTCGTATATGCCTGCATCCGGGGCGCTTTCATAAATGGCAATATGCTGTTCGTATGTTTTCACTATAGCTGGTGTATCGTCTGTGCTGCGGCCATCTTTTATGATGATCTCCATGTCTTTGCATTCCTGTTTTAGAATCGAATCCAGGCAGTCCTTCAAATATTTGCCGGCGTTAAATGTCACCACTATAATACTAACAAGCGGATTGCTTTTTGCCTGGTCATTATTTTCCGCCATGCTCATAATTAATTAAATACATCATCGAGTGAACGGAAAACTACCTGCTCACTAAAGCTGGTATCAAACATTTTTTTACTATAGCGACTTTGTTGTTCGTATAACGCGGCATCATTCAACAACGACATAATATACTCAGCAAATTTAGCGGGATCGTCGCTTACCAGGCAGCCGTTATCCTGTTTGTTCGGTAAGCCGTCGGTGCCACGTGTTGTGCAAACCACAGGCAAGCCAAATGCCATGGCTTCCACTACTTTTACCTTTACGCCCGTACCCTGCAGCATAGGGCAAATGGCTATTTTTGAATTAGCATAATATGGGTCAAGGCTTTCAGCAAACAACACTCTTTCTATTGGATAGGTGTCGGGGATACTCTTGTTTATTAATCCTATAACGCAAATTTTTAACCCGGTTGGCAGCAACGGATACACCTTCTCAAAAAACCACTTTGCCGAATTTTTATTGTGGATGTTGTCGCTCGCTACATAAACCAGGTCGTACTTTTTTTGGTTAAAAGAATTTAAATTCACACTGCCCGTATCGAGCATTAGCGGCACCAGCCTGACGGGCGTTTTACAAAATTGGTTAAACACATATTGCTCCTCGCCCGATATAGCCCATATCTCATCAAAAAGATTTAACCGGTTTATCTCATCTTCAAAAGTTACACCGAGGTTGAAACGTTTTTTGTCTTTAAACTGTGCTGTAATAAAATCGTGTGTATCAATAATGGTTTTTGCGTTGCCGGTAAGTGCTTTGTTTGCTATCAAATCGGCACACTGCACGTAGCTAATGATGATATAGTCGTAAGTGTTGGCTTTAAGTATTTTTTCGAAAGTGTGCTTTAATACCAGCGTGAGGTAGGTTGGCAGGTTTGATTTTAGTGGATAAGTGAACCAGTAATAGAACAGATCCCAAAGCTTGTACCTTAAAAAGTATTTTACCGGGTTTTCCTTACCGGGTTTTCGCGGTAGCAAAAAAACGTTATCTGCCAATTTATTGTCCTTCAAAAAACTGATCGTTTCCTGTTCGGAATCCTGATTCGCTTTTTCATGCTTCATACTTGCAAAATCCACCTGGTAGCCTTTTTGTTTAAAGTACTTTAACAGGTGGATAGCCCTAGTTTTGTTACCGGCAGTTTGCTGGCCGATATTATCGGGAAAGTAGTAAAGCACTTTTTTCATCAAAATTATTTAATGCCCGTGTTAAAGTAAAAGCGGCAATGGGCAGTTACTGCGACAAAAGACTGTATTGGCCACATCTGCCAAATATACATTGTCTATGGTAAATAATTGAAAGAAGCTCCCGCGAGTTTAGCGCAGCGTAACTCGTGGTACAGCACTATTAAAGCTTTCAGCTTTTTTAAAAATTACTAAATTTAACCTATGAGCCGCAATTACAAATTTCATGATCAGGAGCGCCCGTACTTCGTTACTTTTTCAGTAGTAAGGTGGATAGATGTATTTACCCGGAGGGAATATAAAGATATTCTTGTTGAAAGCCTGAAATATTGTATTGCCAATAAAGGACTTCAATTATATGCCTGGGTAATTATGAGCAATCATGTACACCTGATCATAGGTACAACGGGCAAGCCGATGGAGGATATTTTAAGAGATGTAAAAAGGCACACCTCGAAAACTATCACAAAAGCAATTAGCGATAACACACGGGAGAGCCGGCGTGATTGGATGCTTTGGTTCTTTGAACGAGAGGGCAAGCGCAATCCTAATAATGAGAAGTTCCAATTTTGGCAGCAGGGTAATCACCCTATTGAGTTATACACCAGCGAGGTTATGGATCAAAAACTGGATTATCTACATTATAATCCGGTAATAGCTGGATGGGTTGATGAACCGGAACATTATTTATACAGCAGCGCCAGAGATTATGCGGGTGGTAAAGGGTTGATGGATGTTATATTAATGGTGTGATATTGTTAGAGCCTGACTTGAATTAAATGAAATTGCCGCTATGAATGATTGTTTCATTTAAATTGTCTTTGCTTTTTGTTAAGCTGAAAGCTTAAGACATGCGGCGCCACGAGTTACGCTGCGCTAAACTCGCGGGAGCGTAGGGGTAGTAAAAAGCTTAATTATTATTAATCAATATATCTTTCGCCATTACCATGGGCACGCTGATATATTTCTTCTCCATGTAATTGATCACTTTTTCAAGAATATCGCGCGACTGCTGATCCATTCCCTGTACCTCGTCGGCAAAGACGGAATTAATCGCTGTATTGCGAATTTCCTTTATTTTTTCGGGTACCTGGCGCATGGCCAGCTCAACGCGGCGCTGCTTCAATTCGAGTAAAAACGCCTCAATGTTCTGACCGATAATGCGCTCCGCATGCGTAAGCTCCTCATAACGTTCCTGCAGGTTATTCTTGGCAACTTCATTTAATGAGTGTACCTCGATAAAGTTTACCGAAAATTTTTGCAATACTTCAGGGTCGGTATCATTAGGAACAGCAAGATCCACAATCGTTTTACGGGCGGTATCGCCATTTAGCAGGGCGGTATAAATTTCGGTAGTTATGATGGGTTCGGTTGATGATGTACACGTAATAATTACATCAAAGCCTTTTTTGTAATCTTTTAGCGCCTCAAGGTTAAAGGCTTCTCCGCCTAAATCGGCTGCTAATTGTTGTGCCTTATCAAACGATCGGTTAAACACCGCAAAGTTGGAGAACTTATGTTTTTGAAGGTATTTTGAAATATTCCGGTTTGTTTCGCCAGCGCCGATGATCAGGATGCGGGCGTTGGTACACAAATTTAAGTTCTTAAGCTTACGGTAGGCCAGCGACACAACTGAGATGGGGTTTTTCGAAATATTGGTATGGGTATAAACTTCTTTGGCCGTTTTAACCACGCAGTTCATAAACATGCGCAGGCAATCGCCGGTAAGGCCGGCCTCTTTGCAGTTTTCGTAAGCCTTGCGTATTTGTGCTAAAATTTCCTTTTCACCAACAATCAGGCTTTCCAACGAGCATGAGGTGCGAAGTAGATGGTTAAGTGCTTCCTGATCTTCGTAAATTGATGCGGCTTCTAAAAACGCGCTTGTTGATACATGGCACAGGCCGATGTTTAATGCGCCTATAAATTCTTTGGCAAATGCTTTGTCGACCACATTGGCAGTGATCATCACAAACTCAACCCGGTTACAGGTAGCTAAATAGAAAATTTCTGAAATTCCAAACTGGGATTTCACCTTTTGAAGTTTGTCTGTCAGATTTTCCTGGCAAATCACCAATCTTCCCAATTCCTTCAGCTCAATCTGTTTATGCGTAAAAGCTATTACCTTTAGATACTTCAAAGCAAGTTTAAAATTAACCCAACAAAAGTAATAGGTTTAATATGATCCAGTGTCAACACTTTGTCATACAGTTGTATTTAGAATGGTTATAAATTACTAACCGTACAATAATCTCGTATATATTCTGTTCGGCATGCATTTGCTAAAATATTATACTACTAACCGTGAATAAACTTAAAAATGTAAGCCTCGTCATACTTATCCTTTTCTATTTTGCATCAGGTATGAACCATTTTTACAACCCGCCGTCATATCACCGGATAATGCCTGGTTACATTCCATTTAAGCCAGCCATGAATTATCTCGCAGGATTTTTCGAGTTGCTATTTGCTGTTATGCTTATTTTCCGCAAAACCAGGCGCCTTGCCGCCTGGGGAATTGTATTAATGCTCATCGCTTTTTTGCCGGTACACATCAGCATGATCGGGGATGTGCCGCTTCAATTGGGGAGTATGAAAGTTACACCCCTGCTGGCATGGGTACGCCTTGTGGTATTACAGCCGCTGCTAATATTATGGGCGTGGTGGAGTGTTTTGGTTGTGAGAGGTTATAATTGTTGAAGAAGTTGTAGTTGCTGAAGGTGTTGTGAACTTTTACAACCCCTTATAACCTTTTCACAACCCTTACAACCTTTGTATAACCATTACAACCACTCATAACCAATCCCCAAACAAATCCCATACCTTAGGGTTAAATTAGCACGAACAACGAATATGGATCTGCAAAGTATAGAAATGCGCAACCTGGACGTACAGGACTACCAGGAGCTAAAAAAGTCGATGAAATCGGCTTACCTCGATATGGATGAGGATTACTGGGACGCCAATTCTATCAAACGGCTGATCAGGCTTTTTCCGGAAGGGCAGATATGTGTTACCGTTAACGACCAGGTGGTTGGATGCGCGCTGTCAATAATAGTGGATTATAACAAATATGGCGACACCCACACCTACAAACAAATAACCGGCGACAGCTCCTTTAAAACACACACTGATAAAGGGGATGTGCTGTACGGCATCGACATATTTATCCACCCCAAATATCGTGGCTTGCGTTTGGCACGCAGATTATACGAAGCGCGTAAAGCGCTTTGCGAAAAACTGAACTTAAAAAGTATTATAGCAGGCGGACGGATACCCAATTACCAGAAGTTTCAGCACGAGCTTACCCCTAAAGAGTATATCGACAAGGTGAAGTATAAAGAGATTTATGATCCTACGCTTTCATTCCAGTTGGCTAATGACTTTCACGTTCGCAAAATATTGCGCAACTACCTGCCCGAAGACAGCCGCTCGAAAGGGTTCGCAACGCTGATTGAGTGGAACAATGTGTATTATGAAGAGATAAGCTCGGTCATCAACAGCAAAACCGTGGTGCGCCTGGGGCTGGTTCAATGGCAAATGCGGCCGTACAGCAACATCAGCGAACTGATGAAGCATGCCGAGTACTTTGTGGATGCCGTAAGCGATTACCAGTCGGATTTTGTATTGTTTCCTGAACTGTTTAATGCGCCCCTGATGGCCGATTATAACCACATGGATGCCGCAAAGGCCATGCGCGAATTGGCAAAATACACCCAGCCCATTATCGACGAGTTTTCCAAACTGGCCGTATCCTACAACGTTAATATCATAGCGGGCAGCATGCCGGTAATCTTCGAAGATTCATTGTATAATGTATCCCACCTGTTCAGGCGAAACGGCAGTATGGAGGAAATTTATAAGATACACCCAACGCCGTCGGAGATCAGCTCGTGGGGTATGCGGGGTGGTGACGAGGTTAAGGTATTTGAAACGGATGCCGGTAAAATAGGTATCCTGATCTGTTATGACGTTGAATTCCCTGAGCTTTCACGGATATTAGCCAGCCAGGATATGCAGATATTATTCGTCCCCTTTTTAACAGATACCCAAAACGGCTATAACCGGGTTAAATTTTGCGCCCAGGCCCGTGCTGTTGAAAATGAATGTTATGTGGCTATAGCCGGGTGCGTGGGCAACCTGCCCAATGTAAATAATATGGAGCTTTCTTATGCGCAGTCGGCCGTGTTTACACCGTCTGATTTTGGGTTCCCCACCAATTGCATACAATCTGAAGCTACACCCAATGCCGAAATGATCGTAATTGCTGATGTCGACCTGTCTACCCTGGGTGAATTGCATGAGTATGGCAGCGTACAAAATTTAAAGGACAGGCGTACAGATTTGTATAATATTACTTTTAACGGGAAGAAGATTTAGGATTTTTTTATACCTGTCAGCGGGGCACGAGTACACAGCAGCACATGCCAGCGCTGCATACTCGCGCCAGAAGGGGGGACTTTGACCACCGATTTGCCTGTATTTATATCTTTACAAATCGCTTATTGTGTTAAATTGCATGACTTGCAGGAGTAAGTTAGAAAATCAATAAAGGAATAATGAAGAATCTTTTTGTAGTAGCTATTTTCCTGATTACTTCTTTTAAAGTTTTTGCGCAATTTGATTATCAAATATTTCAGGAATTTTCAAATCCAATCATAAAGCAACAAAATAGTAAATTGATCAGTGTCACAGAGCTTCAATTAGCTGACAGAAATAATTGGTTGAAAATATCATACCAGGAGTTCAATCCGGATGGATTACCAAATAAGCTTATTCAGTATGACAAAGCAAACATCGAAATAAGGCAAATGCATTTTTATTACAGTGATGAGGGAGAAATTTCAAGGATTGAAACATATGAAGGAAAAAAACATAATGGTTCGACAGAATTTAAATTAAACGCTTCAGGACAAGTTGTTTTATACACGGAGTATATTTATAGCTCATTAGACAGTAAGAAATTGTTAGTGGGGAAAACATTTATTGAATACTATCCTGATAAAACAATAAAAAAGACAATTAACATAGAAACTGACGCTGATACCTCAAAGGTTAATTATTATAGTACCTCGGGTGAGTTAGTAAAATCGATTTGGAAAATTCAAGGTTTAAGAACAACCAAAATTGAATATTTGTGGAACAAGGATAAAACTGAAATGAAAGAAAATCATTATGAAAATGATACTTCTATTTATTCGACTGTTATTCACAGATACAGGAATAAAAAAGAGGTTGAGAGGATTGACCCTTCGATTTCCATGAAACCCTTTTATTGGAAATATGATAGTAATGGAAGAGTTATAGAAACAAATCAAGACTATTATGATGTAATCTATTATAGTTACGACAATGAAGGCAGATTAGTAAATAAAATAATGAATATTTTATTTACCGATTCAAGTGAGAAGGATTTGCCAAAGAAAGTTAGTTATAAGTACGAATACAAATTAAGAAATTAGGAAGGCGAACTATTCGTAATAGAGAATAGTATTTTCTTTTGTCTCGATCTAGCGCCGGTATGCAGCGTAGCCCAAAGAGGTGGTGTACTAATGCCTAACGAAACAATACGCGAACATCATTTTTCCCCTGTTTCGGCCCGCTCCAAAAAATCCTCTGTCGCGAGAATGAAGGGCCGACAAGCGGGTAAAGGCTTCTCGTGATTTGGAAGATATTTTTCTAACTATTTTCCCGTATTTTTAAGCTGTAATGAGCAGAGGTTATAAATTTAACGACCAGGATCAACTTTACTTTATCAGCTTTGCCGTGGTGAATTGGATTGATCTTTTTATACGCAACGAATATAAAGACATTCTATTGGCATCATGGCGGCATTGCCAACAACATAAGGGTTTGGAAATATACGGGTGGTGTATAATGACAAGTCATGTGCACATGATTATTGGCACTCACGGCGATAAACTGGAAAACATTATGCGGGATATGAAAAAGCATACTTCGACGGAATTAAAAGAAGCGATTAAACAACATCCGGCGGAAAGCCGGAGGGAATGGATGTTATCGATGATGGAAATGGCCGGTAAGGAGAATAGCCAGAATACCAACTTCCAGCTATGGCAGCAGGATAACCACCCGATTGAATTATTTGATCAAAAGGTACTGCATCAAAAACTTGATTATACGCATTACAACCCGGTTGAGGCGGGTTTCGTTGAACGGCCTGAAGATTATTTATACAGTAGTGCGCGAGACTATTATTCTGGTGTGCAGGGATTGATTGACATTATTTTGGTAGAGCCATTGATGCTTAATCGCTGAATAATATTGCGTAGAAAACAGGCTTATATATAAAGCTTAGGTACAAAACCACGAGTAGCCTCTGCGCTTTTGGCGGCGCGTCATACTCGCGGGAGAAGAGTAGCCAATTGTGTAACAATATTTCGTCATGCAACAATATGAAGAAACAGAATGATGCTACAGGCGGTACGCCCCTAAAGCATTAAACGTACCAGGCTTACCATTATCGATATGTTTAAGAAGGAAGACTTGCAGCCGTAAAGATTGACAGAAACTACTAGATCGGCACCCCCGCATCGTATGTGTTCCATAATAGAACATTAATAATTAAAGGTGGGCGTAATAAGTATCAGTGTTCCACGATAAATCTAATCCTCCGGATTATGGTATATTTACCATAATAGTGTAATGCAAAACATATCTTTAAGTCTATGAATTTAGAACTTTTAAAAAAAGTAGTATTCTGTCGATTTCTCTTTATTGATGGTGATGGAAAAAATGGAATAGGCTGGTGTTCCGGTTTTATAATTGGCCGTAAATATCTGTGTACTGTTTATCACATTCAGGCGCGAGTATCCGTGTCGGGAAAAAGGGGTGGGCTACTCGTGCCCCGCATCCAATGAAAGCGAAATGCAAATAAATGCGCATTAAACTTATACAGGTATGCAAAATAACGGTAATTTGGTTTTCAATACCAAACCGAAATGAACCTTTATACAATGAACAAGCATAGTTTGATACCTACCAGCGGGCACGAGTACACAAGCCCACAAGCCAGCGCTGCATACTCGCACCAGAAGAGGTTGGTTTAATAACGAGTAAACATTTAAACTTATGATATTATTGGATTTTATAATTTACTATTTAACACTTTATTTTACCAATAGGCCGAAAACTGTTAGTTGGACTTCTCCCGTAGAACGCGCTATATATGCATTGAGCTTAATAACGACCTCTTGGATTTTAGCCATACAGTTTTTCATTATAATACATTTCGGTATAGATATAGAATCCCGTGCTTTGTGGATTTATGTATTAATAGCGCTAGGTCTAATGTGGCTTTATAAATATATATATATTACAAAAAGTCGCCTCAAATTAATTAGTTCGTTACCAGTGAGACTAAAAAAAAATCTAAAATTAAATGACATCCAGTGCGTGGTTCTATCATGGCTCATATTACTAATTTCATTTGCTCTACCATTCGTCGTTTTAATTTCAAATATGAAATAATTGAGTAGCCTATCAATCGTGTTATTTATTTACACAACGTTGAACACCAAGGATAAATATAGAATGTGGTAATAGTTAATGCGAGTGGCGTCTAGTCATTTTTGTACGTAGATAGCTTACTAAATATAGAGGTGGTGTGATGCGAATACAATGACGCACTTTTGCAAGCCTGGTTCCCACGATGCTTTAATCACCGGGTACTTATCCCACGAGCTGCAAACAAGGCGTTTGATAGAGATCCAATCAGGGCGCCGGGGATTTTTCAACTGGCATTTCACCCTGGCTATTTTTGACTTCTACTAAGTTTACGCTGTTAAATAAAAATGCAACAAAGACATAAATGCTATAAACGAGACAAATTCTTGGTGGACAAAAATGACAGGCAAGCTACCAGGAAGTACAGCCAGAGACCTAGAAGCTGAAACGTTTACCAAGACGGCCACCGATATCGTCGGGAAACGTATATTTGTCGCAGGAGTAGTATTCAGTGCTTATAGTATTTATAAAGATCATTCCATAGAGAATATTGCTGCAAACGTTGCCGATAATGTAGTAGGTTATTTAGCACTTACAGTACCAGGCGCTCAAATTCCTGCACTGATTTATTTCGCAGGCAGATTTGCATATGAGCTATACAACTCTAAATGATACTATTAAAGACCCTATCTAATTATTTGTCATGTTAAAAGTATCAAGGTATTATATATGGTATTTTTATTTCTGTGTTTACTGGTCTGCATACAATTGGGGCGAAAAACGAAACCCACAGGATAACGCAACTAATTCATTTCGTTTTATCTGGATCTTATTGTTTTCAATAGTTTTACAAATTGGATTGTGTTTTGGATTTAAACTTTCGGGCTTACTATTCTTTTTTCTTTGTGCAGTTCCAGCTTTTATTGTTCCTGATATTGTTTTCAGTAAAAAGAAAATCAATTTTAATTACAAAGAGTTTGATTTCTTAAGAACTGATGGCTATAAAAGAAAACGGATAATAGTGGTTGTTCTAGTGGTAGCTGTGTTAATAATACTTAATGCCGGCGTGGCAATTTATAGGAATGTCACCCATTCTTTATGATATCCCTAAGGTCTATACAGAATGCTTATATGTCGGAACGGTAGTATTCAGTGCATATGTTAGTTATAAGACCACTCGGGTGGACAATTGCTAACAATTATTTGAGGTATATATAACTATATGAAAGCAGCAACAGTAGGATAAGTTGCAATGGATCC
>Ga0163162_10007363_pt1 | contig 10698 bp, 11 predicted proteins | sample S55metaG_FD_115310 | JGI IMG/M metagenome (GOLD analysis project Ga0163162, IMG submission 115310) | Switchgrass rhizosphere microbial communities from Kellogg Biological Station, Michigan, USA - S5-5 metaG | ecosystem: Host-associated > Plants > Roots > Rhizosphere > Soil | place: USA...
ATCCTGAAAGAACTGTTGCCTTTTAGTCAGGTTAAAATGCGATGCAAGTTGCAATGCCTGTCCCCATTCTGCAATATGAATATCGTTAAACGACTGCTGTTTATCTTCTGCATCAAGCTGTATCGGGTAGTTAAGGCCAAGTACTTCTTCGGGGGTTACAGGGTAGGCCTCTACCCCCGTGTAATTTATTTCCTGCCCTGTTTTAAGAGTTTCTATAAAAGTGATGAAAGCATTAAGCCCTGTACCGAAGCCAATCTCTAAAATAGAGATCGGTTTACTTTGCGTTAATGCCAGTCCATTTTGTATAAAAACATGGTAGGCTTCCTGTATGGCGCCAAACTTAGAATGGTAGGTTTCCTGCATCTCCGGCAGGTAGATTGTTACCGACCCGTCACCCGTGGTTATTATTTCTCTTTTCAATTATTTAATATAAAGTTTTTTTATGCGGGGTATCGGACCCTCACATTTTTGCTCATGGCATTTTACACAAGAAGCAACCGCGTCATTAAAATGCTGTTTCGCATTAAGCGAATCTTTATAGATAAGCTCTTGTGCTTTTAAAAACTTAGCCACTTGTTCTTTAAAAAAGGTATCATTCTCACTTTCATCAGTCATTGCCGAAGCGTGGATCTTTAAAAAGTGTTGCGGAAAGTTGCCAATAGCATCTCCTCTGGTGATACGCTCTTTAAGCCGCATATTGTCTACATACATCTGCTCCATAAGGGCAGCCATTTGCGACATCTCATACATTTTAAACTCTTTCTTTTCTGGCGCTTTTTTACATGCTGCCTTAGCCGGTATTGTTTGACCCGTTTCAGATTCTTTTTTACATGCAGAAAGAAGCGTTATACAAAGTATTATTACTATTAAATTCTTCATTACTTGCTTATCAGTACACCATCAGCCATGAATTTATATTCAACTTCCGGCTCGGTTATTTTAGCTATTTCGGCTTCCGATTTTCCACCATCTTTGGCATAATGCCTTAACTGCGCTACCGAAGTCTCACTTACAAAAGCCTTACCGCTTACAATAGCTTCCTGATCTGCAGCATTTAGCGGCACAAAGAAGGCATAATCTTTAAACTTTACAAAAGATTCTTTCCCTCCCGGTAGTTCCATTGCCATCCAGCAGCCTTTATTTTGGCACACATCCTTAATGTTCGATTTAAATTTAATATTTATGGTATCGCCAGGTTTAAGCGATTTGTATTTTTTAATCATCTCTTCTTTAGAGATAGCATTATCGGCAAGTATTTTATCTCCAAAAGAAGCGTAATCAACCTTAGCAGTCTTTGTCGGTTTTACATCTTTCACTTCAATAGTATTTTCTTGAGGTTTAGATACTGCTGTTCCGTCTTCTACAGTAGTAATAATACTATCTCCGGAAGCATCTTCAGAAATAACTTTAGTTTCCTTATTCTTTTGGCAGGCAGCAAATAGACTTATTGCTAAAGCCATAAATACTATTTTTTTCATTATTTAACGAAAATTAGAGTTTATGTGACAAATTTATACAGAAACTTTAAGCGTGCAAGTACTATTAACCTATTTCGCCTTTTTATTGCACTTTCTTTCAGTGTGTTAATTTTTAGCCATTCAAAATTACTCATATTTGAGCGGCAGACATTAATTTTTAGTAAATTTGCAATAACACGACCTAAACTTATAAAACCACGAAAACAAAATTTAATGAGTAATAACGCTACTGATGGCATTATCATCAACAGAGCCGAAACGTCAAAAATAAGCACTGTAGATTTTGAAAACCTGCCTTTTGGCAACACGTTTACCGACCACATGCTTATTTGCGATTTTAGGAATGGAGAATGGGAAACGCCTGTAATTAAACCTTACGAGCCCTTTTTAATTGACCCATCTGCAAAAGTATTCCATTACGGACAAGCCATTTTTGAAGGAATGAAGGCCTACAAAGATGAGCAGGATGATGTATGGCTTTTCAGGCCGGAAGAAAATTTTGACCGCTTTAATAAATCAGCTGTAAGGCTTGCAATGCCTGAAGTACCCGAGAAAGTGTTTATTGGAGGATTAAAGAAAATACTTGAGATAGAAAAAGAATGGGTAAAAAAAGGTAAAGGCAATTCGCTTTACATCCGTCCGTTTATGATTGCCATAGGCTCGGGTGTCATTGCTGCCCCGTCTACACAATACCGATTCATGATTATACTTTCTCCTGCAAGGTCATATTATTCAGGTGAAGTTAAAGTTATTATTGCCGAACATTACAGCCGTGCTGCTAATGGTGGTATAGGCGCTGCTAAAGCTGCCGGAAACTATTCTGGACAGTTCTATCCAACAAAACTGGCTAATGAAATGGGCTTTCAGCAGATTATCTGGACCGATGATGCTACACATACAAAACTGGAAGAAGCAGGAACTATGAATGTTTTCTTCAGGATTAATGATACTTTATATACTGCGCCTACCAGTGAAAGGATACTTGACGGTGTAACCCGTAAAAGTCTTATTGAACTGGCAACACGCGAAAATATTAAGGTAGATGTTCGTTCAGTATTAGTATCAGAACTTATTGAAGCTGCAAACAATGGCAGCCTTAAAGAAATATTTGGTGCAGGTACAGCCGCAGTAGTTAACCCTATTGTAGGTTTTAGCTACCAGGATAAATATTACGAGCTTCCTAAAATTGAAAACTCACTTGCACAAGAACTAAAAGAAAAGCTGAACAACATACAATACAAACTTGCCGAAGACACTTTTGGGTGGACAGTAAAAGTTTAGTATACAGTATCAGTATACAGTCTGCATAAAATAAAATGGTCAGTAACATTTAATATGTACTGACCATTTTTATTAAGTATTATTTCTACTGAACATTGATTACTTCCTGCTATTTGAGTATTTCTTCAAAATTAGGTTTAAAGTAATTAGGCCCTTTCATAACTTTACCATCTTCACGATAAATAGGTTTACCGTCATGGTTCAGTTTGCTCATGTTACTACGCTGAATTTCGTCGAAGACCTCCTCAATCTTATACTGCAGGCCATGTTCTATAATTGTTCCGCATAAAATATAAAGCATATCGCCAAGGGCATCGGCAATTTCTACAAGATCGTTGTTTTGTACCGCTTCAAGATATTCTTCGTTTTCTTCCTTCATAAGGTTGTAACGAAGAAGGTTTACAGCTTCACCAAGCGTAGCTTTAGGCACTTCACTTATGCCAAGTCCAAACGAAGAATGGAATTGTTTTACAGAGTCTAACTGTTTTTTCATTTTTTATAAAATTTACAGACTAAAAATAACTAAAAATAGAAGCATAGTATTGTACCTTTGTAAAAAGATTTCAACATGTTCACACCGGGACAAATTAATTTTGCAATATTCTTTATCGTTGTATTTGTGGCATCTATGATTTATGTGTACCGCAAAGACCTTAGCCTGCATAAAAAATATTATAAAGGAAGTTACAAGATACTTATTGCTTTTTTAACCTTTATAGCATTGCTTTTTGTAGTTAAAATATTCCTGAAAGAATAATCCTAAAATACTTTTATTTTTGTAATATATAAAATCCCCATTAATGGGGATTTTTTTTTACTTTGACTTTATGATATTTGCAGATAATAAAAACCAATAAAACAAGATCACACACACAAATGGACGACGAACAAACAACAGCAGCTACTGACAAAACGTACACAGTAGATTCTATCGCAAGCTTTTTTAACAGTACAGGTATTACGCTTAAAATCTACTTACCTCTAGATACAACGCAAAACCCGTATCAATACATAGTATATGATGCTTCTCAATTAGTAAATGGCGTACAACAAAATGCATTATTCATTTACATGAGAAAAACGACAGACAGTGGTGCAGATCTTTCGGGTTATGATAATGATATTACAATCAGCGCCTTAAATGTACCGTACACTAGCATAACTAAGCTTACTGCACATTCAGGCTTCTCTCCGTTTGATCCTAAAGCAGCAAAAGCGATTGTTACAATTTACCATGACCCTTCCAACATAGTTGCTTACAAACAAAATTGTGCTGACAACTTTTTTGCACAAGTGCCCTCTATGGCATCTTCAGTTGCAGCTAACGGAAACTTTCAATGTACATTACAGTTAGTCGGTACAAATCCAAGAAAAGGGGGAACAAGCTGGATCCCTAAAACATAATTATGATAAAGCCTTATCCAAAACTTATAATTTTTCTTTTTATAAATTTATTTTACATAAATGGATATTCCCAGTCTATTTATGAAAAGATGCTTGATATTGACAGTCTTATAGAACAAAATGAATATAAGATTGCAGCATCACAATTTAAAAAAATAAATGAAGCATCATTATCAAAAACGGATAAGGCTTTATACACTTATATAAAAGCGCAGTTATTAAACGGCGAAGACAAGTTCTCTGAATCTTATAAATATTATTTAAAGTCTAAAAAAATGTTTTTAGCCATTGATAGTATAGATAGGGCAATGGATACCAATTTAAAGTTGTATAATGTTATAACTGCACAGCAAAACTACAGCGATATTTATAAAAAGTATTTTAACGAATATATAGATTATGCCTATAAAAAAGGAGATTCTTTACGTATAGCGATAAGCTTTATAATAAAGGGCGAAAATCATTTTGAAAATGGACGGCCTACAGAAAGCATGGCTAATTTTAAAGAAGCCATGGCGATTTTAAAGAAAATCCATAATAAAAAACGGGTTACTCAACTATACTTTAATATTTCAGCCGTTTATAATGAACAGCTAAATAAACCCGATTCCGCCCTGTATTACTTAAACAAGCAGCTAATTGACATTAAGACTGACGGAACTGCTACAGATTTGTGTTACAATTACATCAATCAGGCTTCTTCCTATTACCACATGCACGAACATAAAAAAGCTATTGAATATTTAAAGTTAGCCGACAATATACCGATAGGTTCATTTGAATCAGTAGTAAGACAACATATTTATGAGTGCCTTTACTTAAATTACGACGCTCTTGCCGATTATTCAAATGCATATAAATACCTTCAGCTAAACAAAAAATATACTGACAGCATTAATATCGTAGATCAGAATATTGCAATAAATGATATACAAACAAAATATAGTGCAAAGGAGAAAGAGCTGGAAAATACTATCCTAAAGGGTAAAGTAAAAACCAGCCGCTTAGCAATGTATGCAATTATAATTATATTGTTAGCCATACTTGCACTGGCATTCTTAATTGTAAAAAACTACAGGCGGAGAGAAAAAATATCAAATCAGGAAAAACTGATTGAACAGCAAAAATTTGAAAAGGCATTAAAAGAATATGAGCTTAACAGTATAGACATGATGCTGGAAGGCCAGGAAAAAGAGCGTCAGCGTATTGCTAATGACCTTCATGATAATTTAGGTAGCATGCTTGCTACGCTTAAATTTAATTTTGAAAACCTGAAGCTACGAAAAATGGAGCTTCGTGAAGAAGAAAACAAACTATACGACCGTACTGATGAATTGATCGAAGAGGCTTACCAGAAAGTACGTGGCATTGCACATGCTAAAAATGCTGGTGTATTTGCCAGCGAAGGACTTATCCCGGCAATACAAAAGCTTGCCGAAAAAATATCAATCCCTGATAAACTCCAAATTCAGGTTATTCCTTTTGGGTTTAATGAACGATTGGAAAACACACTGGAAATTGCTATCTTTAGGACAGTGCAGGAGATGGCAACCAACATTATAAAACATGCTCAGGCTACCGAAGCTACTATTCACCTTACCAACCATGATGATAACATAAACATTATTATTGAAGACAACGGCGTTGGCTTTGACAGCTCAAAAATGGATCAGGCTGATGGTATGGGCTTACAAAACATAAAGAAGAAAATTATTCAGCTTGGAGGTACCCTTGAAATAGACACTACACCGGGCAAAGGAACCACTATAATTATAGATATACCTGTAAATGATTAACGTAGTAATAGCAGAAGACCATCAGTCGCTTATAGACGGCATAAAAATATTCCTTGAATATGAAGAGGATATAAAAGTTGTTGGCGAAGCTAATGACGGTGAAAGGCTTTTGGAAATTGTAAGATTAAAACGCCCAGATGTTGTGCTTACAGACATTCGTATGCCTAAGATGGATGGGATAACAGCAACAAAGCAATTAAAAAAAGAATTCCCGGATTGTAAGGTAATCGCCTTCAGCATGTTTGAACAGGGAGAAGCGATACACCAAATGCAGGATGCCGGAGCATCAGGCTACATAATGAAAAACTCTTCGCTTAAAAGTGTTGTGGCTGCCATAAGGGCAGTAACTAGTGGTGACACTTATTTTGATGCGTCTATAAAAAGCAACAGTAAAAACAACGATAATAATGTTCCGCTAAGCAAACGCGAAATGGAAATCGTTAAGCTAATTGGCGAAGGCAAAACATCTCAGGAAATATCTGAAATACTCTTTATAGGTAAAACAACAGTAGACACCCACAGAAAGAACATCCTTAAAAAACTGAGCCTTCAGGGTAAAAGCGAACTATTACGCTACTCAATGGAGAAAAAGTATGATTTTTAAAATCAAATTTATACTATAAAAAATACCCACTTATGGGTATTTTTTTGTTTTAACAAATAGCTGAAATTTGTAGGGTAAACATGCATAAAGTGCTAATTGCGAAAATCATGAACAAATCACCAAAACTAACAACACTCATAAGCATGAATTTTCTGAACAGGATATTCCGCCGAAGAAAAACCGCTTTCATTAAACAAAGACGTCTTTTAAGAGGAGACTACAATTTGTTCTAAACTTAATCCATGCTTTTTACCACATTACCAAAAGATTAAGTCTAATTATTCATCAGTCAGAAATCATTCCATCCAACACTCTTTTTACAGAGTGTTTTGTGTTTTTATACAATCGTAAATAACTTGGCACATTGTTTGTTTAAAAATATTTTAACAACCTTTTTTTTAATAAATTTGAAACTATTAATCAATTAATTAGAGCATGAGAACAAATACCTACAAAATTATCTTAGCAGCCGTTTTAGGACTTTCTTTATCTAACTGCGGAAGCCCTAAAGTAACCCGAGTGAGCGAAACAAGTGTAACAGACCTTAGCGGACGCTGGAACGAAACCGACTCGCGTGTAACTGCCGAAGATATTGCTTCGCAACTTATGGATCACTCATGGTACAGCACTTATGCATCTGAAAATGCAGGTAAAAAACCGGTACTGATTGTAGGACTTATTACAAACAAATCGCACGAGCACATTGAAGCTGAAACATTCTCTAAGGATATTGAAAAAGCTATCATCAATTCAGGAAGGATGAAACTTGTGCAGGCAGGAAACAAGCGTGAAGAGATAAGGGCAGAAAGAGCCGATCAGCAAAACTTTGCTTCACAGTCTACAATGAAGAAATTCGGCCTTGAAAATGGTGCTGACTTTATGCTTCAGGGAACAATCAACTCTATCGTTGATGCCAATAAAAAAGAAAAAACCGTTTATTACCAGATAGATCTTGAGCTTACAAATATTCAGCATAACGAAAAAGTTTGGATAGGCGACAAAAAGATCAAAAAGTACATAAAGTAATTTCAGGGTAAACATATGGTATTCAAAAATACTGTTTCAGCTATTTCTAAAACAGCAGCTATGCTTTTGCTGGTGGGCCTCTATTCCTGTGGTACTTATAATACCAAGACCAATATTGAAGCCGACCTGTATAATGGCCAGTTTGATAAGGCTATTGAAGGCATAGACCACAATAGTTTTCTGCTAAAAGACAGGAACAGGCTTTTGTACCTTATGGAAAAAGGTAAAATTGAACACCTTAGAGGCAATTACAGGGCCAGCAACATTTTGTTTGAAAAGGCCTATATTATGATTGACGACAAAATAACAACCAATGTGGGGCAGGCCGTAGCGGGAAAGTTAACCAACCCGATGGCTTTGCCTTATAAAGGAGAAGATTTTGAAAAGGTCACCATACATTATTATATGGCACTCAATTACTTTCACCTCGGGCTGCCAAACGAAGCCCTTGTAGAGGCAAAAAGGATTGACATCAAGCTGTTAGAGCTGAATGAAAAATATAAGGACAACAAAAACAAATACAGCCGCGATGCTTTTTCCCAAATATTAGAAGGTATCATCTATGAAAGCACGGGCGATATAAACAATGCTTTTATTGCATACAGGAATGCTGCCCAGATATATGACGATGGTGGCGGAAATTTTTTTGGCGTTCCAATGCCCGATCAGTTAAAGAAAGACCTTGTACGTACTGCCAAACTAATGGGTTTTGAGGATGATTACAACACCTATGTAAAAAAGTACAACATGCCTGATTACCTGCCTAAAAAAACAGGTAAAGATGGTGTTACAGTTCAGCCCAATCCTCCCGTACCATCTGGTGAAGCTGTTATCTTTTGGGAAAACGGCCTTGCTCCTGCCAAAGACCAGATAGTACTAACATTTTCGGCAGCTGATCATTGGTTTTACACCTCCTATATGGAAGACGGCGTAGTTCATGACATTATATTACCGGTACCAATCGGTTTTAATGCAGGTACTGTAAACGCCATTGCGATCCCGAAATACCGAACAAGACAAAGCTTTTACAACAAAGCTGTCGTTATAAGTAACGGAAATGAATTACCGTTAGAAGTTGGCCAGGATTTCAATTCCATTGCAAAACAATGCCTTAAAGACAGAATGTTGCGCGAAATTGTAGAAGTTGTAACCCGTTTTGCATCTAAAAAGGCTGCGAGTGCCGGACTGGCAGCTTTGGGCAAAGGTTTACTTGGCGATGATGGCGAAGATATATTCAGGTTAGGTGGTGATATTGCAGGTGCAGTTACAGAAAAAGCAGATACCCGTAACTGGCAGTCGCTCCCCTCTACCATAAGTTATATTAGGGTTCCTTTAGTTGAAGGCCAAACGGAGTACATCATAAAAAAATACGGCCCGCAGGGTATTGTAGATACCGATAAGATTACTATTCCTTATAAAAAAGGATTGCAGATCATCAATTACTTTGATTTAGGCCGGACTCAGGTAATACCGGGAACGCCACAGCCTCAGCAACCTGCTGCTACCGGAACTACTGACAGTACCAAACCATAAAACGTTGTGTTATGAAAAAGTTTTTACTATCGTTATTTCTTATTTCTTCCCTTGCCCTTTTTTCTCAGGAGAAAAATGATTGGGAAGAGTGGCAAAAAACAAGCTGTTATTCAAACATATCTTTCAGGATGAAAAGCGAGCCTAAAAGCGGTGAACAATTTCATTGGAAAATACAATTTAGAAGCAATTACCCTAAACTTGTATCCTTCAATTATCATATCACCGATAAACTGGAACAATACAGCACAACAACACACCGCAAAACTTTGAATGCAAATCAGCTAAGCGATGAGATCGATATTTATACCGAGCAGGAAGATATTTTTATACTGGTAGATAAATTAAGTCTCTCGCCTCTCCCAAAAGATTTTGAAGATTGCGACAATTAACATAAAAAGATGCCTTTCACAGGGCATTTTTTGCATTTGGTCGGAAATATACTCTGTTAAAAAGATATTTGGTTTGTTAAAATAATTTATCATAATTTTACAAGCGAACTAAAAGTTTTCACTTTATGAGAATTCTAAAATATGTGTTTCTCCTGCTACTGTTATCGGTAGTCGCATTAACGGTTTTTATAGCCACGCAGGAGGGGAAATATGATATAAAGAAAGAGCGCGTAATAAGGGTACCTAAAATGGTGCTTTACAACTATATAAACGAATACAGAAACTGGGAAAACGTAGGTATTCTTACCGGAAGCGACACTACGGCTGTATTCAGCTTCTCTGAAAACTCATCGGGTGTAGGTTCTGAAATGTCATGGAAAAAGGATGGCAGCACAGGAAGTGTAAAAACGACACGCTTAGCCGAAAATGATTCCATTGTACAAAAAGCAATTATAGACAATTTAAATTCTGAGATTCACTGGAAATTTAAGGACACTCTTAAAAGCACAAAGGTAACCATCAGGGTTAAAGGAGAACTTAGCTTCAGGGAAAAAGCAAATGCCCTGCTTAACGGTGAAAATATAAACAGTGAACTTAAAACTTCACTTACAAAAGGACTAAACAACCTTAATGATTATCTTGTACACGAACTTACCCTGTTTAATATTAAAGTGAAAGAAGATGGCCTGGTTATAAAATCGGGGACGTTCTATTTAGGGCAACCGGTAACTTCAAAAATTGAAGATATCAATAAAAAGGCATCAGAGATCTTTCCTAAGCTCTTGAGTTTCATGAAAGGCAATAAGATTATCAAGAAAGGTCCTCCATTTATACTTTACAGAACTATTGACAAAGTAAACGACAAAGCATCTTACGTGGTTTGTATGCCTATTAAGGATGAAATGTTTACTTCTCCGGGCAGCGAGTATGAAGGTGGAAAGCTTCAATCATTTAGTGCGCTTAAAACAACACTTAAAGGAGATTACTCTCACCTACGTAAAGCATGGGACAAAGCCCAAAGCTATATTGCTGAAAAAGGACTTCAGGAAAATACATCAGGACAATATATTGAATTATATACGAAAGGCGTAAAGAATACAAAACGTCCGTCTGAATGGATAACTGACATTTATATTCCTATAGGCCAGCCAACGGTTGTTCCGGTTATAGATGATACAACAGCTGCC
>Ga0163162_10007366_pt1 | contig 10697 bp, 8 predicted proteins | sample S55metaG_FD_115310 | JGI IMG/M metagenome (GOLD analysis project Ga0163162, IMG submission 115310) | Switchgrass rhizosphere microbial communities from Kellogg Biological Station, Michigan, USA - S5-5 metaG | ecosystem: Host-associated > Plants > Roots > Rhizosphere > Soil | place: USA: Michigan...
AAAGGCACGGTCGCCGTGCCCAACAACGTCACCAACCTGAGCCGCGCGCTGTACCTGTTGCAGGACAATGGCCTGATCAAACTCAAACCCGGCTTCAACGACCCGGCCGCCGATCAGGCAACGCCCAAGGACATCGCCGAGAACCCGAAACAGCTGAAGATTCTCGAGATCGAATCGCCGCAGATTCCGCGCTCGCTCGACGACGTCGATCTGGCGGTAATCAACGGCAACTACGCGCTCGACGCGGGCCTGGTGCCGGCCAAGGATGCCTTGGGTCTGGAGAAAGCCGAGCACAATCCTTACGCCAACATTCTGGTGACCACGCCCAAGCTCGAACACGACCCGCGTATCGCGCAGCTGGCCAAGGACCTGACGTCGCCCGAGGTCGCCAAATACATCACCGACAACTTCGCCGGCTCGGTGATTCCGGTGGCGGGCGGCAAGCCATGATCGCCGTCGAGCAGTTGAGCAAGACTTACCCGTCGGCCGCGCAACCGGCACTCGATCAGGTCTCGCTGGGCATTCCCGACGGCGCGGTCTACGGGATTCTCGGGCGTAGCGGGGCGGGCAAGTCGACGTTGCTGCGCTGCCTCAATCTGCTCGAACGACCGGACAGTGGGCGCATTCTGCTGGATGGCGTCGACCTGACGACGCTGTCCGCCAGCGAACTGCGCCAGCAGCGCCAGCGCATCGGCATGATCTTTCAAGGCTTCAACCTGCTGCATTCGCGCACGGTGTTCGACAACATCGCGGTGCCGCTGGAAATCGCCAAGGTTGGCAAGCCGTGGCGCCATGTGCGGGTGCGCGAGTTACTGGAACTGGTCGGCTTGAGCGACAAGGCGCAAGCCTTTCCTTCGCATTTGTCCGGCGGCCAGAAACAGCGTGTCGGCATTGCCCGCGCCCTCGCTGCTGAGCCGGCGTACCTGCTCTCGGACGAGGCCACCAGCGCACTCGACCCGGAAACCACCGAATCGATCCTGCAATTGCTGCGCGACATCAACCGGCAACTGGGCGTGACCATCGTGTTGATCACCCACGAACTGGAGGTGGTCAAGTCGATCTGCGACCACGCCGCATTCATGGCCAACGGACGTCTGGTCGAAGCCGGGCCGGTGCCACGGCTGCTGGCCGATCCGCAATCGCAACTGGGCGCTTCGCTGCGACCGACCTGCGGCTTGCCGCTGGGCCACGCTGCGCCGGGCCTGAGTTTTCTCAAGCAATACGGCGTAAGGGCAGCGCACTCATGAACCGCACGGTCAATTGGGATGAAATCCTGCAACTGGTGTTCAACGCCACCGGTGAAACCTTGTACATGGTTCTGCTCGCAGGGCTGTTCACGCTGCTGATCGGTTTACCGCTGGGCGTGTTGCTGTTTATCAGTCGCCGCGAAGGGCTGCTGCCGATGCCACGCTTGAATGCCGTGCTGGGTGGCGTGGTCAACCTCGGTCGCTCACTGCCCTTCGTAGTGATGCTGATCGCCCTGATCCCGCTGACGCGGCTGGTGGTCGGCACGACGCTGGGCAGCACCGCTGCCGTGGTACCGATCACCATCGGCGCCTTTCCGTTCTTCGCGCGCATCGTCGAAAACGCCTTGGACGAAGTCGACAAGGGCCGCATCGAAGCGATCCTCGCCATGGGCGGCGACATCGGTCATGTGATTTTCAAAGTGCTGTTGCCTGAAGCGTTGCCGGCGTTGCTGGCCGGGATCACCTTGACGCTGGTGATGCTGATCGGTTTTTCCTCGATGGCCGGGGTGATCGGTGGCGGTGGGCTGGGTGATCTGGCGATTCGTTACGGTTATCAGCGTTTCAACAATGAAGTGATGGTTGCCACGGTGGTGGTGTTGGTGATCCTCGTCCAAGGCGTGCAAAGCCTGGGCGATCGGTTGGTTCGTTCGCTGGCGCATCGCCGCTAAGGAATTGTATGAGTGTGCCGGTCGCTGTGGCCCGTGAGCCGCTGATTCGTGTACGTGAGCTAAGCAAAATATTTGGCGCGAGCCGGGCGCTGGACGCGGTCAGCCTGGACATCTATCCCGCCGAAGTGGTGGCGCTGCTCGGCGCCAATGGCGCGGGCAAGTCGACTCTGGTGAAGATCCTCGCGGGCAGCCAGACTGCCGACGCTGGCGAGATCTGGCTGGAGGGCGCGCCACGGCATTTCAGTTCGCCGCTGTCGGCGCGACGCTTGGGCATTGTCGCGGTGCACCAGCAGATCAACGAGGGCATCGCACCGGGTTTGAGCGTCGCGGAAAACCTCCTGCTCGATGAGCTGTGCAAGCCGGACGCGGAATTCTGGCTCAATCGCAAACGCCTGCTGGAGCGCGCCGCGAGCATTGCCGCCGGGCTGGGTTTGACCTTGCCGCTGGAGCAGCCGATCGAGCATCTCGGTCAGGCCGAACGGCAATTGGTGGTGCTCGCCCGGGCCTTGGCGTTGCAGCCGCGCCTGCTGATTCTGGATGAGCCGACGGCCGCGCTTTCCGATGCCGAGGCGCAGCGCTTGTTTGGTTTGATTGACACCTTGCGCAGTCGCGGTGTGGCGATTCTGTACATTTCCCATCGACTCTCCGCTCTGCAAAGAGTGGCGGATCGCGCCATCGTTCTGCGCGATGGCCAGTTCGCGGGCGAGTTCACCGCGCGGCAATTGCCCGAAGCGGTGAGTGCCATGCTCGGGCAGGCTTTAGCCGAGCATGTTTACCAGCCGCGCGTAGCCGGGCGCGAGGTGTTGAAGCTCAACGCCATGCAAATCCTGCCGCGCTCCGCCGCGTTCGATCTGACCCTGCACGAAAACGAAGTGGTGGTGCTCACCGGCCTGTTGGGCGCCGGTAAAAGTGAAATCGCCGAGGTGCTGTTCGGCCTGCGTAAAGCGACCTCGGGCCGCGTGCAACTGGATGGCGCTGACTGGCGTGCGGACTCACCGCGCCAGGCCATCCAAAGCGGGGTTTTCTTCGCGGCCGAGGATCGCGCCAGTCAGTCGCTGGTGGCGGATTTCTCGCTGCGTCGAACCTTGACCTTGCCGTTTCTCGAGCGCTTCACCCGTGGCGGTTTTATCCGCAACCGCGCCGAGGCTACGGCGGTCGAGGCGCAAGTGGCGGCGCTGGGGATCAAGACTGCCGGTATCGATGTGCCGATGAGCGCACTGTCAGGCGGCAATCAACAGAAAGTCGTGCTCGGCCGCTGGCTGCTCGGCGAAGGGCGGGTGTTGATCCTCGATGAACCCTTTCAAGGCGTCGACGTACGTGCCCGCCGTGACATCGGCCAACTGTTGCGCGACAGCGCCAGGGGCCGGGCGACTTTAGTGATTTGCGCCGATGTCGATGAAGCCCTGGAAATCGCCGACCGCATCCTGCTGGTGCGTGATCACGCTGTGGTCGCGGAGTACCCGCGTGCCGGCCTCGATCGTGCTGATCTGGTCGCTGCGCTGGCCGGCAGCGACGTGACCAACCATTCCCCTCAAGCCACGCCAAGGAGCAGAGCGAGTGCCTGATTCAAGTTCACTGTTATCGACCGAACCGGCACGCGCCGAACGTCTGCTGCACGTGCTGATCCGCTATGGGCTGCTGTGGCTATTGGCGCTGATCGTGGTGTTTTTCAGCGTGGCCGAGCCGGCATTTCTGCGCGTCGGCAACCTGTTCAGCATCCTGCAATCGGTGTCGATTGTCGCGCTGCTGGCGCTGGGTGTGACGCTGACCATGGCCGTCGGCGGTCTCGATCTGTCGATTGGCGCGGTGGCGGCGATGAGCCTGATGATCGCCAGTTACGTGATGGTCGTGCTCGGCTGGGGCGCGGTGCCGGCGGTGTTGATCAGTCTGGCGGGCGGGGCGCTGGTCGGTCTGCTCAACGGCTGGCTGATCGTCAAACTGCGTGTGCCGGACATTCTCGCGACGCTGGGCAGCATGTTTCTGGTGATCGGCGTGCAGTTGATTCCTACCGGCGGACGCTCGATTGCGGTCGGCATGACCTTGCCCAGCGGTGAGGAAACCGAAGGTACGTTCAGTGCTGCGTTTCTCGCACTGGGGCGCGGGCGATTGTGGGAGGTGGTGCCGATTCCGGTGTTGATCACGGCGGTGGTCGCGATTGCGGTGTGGCTGTTTCTCGAACGCACGCGCATTGGTCGGCTGTTCTATGCCATTGGCGGCAACGAGCAAGCGGCGCGACTGGCCGGTGCGCCGGTGCAGCGCTTCAAGTTGTTGGCTTACGTGCTTTCGGCGCTGCTTGCATCGCTGGGTGGATTGTTGCTGGCAGCGCGGCTGGGGCGTGGCGACGTCAGTTCGGGCAATGGCCTGGTGCTGGATGCTCTCGGCGCGGCGCTGATCGGTTTTGCCGTACTCGGTGCGAAGAAGCCCAATGCCTTTGGCACTCTGATCGGCGCGCTGCTGGTGGCGGCGCTGCTCAATGGCCTGACCATGCTCAACGCGCCGTATTACGCACAGGATTTCGTCAAGGGACTGGTGCTGGTACTGGCCTTGATGTTCACGTTCGTCCTCGCGCATCGGGCGCGTTGAGCCGCTTTATTCAAGGAAGTTGTATGCACGGTTCAATCACACAGTTCGCCCGTCATTGCCTCGCCGGTGCGTTGCTTTCGGCATTGGCGCTGAGCGCTCAGGCCAAAGCCTTGACCGGTGCGCCGGCACCGTTCGACAAAGGTCAGGTGCAGATCGCGCTGGTGGGGTATTTGTTCTCCGGGGATTTCCCCGAGGCGTATTTGCGTGGCGTCGAAAAGCAGACCGAAGCGTTGGGTGCCAACCTGCGCGTATTCGATGCCCGGCAGCAGGCGGCGAGTCAGGGCGAAATGATCGATCAGGCGATTGATCTGGGTGTGGACGGCATTATCGTCCAGCTCGGCTTGGCCGAAACGCTGAAAGCGCCGATTGATCGGGCCATCGCCAAAGGCATTAAAGTCGTCGCCTTCGACGTCGATCTGAACACGCCGCAAGTGACTCAGGTCGAGCAGGATCACCATGCGCTGGCACGTCTGGCCCTCGATCAAGCCCTGAAGGACAACGGCACGAAGTTCGATGCTGGCTACGTGTACATCAGCGGCTTTACGCCGATGGAGCGCCGCGACGAGATCTGGAGTCAGGTCAAGAAAGCCAATCCGGGGATCGTCGAGAAGGCCCGCTTTGGCACGCTGAATCCACCGATTGCCAACTCGGTGGCGGATCAGGCCAGCGCCGTGCTTCGCGCTAACCCGGGCATCAGCGTGATTTTTGCGCCGTTCGATGAGTTCGCCAAAGGCGCGAAAATCGCCGTCGATGAGGCAGGGCTGACCAGCAAGGTGAAGATCTACAGCGCCGATATTTCCACCGCCGATATTCAGATCATGAAAGAGCCGGACAGCGCCTGGGCGGCGACGGCGGCGGTCAATCCGCAAGTGGCCGGGGCGATCAGCGTGCGTAGTCTGGCGATGTTGATTGCCGGGGAAAATCCGGGGCATCAGGTGCTGGTGCCGCCGACGCTGATTACCCGTCAACAGTTGCTGGATCTGGACGTGAAAAACGTGCGTGATCTGGCGCAGAAACTCCCGAGCTTCGGTGATACCGCGAATGTCGCACGGGCCCCGTGGATTCCGGTGGCTAACTAGAACATTTGCCACGACATCGCCCATGTGGGAGCGAGCCTGCTCGCGAAGAGGTCCGATCAGTCGATATCTCTGGTGACTGACCCACCGCTTTCGCGAGCAGGCTCGCTCCCACAGGGGTAACGCGTCGTTGCGAAAACTGAGGGAGTTCTGGAGTTTACATGCACAACAAAGCCTCGCGCTTACGCAAAAGCCGTCCGCCGAAAGCCGATCCGGTGCTCGGGGAACGACTGCCCCCAGGCCAGGTGCTGACGGAGCGTTTTCCAATCCTCCACGAAGGCGAAGTACCGGAATATGACCTTGCCAACTGGTCGCTGCGCCTGTTCGGCACACTCGCACGGCCAATCGAGTTAAGTTACGCCGACCTGCTGGCACTGCCGCAACGGCAACTGCGCTGCGACATCCATTGCGTGACACGCTGGTCGAAATTCGACACCGAGTGGAGTGGGGTGCATCTGCAGGATGTGTTGCAGGCGTTCGATATCCAACCGACATCGGCGTTCGTCATGGCCCATGCCGACCACGATTACCAGACCAACTTGCGACTCGATGATCTGCTGCACTCCGACAGTCTGTTGGCCACCCATTACGCCGGCCAGCCGTTGACCGCGCAACATGGCTGGCCACTGCGGCTGGTGGTGGCGGGGCGGTATTTCTGGAAGAGTGCGAAGTGGCTGCGCGGGCTTGAATTCGTCGAGCAGGAGCAAGCGGGGTTCTGGGAGCAGAACGGCTTTCATCTGCACGCCGATCCGTTTGCCGAACAGCGATTCAGTGGTGATGAACTGGATATTGCCGAGGATGCCTGGCTGGAAAAAGAGTTCGACTAAGTTTTCTAGACGCAACCTGTTCAAACATTGAAATACGATCAACCTGTGGGAGCGAGCCTGCTCGCGAAGGGGCCGGGCCAGTTGCCTCTTTGGTGACTGATCCACCGCTTTCGCGAGCAGGCTCGCTCCCACAGGGGGGATGTGTTCCGCACCTTTATTAGTTGTAGGTTAGTTGGTTCAGGTGTTGGCTCAGCAACACTTCTGTTGAACTAAGAACAACTTTTTAGAGCGATCTAACCTAAGTGTTATTGGTTCTTTTGCGATCGACGGCAGCTCGTCTAGCATCGGGATTCAAGGGGAAACGTCTCACGCTGGGGAAACTGCAACTCACCGTAAAAAAAGCTTCACTGCCTTCCAGAAATCCAAAACTACAGCAGACATTGCCGTGCATTGCTTGCCGAACTTTATTGTCGGTAACGGCCGGGTATTAACTGCGATTCAAGGAGCTGTTACATGCATTACCGTTCCCGTTCATTACTGGCGGCTGCCGTCGTGTCCGCCATCTGGCAACTTCCGGCCAACGCGGAAGAAACGTCGGCAAGTGCTGACAGCGACTCCCGCCTCGGCACCGTGCTGGTCACCGGCACGCGGGGTACTTCGCGCACCGTGCTCGATTCGCCGGTGCCAGTCGACGTGCTCACCGCCGAAGACCTCAAATCCGCCGGCGCCGCTGATGGCGAACTGGGCGCGGCGTTGCAGACGCTGTTGCCATCCTTCAGCCTGCCGCGCCAATCCAACTCCGGTGGCGCCGACCATGTGCGTGCGGCGCAACTGCGTGGCATGAGTCCCGATCAGGTGCTGGTGCTGGTCAACGGCAAGCGCCGCCACACGTCGGCGGTGGTCAACGATTCGTCGAAGATCGGTCGTGGTACGGCGCCCGTGGATTTCAACTCGATCCCGCTCAGCGCGATCAAACGCATCGAAGTGCTGCGTGACGGCGCCGGTGCGCAGTACGGCTCCGATGCGATTGCCGGGGTGATCAACATCATCCTCGACGACGCGCCCGAGGGCGGCGAAGTGTCCACCAGTTATGGCGCCTATCACACCCATCAGGACGCCATCGGCAAGACCACCACCGACGGCCAGAACAGCGTGACCACCGCGAAGATTGGCACGCGTTTGGGTGAAGAGGGCGGGTTTATCCGTGGCGGCACCGAATACAAGGATCGCAACCCGACCAACCGCGCCGGTTTTGACGGCTTTGCCGATACTCCAGGCCAGCGCAACTATGTGATGGGCGACGGCGTCGCGCGCGTCGTCAACCTCTGGTTCAACAGCGAACTGCCGCTCGCCGGCGGCAAGGCCTACAGCTTCGGCACCTATAACCAGCGCCATACCACCGGCGCCGAGTTCTATCGCTACCCATCCGAACAGCCGCAGTTCTACCCCAACGGCTACTTGCCGCAATCGCTTGGTGACAATAAAGACGTCTCCGCCACCGCCGGTTTCAAAGGCCTGATCGGTGACGAGTGGGACTTCGACAGCAGCGTCACTCACGGTCGCAACCGCTTCGATGGCTCGACCCGGCGTACGCTTAACGTCAGCCTCGGCGAAGACTCACCCACGAAGTTCGACACCGGCGATTACGAGTTGCGTCAGACCACCAGCAACCTCGACTTCAGCCGTGAACTGCGTCTCGGCGAGCGCTCGTTCGTCCTCGCGGTCGGCGGTGAATACCGCTACGAAAATTACCTGACCTATGCCGGTGACGAGGCCTCCTATATCGGCTCCGGAGCGGACGGCGCCAACGGCCTGCGGCCGAGCGAAGAGTCGGATCTGGATCGCAACGTGTTCGGCACCTACGCCGAGCTGTCCGGTGATCTCACCGAGCGCTTCTTCGTCGACGCCGCCACCCGTTGGGAGCATTACGACGATGCCGGCAGCAAACTGACGGGCAAGCTCAGCGGTCGCTACAAACTCACCGAGCAATGGGCCTTGCGCGGTGCGGTCTCGAACAACTTCCGCGCGCCGTCTCTGGCCCAAAGCGGCTTCCAGAACACCACCAGCAACTTCGGCGATGGCGGCACGCTGACCGACATCCGCGTGCTCTCGGTCAACGACCCGATCGCCCGTGCACTCGGCGCCGAGAAGCTCGATCCGGAAACCTCGAAGAACTTCAGCCTCGGCCTGACCTTTCAGTTGAACGAACGCTTCGACGCCTCGCTGGACGTGTTCCGCATCGACGTCAAAGACCGCATCACTCTGTCGCAACGCATTGGCAGCGATGCGCTGGAAAACTACATTAACGACAACTTCGGCGTTGCTGGCGTGCACGACGTCAACTTCTTCACCAACGCTGCGGACACCAGCACCCATGGCGCCGAACTGGTGCTCAACTACCACCAACCGTTCTATGAAGGGCAACTGGGCCTGACCACCGCGTACACCTACAACCACACCAAAGTCACCAGCACCAAAGGCACACCGTCGCAACTGACGGCACTGGGCATCGGCAATGACGCCCTCGTTGGCGTCGAAGAAACTAACACCCTGACTGACGCGGCGCCAAAGGATCGCTTCATCTTTTCCGCCAACTGGGCCAGCGAACATTGGGGCCTGCTCGGGCGGTTGACGCGCCAGGGCGAGACCACCCGCGTGTTCGATTTCGGCGACTCGCAACCGGAGCAAACTTACGGCGCGGTGTGGCAACTGGACGCCGAGGTGGCCTACAAATTCACGCCGAAATTCAACATCGCGGTAGGCGGCAACAACCTCACCGACAACTACCCGGAACGTTCCGGTTCGGCGATCAACTACGGCGGTAACCTGCCGTACGACGTGCTCTCGCCAATCGGCACCAACGGCGCCTACTACTACGCCCGGGCCACTTATGGTTTCTAGCGCAGGACCCGGGCGGCACCTGCCGGTGTTTCAGGCGTTGCTGATCACGCTGGGCATGGTGATCACCACCGACATTCTGAAAACCGCGCCGACCGTCGCCCTCAACGTTGGCCCGGAGCATTTCTACCTGGTGTGGGTGCTTGGCGGCGTCGCCTCAATGATCGGCGCGCTGTGTTTTGCCGAGATGGCCACGGCGTTTCCGCATCCGGGCGGCGACTATCACTTTCTGCGCACGGCGTATGGCGAGCGCATGGGGTTCTTGTTCGCCTGGTCGCGGTTTTCGGTGATGCACACCGGTTGGATAGCATTGTCGGCGTTCATGTTTGCCGATTACGTCGATGCGATGGTGCCGTTGGGTCAGTACGGCTCGGGGTTGTTTGCCGGAGTGGTGATTGCGGCATTGGTGCTGCTTAATCTCACCGGCAAGCACATTGGCTTTCTCACCCAGACCTTATTGGTGGGGCTGTTGGCATTGGGTTTTTTGAGCATTGCCAGTGCCGGCGTTTTTTTGGCCTGGCAAGGCATCGAACCGCCTGCGCCGGGTCTTGCGCCCGTCGCGGAAAACACCGGTGTGGCCGGCTTCTCGGCGGCGGTGATTTTTGTCTTTCTGGCGTTCGGTGGCTGGAGCGACGCGGCGACGTTATCGGCAGAAGTGCGTGATGGCCGGCGGGGGATTTTCATTGCCATGCTCGGTGCGCTGAGCGTGTTGATGGCGATCTATCTGGCGCTCAATTGGGCGTTCGTTCAGGGCTTGGGATTCGCTGGACTGGCCGCCAGCAATGCGCCGGCGGTCGAGTTGTTGAACCGGGCCTTCGGTGCCCCGGGTGTCATGTTGATTTTGCTGATGGTCGGCATCGCCGCGATTGCGACCATCAACTCGACGCTGCTGGTCGGCGCGCGCACCACGTACGCTGCCGCGCGCGATGTGCCGCAGTTGCGAGTTTTCGGCGAGTGGGATGACCAGCATGGTGTGCCGCGCAAAGCGTTGCTGGCGGAAGGTGCGGTGGCGTTGTTGCTGGTGTTGTTTGGCAGTTTTACCCAGAGTGGATTCAATACGATGGTTGAATACCTGACTCCGGTGTATTGGTTGTTTTTGAGTTTGAGCAGCGTGGCGCTGATCATTCTGCGACGGCGTTTTCCCGAGGTGCCGCGGCCGGTGAAGGTGCCGTTGTATCCGCTGCTGCCGCTGCTGTTTTTCGGGTTGTGCCTGTACATGCTGTATTCCAGCGTGGCGTTGGTGGGGTTTGGGGCGTTTTTCGGGATTGGGGTGTTGTTGGTGGGGGCTGTAATACTGGCAGTGTTGAGCCGACTGATGCCAAGCCCTCACCCCAGCCCTCACCCCAGCCCTCTCCCTGTATGTACCGGAGACATGGTGGACACATGTTCGGAGACATAGTGGACGGTTTTAGATCTTCTTACCTGCCGTAACGATCTGCAAGTTCAAGTCGATTCGGG
>Ga0163162_10007367_pt1 | contig 10697 bp, 9 predicted proteins | sample S55metaG_FD_115310 | JGI IMG/M metagenome (GOLD analysis project Ga0163162, IMG submission 115310) | Switchgrass rhizosphere microbial communities from Kellogg Biological Station, Michigan, USA - S5-5 metaG | ecosystem: Host-associated > Plants > Roots > Rhizosphere > Soil | place: USA: Michigan...
AACCCGGCGTTGCTACACCTTAATGATAAGGACACAACCGAAGAACCACGGATTGAAAAGCCACAAGCGGTACCTGCGGTTAAGCCGGATAGTATAAAAAAGGACTCCACTCCAACGGTTGCTGATACCGCTAAGGCAATTTCCAAACCTGTTGAAGCGTTAAATAAGCCGGCAGCCCAAACTGATACCATAGCAAAACCCGAGTTCGCGATATTTTTAGGATCATTTAAAACCGAAACTAAAAGCGAAGAGGCAGTTAAAGATTATAAAAGAAAAGGCATTGATGCCCGCATACTGAAAGGCCCGGGAACCGGTCCGCGTATCAAGATTATAATTGGGGGATTTTCCTCATCTGATGAAGCAGAAACCGCGAGAAAAAAACTCGTATTACAAGGAAAAATAACTAAAGACACATACTCAAAACAAATTACTGATTCCACGAAATGACTTTATTATTAATACAGCAACTTACAGATACCGCCAAACACCTGGCAGATACCGCAAACCACGCCGTAACAACCGCAGCCTTGCCAACTGAAGAACTTCGCTTTGGCGACCTGCTGATCAAAGGTGGCTGGGTAATGATCCCGATTGGTATTTTAGCTGTACTGGGACTGGTAATATTTTTTGAACGTTACTTTACTATCCGTAAAGCATCACGTGACGAATCAAACCTGATGGTACAGGTTCGCTCCAGTATCCATTCAGGCAACCTCGAATCGGCCATTGCTATTTGCCGTAACAACAATACTCCCCTTGGCCGCATGCTGCAAAAAGGGTTATTGCGTATTGGCAGGCCTATAAAAGATATTGAAGGCGCTATCGAAAACGTTGGTAAGCTTGAAGTATCCAAACTGGAAAAAAACATTGGTATTTTAGGTATCGTAGCCGGTATAGCTCCGATGTTTGGTTTCCTTGGTACCATTGCGGGTGTAATCAAAATCTTTTATGATATCTCAAAAACGGATAACATCAGCATGGGTGTAATTTCGGGCGGTTTATATGTAAAAATGGTAACATCTGCGGCAGGGTTATTTGTAGGTATCGTTGCCTATGTGTGCTACCACGTTTTAAATATGATGGTTGATAAGGTGATCCTGAAACTGGAAACCGATGCTATTGAATTTATTGACCTGTTAGAGGAGCCGAGCAAATGAATTTAAGAAAACGACACAGGGGCGCATCGGCAGAGGTACATACATCGGCAATGAACGATATTATGTTCTTCCTGCTGCTGTTTTTCCTCATAGCCTCAACAGTTACCAATCCAAACGTTATTAAACTGGTATTGCCCAAATCATCAAGCGGGCAGTCGGTATCTAAAAAAACGATAACGGTATCAGTAACCAAAGATCTTAAGTACTACGTTGATAAAAAAGAGATCCCGGTAGATGCCCTGCAAACTACCCTGGCAGGCTATAAAAACCTGGCTACCGAACTTACCATAGTTTTGTATGTTGATAAAACCGTAGCCATACAGGATGTGGTACAGGTAATGGACGTGGCACAAAAATTGAATATTAAACTGGTTTTGGCAACAGAACCTAAGGGATAACAGTGGCAGTTGCAGTTTAAAGTTTGCAGTAGCTTATTGCAGTAATTTACTGTGATCGCTTAAACAAACTGCCACTTTTTTAAAGTAGCAGTAGCGAGTAGCAGTTGCAATGGTTACCACAACCATGTAGACAAACTGCCGCTCGCTACCGCCACTGCAACTAAAAACCCCAACTAATTAAAATTTGCACTAATTTTGAAAATGGAGTACAGGGAAGAAAATAACTATCCGAAAGCATTTATAGCTACAGGCATTATTATGGCTGTGCTGATAGCGGCATGTTATTTTATAGTGTTTAAAAATCCGCCGGTTGAAGAGAACGGAACAGGCGGTATCCTTGTGAACTACGGTACGGTTGATGAAGGTATGGGCGATGACTACATGAGCACAGAAGAACCATCTGTAGCCGAAAAAGCCAACCACACCAAACCAGATAAAGTTACCGAAGCCAAACCTACCGAAGAAAAGCCCACACCTGAAAGCAGCGAAAAAACGGTCGTTACGCAAAATACCGAAGACGCCCCTGAAGTGGCAGCCCCAACAAAAAAGCCAAGTCAAAACGTGGCTCCCACCCCTCCCGTGAAAACACCACCGGCCAAACCAAGTGTTAACCAAAACGCGTTGTACAAAGGCAAAGCATCAACCGGTACCGGTGAGGGTGATGGTACAGGCAAAGTACCGGGTAACCAGGGTAAAACTACAGGTACTACACTCACCAATAACTATAATGGAACAGGATCAGGCAATGGCGGCAGCCTGAACATGGCACAGCGTAACTTTGTAAGCCGTCCATCGGTAACCGATGCTAACCGTCAAAGCGGTAAAATCGTGGTTGATATTAGGGTTGATAAGGATGGTAACGTAACTTATGCACGTGCCGGCGCCCGCGGAACTACCATATCCGATGATGCATTGCTTCAAAAATGCGAGGATGCTGTACGTAATTCCAAGTTAAATCCGCTTGATAACGCCCCCGATCAGCAGCAGGGCACCGTTGTTTTTGTATTTAAGGTAAATTGATTTCTGCGAAAGCGGATCGATCATAGTTCATCGTTCATAGCCAGACTATTGCGTATTATTACAATTACTCGTTATTTTTAAAGCACAACAGTGTTATTTTTGCCGGGGAAAGTAGTGGTTCAAGCCATGAACCATGAACTATCAGCCATGAACTACAACGCAACCCTCCAATACCTGTACACCCAGCTCCCCATGTTTACGCGTGACGGGGCTTCGGCATTTAAAAAAGACCTTACCAATACGCTTGAACTTTGCAAGCGGTTAGACAATCCTCAGCATAAATTTAAAAGTGTACATGTGGGCGGCACTAATGGCAAAGGTTCCACATCGCACCTGCTGGCTGCAGTTTTGCAAACAGCAGGTTATAAAACAGGGCTTTATACATCTCCCCATCTTAAAGATTTCCGCGAGCGCATCCGCATTAATGGCCAAATGATCAGCGAGCAAACCGTAATTGATTTTGTTGAGCATCATAAGGCAGATTTTGATGAAATAGCCCCCTCCTTTTTTGAGATGACCGTGGCGCTTGCGTTTGATATTTTTGCAAAGGAGAAAGTGGATATAGCTATAATTGAAGTAGGATTGGGAGGCCGGCTGGATTCAACTAATGTGATCACCCCGCTCCTTTCCGTAATAACCAACATAGGCTGGGACCACATGAATATGCTTGGCAACACCCTGCCGCTTATTGCCGGTGAAAAAGCAGGGATTATCAAACCGGGCATTCCCGTAGTTATAGGAGAGAAACAACCAGCAGTTGCCGATGTTTTTATTGAAAAAGCAAGCGAAACTAATAGTAAGTTCCTGTTTGCATCGGAAGAGTGGATCGTTGAAAAGGTGAAAGCTGAAAGGCAAAAGGTGAAAAGTGCTACTGAAGAATTATTGGAGTTCCACATCCAAAGTAAAGACTCAGAACTTAAAACTTACGACTTAGCACTTGACCTCCCCGGCACCTATCAGCTTAAAAATATAAAAACGGTTCTATCTGCCGTTAATGAGCTACGGGGGCAGGGTTTTATAATTTCTGATGATCATATTCAAACAGCGCTGAAACAGGTAAAAATCCTTACCGGCTTACATGGCCGCTGGGAAACCTTAAGCCATAATCCGCTTACCATTTGCGATACAGGCCACAATCCGGACGGGATTGAGGAAGTAATGAAAAACATCGAATCCGTTAAATACAAGCACCTGCATATGGTGATCGGGATGGTGAATGACAAGGATACCGGAAAGGTATTACCAATGTTTCCGAAAAGTGCTACATATTACTTCTGCAAGCCGGACATCCCCCGCGGACTGGACGCTGAGGTCATGAAAGCCCAGGCAGAAACTCACGGTTTAATTGGCAACGCTTATTCTTCAGTAAAAGAAGCTCTGCTCTCGGCACAAAAAAACGCGGGCAGTGATGATCTCGTTTTTGTTGGCGGGAGTACTTTTGTGGTGGCAGAGGTGGTATGATTTTTTAAAGGCGTCATTGCGAGGTACGAAGCAATCGCGAACTATACAGAGCCGCTCTGCTTATAGGGGATTGCTTCGTACCTCGCAATGACGCAGTGAGATATAAATCCCCCCAATTAAACTGTCAAAAACACCTTTATTAATCTGCCTAAAATTCTATTTTTACTTCTCCAATCCTTACCTTAAAATATGACATACATCGCATCTGCCAATAGGTATCAAACTATGCAATACCGTCGCTGTGGTAACAGTGGCATCAAACTTCCGGCTATTTCACTGGGCCTTTGGCACAATTTCGGGCACGTTGATATTGCCGATAACTACCGCAAAATATTACATCTCGCTTTTGACAGCGGGATCACCCATTTTGATCTGGCCAACAACTACGGTCCGCCTCCGGGCTCGGCCGAAGAGAATTTTGGCAAGATCCTGAAAGAAGACTTCCGCGATTACCGTGACGAGCTTATTATATCAAGCAAGGCCGGCTATACCATGTGGCCGGGCCCATACGGAGACTGGGGTTCAAAGAAATACCTGGTATCCAGCCTTGATCAAAGCCTTAAACGCATGGGGCTCGATTATGTAGATATTTTTTATCACCATCGCCCCGATCCAAACACGCCGCTCGAAGAAACCATGACCGCGTTGGATCTGATCGTTCGCCAGGGAAAAGCCCTCTATGTTGGGATTTCCAACTATCCCGCAGAATTGGCCTCAAAAGCCATCAGGATACTTAAAGACCTCGGCACGCCTTGTCTAATTCATCAGCCCAAATACTCCATGTTCGAGCGCTGGGTTGAAGGCGGCTTACTGAATGTTTTAGGCAACGAAGGCGTTGGTTGTATCCCCTTTTCACCATTAGCACAAGGTTTGCTGACTGATAAATATCTGCACGGCATCCCCGAAGATTCAAGAGCGGCAAGGCCAACCGGCTTCCTGCAAAAAAGTCACATCACTGACGAACGCCTGAGCCAGATCAGGGACCTGAACAGCCTGGCTGTGCAACGCAGCCAGTCACTGGCACAAATGGCACTGGCCTGGATTCTGAAAGATGAACGCGTAACATCGGTATTGATAGGCGCCAGCAGACCGGAACAATTATCTGATTCATTAAAAGCATTGGATAATCTTCAATTTTCGGCAGAGGAGTTAGTAAAGATAGAAGAAATTCTGGCCCCCTAATTACTAAAAGGGCAACTATCCTGTCCACTCAGGGTCTCTCGCAGAGGACCCTGATGCTGATAATTATCTTATGATCAACTTAGCTTGAAGATTATTCAACTCTAAACATAAAACTTGCAAAGTAATTTGGCAGATACCTCAGGGTCCTCTGCGAGAGACCCTGAGGGGAGGTTGATACTTGAGAGGACGTTGATACTTTATAATTATAAAATAATAACTATTTTCAAATCCCAATCAGGGGAATTTAGAAAGCTAATATGAGTACGATAAACTGGGGTATTATAGGCTGCGGCAACGTAACAGAAAAAAAAAGCGGGCCGGCATTTAAAAAAGTAACCGGAAGTAACCTTGTGGCCGTTATGCGCCGCGATGCAGACAAAGCAGCCGATTATGCTACCCGGCATGGCGTAGGCAAATGGTACAGCGACGCCGATGAACTGCTGAATGATCCTGAGCTCAATGCCGTTTATATAGCTACCCCTCCGGCTTCTCACCTTGATTATGCCATTGCAGCCTTAAAAAAAGGGCTTAATGTTTACGTTGAAAAACCGGTAACCCGCAATTCGGCCGAGTCAAAGGCTATGGCAGCAGCAGTAAAGGGAGCTAACTCAAAACTCACGGTTGCCCATTATCGCCGGGCGTTGCCCATGTTTTTAAAAGTTAAGGAACTGATAGATACCGAACTGATAGGCGAGATCCGCACGGTACAGATCAGGATGTGGCAAAGCCGTAAACCTGCCCTTATTGCCGATGTGGAAACCAACTGGCGTGTACTGCCTGAGCTATCAGGTGGCGGCTATTTCCATGATCTTGCTCCTCATCAACTCGATTTAATGCTATACTATTTCGGCGAGCCCGAAATGTACCATGGGTTTTCGCTCAATCAATCAAACTCAACACCTGCCGACGATCATGTTTGCGGGCAGATCCTGTTTAAAAATAAAGTGGTGGTAAACGGTTCCTGGTGCTTCAATGTAGCCGAAAGCGAAACGACCGATACCTGCGAGATCATCGGTACAAAAGGAAAAATAACCTTCCCGTTTTTTGGTAATTACATCACCTGGAAAACCGATACAGAAGAAGAAACCATAACTTTTACACACCCTGAACATATTCAGCAGCCCTTTATAACCAAAATAGTGGCATACTTTAAGGGTGAAGGGCCAAACCCCTGCCCCATTGAGGAAGCAGTAACGCTGATGGATATCATCGATGCGTTTACGTTAAAAAATTAAATGAAAAACCTAACCTTATCGTATCCGCCCATGCCAGCAGGGGCCGATAAAAGCATTATTAAACCTTCAAAGGCATTTAAAAAATATGTGTACCTTTCAGTTGGTGCCATTTTACTATTTATTTTAACCTATCTATTTCTCTTTTGCGGCTCGCTGATCATTGCCATAGCTTTCGGTGCCATAGGTTATTATATTATGCTGGCAGGTATTGGTTTTTGGGGCCTTCTGTTAGGTATATCCTTTATAATAGCCGGTTTGTTGCTCGTTTACTTTGTGATCAAGTTTCTCTTTAAAAGGTCACGAACTGATTACTCTGGTATGATAGAAATAACTGAAGGAGAACAACCAGAACTATTTCGATTTATTACCCAGGTAACCACCGAAGCACAAGCGCCCTCGCCCAAACGTATTTTTGTTTCGTCGGAGGTAAACGCTGGAGTGTTTTATACATCAAGTTTCTGGAGCATGTTTTTCCCTGTAAAGAAAAACCTTAACATCGGGCTTGGTCTTGTCAACAGTGTCAACATTTCGGAATTTAAGGCGATCATGGCCCATGAGTTCGGTCACTTTTCACAACGGAGCATGAAATTTGGCAGTTATGTATATAACCTTAATAAAGTGATCTATAACATGCTGTATGATAACGAAGGGTATGGCAAACTGCTAAACCAATGGGCCAGGATCCATAATGTATTCAGAGTGATGGCTATGCTGAACATCCAGATCATTCGTGGCATCCAGTTCATTTTACGTAAAGTATATGGTGTTTTGAACAAAACATATCTTGGCCTTTCGCGCGAGATGGAATTTCATGCCGATGCTGTAGCGGCTTATGTTAGCGGATCAAACCAGGTGATAACATCTTTAAAAAGGATCGATATAGGACAGTCAAGCTATACAACGCTGATGAGCTATCTGAACAGGCAATTGCATGACGGCAAAAGGGTTGATAACATATATCCTATACAGCAGGAAATTACCCGGTATTTTGCTATTATACATAAAAATGGTATCGATGCGGCCGGCTTACCTATAATTACCGAAGGGATGCTTGCGCCAGAGGAAAGCGAGATAATTATTACAAACCAATGGGCATCCCATCCTACAACTGCTGATAGGGAGTTGCACGCCAAAAAGATCAACCTGATCACCCCGGAATTTACTGAAACGGCATGGTCACTTTTTCATAACGCGGAACAACTACAAATTCGGCTTACCGATCAGCTATACACATCGTCCAATAAAAAGCCGGCCACCGTTTTAAACTTCGATGCATTTAAAGACGATTTTTACAGCAATATATCATCCAATTCACTCAACGAAAATTATAAAGGATACTATGACAGCCGGATCATTACTCAGTTTGATATAGAGGAAGCTATGCTATCGGCCGTAAATAGCCCAATTTTGAATATTAATGATATTTTAACAGAGGAAAACTGCAACCTTCCTAAAGGTATAGCAGATAAACAAAAAGACGTCGCCCTGCTTGACCAATTAAGCGAGGTACGAACAGATATTAAAACATTTGATTTCAGAGGCGCCAAATACCAACGACTTGATGCTTATAAAGTACAGGCTGTGCTTAACGAAGAAATAGGCCGGGCAGATCAGAAAATAAAAGATTTAGACCGTGAGGTCTTCATTAACTATTACAGGGCTGCAAAATCCGATGCTGAACGTGAAATTCTTACCGTAAAATACAGGGAGCTATTTGCATTGCAAATAGATGCAGTGAAGGATTATGACCTGTTCAATAACATTATGCATGAATTTAACAAAGTATACAACCCAATGCCTGTTGAGGGTATAATACGCACATTGGGAAACGTGAGCAGGCATGAGAAAAAGATAAAACCCCGTATAACCGAAATTTTAGCAGATGCTGTAACCAGGCCGTATTTTACTGACGAGCAGGTTAAAACATTGGAAACTTATGTAACAGGGAACTATATTTATTACCATGAGCCCACCTATGATAATCAAGCGATAGATAAATTTAACAAAGCCATGGATATTTACGTCTCCGGCATTGCCAAACGCAATTTTGAAATAAAGAAGGACCTGCTTAACTTTCAATTTCAACTTATTAATTAGGCCCGGCATAAAACCCAAGGATATTTATCCAAACGCAGGCTCATTGAAAATAGCTATAAGCATTTCAATGAGCCTGTCTTTGTATGAGCATTTTATTAGCCTTTCTTTTTGGGTACTTTCGCGCCTTCTTTCCGTGCTTCGGAAAGCCCTATTGCTATTGCCTGCTTTTTGCTCGTTACTTTTTTGCCGCTGCCACTTTTTAGCTTCCCTTCTTTCATTTCGTGCATGGTTTTCTCCACCTTTTCACCGGCCTTTTCCGAATACTTTGCCATAATGTTAGTTTTAAAGTAAATGATATCATTACAACGCAAAATATTTGCCAAACATAAAACTCAGTAGCTTTTTTTAATAGTGGCAGTAGCGAGCGGAAGTCTGTTATCCATGGTATTATCGTAGTTAAAACTGCTGCTAAATCCGGTAGTATCGATAAATTAAATGTTTCACGCTTTTTCATCCTGTCTGTTACCAATTATTACTTATCTTCAAAACATCTGAAATAATTGCGTGTTAAGCCATCATATTATACCCCAACATTTGCCCATATGCCAACAAAAAAACTCATAGCCCCATTTTACGAACGTCTTGCATTAGTACTTATCGGCTTTATGGCCCTGGGCTACCTGGTTATTATGGGTAAGGACCTGCTTGATCCGATGATCTTCGGTTTTATATTCGCTATTCTATTGCTGCCTGTTTGTAATTTTCTGGAAAACAAGCTCAGGTTGCCCCGCAGCATGGCATCGTTGGTATCCATATTATTATTAATTGGTGTTATTGGGGGAATCCTGTATCTCGTTGGGTCACAGATCTCGAACATGGCCAACGACTGGCCCATGCTTCAAAAACAGGTTAAACAATCCATACAGGACCTACAGCAATGGATTCAGCATGCATTTCATGTTAACGCCGCTAAACAAATGGCCTATGTTGATGATACAGCTAAAAAACTGATGGAATCGGGCACCGATGTACTGGGCACTACTTTCGGGGCAATTTCGTCGCTTATGCTGTTCTATGTGTTCATCCTGATCTTTACTTTTTTTATACTGCTATACAGGCGCTTGCTCATCCGTTTCATAGTATGGGTTTTCAGAGATGAAAATGAGCATGTAGTAATGGATATTGTTGAAAATATACAAAGCATTTTAAGGCAATACATTTTAGGATTATTGTTGGAAATGGTCATAGTTGCCGGCGTAGCCATCACTGTTTTTTGGATGATCGGTATTAAATATGCTGCTTTGCTGGGCATTATTGTAGGTCTTTTCAATATTATACCCTATATCGGCATTTTCACAGCATTGCTGTTAAGCACTGTGATAACTTTTGCTACCGGCAGTATCAGCAATACCATTGCAGTAGCCGTGAGTGTTATCGGCATCCACGCGGTCGACGCTAACTTTTTGCTTCCTACCATAGTTGGTTCGAAGGTTAGGCTTAACGCGCTCATCTCTTTTATAGGCATCATTTTGGGAGAAATGATCTGGGGGCTTTCGGGTATGTTCCTTTCTATTCCCGTTATTGCCATATTCAAAATTATATTTGACCGTATTGAAACGCTTAAACCATGGGGGTATTTGTTAGGCGGAGATTATGAGTATAAAAAGTCGGCCGCGAAGGCCATGAAAACCGAATAATTTTTTCAAAAAGGGCTAACCAAAATCTGTAAACTTTCGTTTAAGTAAGCTAAACTTTTAATTTTACAGAAAACTATTGATACCCCCTGACAATGGAAATTGTAAGAGACACGCCACGCGCAGTTCACCGGTGTAAAAAATGTAATGAGCCTTTAAAAACCAGGCGTAAGCGCAGCCTGTTATTAAAAGCCACTCTATTTTGGCTTCCGATCAGGAAATTCTTCTGTGAACGGTGCCTTAAAACACGTTACGTAATGTAAGTGTTTATAAAAACAGGCAGCATTTTACTTTGATTATTTAGGCATATCCTTAATTTAGTACCGTAGCATATTAAAGCTAAGTCTGCCTAAAATGAACCTCCAGCGTAAATTACTGCCGTTTTTATATATTTTCCTGTTTCCCGTAATTGTATTAGCGCAAACTTCAAAGGGCACAGCTTTCAGACTGGTGCCTTTAGGTGTATTGGGCGGCATTGATGAAAGTAACCTATCGGCCTATATGCTTGCCCCC
>Ga0163162_10007371_pt1 | contig 10696 bp, 5 predicted proteins | sample S55metaG_FD_115310 | JGI IMG/M metagenome (GOLD analysis project Ga0163162, IMG submission 115310) | Switchgrass rhizosphere microbial communities from Kellogg Biological Station, Michigan, USA - S5-5 metaG | ecosystem: Host-associated > Plants > Roots > Rhizosphere > Soil | place: USA: Michigan...
AACACCGTCGCCGGAAGGCTCGAGAGTTATCACTGTGGTTCCGATCGCCAGCGAAGATGGTCTACGCACGCGAGCCTGGGTTGAAGAGAATCGCAGACTGGTCGACAAGTTGTCGGGTGGTCGCCTGGCCTATGTTTGGTTACCCAACACCGCGACGCCAGGTTATGCATCCTTCACTCGCTACTACTATGCGCAACAGGACAAAGAGGGCGCAGTTATCGACGAGCGTTACAACCATGGCGGTATGGTTGCTGATTACATCGTCAATGAGCTTGACCGCAAGCTGATGGGTTACTTCGCGATGCGTGACGGTCAACCAACAACGTCGCCCATCGCCGGACTTTATGGACCAAAGATGATGCTCATCAACGAGTCAGCTGGTTCTGGAGGCGACGCGCTGCCTTACTACTTTCGGCTGCGAAAGATTGGACCGCTAATTGGCACTCGCACCTGGGGTGGTCTTGTCGGCACGCTTGGTGTTCCACCTACTATTGATGGTGGCGGAATTACTGCGCCGACGTTGGCGTTTTATAACCTGAAGGGCGAATGGGATGTTGAGAACATTGGTATCTCTCCTGACATTGAAGTGGACTATACGGCCGCTGATGTAATCAAAGGAAGAGATCCCCAACTTGAGCGCGCAGTACAAGAGGCTCTTAAGCTGCTCGAACAAAACCCAATGAAACGAATGCCGAGACCGGCATCCATTGATCGTGTGTCGAAGGGGAGAGAATAGTTCGACGTTCTCTGCGACTTCTAAGTAACTTGAGGAGCATTTCTCAGTGCGATCTTCGTGTTCTCCGTGTCTCGGTGGTGGGGATCTTGAGTGCTGCTCAATACGTCTCACCTAAGAAGACACCGAGAGCACGGAGACCGCACAGAGAAATAATAGCGGAGTAAAATTTTGAAAGTGACTAACTGCCCAAAGTCTTTCCCGGTGCTGGTCGGCATCATCTTCCTTTCGGTAATTGCATCCGTTCAGGCCCAACAACCTGAGCCGTTTAAGCTGACCGAAGCAATGATTCCAATGCGCGACAGCGCTCGTCTCTACACGAAGATCTACGTTCCAACCACCGCAACGGAGAAACTCCCAATCATTCTGCTGCGAACTCCCTATGGCCTGGGCGAGATGAGTCCCACACAACTTGCGGCAGCGTTGCCGGAATTGGCCGCTGATGGATATGTCTTTGTGCAACAGGACATTCGGGGACGATTTAAGTCGGAAGGCAATTTCGTCATGCTCCGCCAACCGCATGATCCGAACGACAAAAAGGCAATAGACGAGAGCACTGACACGTTCGACACGATCGAGTGGTTGCTGGCAAACGTGCCAAATAACAACGGCCGCGTAGGTATGGCCGGCACGAGCTATGGCGCATGGCTAAGTGTGATGGGAATGCTTGATCCTCATCCGGCGCTGAAAGCCGTTGTCCAACAAGCATCGCCTGCGGACATGTGGTTGGGAGACGACTTTCACCATAACGGTGCGTTCCGGCTGAGCTACGGATTTGAATACTCGTACATGATGGAGTCGTCCAAAGAGATCTCGGATGTTACCAAGGTGATAGATAGCTACGATGCGTACGAATGGTATTTGAAGCTTGGTCCGTTAGCGAACGTAAACTCGAAGTACTTTAAAGACAAGATTCCAACCTGGGGCGACTTCGTGAATCATCCGGACTACGACGCATTCTGGAAGCGTCAGGGATTCGCGCCGTGGCTGAATCGAGTCACTGTGCCGATACTGAACGTTGCCGGTTGGTGGGATCAGGAAGATTTCTATGGGCCGATCAAGATCTATGAATTACTAGAGCGACACGATGTAGCGAAGCAGAACTTTCTGGTTGTTGGCCCATGGAACCATGGCGGATGGTCCAGAAGTGATGGCCGCAAACTTGGAAGGATTGATTTCGGAAGTGCAACCTCCGAATACTACCGACAAAAGATACTTGCTCCCTTCTTCGCTTATTACCTAAAAGGTAAAGGAAGCGCAGAGCGACCTGAAGCGCAGACATTCAGGACCGGCACCAATGAGTGGGTCTCACACGATTCATGGCCGCCGAAAGGCGATATTGCCGCCCGGCGACTTTACTTTAGAGCTGACCGTAAATTGTCATTTGATCCTCCGCCGGCTAGCGGTCCTGAGGCATTCGACACTTACATTTCGGATCCTTCAAATCCCGTCCCGTATCGACCGCGCCCGATAGAACTACGCTCGGGATGGCCCACCTGGTTGGTGGAAGACCAGCGGTTCGTCGATGGTCGACCCGACGTCCTTAGCTGGAGCACTGACACGCTTGAAAATGACCTTACTGTTTCGGGACAATTAGTCGCAAACCTCTTCGCGGCTACCTCGGGGACTGACTCCGATTGGATCGTTAAAGTAATTGACGTTTACCCAGACAAGTACGACGCTGATCCAAAAATGGGTGGGTTTCAGCTCATGATCGCGGGCGATGTTTTCCGTGGTCGTTATCGCAAGAGCTTCGAGAAGCCCGAGCCAATTGTGGCGAACGCTGTGTCGCCTTATCAGATCGTGTTCCCAGCGAACGACCACGTCTTCAAAAAAGGCCATCGCATCATGGTCCAGGTGCAGAGTACCTGGTTTCCGGTGATCGATCGCAATCCGCAACGTTTCGTACCAAACATATTTCAGGCGAAAGAATCAGACTTTCAACCGGCAACTCAGCGCATCTTTCGCTCAGGGAAAAATGCGTCATATATAGCGGTGCCGGTCGTTGTCACTACTACCACAACGCGGTAGGAACTAGGTGAAAACTCCGAGAGACAACACAGATCATCCATCAGATTACGCCGATTACTCAGATTTCTTCAGAGAAGTCCCGGCACAAACGGTGTTCCTACAATGAGTCTGTGTCATCGGCGTAATCTGTGGATTGTATTCTTGAGTTTTCACCCGCTACCGCGTCATGGGTACTAACTGATCTCGATCTATGAAACAGAATCGAAAAACTATTTCGCGTCGTGAAATGCTAAAAGGCAGTGCGCTAGCGGCAGGGGGTCTCCTCGCGGCCCCCATGATCAATCGCCACCGATACCGGCTCTTCGCAAATTCTCCAGCCGAATATACGCGACGGACGATCGACCTCGTCAAACAGTCGACCGTCATTGATATGCTTGGCCCACTCACGCTCGACTTCGAGAAACAAGCACGCTGGTTTGCCGATCCTGAGAGTTTCACTACCGCCGACTTACAGCCATACAAGGAATCAGGAATCAACGTTTTCCATCCCGCCATTGGAATAGGTGGTCCCGACGCTTACGCGAGCGTGTTGGAGTTCTTGGCGTCATGGAACGGGTTTATTGCCGATCACGACGACCAATTCATGCGGATCGACAGTGCTTCCGATTTACAACGTGTGAAAAAGTCCAACAAGATTGGAATCCTGCTGGGTCTACAAAACTCAGATCATTTCCGTAAGCCTGCCGACGTCGACTTTTTCCGTGGCCTGGGCCAGCGCGTTTCCCAACTCACCTACAACGCGCGAAATCTCATCGGTAACGGCTCGACAGAGCGACATGACGAAGGTATTTCGGATTTCGGCGTTGCGATAATCGAACGGATGAACAAAGTAGGAATGGCTGTTGACGTTTCGCACTGCGGAGATCGAACTACGATTGAGGCATTTGAGGTTTCGAAAAAGCCAGTGCTCATCACGCACTCGAATTGTCGAGCGCTTGTACCCGGACATCCGCGATTGAAGACTGACGAGGCAATCAAAAGAGTTGGACTAGCGGGTAGCGTAATGGGAATAACTGGAGTCAGGATGTTTGTGAGAGGTGAAGAGCCAACCACGATCGAGCATGTCCTGGACCACTTTGACTATATCAGAAAACTAATTGGTTCGGAGCATCTGGGTGTTGGAAGTGATATGGACCTCTATGGATACGATGCCATGCCGCCTGAACTCAACAAAAAATTGCGCGCTGCCTACAAGGGAAGCTACGGCTTTCGCGAGAAGATCGATATCGAAGGCCTGGACCATCCGAAACGAATGTTTGATCTCACTGAAGGACTGCTAAAGCGTAAGTACAGTGACCAGGAGATACAAAACATCCTGGGTGGTAATTTTGCTCGCGTGCTTACTGAGATCTGGTCCGTGGAAAAAGTTGAGAAAAAAGAGACGGGTTGACTCTCTTTTCGTGCCTGGAACTTAACAGGTCATGAAGGTCCTAAACACCGGGATGGGAATAGAGGCAAGGAGCCCGAAGTTGGAGTAACAGTTATGAAACTCAAGGTCATTAATACAATCGTTCTTGTCTTGCTTGTCATGTGCTCTCTGAGTGCAGTCCGCGCACAGCAAGGGCCTGGGCCAGACTTTGATAAGTACATCAATGACGCCCTGAAAGAATGGCAAGTTCCCGGCCTGGCGATCGCAATTATCAAGGATGATCGAGTTGTCTTCGCGAAAGGATACGGAACACGTGAATTAGATAAGTCGTTGCCGGTGGACGAGCACACTCTGTTTGCTATCGGCTCGTCTTCCAAGGCGTTCACTGCAGCATCGATTGGAATGCTCGTTGATGAAGGAAAGCTCAAGTGGGAAGATCCCGCAACAAAATACTTGCCGGGCTTTCAGCTCTTCGATCCTTACGCGACGCGAGAGTTAATGGTAAGTGACCTGTTAAGTCATCGTAGTGGCCTTACCCGTGGTGATCTGCTGTGGTACGCGTCCCCTTACGATCGCGACGAAGTTTTGCGCCGTATTCGTTATTTAAAGCCAACCTGGAGCATGCGAGCGCACTTTGGGTATCAGAACATCATGTTCCTGGCGGCCGGTAAGATTGTTTCGAATGTCGGAAACAAGAGTTGGGATGACTTTATTCGCGAACGAATCTTTGTTCCGCTCGGCATGAAGAGTTCCAGCACCAGTATCAAAGCCTTCGCCAACTCGGACAACGTGGCTTCGCCGCATGCGAAGCTTGACGACAAGGTTCAGGTTGTTGCCTGGCGCAACATCGACAATATCGCTCCAGCCGGTTCAATCAACTCTAACGTTCTCGACATGGCCCAATGGGTCCGCCTGCAACTCGGCGGTGGGGTTTATGAAGGCAAGCGTCTCCTCAGTGCTGCGGCCCTCAAAGAAATACAAACCCCTCAGACCATTATCAGGCTGGAAGGCCCGATGGCCAGTCTGTATCCCGAGGCGCATTTTTTGACTTATGGGTTCGGATGGTTTTTGAGTGATTACCGCGGTCGAAAAGTTGTGGAACATGGCGGTGCGATCGATGGAATGAGAGCACAAGTCGCAATGCTGCCCGAAGAAAAACTGGGTTTGGTAGTTCTCTCCAACCTGAACGGAAGCATTCTTCCTCATGCTCTCATGTTTAAGATTTTCGACACCTACCTGGGTGGTGCGCAACGCGACTGGAGTTCGGATTTGCTCAAGACTACTAAAGGTCTCGAGGAGCAGGAGACAGCCGCAGAGAAAAAAGCCGAGGCCGAAAGGGTAAAAGGCACGGCTCCATCTCTGCCGCTTGAGAAATACAGTGGGCGCTATCAGAGCGAGATGTACGGCGAAGCAAAATTTTCACTGGAGAATGGAAAGCTGGTTGCGCAGTTTGGTCCAAATTTCAGCGGGGACCTCGAACACTGGAACTATGACACCTTCCGCGTGACCTGGCGGGATCGAATGGAGGGCAAAGGCTTGGTCAATTTTCGGCTAAACGCACAAGGTAAAGTTGAAAGCGTAAATATCGACAGGCTCTCTGACTTTACGCGCGTCCCGGATGAAAAGCCTGCGGTTCCTGCCACAACGTCATCGGCGAAACCATGATCAATTTCAATTTCTGCCCGCGTCAGCGATGGGACTTTGCCAACGCAGAGATGACGCAGAGAAGAAGAGGTTAGAATCGTGAAACAAATTAATGCGACCGTCCTTATCTTATTTCTTGCCTGGACCTCGTTCGGGCAGGGGCCGGCCTCTCGACTACCGGCAAGTGGTTCAACCAAAGAAGAGAAACCAGCGTCATCCACACCAAAAGGTCCAACAGTAGCGCGAGAGTTAACCGCTTCTGATGTAGAAGCATTTCTCGACGGATTGGTGCCTACTCAACTCAGCAGAGACGATATTGCAGGCGCCACTATCGCAGTCGTTAAGGATGGCAAGCTGCTTTTCGCGAAGGGTTATGGTTACTCCGATTACAAGCTGAAAAAGCCAGTGTCGGCAACTGAGACTCTGTTCAGACCCGGTTCCGTCTCCAAACTTTTCACCTGGACAGCGGTGATGCAATTGTACGAGCAGGGCAAGATCAATCTTGACGCTGACGTGAACACTTATCTCGATTTCAAAATTCCGGACGCTTTTGGTGCGCCCATAACGATGAAACAGATAATGGTCCATACCTCAGGTTTTGAAGGGCGAATCAAAGACATCATCGGTGTTGGCGAGACGAGTCCGGATCTCGGTAAGTATCTAAAGACGCATGTCCCGGAGAGAATTTTCCCTCCTGGCACGACTCCCGCCTACTCAAACTACGCGACAGCGCTTGCAGGTTATGTGGTTGAACGAGTATCAGGTCAACCCTTCAGCGAGTATATCGAGCAACACATTCTCAAGCCGTTGAATATGAATCACTCTACGTTCGCACAGCCTCTGCCTGCGACTCTCGCTCCAGGTATGTCAAATGGCTATGCGCGCGCTTCGGGTGAACCAGAGCCATTCGAGATAGTAGTTCCGTTTCCTGCGGGTAGTCTCAGTAGCACGGCTACAGATATGGCTCAGTTTATGATCGCGCACTTGCAGAATGGACAATTGGGCGATGTTCGGATCCTGAAACCCGAGACGGCCCAACTCATGCATAGCAGACTGTTCGGATTAGACGAAGGGACGAATGGGTTTGCTTATGGTTTTTATGAAGAGTCGCAAAATGGACAGCGCATCATCGGACATGGCGGAGACACGCAATACTTCCATAGCGATCTCCATCTCATGCCTGATGCCAAGGTCGGTTTCTTTGTTTCGTACAACAGCGCCGGTCGCGGAGAGACCTCGCCGCGTACGATGCTATGGGAACTATTTCTCGATCGCTACTTTCCTTACACGGTTCCTTCAGGGCCTGCGATTTCGAGCGCTCAGAGTGCGGCAGACGCCAAAACTGTCAGCGGCAAATACTTGTTGAGCCTTAAATTTGAATCGTCTCCCTTCAAGGCCTTTTCGTTGATTGGAGAATTCGACGTTTATCCGGTTGCTGATGGCCTGCTCGAGGTGGGCCAGCTAGTCGAGGCGAATGGCAAACCGGGACAGTGGCAAGAAATCGCGCCTATGAGGTTTCGTAGAGTCAACGGGCAGGACATCCTGGTTTTCAAACCCGATCAAAATGGCCGGATGCAGATGATCGTGTCGATGTTTCCTTTTTATGACTTCCATCGTGTTGGGTTCTGGCAAAGCAAGACAACACTGCTTTCAGTACTGGTGGTTTCACTGGTGGTCATGTTGCTGACTCTGCTGTTATGGCCCATCGGTTGGTTTATCCGGCGACATTATGGCCAGAGACTCGAGCTTACCCGAACAGAATGGTGGCTGCGAGTTGGTGTGCGGATTGTCTTTGCCCTGAATCTAATATTTGTTTTGGCCCTGGGTGCTTTGTTGTCATATGGCTCGAGTCATCTTGCTTTCTTTAGTGAGCGAGCTGACAGTTGGTTTTTCCTGGTCCAGGTCATCGGGGTCATTGGCGCTATCGGTTGTCTCGTAGTTTTGTTCAACGCCCTCTACACCTGGAGAAGCGAACGCAGGAGAATCTGGTCTAAGCTGCAGGCTACGTTATTCGCGCTTGTCTGCCTGGGCTTTCTTTGGTTTGCGTTTGCTGGAAATCTCTTTAAGTTCACTTCGAATTATTGATACTTCATTTATGAGATTAAGGATTTGTGATTACCGACGAATAGCAGTGTTTGCGCTGCTCGCCTCCGTTTTTGTTTGTGCGCACGTAAACGCACAACTTCACTTTCAGGCGTCCAGCGCAACTCCACTCATTTCCAAACCTAAACCTTTGCCGGCGCCAGCGCGTTGGCGAGGTTTGATCGGTGAATACGGGCAGGACAAGGAAATTTTGTACGTCCTGGAAGAAGACGGGAGGCTCGCTCTTTCGTTCAAGAGAGCTCAGCCGGAAGCCCTTGAGGAAATTTCCAAGACGGTATTCAAGTTTCCAGCAGCGAGTTCACGCGCTGGTCAACGTGTCACGTTCACTCCTGGTCCAGGCGGACGAGCGACGAAAGTTGAAGTAGACAAGTCTGTTTTTGTCAGACATCAGATCGAGCCTGAGTTGGGAGCTAACCAACTGCGAGTCACGCCGCTGCGACCAGTTCCCGAGCTGATCAAAGAAGCTCTTGCGGCCGACCCGCCGAAAGAGACGGGAGACTTCAGGACACCGGACCTTGTCGAGCTGATCAAACTTGACCCCACGATCAAGCTCGAGATTCGCTACGCAACCACGAACAATCTTTTCGGTACTGTCTTCTATTCGCAGCCGCGCGCTTTTATGCAACGTCCGGCTGCAGAGGCGCTCGTTCGGATCAATAAGACGTTGAAGCCGCTGGGTTATGGATTATTGGTCCATGATGCTTATCGCCCCTGGTATGTGACGAAGGTCTTCTGGGACGCAACTCCAGATGATAAGAAGCTATTTGTTGCTGATCCCTCGAAGGGCTCGCGTCACAACCGCGGAGCCGCGGTTGATCTGACGCTTTATGACTTGAAAACCGGAAAGCCAATTGAAATGGTGAGTACCTACGACGAGACCACCGATCGCGCTTATCCCGATTATCCCGGGGGGACATCATTGCAGCGTTGGCACCGCGACTTGTTGCGTAGTGCGATGGAAGCAGATGGCTTTAAAGTTTTTGAAGCCGAATGGTGGCACTTTGATTTTAAGGACTGGCAGAAATATCCCATCGGCAACGTCCGCTTTGAACAGATCGTCAGTACCACAACGCGGTAGCTTGTGGCTTGTCAGCTAGTTACTGTCCACCGGGAGCCACACGCTACCGCATTGTGGTACTGACTGTTAACTGTATTTTTTCGGAGCAATAAAAGGATGCATGAACCAAATCGAACATATTTGAGCATTCTCTTAATGGTTCTGTTCATTCTGGTGGGCGCTCTCAGACCAACCCTGGCCCAGTCAACGCAGGCGGCGCCGAGCCCAACACCAGCTGAAGCCGTTAAAATCGAATTCAATCGGCGAGTGCCGATGCGCGATCGAGTCGAATTATCTGCCGACATCTACCGGCCCGAAGGGGCAGGTCGTTACCCGGTGATCCTCTCGCGCACGCCGTATACGAAAACCAGCGCCAGCACCTTTAAAATTGCGAAATACTTCGTTTCGCATGGCTATGTTTTTGTGGCTATCGATGTGCGCGGCCGAGGTGACTCAGATGGAGTATTTGTCCCCTATGCCAACGACGGAGTTGATGGGTACGATGCAATCGAGTGGTGTGCTGCGCAAGAATGGTCCACCGGCAAAGTCGGCACTATCGGTGGCTCATACAACGGGATTATTCAGTGGCTCACCGCCGTTCAGCAACCTCCACATCTCGCAGCGATGATTCCGATGGTGTCGCCTTCCGATCCATTCGTTGAATGGCCCACCGGTTTACCGCTCCCACAGACGCTAAGCTGGTTTCACTTTACTTCCGGGCATGTCGCACAAAATATGGAAGCGGTTGATTGGACTAAGCTTTACTGGCATTTACCCATGATCACCATGGACGATGCTATGGGCCGACCAAACCGTAATTGGGACGACGAGATCAAACATTCGAAACTGGATAGTTGGTGGGAGTCGAGGCGATATCAAAACAAGTTTGACCGCGTTAAGGTGCCTGCGCTTGGTATCTCCGGCTGGTACGACGACGAGCAGATTGGCACTCCGTTAAATTTCGCGAGGATGACCGGTAAAACAATCGACGAGCAAGTGCGTCGCAGTCAGAAGATGTTAATGGGTCCTTGGCCGCATGCCATCAATTCGACCTCAAAACTCGGAGCGGTCGATTTTGGTTCCACCGCGATCATAGATCTGAACGACACCTGGTTGCGTTGGTTTGATTACTGGCTAAAAGGGATCGACAACGGCGTCATGAAGGATCCGCCCGTACGGATTTTTGTGATGGGCGAAAACGTCTGGAGAAATGAAAACGAATGGCCGATAGGTCGCACTCAGTGGGCCAAGTACTTCATCCATAGTAGTGGACGCGCAAACACACTAACCGGCGACGGCTCACTCTCGACAATTGAACCTGCCAACGAAGCCACGGATGGTTACAAATATGACCCGGCAAATCCGGTCCCTTTTATTACTGATGCAAGTTTTGCGCAGATAGGCGGACCTGATGATTACCGAAAAGTTGAGGAGCGTGATGATGTACTTGTCTACACGTCCGGAGCGTTAAGCACAGATACTGAGGTGTGTGGACCAATCAAAGTAAAACTGTTTGCCTCTTCGTCAGCCCGCGACACTGATTTTATGGCTAAGCTAATCGATGTATGGCCGGATGGATTCGCACAAAGGCTAAGTGATGGAATGGTTCGAGCGCGTTTCCGAGACGGGATGGATAAGCCTTCGTTAATCGAGCCGGGTAATATCTATGGCTACGAGCTGGATCTTTGGAATACGTGTCAATTGTATAAGACGGGCCACCGGATCCGGTTGGAGATCTCATCGAGTGCTTTTCCGAAGT
>Ga0163162_10007377_pt1 | contig 10694 bp, 16 predicted proteins | sample S55metaG_FD_115310 | JGI IMG/M metagenome (GOLD analysis project Ga0163162, IMG submission 115310) | Switchgrass rhizosphere microbial communities from Kellogg Biological Station, Michigan, USA - S5-5 metaG | ecosystem: Host-associated > Plants > Roots > Rhizosphere > Soil | place: USA...
CCTTTCTAGCACCGGGCCTGGAGGTCAAATGACACAGATCCGAGCCCTGCTCGCGCGCATCGCGGGCATCTTCACCCGGCAGCAGGTCGAAGCCGATCTCGCCGAGGAGCTGCAGTCCCACCTCGAGATGGCGACTGCCGAGAACATCCGCCGCGGCATGAATCCGGACGAGGCGCGCCGGCAGGCCATGTTGGAATCCGGTGGTCTCATGGTCGCCGCCGAGGCGGTCCGCGAGCAGCGCGGGCTGCCGTGGATCGAAAGCATCGCTGCCGACATCAAGTACGCCATCCGTGCGCTGCGCCACAGCCCGGCGTTCACCACGGTCGTCGTGCTGACCCTTTCGCTGGGCATCGGGGCCAACACGGCGATCTTCAGCGTCGTCCGCGGCGTGCTCCTCAAGCCCCTGCCCCACCGCGACGGCGATCGCCTCATGTACCTGCGGCAATCGGCCGACGGGCCGGGCGGCGAAAACATCGGCTTTTCCGTGCCCGAGATTCTCGATTTCCGGAACGGCGCTCCTGCCCTGGCCGGCATTGCGGAATTCTCCCCCTGGACCGTGGCCATCCGAGGCGACGCCGACGCCGTACGCCTCGACGTGGGGCTCGTGACCGGGAACTACTTCGAGGTCATGGGGCTCACCCCGGTGCTTGGCAGGCTGACCCGGCCGAGTGACGACGGCCCCGGCGTCCCGGCCGTGATGGTGCTGACCCACGACTACTGGATCAAACGCTTCGGCGGAGACTCGAGCGTCATCGGCCGCCAGGTGAGACTGGATGAAAAGTCGGCGACCGTTATCGGCGTGCTCCAGCCCGCCCCATTCTTCCCGGGGCACGTGGACGCACTGCTCAATATGGTGATCAGCGAGCACCACACGAGTGCACTGATGGTGCAGGGCCGGACCCACCGTATGACCGAGATGGTCGCCCGGCTCAGACCCGGCGCGACGGTCGCCCAGGCCCGCGCCGAGGTTGCCGCGGTCAGCGCGCGGGTCCACAGTGAGTTCAAGGATGCGTACGATCCGGGGTCGCACTATCGCGTCACGGTCATCCCCTTCCGAGAAGTGCTGGGCGAGCGGGCACGCCTGACGCTTTGGCTTCTTATGGGAGCCGCCGCGTTCGTCCTGCTCATTTCGGCTGCGAACGTCGCGAACCTGACCCTCATGCGCGGCGTTCGCCGAGAGCACGAGCTCGTGGTGCGCGCTGCGATCGGTGCGGGCGCCGCCCGGCTCCGGCGGTTACTCCTCGCCGAGAATCTTGTGCTGACGCTGGCGGGCGCCGCCGTCGGCGTGGTCATCGCGATCGGCGGCGTGACACTGCTCACCTCGCTTGCGGCACGCTACTCGCCCCGCGCCGGCGAGATCCGGCTGGACGGAATGGTGCTTGGCTTCACCCTGGCGCTCTCCGTCATCCTCGCGCTGGTGCTCTCGTTCCTGGCCTCCGTGCCGAAGGAAGGCACCTTTGCCTCGTGGATCTCCGCGGGCGGGCGCCGGATGAGCGGCAGCCTGAGGAAGCAGAAGCTTCAGCGCGGCCTGGTGGTCGCGCAGATCGCGGTTTCGGTGGTGCTGCTGGCAGGCGCAGGATTGCTCACCCGCACGATGATCCGGCTCTCCAGCGTGGACACCGGCCTCAAGACCGAGGAAGTCCTTTCGATGGAGGTCGGGATACTCTCGCCGACGCAGCTCCTGGCCGGCGGCGACGCTGATGCGAAGGAGCGCTACGACCGCATGCGGCGCGAGGCCAGAGCCCTGCCCGGTGTCATCGAGGTGGGCGTCGGCAGCACCATGCCGCTTCGGAACAGCCAGGTCCAATTAGAAATCAAGGCGGAAGGCAAGTCGCTCGCCGTGGGCGAGGCGATGCCCCGCGCGGAGTTTCGCACCGCCGACCCAGACTATTTCCGCGCCGCCGGGATCCCTCTGCTCAAAGGAAGAGAGTTCTCCGCGACCGACCGGGACAGCGCGGGCCGGGTCGTGATCATCAATCAGGTGCTCGCCGCGAAACTGTTCCCCGGCGAGGACGCGGTCGGACAACGCCTCGCGTGGACCGGCGACGTGCTGCGATTCACTCCATTCAGCGGCGACTGGCGCACCGTCGTCGGCGTCGTCGGCAACACCCAGGACGGAGGGCTGGATGCAGCGCCACAGCCGGTGGCGTTCATGCCCTTTGCCCAGGAGCTGGCCATTGGCGGAGGACTGGTCATACGTGTCGACAGCAACGCGTCCGCACTGGTGACCCCAGCGACTCGCATTGTGCGGGGCGTCGCACCGACGGCGCTCATCGAGAACGTGATGACCGTGGCACAGATCAAGGATCAAAGTGTCTCGCCCCGGCGGCTGAATGCCGCACTGGTCTCCTCATTTGGCATCCTGGCGGTGATCATCGCGGCGGTTGGGATCGCGGGCGTCCTGGGATTCTCGGTGACCTCCCGCACCACCGAGATTGGAATCCGCATGAGCCTCGGGGCCGACTCCCGTCAGGTACAGCAGATGATTCTCAAAGAAGGCGGCGTGCTGGTCGTGATCGGCCTGATGCTGGGCGTTGCGGGGGCCTTCTTCGCCGGCCACCTCATGCGCGGGCTCTTGTTCGGGGTGGCCCCGCATGACCCGCTCACCCTCATTGGGGTGGCCCTGATGATCACGGTAGTCGGGATCGGCGCGTGCTGGATTCCCGCCCTGCGAGCGGCGCGCATCGACCCGGCCATCACGATGCGGTCGGCCTGATTCCCGCCAGCCATCGTGCAATCAGGTTAGATTTCCCTGCTCGGCCATGAGTCAGTCGTGGCCGTGGCTGATTCCCCCACCGGGCAGGACCGATGACAAGCGATGCATCGCAGGACCCCTCGTCGACACTTACGGACCGGGTCAGGGCTCACGTCGCGGAGGCCGGGCGGCACCTCGACAATCGCGCGCGCGAGACCAACGCCAGGCACAAGCATCTCCGGCCGACGCGCTCGACCAAGAAGGCCGCTTCGGTCACGGGCAGTTTGGAGACTGAGCGGGACGTCCAATCACTGCGAACGGTCTACCGCGAAATGCGGGGGCTCTACCGGGACTATCGTCGAAAGGCTGGAACGCCTGCCGTGCCCGAGCTCCGCTCCGCCGTCCACGCCTTCAGGCGCGGCGAGAGTCTGACTTCTCTCGTCCATATCGCCACCTTCCTGGACGACCGCAAACTCCTGGCCTGGTAAGGCCCGTTCGCTCCCTCCGTGCTGACATAGAGGAGAGGTTGCGGACGTGAAAAGGACGGACACGAATGAACGCAAAGGCGATTGGCCTGGCGGCGATAGCCGCGCTTCTTACCACCACACTTCCCGCGCACGCCCAGAGCGACAAGGAAGTGCAGGAGGTGATCCAGGAGTTCGAGAAAGGCGACCCGGGGATGAAGGGCTGGTTCGCAGACGCCTACGGGTATGCCGTGTTCCCCTCCGTGGGCAAAGGCGCCGTCGGGGTCGGGGGCGCCCGCGGCAAGGGGCTGGTATACGAGCGCGGCACGCTGATTGGGAAGACCACACTCACGGCGGTGACCGTCGGACTCCAGTTGGGCGGTCAGGCCTTCAGGGAAGTGATTTTCTTCAAGGACAAGACCGCCCTGGACGACTTCATCCGGGGCAACTTCGAGTTCGAGGCCGGAGTCTCGGCGGTAGCCCTCAAGGAGGGTGTGTCGGCAGACCTCGGCTACAACAAGGGCGTGGCAGTCATGACCGCCACCAAGGGTGGCCTGATGTATGAGGCCTCGGTCGGCGGTCAGAAGTTCTCGTTCGAAAAGACCAAGACATAACCTCCGGACCGCCGAGCCGCCGAGCTCCCTAGTTCCAGTTGTCGATCTTCAAGTCATCCGGCGAAGGCCGGCCCTTCCCGGTTTCCACAAAGTCTCTGAGACTCAGGAGAAACACCGCCCACTTCATGCTGCAGTGGGCGGTAAACTCGATCGCTTCCCGCCAATTCCGGTGCCCGAACAGGAGCACCGTCGTGTCGCCCTCCTGAGTCAGTTGGAAGGTTGCATCGGTCCCGACCCATTCCGGCGGTCCTCCCAGGAAACGCCACTGGACTTCCCGATTGGGCTCGAGCTTGGTCATCTCGAAGTCCATCTGCCCGACTTCCTTCCCGTCCTTGTGACGGAAGCGAACATTGATCTTCCCGCCGACCTTGGACGATCCGGTCGTGTCCCTGGTCCACCACCCTGCCACGCCCTGCGCCGTCGCCAGCGCCTCATAGACCTTGGTCGCAGGCGCCTTGATGCCGATTCGATGAATGATGTCAACCACAATTTCCTCTGCTTGTCTTTGGTTAATACCTAGCCTTCGACTATTTCCACAAACGCCTTCAACCTCGCTGCCGCCGCGTCCCACTGCGCCGAGACGTGATCGATGTACTCCCGCGCGACCTCGAGGCGTTTGAGATCCAGCGAGAACACATGCTCTCGGCCCTCCCTGGTGTCTCGCACGAGGCCCACCTTCCCAAGTGCGTGCAGGTGCCGGGTGACCGCCTGGCGGGTCATCCCGCTCCCCTCGCTCAAGCGGGTAATGGAGAGCGGGCCTTCCGTCGACAGGCGTCGAACCAGGCTGAGCCGGGTGGTGTCCCCCAGCGCGGCAAACAACGGGGCGGCCTGGCGCGCAGCTCCGCCTGTGCTAGCCGACATAACTCGCCAGCTTTTTGGACTGGCCGGTCCACCCTGCCTCGTTCATCCGGAACGCTTCAGCGCGTCGCGTGCTGGGGAGACGGTCGAAGCCCGACTCGGTGATCGTCACCGCGGTGCCACCCGCGGTCTCATCCAGCCGGAACTCGACCAGGGTGGTCGGCTCCGCCGCGTAATCGACCTCGGGATTCATCGGGTAGGGATGCCAGCGGTAAGAGAAGTAGCCCTCTGGTTCGACCCGCTGGACCTGCATCTCCAGCGAGATGTGCTCGTATCCCGGAATGGTGAGCCTTCCGAAAACGGTGGCGCCGGCGGTGAAGGGGCGGTCCAATTTCATGCCGAACCAGGCGCCGAACTCGTTCGCATCGGAGATCGCCCGCCAGACCCGGGAGCGCTTCGCACTTACCTCGAAACGCTTCTCGATCCGGTCGGTGGTCTGGGGTTGGTCGGTGGTGGCGGTCATAAGTCGTTGTTACTCCTGTCAATCGGTTGCGGTGGCTCTGACGTGCAACTGTTACGTTGCATATTATAGGGCAAACACGGTAAATGCGCAACTGGTGTGTTGCGCTTCTGTGCGCCCGGTATCTTGCTTGACCTTGCTGAGAGGATCACCTTCGGCCCATGGCGCGAACCGTTCTCGTCATTCATGGCGCTGGCGAACCCCGCCGACGGAGAGGCAGGGTGTACTGGGAGCCGCTAATCGGGAATACCCTGGGACCAGGCTATCGAGTGAGGGCACCACGCATGCCCCGGCCCGGGCGCCCCCACTACCGGACCTGGGCACAGCGGATTGACGAACTGATCGTGAGCGCCAGGAGGCCCATTCTCGTGGGTCACTCATTCGGAGCTTCGGTCCTTCTGAAATACTTGTCGGAGACCGTGCGCCGACCCGCGTTCGCAGGCCTGTTCCTGATCGCGACGCCTTTGTGGGGGGCCGACTTCCCAGAATTTGCGCTCGCGCCTGATTTCGGAGAGCGGCTGCGGGACGTGGCGCCACTTTATCTCACCACAGCCGGGACGACCCCGAGATCCCCTTTGAGACTCTTGAGCGCTACCGCCAGGTCCTGCCTCACGCCAGGGTGCGGGCCTTGGAGGGGCGCGGCCACGAATTCAATCAGCCGCAGTTCCCGGAACTCGCGGCCGACATTCGCCGTCTCACAGGTCGTTAGGGTCGCCCAAGTCAGCAGGCCTCGATGAGTCCAAAGAAAAACACGCGGAAGTCCGCTAAGAGCACCACTGCGATCGGCAAGAAGTCCAAGGGCTTCACTGCCGAGGAACGCGCCGCGATGAAGGAGCGCATCCAGGAGCTGAAGGGGGCGGACGGGGAAAGTGCCGTCCTCGCGAAGATCGCCGCGATGCCGGAACCGGATCGCGCGATGGGCAAGCAGCTCCATGCGATCATCAAGGCCAGCGCACCAAGTCTCGCGCCGAGACTCTGGTACGGGATGCCCGCCTATGCCAGGGACGGCGAGGTCGTCTGCTTCTTCCAAAACGCGCAGAAGTTCAAGACGAGGTATTCGACGCTTGGCTTCAGCGACAAGGCGAACCTCGACGACGGCGCCATGTGGCCGACCGGCTTCGCGCTGAAGGAGTTGACTGGCGCTGAGGAGGCGAGGATCCGTGCGCTCGTGCAAAGGGCAACCACCGGCTCCCCCTGACCGAGGAACTTGGGAGTCAGTTCAGCGCTCAAATGAGCCAATTCGGGCGTAATCGGCGCCTCATCAGGTCGAACAGCCGAACGAGGACTTGCGGACACCTGACAATTCGCCCACAGGTGACGCGCGGCGCCATTAGCCCAGTTCACCCGAGCCGAGGGAAGGAATCCGATGACTGCTGTAGCCGTTAACCCGAATCAGGCCCTCTGGGAAAAAGGAGACTTCACCCGGATTGCGGCCAGCATGCGCGAAAGCGGCGAGGCTCTCGTGCAGCGCATCGGCGTCCGCCGCGGAGACGATGTCCTGGACCTTGGCTGCGGCGATGGAACCACCGCCTTGCCTGCCGCCCAAACGGGTGCATACGTCCTCGGCGTGGATATCGCCCGGAATCTCGTCGAGGCCGGAAACCGGCGGGCCGCGGCGCTCGGCCTGACCAATTGCAGATTCCAACAGGGCGACGCCACGAACCTTGAGCTGATTCCGGATCGCGCGTTTGACATAGTCGTCAGCATCTTCGGCGCCATGTTTGCTCCCAGACCCTTCGACGTGGCCAGGGAAATGGCTCGCGTGACGCGCCCGGGGGGACGGATCGTCATGGGCAATTGGATTCCGAACGACCCCACCCTCGTCGCCCAGATTCTGCGAATCAGCTCCGCCTATACCCCGCCGCCTCCCGAGGGATTTGTCAGTCCGATGACCTGGGGCGTTGAGAGCCAGGTGGTGGAGCGCTTTGTCGCCGCGGGCATCCCGGCAGAGCAGATCTCGTGCGTTCGCGACACGTTCATCTTCCGCTTCGCCGGATCGCCAGCGCAACTCGTCGATGAGTTCAGGAGATACTACGGGCCGACGATGAATGCCTTCGACGCGGCGGAGAAGAACGGGCGCGCCGCGAGCCTGCAGGCAGAGCTCGAGGGGTTGTTCAGCGCTCAGAACACGAGCACCAATGGCACGACGATTCCAGCCACATTCCTGCGGGTGGAAGTGACCTGCTAACCCGCCTCCCGAATACGGGCCTGATACCATCGTACATTTGACCCGGCTCATTTCCGCTGGTAACTATGGCGCGGCAGGTCCATCGACCTGTCGCGTCCGATTCAAGTAGACGTACCACGCGCCGTCGGGAAGTGGTCAAGGCCGCTGACCTTGGGAAGGAGAAACGGGGTATGGGAAGCAATCAAAGGTGGGCGATCGCGGTCGCGACGGCACTCATCAGTGCCTCCGCCGCCGGCGTCATGGCCGCCCAGGACAAGTACAGCGTGAAGGTGCCGGGTGGGCTCGCGTTCTCCGAGTTCAAGGGATACGAAAACTGGCAGCTGATCTCCGTCAGTCAGGACGGCGGCCTGCTGGCCGCCATCCTCGGCAATCCCGCGATGATCGACGCCTACAAGGCCGGCGTTCCTGGCAACGGCAAGCCGTTCCCCGACGGCTCCAAGATGGCGAAGATCCACTGGAACCCGACTAAGATGTCGGTGTTCCCCCAAGCGACGGTGCCGGGTACCCAGCATGACGTCGACTTCATGGTGAAGGACAGCAAGCGGTTCGCGGACAGCGGTGGGTGGGGATGGGCCGTGTTCGTGTACGACACTGTGTCCCACGCGTTCACGCCCGGCACCACGGCTGACAAGCCGCCGCAGGCAAACGACGCCAAGTGCGGCTTCGGGTGCCACACTATAGTGAAAAACAGGGACTACGTCTTCACCGATTACGGGGCGCGCTGAACCAGAACGCCATCAATCTCGGCGGGACTTGCGGTGGCCAGCGCCGGATTGGTTCAGCGCCACCGCTTCGCGGATCAGAGCCTTGAAGGAGGCCTCATCGATCTTCTCCCCTTCGCGGAAATCGATGGCTCGCCTGGTATTTCCTTCAAGGCTCGAGTTAAAGAGCTTCCTGGGGTCCTTCAGCTGGGCGCCCTTGGCGAAGGTCAGCTTCACGGCACTCTTGTAGCTCTCGCCGGTGCAGATCAATCCGTCGTGTGACCAGACCGGCCCACCCCATTTCCATTCCTCAACCACTGCCGGGTCCGCCTTCTTGATCAGACCTCGCAGCCGAGCAAGCGTCTCGCCTCGCCAGTCGTCCAGCTCTTTTATCCTCCCGTCTATGAGTTGAGAGGGAGACCCACCTGTCGGCTCACCGCCGCTCTTTTTCATATCGTTTCATCCCTTCAATTCGGGTTGTTCTTCTCTCGTGCTGATGATTTCAGGCGTCGCCTCGCCCGCTGCGCCACTTGGCGGCGTAGGGCAGCACGAACAAGTACAAACCGGTGACCGCGAGCAAGGCAAGCGGAAACAGCGGCACGTAGCTCACCCAGACGAAAGGCTTCTCCTGTTTCAAGGCAACGAACGTGACGATGACGGACACCGTAAAGACAATCGCCAGCCAGCGGTGGGTTTGCCGAACCCAATGATTCCAGTTCACTGCGACCTCCTTTCCGGATTGCTGGACGTTGGATGGTCAGCTCGGAATGTCTTTACCGAATTGCCTGGCGTACTCCGCATTCAGCCGCTGCCAGCCGCCGAACTGCATTGTCTCGGGGCCGGCGATGCGTCCAATCGGCTGGCCGGCGAGCAGGCGGTCCAGCACATCCAGGCAGATGTGCCAGCCCGCAGCACCCCACGAGATGAAGCGGCGATCGATGTTGTGCCAGAGGGTCAGGCGGGTGCCGCTGCCGAACGGCTCGAGCTCCCACCGGAGGTCCCCGCCGCCCCAGCTGTACTCGAGCAGCCTAGGCGCCTCAGCCCGCTTCACCGTGGTCTCGGAAACCTGCGGCGTTCCGACTGTCGAGAGCTTCACCGTGGTTCCAGCCGTACCCAAGCTCCCATCGGATTCAAAGGGAGCCCACTCGCGCAGTTGCGCCGGGTCGGTAAGTGCCTGCCAGACTGTCGCCGGCGAGTGGCGCAGCTCTCTGACGAGAATCAGGGTCCATTTCTCTCCCTCCTTACGGACTTCCGCCCCGCTGGCCTGGCCCGGTGCGTACTGTACGTGATCGGTCATTTCCCTTTTCCCTTCTTCTTCGTTGACGGAGATTGGTCCATGCGATCGAGGTGGCGCTCGAGCCTATCGACATGACCGGACCAGAACCGACGGAACGGATCCAGCCAGGCATCCAGTTCCTGAAGTGGTTCTGGCTTCAGTCGGTAAAGGCGGCGTTGAGCGTCCACCGTGGATTCGACGAAACCGGCCTCGCGCAGGACCCGGAGGTGCTTGGACACGGTCGGCTGCGGCATCCGAAGGCGACGCTCGATCTCTCCAACCGACCGTTGGGACGAGACCAGGAGGCCCAGAATCGCGCGGCGGTTCGGCTCCGCGATGATGTCGAATACAGTTTCCATGGCTCTAATGTACTGTTACAGGCATATACTTGTCAAGGCATATACAATGCCAAGCCAAGCCCTCAATAGGGCGTCGCACGGCTCCGCTGAACGGACAGGAAAAGCTTACCGCGGATAACGCGGAAGCACGCGGAAGCACGCGGAATGGGTTGTTTGGTTTGTGAATTGGTCTTGTTGGGGACGCTCAAAGCGCTGACCACGGGAAGCAATCAGTGCCACTGTCCGCGTGCTTCCGCATAGACAGCGTCTTCCGCGGTAAGCTGTTGAGGGCGATCTATGGATCATCCCCCATCCATGACGCTTGCCGCTAATGAATGTGCTGTCGGGCGATGGACCGGTCGCGTGGGGGTTGGTCACGGACGACGCCATCTGGGCGACGGTATTCGGCGCGGCCGCTGCCGCCGGTTCCATCCTCCTGGCCCGCCGTGCCGACGCTGGCGCAAAGGTCGCCTCGTGACCAGTTTGAGCCCGTGGACGACCCCTGACTTGGGCAGGAGGCTATCATGAAACGAGAACAAGCCCTAAGAGTCGTGTTGGTGTTGGTGGGATTGTTGTTTACGGCCGGCCTTTACCCTCTCGCGATCGGGGTCAGGAGCGAACTGGATCCCAACATCGACAACGGCGTGCCAATGATGCTTAGCCTCTACGTCACGCTGGGAGTCTTCTTGCTGTTGGCGGCACGCAATCCATCCGCCTATCGCAGCGTGATCGCTTTCGCTGCGTGGTCGAGTTTCGCTCATGCCGCCGTCATGGCAGTTATGTCCATCCAGCTTCCAACCCAACGAACCGAGCTCTTGATCGCGTCGGCTGCATTCGGCTTGATCGGTGGGCTCCTGATCGCATTCTCGCCGGGAAGGCAGCCCGCATCAGCCGAACGCGCCGCAGCATGACACCTTCAATACCCTCCGCTCAAGACTATGCCAGCGAGCCGGTGCGCTACCCCCCGCTCGTCGTGGTGGATATCGCCGCGGAAGCGGCCGCGGTCACCGAACAGTACCGGAACCAGGTCCTCAGCCAGGTGAACACCAGTTGTCTGCGCCTGGGGGTGCTCGCCGGGGAGTATCCCTGGCACCAGCATC
>Ga0163162_10007383_pt1 | contig 10689 bp, 9 predicted proteins | sample S55metaG_FD_115310 | JGI IMG/M metagenome (GOLD analysis project Ga0163162, IMG submission 115310) | Switchgrass rhizosphere microbial communities from Kellogg Biological Station, Michigan, USA - S5-5 metaG | ecosystem: Host-associated > Plants > Roots > Rhizosphere > Soil | place: USA: Michigan...
ATTGACGTGAACCGGTTAACACCGGTTGAAGCCTTGCTGAAGCTGAATGAAATTAAGGGAATGCTGAGGTAGTTGATCGGTTGATCAGTTGATTGGTTGATTGGTTGATTGGTATTGGCTTCATTGATCAACCGATCAACTGATCAACCGATCAACTGATCAACCAATCAACTGATCAACTGATCAACCGATCAACCAGTCAACTGATCAACCGATCAACCAATCAACTGATCACAAATAACTCAACCACCATTGCGAGTGCGTGCTCTTGTATTTATTGTACCATTTACAAATCGGGTATAGAAACAAGATGAGTCCAACCCAAATGATGTAAACGCCCGCCAATCCAAAACCAAAATGCAAAGGGCGGAATAAAAATGGCGTGCCGTTGGGAAGAATATCTTTCTTGCCATACCCTTCCACAAAGAATATGATAACGGCAAGCAAGTGGATAACGAAGAAATGCACGACATAGTAGAAAAAAGGCACCCGACCGAAGACCGTAAAGAAATCGGTGAGTTTGTTCTTAATTCCCTCCAATAGTGCAAGCGCAATTAGTGCAGGACCCACCGTTGCACAGAAAAACATGAGTGATGGCGGGTATTTTTGCACGTTCATAAAAGAAAAAAAGCTGTGCAATGTATCGCGTTGACTGGCCCATGCTTGCGGATCGCCATAAGCGTTAATTAAACGCAGTATCATGAACATGGCGATCATTCCGCCACCAAGTCCCAACAACCATTTCCTTCTTCTTTCCACGCCAAAATCAGGCGTAAAAAGCTTGCCGGCGCAGTAACCCAGCATCATGATGCCAGGCCAGGGTATGAGTGGATAGATCAAAACGATTCCACGACTATTATTAAAAAAAGAAGGACCGTCATGACCGGAGTGCATCATGTTCCAAAAAAAACCAACCTGGTAATTCCTGGCCTGTTCCGGATAGTCGAGCAGGTTATGAAACAGTACGAGCGACGCGCCGATGATGAATATCCACTTATAAGGCAGTCGCACCACCAGGCCCATTATCACCATACTTGCCCCGATTGCCCAGATTACCTGGAGTACAAAAATGTGGTAAAGCGGGTCAAAAGTGATAAAGAGTGTTACAATGAACACCTCTACCAAGATGAGCCAGAAGCCCCGTTTGACCAGGAAAACGCTCAATGCCTTTTTGTCTTTTCTCAATCCAATCAGGAATGCGGATACGCCGGCCAGGAATACAAAATTGGGCGCGCAAAAATGAGTAATCCATCGCGTAAAGTAAAGCCAGGGTGTCGTCGTTCTCAAACTCAAAGGATCCTCCACAAACGACTGCGTGTGAAAAAAATCGCGCACATGGTCCAGCGCCATGATCACCATGATAATTCCACGCAGCAAATCAATGGATCCGATCCTGTTTCTGAAAGCAAGGTTGGTTGAAGGCATGTTGGTAATTGGAATCGCAAAATAAGCCAGTATGTTACCAATTCCAACAATTAAACGCGCGATCGCCTGGCAACCGCGCGTAAAATCGCTGAGTCAGACTCAGCGGTGAAATATTCTTATCATGAAAAATGATGGTTAGAACCGGTAACCGATTCCTATTTTGATCACCCTGTTGTAGGATTTAAAGGCGCCGGCCTTGTCAACACGTGTTAGTCCATAATCATAGCCAGCATTGAAATTAATTCCATTGTTGAATTGATAACCTACCCCACCCGTTATCGCCGCATCCCAGTGGTTGAACATATTCGTCATGGGAATGGACTGGTGAATCAGGTTGATGCCCAGGATTCCTGCGCCCAACTTCAAATCGTTGGCAGCGAGATAGGAAATCTGGGGGCCCGCATACAAGGTTAACCCTTTGGCTACTTCCACTCGCATTACAACAGGCATATCGATATAATGTGACCGGACCTGCGCGCTCACATTGGCGCCGAGAAAATTCAACTTGGGAACCTCCAGGTCGCCTCTGAACCGATATCCTTTTTGTGTGTAATACAATCCGGGTTCAAGGGTAACGTGTTCAGAGATGGGAATGCCCGCGTTCAGGCCAAAATACCAGCCCGGGCTCATGCTGGTTTGAGCCATGCCATTCGTAACGGCAACCAGGCTTTGCAGGCTGTTCACCGCCTGTCCATCCCATTGTGCAAGACTGACCCCGGTTGTAACACCCCATTTTACCTGGGCCTTTGCCGCGGTTGAAACTAACAGTAACGCACATGCGCTGATGAGTATCATTCGTTTCATGGTAGATTGGTACAGGATTTTTCAGCCTGTATATCTATCATGACTCGAAAAAAATGCCGGAGTACAAAAAATGGGGGGCCCAAAAATGGTCTTACCAAAACATTAGGTTAAGGAAAATGGAAATTCAGCGCTGGCGTAAAAGCACATTAAACTTTTGAAAATTCGGTAGTCTTAGGCAAGTCGCAGGTTCCAGGTTACAAGTGGCAAGTCACATGCTATTACCTGCCTCTTGCAACTTGCAACTTGCGACTTGCAACTTGTCAATGCTTCTTCCTTCTTTCCATCAACTCCCTGAAGGTGGTTACGATTATGCCTTCTTTGTCGATAAAAGCCTTCAATTCGGGGTTGGTCATGGCCAGCCAATCACCCCTTCGCGTAGGCCCTGAATCGCTGATCCTGGAGAAAACTTCGGTGGTAGCCGTGCAATGCATAATCACATAAGTGATACCGGGCTTTACCGATTTCAGCGCGGCGATATAGTATTGCGTTTTGTATTTCCTGAGGTTATCGTCGGTTAGCGCGGTGCCTGCGGGCAATGTCCATCCATAGCTGTCGTTGTGCAAATCATCAATTACCGGTAGCCCCGCATCCCATAACATTTTGCCTACCCGGCGGGCCTGGTCCATGTCAACCTTCAGCGCTTTCATCTGCTGGGCAATAAGCGTATTGTGTCCACCGGGAAACATAATGGGAATCTGGTATTCAATGCCCATTTTGATATAGCGTTCAAGAAAAGCCGGAGATGCAAACAAAGTTCCCATGTGTGAATCCAGGTGTGTGGGTTCGAATCCCATGCTTCGGGCCCTGTCGATTTGCGCCCTGATTTCTGTTTCCACTTCATCGGCGCTGGCGTGTGCAATCACATCCTGAACCGATGCCCACATAGCACCTTCTTTATCCGTTAGTCCTGGCACTTTCGCTTTTCCGCTCAATGCAGGCCAGCGATAGTCCTTCCATTCAGAAGTTAGGGTAAGATGCAGGCCGGCGTCGGCGGTAGGATGTTTGGCCAGCCAGTGCACCACTGCCGGCACCCATGGGCAGGTCATCATCACCGACGTTGACTTTGCCACGCCGCTGTCGATGGCCGTAAAAGCACCGATGTTCGAATCGTAACTCATTCCCGCGTCATCCACGTGCAGGATCACCACGCGTGCATTTTTTGGAAAACCGAGTCTTTCGGCGAAAGTGGTATCTGTTTGGGCCACTGCCATCTGCGAGAAACCGCAAAGTAAGATGGCCAGCAATCTTCGTGTGTGCATATCAGGTAGTTTAGTCCGTCAGGCTTTTTCAACGGCATGGCCGCCAAATTGGTTACGCAGGGCCGCCACCACTTTTCCGGAAAAAGTATCCGTCTCCAGCGAGCGGTAGCGCATCAACAGCGAGAGCGCCACCACAGGCGTGGCAATATTTTGTTCCAGCGCTGTTTCCAGCATCCATTTTCCTTCTCCCGAAGAATGCATGATGCCCTTGATGCTGCTCAACTGCGGATCTTTGGAAAAAGCATTCTCGCAAAGTTCCATTAACCAGCTTCTGATCACACTGCCATGATTCCACATCCTCGACACCGCTTCATAATTATAATTGAATCCGCTGTGTTGTAGCACATCGAATCCTTCTGCGATGGCCTGCATCATGCCATATTCTATACCGTTGTGCACCATCTTGGCATAGTGACCGCTGCCCGGAGCGCCGCAATACAGGTAGCCTTCCGGAACAGAAATGTCTTTGAAGAATTGTTCACAATAGGCAAAGGCATCTGCTTCCCCACCCACCATTGCACAAACACCATCGCGCGCGCCACTGATGCCGCCGCTGGTACCGCAATCAAGAAAAGCAATGCCGGCTTCGGCAAGTGATTTGCCGCGTCGCAAAGAATCTTTATAGTGCGAATTGCCACCGTCGATTATAATATCGGCTTTGGAAAGGGAGGGGCGAATAGCCGCAATCACGCCATCCACCGGATCACCGGCAGGCACCATCAGCCAAATTACCCGGCGGGGTTGCAATGCAGTGGACAGATTTTTTAAATCAGCCACAGTGCCGATGCCTTCCTTTTCCGCCATCGCGCGCACATTTTCGCTGAGGTCAAATGCCACCACTTCGTGCTTTTTTCCAATGGCATTCAGGGCCAGGTTATACCCCATCTTGCCCAAGCCAACCAATCCGATTTTCATGTTAGTGTTTTTGTTGTATGATAAAACGTTCCTTTATTTTTGCTGCGACTGCAGCTGGTGCAGACTGTCTTTCAAATTTCCATACAGGTTCTTATATACGTTCCAGTTCTTTTGGTAAGCCTGTTGTTCCTTTTTATTCGGCAAATATCGTTTGGAAGCCGGGAGTAGTTGATCCACGTTGTTCCAATTTTTAATGATGCCCGATGTGCGCATGGCCATCATGGAAGCCCCCACGGCAGAAGCGTCGGCCACTGAAGTATGCCAAACTTCTTTATTAAAAATATCAGCCAGCATTTGTAACCAGGGTTTTGATTGTAAAAAGCCACCGCTTGCATAAATTCTTTTTACCCGGCCTTCGCCCGTTTCAAGCGCCGCCAAAATTTGTGTAAGCGCAAAGGAAATGCCTTCCATAGCCGCACGCATCAAGTGTTCCGACCGGTGTTGCATACCCAGGCCAACAAATGCCCCGCGCGCATGCCCATCCCAAACAGGTGCGCGTTCGCCCAAAAGATAGGGAAGAAAAACCAGTCCGGCCGAACCCGCCGGCGCCTTGAATGCTTTCTTCACGAACTGATCCGCTTCTGCAATCGTATCCAGCTTATTACCCAACACTTCTTCCGCTAGCCATTTCAAAACCACGCCACCATTGTTAATCGGACCGCCGCTTACATACCAGTCGTCGTCCAGAATATAGTTAAACAAGATCGCGCCCGGATCATTCACGGGATGCCGGCTCGCCATCCGAAGTGCGCCACTGGTGCCGATGGTAACGGCTGCTTCAAACTCGTCGATTGCTCCCGTGCCGAGGTTAGCCAGGCAGCCATCGCTTGCACCACAAACAAAGGGAGTGCCGGTTGGAACTTTGAGTGACCTGGCCAGTTTGGAATCAAGCACAGATTCGCTGTGAAACACCGACACCGGCTCGCTTAATTGTGCCGGCGATATCTCAACTTCGTTCAGGGCTTCTGCACTCCATATCTTTTTCCTGATGTCAAACAGGCCGGTGGCGGATGCAATGGATTGATCGATGATATAGCTGCCAAACAGTTTAAAGAAAAGATATTCTTTAATCGAGATGAATTTTTTTGCTTTGGACCAAATACGCGGTAGTGCTTTGCGCATCCACCCCAGTTTGCAAAGCGGCGACATGGCATGAATGGGCGTGCCGGTAATGCGATAAATTACAGGACCCTTTGTCGAACTCGCAAGCGATTCCGCAAATGTTGTGCTCCTGGTGTCGGCCCAGGTTATCAAGCGCGTCAATGGCTTGCCATTTTCGTCAACAGCCATGAGTCCATGCATGGCTGAACTAAATCCGATAGAGACTGGTTGGTGAGGCCTTAATTTGGTGACGAGCTTTCGCAGTATCCCCAGTACGGCGTTGCAGATGATGTCGGGATCTTGCTCGAATTGGCCGGGCAGGGATTGAATAGCGCCATAAGCGACTCTTTCTTCTCCCCAAATTTTTCCTCTTGCTGTGATCGCCACAGCCTTCGCGTTGGTAGTACCAATATCGATCCCTATGAAGTATTCCATAATTGGTCGAGAAAGTTAGCGAATATAAAATTCCCCTTTCTACGAGGGCGCGAATTATAATAAAATACTACATTTATGCGATCAGTCTGCAAGCGCCGGATGACTCCTCGGCGCCGGGTGCTCAAATCAAATTCACTAACACAAATCGCGAATCCGTCATGGGTGATGTACAGATTAAAAAAACCGCCAAGCAATACGATGCTGTCATTGTAGGATCAGGCGCAGGAGGCGGCATGGCTGCTTATATTTTGTCCAAACAAGGTCTAAAAGTTTGTTTGCTCGAAGCAGGCCCTATGTACGATCCGAAAAAAAATATTACACAATTCAAGTGGTCATATGAATCGCCGCGCAGGGGCGCGGGCACGAAGTTTCGGCCCTTCGGCGATTTCGACGCCTGTTATGGCGGTTGGGAAATTGACGGCGAACCCTATACCCAATCGGCAGGTACGCAATGGGATTGGTGGCGCGCGCGCATGCTGGGCGGACGCACCAATCACTGGGGCAGGATTTCGCTTCGTTTCGGACCTGATGATTTTCGCCGCCGCAGTATCGACGGGTTGGGCGAAGACTGGCCCATTGGCTATGAAGACGTCAAGCCCTTCTACGATCGCGTTGATAAACTGATTGGCGTTTTCGGCACCAACGAAGGATTGCCGAATGATCCCGATGGATTCTTTCTGCCTCCCCCCAAACCCAGGCTGCACGAAATTTTTATAAAGAACGCAGCTACGACTGCAGGGGTGCGCGTTATTCCTTCGCGTCTCTCGATGCTCACGAAAAAAATTAACGACGAGCGTGGTGTATGCGTGTTTTGTGGACAGTGCAATCGCGCATGCCAATTCTATGCGGATTTTTCTTCCTCCTCAGTTTTAATCGTACCTGCGATTGCTACAGGCAACATTGACGTGGTGGCGAATGCCATGGCCCGCGAAGTGTTGACGAATAAAGAAGGTATTGCAACAGGCGTTTCGTACGTGAACAAAGACGACATGAACGAATACCAGGTGAGTGGCAAGGTAGTGATTGTGGCTGCCAGCGCCTGCGAATCGGCCCGCCTGCTGCTGAATTCCAAATCAGCCCAGCACCCGCATGGCATTGCCAACTCCAGCGGCGTGGTAGGAAAATATTTGCACGACTCAACCGGTGCGGCAATGGGCGGTTACCTGCCCAAACTCTTTGGCCGTAAAAGATACAATGAAGACGGGGTTGGCGGCATGCACGTGTATTCGCCCTGGTGGCTTAACAACAAGAACCTGAATTTCCCGCGCGGATACCACATTGAATATTGGGGTGGAATGGATATGCCGGCTTATGGATTTGGCGGTGGCATACAAGGCCAGAACGGAAAATACCCGGTGAATGGAAAGAAGAAAGAAGCAGGTGGTTATGGAAAAAGTTTGAAAGAAGATTATCGCTTTTTCTATGGCGCCGGCGTAGGCATGGCAGGTCGTGGCGAAGGTGTGGCCAGGGAAGACAGTTATTGTGAAATTGATCCGAATGTGGTGGACAAATTCGGTATACCCGTGCTTCGCTTTCACACCAAATGGAGCAACGACGAGATCAACCAGGCCAAACACATGAAGGAAACGTTTAAAGAGATCATGCACAATATGGGCGCCGTAATTACATGGGGCGATGATGGTCCGGAAAATAATTATGGCCTTGAAACACCAGGCCGCATTATCCACGAAGCGGGAACGGTACGTATGGGCAACGATCCCAAGCGTTTCGCGCTGAACAAATGGAACCAGGCACATGATTGCAAGAATCTTTTTGTTGTAGATGGTGCGCCTTTTGTGTCACAGGCCGATAAAAATATTACCTGGACGATTCTTTCACTTTCAATGCGTGCTTCAGAATATATTATTGACCAACTGAAGAAGCAGAATATTTAAGAAGAAAACAGATTTCAAAAAGTTATTGAATCATATTTTATGGATAGAAGAAAATCGATCAAGACCATTGCCGTAGGAACCCTTTCTGCAGGCGTTTTGTTGGATGCAGGTTGCAAACAACCGGAAAACAAAGTGGCAGATGCAAAACCTGCCAACGGTGCCGTTCCGGGTTCACCTGCTGAAGGTCCGGCCCGCGAACCACAGGAAAAGGAACGCTACGAAAAATTGGTTTCGGAGAAATTTTTCAACGAGCATGAAATGGCCACGATCGCGGTGTTGGCAGATATCATCATTCCAAAAGATGAGGTGAGCGGCAGCGCTACCGATGCCAAAGTGCCCGACTTCATAGAATTTATCGTGAAGGATCAACCCTATCACCAGATCCCCGTTCGTGGAGGATTGCGCTGGCTGGATCTGCAGAGTATGACACGTTTTGAAAAAGCTTTTAAAGATTGTACGGCTGAACAACAAATTCAGATCGTGGATGATATCGCCTATCCGGAAAAAGCCAAGCCTGAAATGAGCCAGGGTGTAGCTTTTTTTAATCATATGCGCGACTTGACAGCCAGTGGTTTCTATTCTTCAGAAATGGGCATCAAGGATATTGGTTATGCGGGCAACCAACCCAATCAATGGAATGGCGTTCCCGATGATGTACTGAAGCAATATGGCGTGGCATATACGGAGAAGGAATTGAAAGAATGTGTTTCGTTTACCTAGGAAGGGCCTCACGCGAAGACGCAAAGACTGTAAAGTATTTTCTATCTTTATCTCATTACGCCATTCAACCGGCAAGCCCTAAACATGTCTAAACTCACTACGGCGGGCAGATTATTCTTTTCGCTGGCTATTACCCTTATTGGCATCCAGTTCATTATTTACACCGATTTTAATAGTCCGATCATGCCCCTTGCATTGGGATTGGGTGGCCGCAACCTCCTGATGCGGTTATTGGGCATCGTTATGCTGGTCTGCGGATTGGGAATGGGCATTGAAAAAAAAGGTGACTTGGCTGCACTGGTACTGGCTCTCTTACTTTTTCTGCTGTTTTTGGTTGTGCACCTGCCGAAAATAATCGGTCAGCCAAAAGATGGTGGTGCATGGACCGGCGCCTTTGAATGGCTGGCCCTGGCGGCAGGTGCGCTGATCCTTAATAAAAGCATTCGTATCCAACAGGGGAAACAGGCAGGCACCGGTATCGCGGATAAGTTGGTGGCTGCCGGACCGGCCATTTTTGGAATTTTACTTTTTGCATTCGGACTGTTGCATTTCATTTATGCCGATTTCATCGCTCAACTGGTTCCCTGGTGGGCACCGCTCCACCTGTTTTGGGCCTATGCCATTGGCGTTCTCTTTTTCCTGTTTGGTTTGGGTATTCTGATCCAACGCTATGCTTATGCCGGCTCGCTTTGCCTGGCACTGATGTTCCTCGCCTGGGTATTGTTGCTGCATGGTCCACACGTGGTTGCGGACCCACATAACCGGGATGAGTGGACCAGCGGATTTATCGCGATGGCGATGTGCGGTATCGGCTTCATGCTCGCAGGCCGTTTTTTGAAACCCGCTGCCTCGACCTGACACCCCTCCCACCTATCTTCCAATTTTCGGTTATGCGATCAGGTTAGTTTTGGCTTCGCTCTTTCGTATTGAACAGGCCAGTGCAATTCGTGGTGTAGTTGCAGAGCAGCGTGAAGCGGAAAATAAGGGTCCCGCAAAAATTCACGGGCCAGGAAAACCATGTCGGCTTTTCCGCCGGCAACAATTTCCTCCGCCTGCTTCGCGCTGGTGATCAAACCTACGGCCGCCGTTAGCAAACCCGATGCATTCCTGATCTGTTCAGCATAAGGAACCTGGTAACCGGGTTCTACGGGAATATGAATCTTTGGAGCAATACCGCCGCTGGAACAGTCTATTAAATCCACACCCTCACTTTTCAGCAGGCCAGTGAGCCGAACAGAATCTTCTATCGTCCACCCGCCTTCTTTCCAGTCTGTTGTTGAAATGCGTACAAACAAAGGATTTTCGTCAGGCCAAACGGCGCGAACCGCCTTCACTATCGCGAGCAATAGCCGGACCCGGTTTTCAAAAGAACCACCGTAGTGATCGGTACGAATATTACAAAGCGGAGACAGGAATTGATGAATGAGATAACCATGGGCCGCGTGAATTTCAACTACTTTATAACCCACTTCCACCGCACGCTTTGTTGCACTTTTGAAATCATTGATCACTTTTTCGATCCCCGCCTCATCGAGCGCGATCGCGGGTTCATCATGCTCATTAAAAGGCGCCGCTGTGGAAGACATGGCAGGCCATCCGCCATTTTTTTGAAGAATCTGGTTACCGCCCTTCCAGGGACTTGCATGACTGGCCTTCCGCCCCGCATGCGCCAATTGAATACCAGCGACGCTACCGTTGTCATGAATAAATTTGACAATCTGCTGCAGCTTTCCGATGTGATCGGGGTTGTACAATCCCAGGTCGTCGGGTGTAATCCTACCCTCAGCACTAACCGCAGTTGCTTCCTGGATAACCAGGGCCGCTCCGCCAACGGCACGACTGCCCAGGTGTACCAGGTGCCAGTCGTTTGCGAATCCATCCACCGATGAATATTCGCACATAGGTGAAACAGCCAGGCGGTTTTTAAATTCAATGGCTTTTATTTTCAGGGGAGTGAATAGTGAACTCATGATGAAATTTACCGAAAATTGTCTAGAGCCTTCGCACAAAAGTACAAAGCATGAAACCTTTTGATTTTTGATTTTCCCTACCTTCACGCTTATGAATAAGAATGTAAAACTGATAGGTGAAGAAATTCTTTCGAACAACTGGTATACGCTCCGGAAAATCAGCTA
>Ga0163162_10007384_pt1 | contig 10688 bp, 9 predicted proteins | sample S55metaG_FD_115310 | JGI IMG/M metagenome (GOLD analysis project Ga0163162, IMG submission 115310) | Switchgrass rhizosphere microbial communities from Kellogg Biological Station, Michigan, USA - S5-5 metaG | ecosystem: Host-associated > Plants > Roots > Rhizosphere > Soil | place: USA: Michigan...
ATCCAAAACAAAAGGGTATCCAGAAAATCAGAGGTATACTCGAGCTTTTTTAACACGCCGGGGATCATTTCCAACATCTCCTCGTGCGAAATTGATTCGTCCTGCAAAAGACTGAATAACCCGCGTAAAGTACTTAATGGCGCCCTAAGATCGTGTGCTAAAACTGATATCAGCCTATCCTTTAAATTGTTCAGGTCGTTTAATTTTTGTGCCTGGTCGTCAAGGTCGCCTTTTTGCTGCAACACCTCCCGGTTTTTATCACCAAGCATTAAATTTATTTTTTGCTGAGCGCGTTTTTGCCTGTAATAAACGGTCGAGGTGGTGATCATGCCGAGAATTATAAGCAGGAAAATGGCGTTTATTAGCCGCTGCTGCTTTATTCTTTGCTTATAGGAGTCATCCTTTTGCAGCTGTTGTTTCGCCTGCAAATGTTCTTTTGTCGCAAAGTTAAATTCAAGGTTATAAGACGTTAATTTTTGAATGCTTTCGTTATCATTCAAACTATTTTTTAAATCGATATACTGCTGTAATGATTTATAAGCTTCTTCATATTTCCCTAAGCCGGCGAAAGTTTTATTGAGTTGCAAGGCAGCATTCGCCCTTATTGACAGGTTACCCAATTTTACCGATAGCTGCTGTCCATCTATTGCATATTTGTAAGCCTTCTGATAGTCTTTTTGAAGATTATATATTGTAGCGAAACCTATAAGGGCATAAGCCTCATTATAAACAATTTTATATTTGCTGGCTATTTGCAAAGAAGTATTCAGGTAATTTATGGCACTGCTATATTGCCCCAGGTTTGCATAGCAAATCCCCAGGTCGGTATAAACAGAACTCATTCCTTCTTTATCTTCTTGCTTTTTGGCTATGTTGACGGCTTTGGAGAGGTAGCTTATCGCACCCTTGTAGTCTTTTTGTGCAATTAATACTTCACCTATATTTTCATAGATTACCCCGATGCCTTGTAAATCGTTGGCCGACTGGTATGCAGTTAGGGCTTTTTTGAAATATCCGAGCGCTTTGGGATATATCTCAATCCCCTGTAAAATCAGCCCAATATTATTGTAGATCGCGGCGGTGGCAAGCTTATCATGAATTTTAACATTGATAAACAGCGCTTTGTAATAATAATCAAGCGCAACTGATAACTGTCCTTTGCTATAATAAACGATACCAATATTTTTATAGGAACGCGCAATAGCCGCATCGTTTCGCAGCTGCTTATTTACATTAAGCGCCAGGTTTAAATATTTTAAAGCTAGTTTATAATTGGCGAGTAAATTGTAGAGCCGCCCGTAAACGGAATAGCATTCACCAAGCCCTTTTTTGTCGTTTAGTACACTATAAATTGAAATCGCCTCGTCAAGCTCTGTTTTTGCATCGTTAAATTTTCCCATCAAGTAATTTGCGCGGCCGGTTTGCAGTAAACCATCGGCAACACCCGCTCTGTAGTTAATTTTCCGCGATATTTGGATACTTTCCTTACCATAATAAAGCGTACTATCGGGATACGATTCAAAATACTTGGCGGCAAGCGTATTCAACCGATTGATATATATGGTATCAGGGTCGGCTTGATTTTTTGACGAAGACGCCAGCAAAGTTTTAAGGCTGTCGACCTGAATCTTATTGATAGCAGCAAACCCGCTAATGGAAATAAGTAAAAATGACAGAGTTAGGAATCGCTTCAAAGGGATGTGTTTTAATTACAATAATTTACAAAGGATATCACCCATAAAACTTTATACGAAAAACACACATCATTTTGTTATACCCAACTTGGATTTCCCTTGTTTATTTACCAATTATTGATTACCAGGCGGGCAAGGCACTCAAAGTGAGAAAAGCATTAAACAAACAAGGCCCGTTTTCTTTAAGAAAACAGGCCCCATATATTGAATATTATAATTGCTTACGCTAACGTATTTACAAATTTTGTAAGCTTTGACTTGTTGTTCGAAGCTTTATTTTTATGAATAACATTCTTTTTGGCTAAACGGTCGAGCATCGAAATTACTTTAACTAAAAGAGGACTTGCGTCGGCTTTGCTGGTAGTGTTTCTTAATTTCTTTATCGCGTTCCTGGTGGTTTTAGCCTGGTACCTGTTACGTAAGCGCTTCGCAGCGTTAGAGCGGATCCTTTTTAATGATGATTTATGATTTGCCATTGTATAGCTTTTGTTATTCTTTTCTTTTTATTTTAAGGACTGCAAATATAGGGCGATTATTTTAAAAATCAAAACGGTTTTTGAAATTGGTTGGGAAAAGGTTTTCCAGTGTTGTAATGGTTGTAAGCGTTGTAGTTGGAAATACAGAATGTATTATAGTGATTAGCTTATTTGGTCCGAATTGCGTGGATCGAAAAGCCTTTTCTTTTACTAATATTGCGGTTGTTATATAAATAAAAAAATTATCATATGGATGGTTTTGAGGATTTAGAGGTTTGGAAAAAATGCAGACTATTAAGGGTAGAGATTTCGGAAATACTTAAACAATTTCCTATTGACGAGAAATATAGATTAGTTGATCAACTTCAACGAGCTTCTAGGTCTACCACTGCCAATATAGCTGAAGGTCATGGAAGATTTCATTACCTGGATAACTTAAAATTCTGCAGGAATGCGAGAGGGTCTTTAAACGAAGTGTTAGATCATTTGACATGCGCTTGCGATGAGTCGATTATTACTGTCGACCAATTAAAGCATTTCAGGGAAAAATATGGCGAATGCTTCAGACTTTTGAATGGATATATAGCTTTTCTGAAAAAGAAAAATGAATAAATCGATGATATGATATTCGTATTTATTAAAACGTTTACAACATTTACAACCGTTACAACTATTCAATAACCTAAATGAAACAACTCGCCAGGCTTACCGTGGGATTATCACTGATCTTCATCTGCTCATCCTGGGGGTTCTTTGCGCATTACCGTATCAACAGGCTGGCTGTTTTTACGTTACCTAAAGGCATGGCCGGCTTCTATAAGCGCAATATTGCATTTATTACTGCGCATGCCGTTAGCGCAGATAAACGCCGGTATGTGGATTCGACTGAGGCGAGGCGACACTTCTTGAACGCCGACCATTATGGGAAAAATCCGTTTGCACGTATTCCACACAATTGGTATGATGCAGCAGCAAAGTACACGGCTGATACCCTTGATAAATATGGTACACTGCCCTGGACAATTCAATATAACTACTACCGGCTGGTGAAAGCGTTTAAACAACACGACACTGCCGCCATATTAACTACATCGGCAAATTTGGGGCATTACATTGCTGACGCGCACGTGCCGTTACATTTAACTCAAAATTATAACGGACAGCTAACCAGCCAAACCGGTATACATGCCTTGTGGGAAAGCAGGATACCTGAGCTTTTTAGCAGTAGTTTTAATAAGTATCCGGGCAAAGCGCGGTATATCGACAATCCGCTAACCGAAGCCTTTCGCATTTGCCAGCGCTCTTTTAAATGCGTTGATACGGTATTGCAGGCTGAGCGCACCCTGAATAAAACTTTCCCTGCCGACAGGAAGTATGCAATGGTTTCCCACGGAAAAAAAGAGATAAAAGATTACTCCCCCGACTACGCCGCCGCTTATAATAAAATGTTAAAAGGAATGGTTGCACGCCGTATGCGCTCGGCAATACTTGCCGTAGGAAGCTATTGGTACTCGGCATGGGTTGACGCCGGACAGCCGGATTTAAACAAGCTAATTAAAATGCCGCCCAATCTGATTAAAAAGTGACATTTAAAAAAGATGAGGTTTTGTTCAAAAGCGGAAAAGTGTTAGTTTTAGCTAAGTAAGTAGCATGAGAAAAAAAATAGCCGCATTGAGTAAAAAAAAGTCGTCGGTTTTTGAATGGCGCAGCCACGAGCCATCAAGACTGGAGACTTTTAGTGATGCCGTTTTTGCCTTTGCTATTACGCTTATCATGGTATCGCTTGAGGTTCCCCGAACGTTTGACGAGCTTTTCGAGGTATTTAAAGGCTTTTTTAGTTTTGCCTGCTGCTTTGGTATTCTTTTTATCATCTGGAATAATCAAAATATTTATTTCCGCAGGTATGGCCTCAACAATGCTTACGTTACTTTTTTAAATGCATTGCTTTTGTTTGTGGTGCTGATGTATGTGTACCCGTTAAAGTTTTTGTTTATGGCATTGTTTTCCCACGGCCAATATAACGACCATGGACATATCGGGATTATGATAACGCAGCAGCAACAACCCACTTTAATGTATGTATACCATTCCGGCTATGCAGCAATTTATTCATTGTTTTACCTGATGCATGTGCACGCTAAAAAACGAGCCGCAGAAATAAAATTATCACCGGCAGAGGTGTTTGAAACAGATACTTTTATTATTGTAAACTTGTTTAACGCCTGCTTAGGCATCGCAGGGATTTTAATTGTTTTATTAGTACCCGTCCAATACAAAGGATCTTCGGGTTTTATATATATGTTCGTCCCCTTTTTATATAGCACAGTATTTGCAATACGGGGCAAATTAGCGCGCAAAAAGTTTGGGGAAATTATTGAACAGGCTTCTTAGTGCTTTTGCTGGTTATAGCCGCGTAAATTGGCGGGATAATGGAAACCAGTATTATTATTATTCCAATTAACGCAAAATGCGCCTTGAAAAAAGGAATGTTGCCCAGCGTATATCCGGCACAAAGAAAAACCAATATCCACGCAGCGCCACCTATAATATTATATAAGCTGTATTTCAAAAAAGGCATCTGGCTCACCCCGGCAACAAATGGTGCAATGGTGCGGATAATAGCCATAAACCGGCTGAATATTACCGCAAGGGCGCCATGCTTTTCAAAAAAGGCGTGCGTTTGATTATAATAATCCAGCTTCAAAATCTTGTTATTTTCCTTAAAGACTTTGGGACCCAAATAGCTCCCAATTTGGTAATTCAACGAGTTACCGGTAAATGCGGCAACAATTAATATAAGGGCGAGAAGGTAAATATTTAAGCCGGTATCACCGGCAGCTATGAGGGCACCAGCCGCAAATAACAACGAATCGCCGGGTAGAAATGGGGTTATCACAAACCCGGTTTCCGCGAAAATTATTATAAATAAGATTAGATAGGTTAAAGCGTGATACTGGCTTATTATGGCGGCCAGGTGCTTATCAATATGCAGTATAAAATCAATAACTTCTTTTAGTATTTCCAAAACTTTTTTTGCGCAAAAATATGATATTTTGTTGATTAAGTTGGATTGGTTGACTAAGTTACTGAAGTAGCTATCGCCAATTCAATCAACTAATTCAACGATTTAACGGAGTTAGCTTAATTAACCTTACTTATTGGTAATCACTGCTGCGTTAAAGGTTGCGGAGTCGGTGCGGGTGGTGTAGCCGTAGGCATACAAAGTGTATAACCGGCCGTCCTGTATAGTCACGACGGGGATTTCCTTTTGTGCGGTTGTTGAACCGTTGATATTAATTTTGAAATCGTAATTGCCGATGGGCAGTTCGATATACTTTGATTGTTCTGTGTATAGCACCTTGCTAAATGCCTGTGTTCCGTTAGCATAAACATCAAGCCCATTAGCTACCGATGGGCAGGCGTTAACAAATCTTATTTTACCCCGGCCTGTGGCTGGCAAACTTGCTGTATCAACGGTAAAAATTTGCTTGATAGATTGATCGCTAAAGGTACCGGTAATGAATAATGAATATTTTAACCCCACTTTTAACATGTCATGCCGCGAAAAGATAGTTTGATTGGTGGTTAAGGCCGACCTAATCTGGAATGGCGTATCGATGGACGGTAAATAAAAATAACCGATATTTTGTGAAAAACTATTGCTTGTTGGGAAGCTAAACAAACTTTTGTTAACTATTTTAAAATTGACATACAGGTTAACCGGAAACAGATCAGGACTGAGGTTTAAAACTTCATATTGCACATTTAAGCCCTGCGGGCCTGCAGTAGTCTCTTTGCCGCATGACTGGAGAAATAGTAAAAAGATCAGGCCAATAGCACCGCCAAACAACCAAATTCCAACGCGTTTATTATTTAAATCCATTGCATTAATTTGAATTTATTACCAAACCTACGCCGAAAGCAGCGTTGCCCTTGCCGCCAATCACACCTTTTGAAAACAGGGTATAAATACTGCCCGGCTGAAATGTTAAAGAGGTATCCGCTAAAGGGATTGAAGAACCGCTTTGATAAATTTTTACATCCTTTTTCCCTCCTCGTGTAAACCCAAACGACGTTGACGATTTAAAAGCTTGTGATTTAAAACTAAGCGTGTCGCCAACCGAAACATCAAGATTTCCGGCATCGGGAGAAAGATTAATAAACCTTATCTGTGTTGTATCCGGAAAGGCGCTATACTTAAATAACAAATCGTTGGTGGTGATTGTTCCTGACGCCGGCACACCATATACATAAATAGATGTTGTGCTTGAATCTTTTAACGTTAACGGGATGCTAAATAAAACCACAGGGCTGCCGGCCTTTTTGAATTGATAATTCTGTTGTCCGTCCGGAACATTCAGGTAAAAGGACTGTCCGTTTGGATATATACTTGAGTTATTATTTTGCCGGGAACCATTTACATAAATGTTAAGCGTATCGGTTGAGGCATTCACGAAATTCAGATGTGCAAATGTAAACGGCTTAAAAACGTTATCGTTGTTTTTACAAGATAATAACCCAATCACACCTGCAACAAATAGTAAAATGGAACACTTAACGTACATATAAGTAAATGTTATTATAACTGCTTATACCGGGTTTTGTTATCTGCCCGAATAAAAAAGTCCGGCTTAAAACCGGACTTTTTGGTTATTAAGTCATTAAGGCATTGGTTATTGTTTCGATTGCAAATACACTAATGACTTAATGACTGAAATTATGCGTAGCTGTTGAGCATTACCGGCATAACCAGCATCAGCACATCTTCGTTCTCGTCTCCGCCTTGTGGAAGCAATAAGCCGGCACGGTTAGGGGTCGACATTTCAAGCGAAACTTCTTCGCAGCTTAAATTCTTTAACATCTCGATTAAAAAACGCGCATTAAAGCCAATTTCCATATCCTCACCCTCGTACTGGCAACTCAGGCGCTCATGTGCCTCATTAGCAAAGTCGATATCCTCCGACGATATATTTAACTCGCTGCCATTGATCTTTAACCTTACCTGGTGCGTAGTTTTATTAGCATAGATGGCAACACGGCTTAAAGAACCTAAAAAGGCCAAACGGTCGATACTTAATTTATTTGGATTATTTAACGGTATAACCGCTTCATAATCAGGGTAACGCTCGTCAATCAGGCGGCATACCAGGTTGATATTTCCGAACTTAAAAAACGCGCTGGTGCTGTTGTATTCAACAGAAACATTTACATCATCAGAGGGCAACGACGACTTTAACAATGTCAATGCTTTTTTAGGCAATATGAATGAAGTAGTTGAAGCTGCTTTAGCATCCTTACGGCGATAACGAACTAATTTGTGCGCATCGGTGGCCACGAAAGTAAGGTGGTCGGTTGATAGCTGGCAGTAAACGCCCGTCATAGCTGGGCGTAACTCATCGTTGCTAACCGCGAAGATGGTTTTGCTTATGGCCTCGCCCAAAACAGATGCGGGCAAATTAACCGATGAAGCATTTTCAACAACCGGTATCTTCGGGAAATCCTCGCCGTTTTCACCGTTAAGCTTGTATTTACCGTCGCCGGCATTTATTTCAATTGCGAAAGTTTTATCATCAACAGAAAAATTTATCGGCTGCTCAGGTAACGACTTTAAAGTCTCTAACAAAATGCGCGATGGTATTGCAATACGTCCGTTTTCCTTGGCCTCAACGCTCAGGGAAGTAGTCATGCTGGTTTGCAGGTCGGTAGCCGAAATAGTTAGGTTTCCATCTTTTATCTCGAACAAAAAGTTCTCCAGTATGGGCAATACGGTGCTATTGCTCAAGGCGCCGCTTACGGCCTGTAGTTGCTTGAGTAATGTTGATGTAGAAACAATAAATCTCATAAATAGTCAGAATTAATCACTCAAAAGTATAAAATTTAATGTGCATACTTCCGCTTGCGAATATAATGTTGAAAAATAGCGAATATTAACAATAATGCCAAGGGCGCTATGTCATTAATCAATTGCCAATATAGCTTTTCGCTGCGTATTTTGGCACGGTCGAGCAGGCGGATTTGAATCTCCTTTGTCCGCAATGCAATCAATCCGGAGTCATCGGTCATATAATCGGCGATGTTTAACAAAAGGTTTTTATTTCCGAAATTCTGCCGCATATAATGGTCATACCCCAGCGGATATGGCGACCCATCGGAACCAATCTGATTCTTAAAAATATCGCCGTCGCTAATCACTATCATTTTTGTAGGCTTGCTTTGCGACAGCACATCTATTTTTTCGTTTACACCCTCCGGAACCGGCCTGTTCATAAAATCGGATTTGAATTCGCCCTCCAGCAACACAGCTATTGTTTTTGGCGCGCCCTGGAAATCCTTAGGATTTGGTTCCTGCTCAACCGCCTGCAAGGAAATGATGTGCGGCGCGGTTATTTTTTTGTTGTAAGGTGACGAGGTGAGCAAAATGGTTTTTTTAACGTTTTTTATAGCAAGCGTATCAATCGTGCTGGCAAACTCACTTTCAATGGCATCCAGGTTTTTTACCAGCGGATGTTTTGACAATGGCATCAAAAGCGGGTAGTACAGCCACGGAAGCATTTGTATTTGCGCCTGCCCGCCAACGTTGCCGGTGCTGATGGGTATCTGGGCGCAGCTTTCGTCGGCTATTAAATCATAATTTATACGAATGCCATAGGTAAACAACTGATCGTCGAGCTCTAATTGTTTAGGGAACGACATCTCTTCTCCCCCGTGCCCGCGCAGGCTATCCATCTCGGCGTTTACCTGGTCAATGGCCCAAAGTACTCTTCCGCCACGCATGATAAATTGGTCCAGTTTAAATTTTTCAAGTTCAGTAAAGGCGGTATTCGGCTTATCGACAACCAGCAGCTTAATTTTCATCAGGGTATCAAAGGGTACAATTTTTAAATCGAGCCGACCAACTTCGTAACCATCAGATAATGATTTCATCGCATCGTTCAATTGCAGGTCTGAAAGTTCCTGGTTTCCCTCGGTAAAAACTACGATAGGCTTTCCGCCGCTGGTGATTTTTTTAATGGCTGATGAAAAAGCGTACTCTAGATTTTGGATGGAGTTATTGTACACCTCTTCATCCGATAGGCCGATGCGTGTTTGCAATAAATTAACAGCTATTTGCTTCCCGCCAAATTGAACAAGGGCTTCGGGAAATATCAGCATTTGGGTTACGCCGTTATCGGTTTTTACACTATTGGGCTGCCCGACTATTCCTTTCGCCTGTAACGAATCGTACGCTGCTTTTTGATCGGCATCCGGTAATTTTTTTATGGCCGTAATAGGGTCAATAAAAACAAACTGCAATTTGTTGTGACTGTAAGCCTGCAAATCACTTAGCATATCGCGCGTGGCCCGCTGAAGCCTTTTCATACCCGCGGGGAAATTGTCGCCCTGCAAATAAACGGTAACGTTAACTGGCGCCTTAAGCCCGTCCATAATATTTCTGCTTACCGCAGACAGCGTAAAGCGTTTCTCCTTCGTAAAATCAAAGCGGGTAAATATTAAAGTTGAAACTACCCCCAATAAAATTAATACCGCTATTGCGCCGGGAAGCGACTTGTCTGTTATACCTTTTTGCCTTTGTTTAAGCAACACAAACAGGGTAAGGCAAATAAAAACACCTGCTAATATTACAAAATAAGCCAGGTCGCGGGTATCTAAAACGCCCCGGCTAACCGACTGGTAATGTTCGGTGATGCCTAGATTTTGCAGTCCCAGGTTTTGTAATGAAAGCATCTGACTTAACGAATCGAATCCGCTGTAAAAGAAGAAACACAAAAACACCGCGATGGTAAACGCGACGATCTGGTTTTTGCTAACTGATGACGCAAACAAACCAATGGCTGCAAAGCACGCGCCAAGTAAAAATAAACCAATATAGGAGCCTATCACCCCGCCTGTATCAATATTGCCCTGGGGTGTGCCCAGCATATACACCGAATAATAATATACCAACGTGGGCGCTAGTGCGAAAAATACAATTAACAGGCAGGCGAAATATTTGCCTAATACTATTTGCCAGTCGGTTAAAGGGCGGGTTAGTAACAGCTCAAACGTACCCTCCCTGCGTTCTTCGGCCAGGGAGCGCATGGTAATGGCCGGTATTAAAAACATAAACAGGTAGGGCGCTGTGTTAAAAAGGCTATCAAGCCCGGCGTAGCCATAATCCAGTATGCTGGATTCGGGGAACACCCATAAAAACAATCCCAACACTAACAAAAACACACCGATAGTAACATAAGCTACCAGGGAACTGAGATAAGAAGTAATTTCTTTTTTGAGGATGCTAAGCACGTTTTTAGTAGGGTATTAAATGCCGAAATTACGACAATAATGTATAAAGCAAAATGGTATTGCTTACATTTATTGACTTACGGATAATAAATAATAAAGTAACGTCTGTTCGACTATCCATCTGCTAAACTGTAAAATTTAGCGCTTAAAATGTTATCAATGAATCTAAAAGATAGTGGTCAGACCTGATACGTAATAAATGAACAATTATCCCGTTTCAAGGGAAACCTTTCGC
>Ga0163162_10007389_pt1 | contig 10685 bp, 7 predicted proteins | sample S55metaG_FD_115310 | JGI IMG/M metagenome (GOLD analysis project Ga0163162, IMG submission 115310) | Switchgrass rhizosphere microbial communities from Kellogg Biological Station, Michigan, USA - S5-5 metaG | ecosystem: Host-associated > Plants > Roots > Rhizosphere > Soil | place: USA: Michigan...
GGAGATTGAATACGCACGGGATACCATGCCTCGCGGCGTGCTGGGCATGAACGCGGCGATGATGGAGGATTACCTGAAGTTCATCGCTAACCGTCGTCTGTCGCAGATCGGTTTGAAGGAAGAGTATCCAGGGACGACTAACCCGTTCCCTTGGATGAGCGAGATTATGGACTTGAAGAAAGAGAAGAACTTCTTTGAGACTCGGGTTATTGAATACCAAACCGGCGGTGCGCTTAGCTGGGATTAATGTTTGGCACTAGAAGCGATTTATTGATCACCATTTGTAAGCGAAAGAAAAAAGCCCCGACCTAGTTGGGGCTTTTTTGTTTCTCGCAACCATTCTTCAAGCGGGTTCAGACACAGACCTCTTCACTCTTTGCGTTTTCAGCAAGACGCTGATCGTAGTCCCTTACTTTGTCGAATAGGATGCCAAATACCACTTTCGAGATTTTTGACGCCAGTAAGGGGGGGACTGCATTACCAACTTGATGAAATTGGTCGGTTCTGCTGCCTTGGAAGAAATAGTTGTCTGGAAACGTCTGGATACGGGCAGCCTCCCGAACAGATAAACTACGGCACTGAGTCGGATCGTAATGGATGAAGTAGTGACCATCCTTGGATATGTGACTGGTAATCGTTGTGGCGTGCTTATCCTCAATCTGAACCCTGAATCGATCACTAAACTTGCCGCTTTCCCAGTTCTTGTGATCAGGAGCTAACCCTTCTAGAGAAAACTCCTTGTGTCCTTTGGGCGACGTACCATGTTGCTTTGCGTAAACTGCTGCAAACAGATATCTGCGTAAATCGGTCGGCATGTGCCCCCGAGACTCATGATTCAGCCAATATTTCAGATTTCCATCTAAATACCATTCGTCTAGATCGGAAATATCGGTGGAACCATCGTCTCTCGCTTCTGCTCTCTCAACCCTTCTTCCACCAGGACTCAACGGTACTTCTGGAGACTCGAAGGCTCTAGTGAGATCTTGCAGGGTGCCCCAACTCTCGAAGTCTACGGGATCGGTGTGACTACGGAGAAAATCAATCTGCTCGAGCACAACATCAATCCAACGCTCTTGACTATCTGCCTCTTTTGTTAGACCACTACGAAGTCTAGGTAAACTTTTTAGCACCTGACCTACAGTTACCTTTTTTTCCCCAGAAGCTAACTTAACTCTATCATTCGACCTAGGAAGGCTATCTGTGGCAATACCCAATAGAATAACTCGGTGCCGGGCCTGCGGAATTCCATAATCCTCGGCCTTTATAATGAAAGCTCTTGGATCGATCTTGTCCACATCTTCGCCGGGCCCAAAGGACGCGCCAGTTACCAACGAATAGATACGATACTGTTTACCCGAACCTTCGTGTAATGCTTGGCCAGGATCCGAAAGATCCCTCAAGATGTTCGAGAAAATCAGTTCATTGTTGACCTTAGAAGAAAGAATTCCTTTTACGTTTTCCATGACGAACATTGTGGGCTGCTTTTCCCGAATGATTCGCAGGTACTCCTTGTACAGAAAATGTCGATGGTCATCTTCAGCCTTGTAATCGACTTTGGACTGATTCCGCGCACGCCCTACGATCGAATACGCCTGACATGGTGGTCCGCCAATTAAGACCCACGGCCGCTTTTCATCCAACGCTTCCAGTGCGTTGTCCAATGTTGTGTTGCCATGATCGCTTCCCAGAGTGATGCATTTGGCTTCCTTCGCAGCCTCGTCCCACAAGTATTCCGATTCCATAGATGGCTTAAATGTGTCCGGAGCATTAGGGTCATTACAGTAATTGTAATATTCAAAAAGCAGGTCTGGTCTTCGCTTTTTGAGTAGCCGGTAGAAAGCTCGCAACCGAAGGGTCTGCCAAGCTTTTGGGTCTTTTTCTGCAGAAACGACAATTTCGAAGCGATTGCCCTCGCCAGACGAGGTAAAGCCCTCACCAAGACCTCCAGGGCCGGCAAAGAGATCTACGACCTGAATTGGCTTATTGAGCAATCCGACAGGCTCAGGGGTCTTATCTTCTGGCAGATTCAGATTTATTTGGGAATCATTCATGGACATAGTCAGCAAAGAAGTCAGGTCTCGCATGATGGCTGGCATTCGTGGTAGCGATTCATTTCCGGAAATCAAAACCCGGCGTTTGCTGCATCGGCATAACTTCAGGTATCGCCTGAAACTCAACCAGAACGTGAAGCGTGACCTCAGGAACCGAGACGAGCTACTCAAGCAAGGCAGCGAGTAGTCGAACTCTGGGAGTGCGGGATACCCAGGCCGGAAGCAGAGATTAACTGGCTTCTGGAAACCATCCCGGATTGTAATCAAAAACACGTATCCTGGCCCGATTTTTCCGACCGGTCCGCCCCAGCAATCAGCTCACAATGACCTGAACCAATAGGTACTCAGCATTCGATCTCCAGTCGCTCCAGCAGATACTGTAGAGCTGTCTTTTCTCCCTTGGACAGGTTCATGCGGCCGGAAGCAATCTTATTCAAGGCACTCATGTTCTTGGGAGATGCAACCCCGCTCTTCTTGGCCTGGACGATGATGTCATTCGCTCGGGGCACTAGACCAAACAGCTTAACGTCGAAATCGACCTCGAGGTTCCTGGCTGCTTCACGGCTGCCCTGTCGTGTTTCGTCGCTGTAATCCTCAATGGAAATACCGAACTGGAGAGTCGTTTCGCTCGGTACGCCGACCTTGCCCTTCACATGCTTCTCCCAACAGAAATCCCGCTTGGAAAATTCCGATATGTTACTGACGTTGTCCGGGGGCGATCTCAGAATGTCTGCTACCGAGCGGGCCTCATCGAGCATCCAGCCAAGCAACGGCGCGGGAACACTCTGCTCTCGCCATATCCGATCCAAGTCGATTTGCTGGCTTTCTGCTCGGAATCCGTTTGCGCAGGCTGCAATAGTGTACGTGACAATCTGAGCTTTGTAGCCTCTGTCAGTCTGGTACCACGACGCCTTCTGAACGGCTACATCAAGGTCAATGAATAGCAGTGCTTTAGCCATGGCTCGACGGAACCAAGTCTCACTGAACGAGGCTCCATCTCCAAGCCTCGAGAGCACCGATGTCGTGTAGCGGTTGAAACATTTCTGGGCGCCTTCACTGACGTGATGGGGACGTCCATCAAAAGACATCTCGTACTTAGCAAGGTCGGTCTTTGTCACGAGCCTTGTCTTCGGATACATCAGCTCAAGCTTTTTGCGCTCAGATGGAGTCTTGTAGGAGAAGAGGTTCTTGTATTGACCTCTCGCCCGCTCATAGAACCACTTGCTGCTGTGAAGCTCGCCCGCTTTCTGTGGTACGGACACCTCTTTGGAGAAGCGCTCAATTCGGATCTGTACCGGACTGTTGGAAGCAAGATCAGCCAGCGATACCTTGTTTTGCGTGTTCGCGTATTCAGAAATTCGTGGAACTACATCAGCCAAACGAACTTCGTCGACTACGGACAGTTTTACTTGGACGTAAACGTGATCGAGCTTCCTGCCTAGACCATCGCGGGCATAGAGCAGCGATGCAGTGGTCTGGCCCCCGTTCACAATCTGGAAGTCCTTGATATGGGAAATGGCCAGCGCACCATTAGCAAACCTTCGGGTCTGCACAGAAGATGCTGTAGCAGTGACACCGTTATTGTATGCGAAGAACATTCCTGGCTCCTCCGCGATGGTGCGCAGGATGCCTTTGTTAACACCAGTCTTTGCCTGCAGGTAGGTTCTGACGTTCTGCTCGAGCAAGCGGTTGCCGAATGCTGCGAAGACCTCGGCCAACACCGAACCTGGGATAGCAAAGAGATAACTCTGATAGCTATCCGCCCCAACCGAAGCAGGCAGGCATTCGATAGCACCATCGAAATCCTCATCGAAATCGACCTCGACCGGCTCTCCACCAGTAGAGGAAATCCTCGAGTAGCGGTCGAGGTCGAGTACGTTGATATGCATGGTCACGCCATCGAGATCTCTCGTTTCGAAGACGTTCTTGCGAACTCGCAGATGGCCATTGGTGAACAGAATCACGCGAAGTCGCCTGATCCTTGTGCTGTATTGCTGAATCAGAACAGCGAGCTGATAGGCAGGGCTGGCCTCTTCCAGGCTATCAAGAAACTTTCGACTTGTTGCGACCTTGAAGAACCGCTCAACACCATCAACAGCGCGATCTATGTCTCGACTGTTGATCGCTGGCAGTTCTTCATCTTGCCGGTAATCGCTAACCGCCAAGTAGAGATCGCCGGACTCACTGGAGTCCCCTTCCAGAATATCCAATGCATATCCATCAACGCGGTAGCCGCCCTGCCCTTCCCTGAGAACAGGACAGTACTCCATATCTGGTGTATCGCCGTTCTCTGCTGCAAGCGTCGAATAGATTCGGAAAAACTCTGTAATCTGGAGCTCGTGATCCGCGATGCTGCCGATACGAACCTCTTCAAGCAGGTCCGAGTACTCCTCCTGAAGATCAGCCATTGATCAGGGCCTCCAGTTCCGAAGGGGTTACTAGAAAATCATTTATTGCTTCACATGTGATTTCATACGTGACCTTGGTAATCCCTAGTGGGACGTTACCTGGTACTAGGCGCGGGAAGCCCTCCTCAACCCGGTAGACACGCAATCCTTCAAGCTTGAATGTCTCGTCGATGTAACCAGCATCGGGATCGTAGCCCGCAAACATCAACTTACGCTGGAACTCCATGAGCCCATGATTGTTGATTGCAAACCTAGAGGAAACGGTCGAAGACAAAGACTTCAGACTCAACCCTTCCTCTGATGGGCAGAAGCGATTGACTGCGATGAACAGATAGCGGCCGTCCCAGTCCAACTGATCCAGCGACGAGATTTTCAGTGATTGGCGCTGAGTCGAAAGCTTCGACTTCACTTCGATACGTACATTGTTCAAGCCTATATCATTGGTATCGCCGTCTGGCCCGCGCCATCCGCGGACAGCCAATGGGGCATCGACACCACACTCATCGATAGCCCAAACCAACATGCTCAGCTCTCCAAGAAGACCCAATCTCTCATTGAAGGAGAGTTCGTTGGTACGTCGACGACGCAGCAATTCGGCCCAGCGATTCAGTCTGACTACGAATATTCGGATCGCACCTCCTGCGGTTTCCGCCACCGACGATGCTTCTGCAAGATCGCTACAGATGATCGAGAAGAGGTCGGTTAGCCCACGATCTGTCAATCGCAAAGTCAGGCTATGAATACCCTTGTCATCTGCCAGCTGGACGACCATGTTCTCGAATGCGGGGATCTCATCCGCATCGAAGCCCGCCGTAGAAGACTCCAACGTGAACTCGCGCTCTCCCGCAATCGAAAAACCGATAAACAGATCAATCAGGTGATCAGGACAGACACGAAAGCGTCCTGCGCTGTGGCCTCGCACTGATATTTCGTCCCATTTGCCGCTGAAGTCACTGTTCATCAAATAGTTCCTCATCGGTCTGGGTTTCTTCCAGTTGTTGCTTCAACAACTGGGCCATTCGCACGGAAATGGCATACTCGCGTGGTTTCGACTGAACCTTGGTGTCGGGGAAAGCCAAACTCAAGGTGACAACCGGCAAGCCATCTTGAAACTTGAGTGCTTTGCCATCCGCTCGCTTCGGGTCAAGCGTGAAGTCGACCAAGTGTATAACAAGCAGGGGGCGCTCCCTTGAAAGCAAGCAGGACTTCTCCGCGCTGATCTTCGGATCTTCCGCTTCGATTTCCTTGATTCGCTTGTCCAGTAGTTCCCCGCGTTCTCCATACATGAGGTCATTGGGAGCAGCATCAGCAACAACGTTTTTCTCAGTGATTTTTACGACATCGGGGTCATCCGACTTAGGAAAGCCCGAGTGACGCTCACGACAAAAGACACCATCCGCCCCCTCAATCGCGAGTGGAAACTTGAAAGAACCTTTTCTTCTGAAGGGAATCGCAATATCCCAAGTGGCAAGCTCACCAGCTGCCCGATCAGAAATGTAGTCCAATGCCAAGCTTCTCTCTTCGTTGCCCAAGGCAAACTCTAGCTGAGGCAGTTTGAACTTCCGAAGCAGTTCTTTCACTACGGCCACACTGATGTCTGACCAGACAAAGGCTGACTTATCGCTCACACGTTTGTCAGAGAAGTCTGAACTGAGGGTTGCCACAAAGGAGGTGACTGCATCGAGGTGCTTGCGGTTTATGTCGTCATTGTTGAACAGCTCATATGCCTGAAGATGGCGAGCCGATAGATCCAAGGCAATCAGAAGGGGCTTTGCCGCTCTCATTTTGTTCGCAGCAGTGATGGCGATACCTGTCGGGCTCTGACGAACCTTGAGACCAAACTGATCCGGTGTGAGCCCCATTCTTTCCATTCTGATAAGGTCGTCTCGCAGTTCCTCAACAGAATCACTAACCTCGCGGAAGTCTCCGAGCATGCCCTTGGTTGCGTGGATTCGGCAGAGCTTTTCGTATCCGGGACGGTAACCAAACCATCGCCCCATCTGAAGGAGAGTATCAGCAGCCCCGACATTACGAAGTACATATGAAACCGCAAGCCCCTCTAGGGTGAGTCCGCGTGAAAGTGCCAAGCCTCCTACAGCGATCAGATGCAATCCAGTCTCCGGCGCATTGGAATAGTCCAATCCGCCTCCACGCATATTAATCAGACGAACCTCGATCGACGAGATCGCCCGCTGCAGTACCTCTCTCACCTCATCCCAAGTGAACTCGGAATACATCTCGTATTCCTTCAGCCAAACCTCGTACAAGTGACTTAGGGCCTCAGATCGCTCCCAAGTTGGACTCGCCGCCCACACTTCGACAGTAGCCTTCAAATCCTGAAGCAGGCGATAGATTTCGTCGTGAACCTGTTGTTGAATAGCGTTGAACCTGCTGATGTTCACAAGCATGGAGGAATGGCGATCTCCTTCACCGGCAAGCGTACGGAGACACCTGAACAGTGCATATTCAAACACGGCATCCTTGAGGCTTTGCGGCAGCTCTTCGAGTTGATCTCCCGACTTATGTTTGAGCTTTAGAAGGTCCTGATAGTCGTCAGGAATCGACCTAACGCAGACATCGTAAAGCTCACCATTTTCGGCAAAAAGCTGATCTGCGCCGATATAATTTCCCGGCGGCTCCAATGACTTAATGAAGTGTTCAGGAAAGAGATCATCCTTGAGCATTTCATCATTTGTGTCCGGATCAATGAAGATGTTCGCAAACGGCGTCGCTGTATATCCCACGTATGCCGAACGTCTAGAGCAGTCCAAGAGTTCACGAATACGGGCATTGATTTTCGTAGTGGCGTTAGGATCCTTTGCGGTATTGATGGAGGCATTATCGGCCTCGTCGTCAATCAACAGCATTGGTCCCTCGAGCTGCCCACCTTGACGAAGCCCTCTGAGCCAGCCAGCAAGCTGCTCAAGAACTTTGTCATGTTTTTTCGTCACGAACAGTATTGGGTCGGCAAAATTTCCTTCCGCTGCACCTATTCCGGTTGCCTTCCCGACATTGAAGTCGGAAGCCTGCGTGGTTCCGCAATACGGATGGCGAATGTCAGAGCTTTCGCCTTCGATCCCCTTGAAGACATAAGAGACCGGATAAATTACCGACGCCAACGAATCACCAAGGGAGGACTTTCCAACGAAGGTCTGATCAAGCCGCACCTGGGTTTGATACCTCAGTGAATTGGTAAGACCCGCGAGAACAATAATGACGCGGTAGCCAGCATCTGCTGCCTTGGCAATGAGCGCCGAGTAGTTGGTTGTCTTGCCGGACTGAACATGCCCCATCACGAGACCACGACGACGCCATGATTTGGTCTCCTGAGGATTCCCTAGATAACCAACGATCTCGTCTGTTACGTTGTCTACCGACCCAACAACCTGTACAGGGAGGACTGAGTGGTCCAACCAGTATTTCTGCAGTCGACGCCAGAAGTAGAAGTTGATTTCTCCTTTGCGTTTCGGGTACCACTCCTCGAAATCGGTTTTCAGAACGTGGCCTTCACCTTGGTTAGTCCCATAAAAAGTTTCAAGATGTCGAATCAGTCGCCCGGCTAATTCTTCTCCAAGGATTTTTGAAATCCCAGAGTTCTCTTTAACATGACTCTCGAGAAAACCCTGAGGAACAGGAAATCGCCCCCTCACAATCTTGTCGATCTCCATACGGAGAAAACTAAGAGCAGCATCAAAGTCCATTTTTCATTCCCCACTTTTTGGCAGTATTCTTTCGGACATAGCTTTCAGTGTATGTCCATTGACTAGAGAAGGGCTCTACATCCCTTATGAATTTAAGAAATTCATCAACCTCAAGCTCTCCATCACTGCTCTGAAGAAAATTGAGAACACACTGATGGACAAGAGACTCAAACTCCTCGGTGGATGTCGGGCATTGATTGACACCAGCCCCATTCGCATCGGCAAGAAATTTGTCTGTCGGAAAGTAAGACTCTAGCAGTCGAAGTACAACGTCGGCACTGCCGGACGCAGACTCCATATCCAGCAGACTCGCCACCAGAGGGTGATCTCGATTTACTCGATAACGGATCTGGCCATTCTTGGCATATCTGAGCCAGACGGACTGGACCTTAGGCAGATCAAGCGAAACTCCTTTCTTGCGATGTACCGAGAATGATCGTCGGTTAAAGCGCTTGACGACCTCTTGGAGACGACGCTTGAGAGCTACTGGAAGTTGGGCATCCGATTTATCTAATGTGATTCGCCACTCAGCATCAACAGTGTTGGGAAGGTCTACCCTGACCCTAGTCAACTGAGAGAGCTCGCCGTGTGGAACCAGACGAAACCAAGTGCCGAATATGATCAGGCGCTTGTTTCGATATACATAAAACCCCTGATTACGAACCATTCCCTCAGGGCCGCCGAGTCGCTCCTGCTCCTCGACAGTCAGTTTCGAGAAATGGGGCAAGACATACGGCTGAATGCTGATGACAGATCCGTTTGCCGTCTTAATGACCTCAGCATCTAAAGTTTGCGTCGCATTGTGGGCGGTCATGAACGGATCGATTGGACGTAGCAGGCGACCGTTAACTGAGATGGCCAAGCGCCGATCAGTTTCCCCTGCTAAATAGCGGTGAAATACTAGGGACAGCCGCTGGCTGGCATGTGCAATGGCAAAAGTAAGTGAGTCATCGAAAGAGGGACTGATATCCCTATCAAGCACACGATCGGAACGGGTCCATATTACTTCTGTACCTGATTTCGACTTTTGGGGTTTATCCAATAGACTTTTTGCTTCAGAACCTTCTAAAACCTCCATTCCCCAATCATCAATGTTGTCAAGATCCCATCGGGCAGTATTGATGACTCCTCCACACCAGGAAACCACCGTGAGCACCCGGGCCTGAGACAGAGAGGCTGATTTCAGTCCCCAGCCGAATCGCCCAAGATCATCGGATTCTCGTGCATCCTGTGGATTGGCACTGGCAGGACGCATGGCGATTACCAGCGCCTCCAAGTCCATGCCGGTCCCATCATCGCGAATCCTGACTACAACATCGCTGTCCTCAGGCTCAAACGTGATGTCTACTCGAGTAGCCTTGGCCTTGATGCTGTTATCAATCAGATCGGCAAGAGCTGCCGCCAGATCGTAATTGCCAAAACTTCGGGCGGTCGCCATCAGATCCTTTGCCTGGGGCGGATTCGTTATCCTCAAGTCCCTCTCCTTAGCCCATTCAATGGCGCAATATGGCAACAAGCCACTGCAACTGTATGCGGAGAACCAATTTGGGTAAACGATCAGTTTAGACCAGCGATTGTCAGCTCGCTGATAGGGCCAGTTCTTCAGCGAACGAGTCCCCTGAAAAGACAGGACACTGTTGCCCCTTACGAAAAGGGATAGGCAAACCGTTATTTTTATGACTAATAGCAACGACCAATACATATAGCGCTGGACTTCTTTGAAAAACAAAACCTTCCCAACTATGCCGAGCGACATCCTCTAGGTTTCCGAGTGAGTCATTAGGAATGCCGTGAGCCAGCCTTGACCAGCGGGCTGCAATGTTTGCATGCTTTTTCGAGATTCATGGCCAAGGCTTTCGATTGGGTCGAGAGGGCAATCCGAATGTGTACTGATATAGTCACCCCAGAACATCGTTCCAAAATCATGTCGATGATCAAGGGAAAAAACACGAAGCCTGAAATGCTCGTGCGATCGATGTGTCATGAGTTGGGGCTTCGCTATCGTCTGCATCGGAAGGATCTGCCAGGAAAACCGGACTTGGTGTTCCCCAAACATCGATTATGCGTATTCGTCCATGGCTGCTTTTGGCACAGGCACCCTGGATGCAAGTATGCGTATACGCCCAAGAGCAGGCTGGATTTTTGGCTGCCAAAACTGGCAAAGAACGTCGAGCGAGATCTTGACGCACAGCAGGCGCTCATCGCTCGAGGATGGAGAGTGGTGATCATTTGGGAATGCCACACAAAAAACAGAGAAGTCCTACGTACTGAAATACAGAAAGCATTCGGCTTGAATGCTTAGCCCTACACATTTTCGACGGACAAATGATGAACAATTTTGAAGGGTTGACCGCCAGGCATTGACCCCCTAGGCTCTCAATTCGGCGCCTAAGAAACGCCTCAACCAGAGCGGTCCTCCGCACCCGACAGTCATGCGGCTTTTTTTCGTCTGCGGTTTTCCTACGCCTGCGAGAAAATCCCCGTTATGTCGGGAGTGGGCGAATACAAGACCCGAAAGGGGAATA